>Ga0182737_1002161_pt1 | contig 16687 bp, 16 predicted proteins | sample eDN5th30CBELigOP_FD_128878 | JGI IMG/M metagenome (GOLD analysis project Ga0182737, IMG submission 128878) | Enriched Organic Plus compost microbial communities from Emeryville, California, USA - eDNA 5th pass 30_C BE-Lig OP (version 2) (version 2) ...
GCCACCCCTTTTATCGCAGCTCAGGCGGATGCCCGCGCCTGTCGTCAATCCGGCTTTTTCGCTACGCCGACCAGCGCGGGACGCAGCAGGCGATCCTTGATGCGATAGCCCGCCTGCATTTCCTGCACGATCGTGCCCGGCGCCTCGTCGCTCGGCACCTCCAGCATCGCCTGATGCAGATTGGGGTCGAGCGCCTGGCCCATCGCCTCGATCTTCTCGATGCCATGGCGGCCGAACACGCTTTCCAGTTCCCGCGCGGTGGCTTCCAGCCCGGTGACGAGGCCCTTCAGCTTCTCGTCCTCGCGCAGTTCGGCGGGGATCGCCGACAGGGCGCGGCCCAGATTGTCGGCGACGGACAGGATGTCGCGGGCGAAGGCCGTCGCCGCATAGGCGCGCGCGTCGGCCAGTTCCTTTTCCATGCGTCGCCGCAGATTCTGCGTTTCAGCATGGGCATAGAGCACATCCTGCTTCGCCACCGCCAGGTCATTTTCCAGCGCGGCAAGCCGTTCCTCCACGGTTTCGGCCGGGTTGGCGGCATCCGTTTCGGCAGCAGGCAGCTTTTCCTCTTCCACCGGAGACTCCATTTCCATCTTGTCTTCACTCATCTCATCAATCTCGAAAGCGTTTGTGCGGTGAAATCCACCATGGGGATCACCCGCGCATAGTTCAAGCGGGTCGGGCCGATCACGCCCACGACGCCGACGACGCGGCCATCCCCGTTGCGATAGGGTGCGGCTATGACCGAAGAACCGGACAAGGAAAAGAGCTTGTTTTCCGAACCGATGAAGATTTTGGTCGCGGATGCGGCCAGCGCCCCTTCCATCAACCGCGAAATCTCCTGCTTTCCTTCCAGATCCTCCAGCAATTGCCGCACCCGTTCCAGATCGTCGGCGGCATGTTCGTCGATCAGCCTGGCCTGCCCCCGCACGATCAGCACCGGGCGGTCGGCGGCATCGTTGCTCCAGCTCGCGAGCCCGCGCTCCACCAGACTGCGGGCGGCCTCGTCCAGCGCCTGCCGGTCGCGCGCCAGTTCCTGCGTCAGCTTTTCCTGCGCCTGCGCCAGCGTCAGGCCGGAAAGGCGCGCGGAAATATAATTGCCCGCCTCCACCAGCGCGGAAGGCAGGATGCCGGGGGGCAGATCGACGACGCGATTCTCGATGCCCCCGTCCGACCCCACCAGCACCGCCAGCGCCTGTTCCACCCCGCCCGGTCCGCTCGCCCGTCCCAGCGGCACGAAGCTGAACTGGCGCAGCACCATTTCGCGGCGCGGCACCATCACCATCCCCGCGCAGGCGGACAGGCCCGACAGCGCGGTGCTGACGGCGGCGAGCGCATCCTCTATCGGCCCGCTTTCCGTGACCTGCCGCTCGATCGCGCGGCGTTCCTCCGGCGAAGGCTCGGTCATCTGCATCATGCCATCGACGAAGATGCGCAGCCCATATTCGGTCGGCATCCGGCCCGCCGACACATGCGGCGCGGCGAGCAGGCCCATCTCCTCCAGTTCCTGCATCACATGGCGGATCGACGCGGAGGAGAGGTTGAGGCCCGGCAACTGGCTGATCGTGCGCGACCCCACCGGCACCCCGGTGCCGAGATAATTTTCGACCACCAGGCGGAAGATGTCGCGGGCGCGATCGTTCATTTCGGTGATCGGGGTCAGGCTCATGGGCTCCAATCTAGGAAAGGATGGCGCACTTCTCAATCCATTGCGGGAGGTATTGATCCCGCCCCTTACGCCGGACAGGGAAAAGGCGCCCGGTCGGGGGCGCCTTTCCATTAGGTGCGGTATCGCTCAGGACCGGCTGAGGCGCGGCTTGAGCCTGGGCGAAGGCCGCGCGGGCTTGCCGAAGCTATAGCTGACCTGCTCGGGCCGTTCCGCCGGCCCGGCCTCGGTCGCGCGACGCGGGGTGAGCGGCGGGCGATCGTCCAGCCGCGCGGTTGCCGGGTAGCTCTGCGCCATCAGGAAGCTGGCCCGGCGCAGCCGGTTCTTGCGGGTGAGGAACGGATTTTCCGGCGAAGGACCGCTGGCGACCATCGCTTCAAGATCGGTCGTGCTGTCACCGGTGGGCGCGCTGCCCAGCGCGGGACCGTCCAGCGGCGAAGGCGAGCGGGTGGAGGCGGCAGCCGCCACGGCGGCGGAAACCGGCGCCGGTTCCACAACCGGTTCGACCACGGGCTGCCGCATCGCCTGTCCCGGCGGAAGGGCGGTTTCGGCGGCAGGCGCGAAAACCGGCTCTTCCTCCAGTTCTTCGCCACTCTTGCGGCGGCGTGTCATCAGATAGGCCGCGCCGCCGCCCAGAAGCAGCGCCAGCGCGCCCCCGCCGAGCCACAGCGTGCCGCTGTCGCCGCCGGTTTCACGGTTTTCGGTGGCGGCAGGCTCTGCGGTGGCCGTATCTGCGGACGTCATATCCGGCGCGGGGGCGGCGACCGGAGCGGCCTCTGCCCCGGCGCTATCGGAAACGGTGGCCGGACTCGCCGGGGCAGCAGCCTCCGGCCGGGTTTCCTGTGGCGCGGCTGTCGCCTCGGCGCGCGGAGCGGCCTCGGCCCTGGGGGCGGGGCGCGAGGCACTCTCGCGCCGTGCCGCCGGGGCAGCAGCCGCTTCGCTCGCAGCCGCATTACCGTCCGATGCACCCGCATCCGTCGCGGCGGGGGCCGCCTGTGCCTTTTCGGTCAGGGGCTGCACCACCGGCTGGGCGGGCGCGAACGTGACGGTCGGCGACTGGGACGCCGCAGGCGCCTGCGCGGGCGGAGCGACCGTGGCCGGGGATGTCGGCGCCGTGGATGTTGGCGCACCAGAAGCGGCAGCCGGTTCCGTCACGGTGACGGGCGGCGGGGCCGCTGCATCGATCCCTTGCGCGAACGCGGGAATGGAGGACAGGGCGAGGACAGCGGCAATCGCGGTCCGGGCCGGGGTGAACGGGGAAAGCATCTCTCTCATGCCCCCATAAACCCGGCAACCGCGAGCTGGTTCTCACCCCCGGCGACGGAAAGAAGCTCCTTTTCGGTCAGTCGAGGGAAATGTGCCTCAGCAGCGACGAGCCGTTCAGCATTTTCTCTCCGCCGGACTTGTGCCCGGCGCGCGGGACGCATAATCGGCGTCGCACGATCTTCTCGGTCGCACTCCAGATTCCCAATGAAAGGCCCCTTCCCCATGCGCCCATCCGGCCGTACCCCCGATCAAATGCGCTCCATCGCCATGGAGCCGGGCTTCACCGTGCATGCGGAAGGGAGCTGCCTCGTCAGCTTCGGCGACACGCGGGTGTTGTGCACGGCCAGCGTGGAAGAGCGGGTTCCCCCGTTCCTGCGCGGCAAGGGCGAGGGCTGGGTCACGGCCGAATATGGCATGCTGCCCCGCGCCACCCATACGCGCGGCAGCCGCGAGGCCGCCAAGGGCAAGCAATCGGGCCGCACGCAGGAAATCCAGCGCCTGATCGGCCGTTCGCTGCGCGCGGTGGTTGACCTGAAGGCGCTGGGTGAGCGGCAGATCACCATTGACTGCGACGTGATACAGGCCGACGGCGGCACCCGCACCGCCGCCATTTCCGGCGCGTGGGTGGCGCTGCGCATCGCGGTGGACAAGCTGATGAAGGATGGACTGCTCGCCGCCGATCCCATCCGCCAGCAGGTCGCGGCGGTGAGCTGCGGCATCTGCAACACGACGCCCGTGCTCGACCTCGATTATGTCGAGGACAGCGCCGCCGAGGCGGACGCCAATTTCGTGCTGACCGGCGACGGCAAGCTTGCCGAGGTGCAGGCGACGGCGGAAGGGGCGACCTTCGACGAGGAAGAGCTGTTGCGCCTGCTGCGCCTCGCGCGTATCGGTTGCGGAGAAATATTTGCCGCGCAGCGGAAGGCGACCGGACGATGACGGACAACTGGGGGAACGAACAGTCGGTTCGCAAACTGCAACCCGGCAGGCTGGTGATCGCCAGCCATAATGCGGGCAAGGTCCGCGAAATCGCCGAACTGCTCGGCCCCCATGGCATCGAACCGGTGTCGGCGGGCGCGCTCGGCCTGCCGGAGCCGGAGGAAACCGGCACCACCTTCATCGCCAATGCGGAGTTGAAGGCGTTGCAGGCGGCCGATCTTTCCGGCCTGCCCGCTCTGGCAGACGACAGCGGCCTGTGCGTCGAGGCGCTGAACGGCGATCCCGGCATATTCTCTGCCCGCTGGGCCGGGCCGGACAAGGATTTCAACCTGGCGATGCGGCTGGTGTGGGAGGCGATCGGCGCGAAAGGGCCGGATGCGGGCCGTGGCGCGCATTTCATCTGCGCGCTCGCCCTCGCCTGGCCGGACGGCCATGTCGAGGCGTTCGAGGGCCGGGTGGACGGCATGATCGTCTGGCCGCCGCGCGGCGACAAGGGCTTCGGCTATGACCCGATCTTCCAGCCGCTGGGCCACGACATCAGCTTCGGCGAGATGGACCCGGCCGCCAAACATGCGATGAGCCACCGCGCCGACGCCTTCCGGCAACTGGTGGCGGCGTCCTTCTGAGGGCATGAAGGAAAGGGCGGAACAGGCGGTCCGGGTAGTCAGCCGCCCTTCCACAATCGCCATGCCGCACCGGCCCTCATCCGATCCGGAGAGATAGGCCTGGAACCGGCGGCCAGCACCGCCGGGCAGGTTCAGGGGGACTATTAAAGCCGAGGTCCGTTCATGGCCGAAAGCGTCCTGCCCTCGGCCCGATCACTCCGGCAGCAGCGCGATTTTATGATGGCCGCCGCGTCTGCGCGCCTCGCCCTGCCTCGCGGCCTCGGCGAGCAGGTCGGCCCCGCCCTCGTCTGCGCGCATGCCCCAGACATTGCCCGCCGGGCTGTAGCGGCAGACGAGGAAATCGAAATCGTGGTTGGACGCGAGCGCGCAGCCGACCGAGGTGGTCGTGCGCCAGATGATCTGGCTGTAATGGCCGGTATCCTGCCAGTTGCCCGTCCTGCTGATATCCGGCACGGCGCGGGCGATGTAATTGCGCCGCTCATCGAGGAACCCCGCCATCATCTGGCTGTATCCGAAGGCGTCGCGCGTGCCCATCCACAGATTTTCCCCCTGCGGCTGCGCTTTGCCCGCCATGTCCGCATGCTGGAGATAGCCCCGCTGCGCAAGCGTGCGCGCATGGGCCGCCGCATCGGCCGCCAGCCGCTCGTCCCACGCGAGCGGCGGCACGCGCCAGCGCCGCCGCTCGTCATTATGCGCGGAAAGGACCGTTTCGGTAAGCGACCGGCGCTCGGTCGCGGCTCCAAGATCCGGATAATAGATCCATTGCCGGGAATAGGACGGCGCCGGCATGCTGTCCGCCCGCGCCGGGACGGCGAGGAAAGACGGGGCCAGTGTCAGAACGGCAAGCGACAGTGGCGCAAGACCTCTAATCCGCATATAGGACATCCCCGACCATGATGCGCACTTTTACTCCACCGCTGGTTAAAAAGTCCCCACCGCCGAGGGTTAACCGCCTGCTACCCAACGCGGAATCCGCTCCACTGGCCCTGTATGTCCATTGGCCCTTCTGCATTTCCAAATGCCCCTATTGCGATTTCAACAGCCATGTGCGCGATGGGATCGACATCGACCTGTGGCGTCGCGCGCTGCTGGCCGACATGGCGCATGAGGCCGCGCTGACGGGCGGACGGCCGCTGGGGTCGATCTTTTTCGGCGGCGGCACCCCGTCGCTGATGCCCCCCGCGCTGGTCGCGGACCTCATCGCGGCGGCGGCGGGATATTGGCACCTAGCGCCGGATGTGGAGATCACGCTGGAGGCCAACCCCAACAGCGTCGAGGTGGATCGCTTCGCCGATCTGGCGCGGGCCGGGGTCAACCGGGTATCGCTGGGCGTGCAGTCGTTCGAGGACGAGGCTCTCCGCTTTCTGGGCCGCGCCCATGACGCGGACGAGGGCACGCGCGCGATAGAGATTGCCCAGCGGCATTTCGGCAGGGTCAGCTTCGATCTCATCTACGCGCTGCCGGACCAGTCGGTCGCACAATGGGAAGCTCAGCTTTCCCATGCCCTTTCCCTCGGCACCGGGCATCTCTCGCTCTATCAACTCACCATCGAGCCGGGCACGCGCTTCGAAACGCTGGTGCGGCAGGGCCGGTTTACCCCCGCCGAGCCCGACCATGCCGCCGACCTTTATGAGCGCACGCAAAGCCTCACCGGCGCGGCTGGCCTGCCCGCCTATGAGACGAGCAACCATGCCCGCGCCGGGCAGGAAAGCCGCCACAATCTCACCTATTGGCGCTATGGCGACTATGCGGGCATCGGCCCCGGCGCGCATGGCCGCCGCGCGGATGCCGATGGCGCTCCGGTCGCGACGCAGCGCCATCGCAAGCCGGAAAACTGGCTCGACGCGGTGGAGCGCAACGGGCATGGCCTGCAAGGCGAAACCCCGCTCGATGCCGGGGACCGCGCGCGCGAGGCATTGCTGATGGGCCTGCGCCTTGGCGAAGGGGTGGATCTCTACGCCATCGCCGCGCGCACCGGGCTGGCCGAAGCGGCAATCGTCGACGGACAGGCGATCGCGCGCCTCGCCGCCCATGGCCTCCTGTCGCGCGAAGGCGGGCGGCTGCGCGTCACCGGCCAGGGCGCGCTGCTGCTCGATGCCATCCTCGGCGAAATCGTGCTATAGCGCGCGCATGAGCCTCGCCCATCAGGACCGCCTGGCCCGCTGGCACCGCCACCTCGCCCATGAGCGGCGGCGGTCCCCGCACACCGTGCGCGCTTATGTGGCGAGCGCGGCGCGGCTGCTCGATTTCCTCACGACGCATCTCAGCGCGGTGCCGGACGACATCGCCCTCTCCGCCCTGCCCGCCGCCGACCTGCGCGCCTTCCTCGCGCATCGGCGGGCGCAGGGTATCGGCAATGCCTCCGCCGCGCGGGAATTGTCGGCCGCCCGCGCTTTCCTCGCCTTCATCGGCGGGGAGGAAGCGCAGCTTCCGGCGCTGCGCGGACCCGCGGTGAAAAAGGGCCTGCCCCGCCCCATCTCCCCCGACGATGTGATCGCGCTGGCCGAGGATGTTTCGGAAAACGCGCGAGAGCCGTGGATCGCCGCGCGCGACTGGGCGGTGCTGCTGCTGCTCTACGGCTGCGGCCTGCGCATATCCGAGGCATTGTCGCTCAGGGGCCGCGACGTGCCCGCCGCCGAGACGCTGCGCGTTACCGGCAAGCGTGGCAAGACGCGCATCGTGCCGCTCTTGCCGCAGGTGCGCGAGGCGCTGTCCGCCTATGCGGAAAGCTGCCCTTTCACGCCGGGCGCGGACGAGCCGCTGTTCCGGGGCGCCCGCGGCGGGCCGCTCGACGCGGCGATCATCCGCAAGGCGGTGCGGGAAGCGCGCCGCCGCCTGCTGCTGCCCGAACGGACCAGCCCCCATGCCCTGCGCCACAGCTTCGCGACCCATCTGCTGGGGCGCGGCGCGGACCTCCGCTCGCTTCAGGAACTGCTCGGCCATGCGAGCCTCAGTTCGACGCAGATCTACACGCAGGTGGACGCCGCTCATCTGCTGGACGTCTACCGCAACGCCCATCCACGGGCGTGACATTTCAGTTCATGCGGACCCGCGAACCGCGCCTGCAGGCTGCCCTGAACCGGTCGGCTATTCCTCGCTCTTATCCCCGTTGGGCCGCCAGTGGATCAGCCGCCAGAGATAGGCGATAACGATCAGCGCCACCGCCGCCGTCGTCGCCGGGCCCAGATAATCGTCGATGCGGCTGAAATGCGATCCGAGGAACATGCCGCTCCCGGCCAATATGACGTTCCAGATCAGCGCGCCCATCGCGGTCCAGATCAGGAAGCGGCCATGCCCCATGTAGAACAGCCCGGCGGGCAGCGACACGATCGTGCGGAAGGCAGGCATGAACCGGAAGAAGAACACGATCTTCTCGCCATGGCGCTTGAAGAGGCGGTTGAGCATTTCCACCTCCTTCCACTCGATCGTCAATATGCGGCCGAAGCGGCGGACCAGCGGGCGCAACCTCTCCTTCCCCAGCTTCCAGCCGATCCAGTACCAGAAATAATTGCCGATCACCGTCCCCACAGTGCCCGCGAAGAGCAACGGCGCCATCTCCATCCGCCCCTGCCCGACGCGAATGCCGCCGATGCCCATGATGAGTTCGGACGGAATAGGCGGGAAGATATTCTCCAGCGCCATCAGCAGCGCTATGCCCCAATAGCCGCCCGCGTCGATCAGATTGACGACCCAGTCGGTCATGATGGCCAATCGGTCATGTCATGATCGCGTGGGGCCGCTCAGCCCCGCGCCTCCGCAAGACGGCGGCCGATAGCGTCCCAGATCATGCCCGCCGTGTCGGTGCCGTTGAACTCGTCGATCGAAACGATGCCGGTGGGCGAGGTGACGTTGATCTCCGTCAGCCATTCGCCGCCGATCACGTCGATGCCGACGAACAGCAGCCCGCGCCGCTTCAGTTCCGGGCCGAGCGCGGCGCAGATTTCGCGTTCCTTCTCCGTCAGCTCGGTCCTGGCCGCCGATCCGCCCACCGCGAGGTTGGAGCGGATTTCGCCCGCGCCCGGCAGCCGGTTGACCGCGCCCGCGACCTCCCCGTCAACCAGCACGATGCGCTTGTCGCCTTCGCGGACGGCTGGGATGAACGCCTGCACCATGAAGGGTTCGACCCACGAGGCGTTGAACAGTTCCACCAGCGCGGAAAGGTTCGCCCCGTCCGGCCCGATGCGGAACACCGCGCTGCCCGCATTGCCGTAAAGCGGCTTCACCACGATGTCGCCATGCTCGGCGAGGAAGGAACGCACCTCGGCGAGGCTGCGGGTAATCATCGTGGGCGGCATGAAGCGCGCATAATCGAGGACGAACAGCTTTTCCGGCGCGTTGCGGACGGACGCGGGGTTGTTGACCACCAGCGTCTCGTCCCCGATCCGCTCCAGCAGATGCGTCGCCGTGATGTAGCTGAGGTCGAAGGGCGGGTCCTGCCGCATCAGCACCACATCGACATCCCGGCCGAGATCGAGCGTCACCTGTTCCCCGAAGCGGAAATGGTCGCCCTCCACCTTCTGTACCGTCACCGCCCGCGCTTGCGCATGGAGCCGCCCCCCCCGCCAGCTGAGATCGGGCGCTTCGTAATGATAGAGGGTGTAGCCCCGCGTCTGCGCCGAAAGCATCAGCGCGAAGGTCGAATCCCCGCCGATCCTGATTCCCTCCATCGGGTCCATCTGAACAGCGGCCTTGATCGACATGGATTGCATTCCCTGATTGCGGACGGGGACTCAGCCGCCGTGCCAGACGTTGCTCAAATGGCGCGGGGGACGGCCCGGCGCAAGCAGCATCACGTCGATTTGCATGTCATCGCCCGGTTGCAGATAGCGATGGGCGAGGCTTTCCGCCGCCGCCGCGACCCGCGAGAGGCGGCGTTCATCGATGGCGAAGTCCAGTTCCACCTCGCTGCCCCGCGCCTTCACCTCGACAAAGGCCACGAGAGCGCCGCGCCGCGCGATCAGGTCCACCTCGCCGGCCCGACAGCGCACGCGCCGGTCGAGGATCGTCCAGCCCTTGAGGCGCAGCCACCATGCGCAGATGCGTTCCGCCTGCCGCCCCCGCCTCTCCGCCGCCAGCCTTGCGGGGGATGTCATTGCCCCTTCAACTCCAGCGCTCGGGCATAGAGAGCCCGCCGGTCGAGGCCCGTCGCTTTCGCCACCTCACTCGCCGCCCTGCCCACCGGCAGGCGCGCCAGAGCCTCGCGCAGCAGCCCATCGGCGTCCTCCGCGCTCGCCTTTTCCTTCTCGCCGGGAGGACCGACGACGACGACGATCTCTCCCTTGGGCGGCGCGTCCCGATAGGCGGCGGCAAGGGCGGTGAGCGTGCCCGCACGCACCTCCTCGAAGCTCTTGCTGATTTCGCGGCAGACGGCGGCCTCGCGGTCCCCCAGCGCCAGCGCCATGTCCGAAAGCGAGGCGGAGAGGCGCGGGCCGCTTTCATAGAAAATCAGCGTCGCGCGCACATCCGCCACCTCGCCCAGCGTATCGCCACGCGCCTTCGACTTGGCGGGCAGGAAGCCCATGAACAGGAAACGGTCCGTCGGCAGCGCCGACAAGGTGAGCGCGGCGATGGCGGCGCAAGGGCCGGGAATGGTGGTGATCGCATGCCCCGCCGCCCGCGCATCGCGCACCAGCTTGTAGCCAGGGTCGGAGATGAGAGGGGTGCCCGCATCGCTCAGCAGCGCCACCGCCTCGCCTCCCATGCGCGCGACCAGACGGGCGCGCACGCCCTCGTCGCTATGGTCGTGATAGGCGATCATCGGCCGGTCGGACCCGGCATGCCGCAACAGCTTCGCGCTGACCCGGCTGTCCTCCACCGCGACCACGTCGGCCCTGCATAATATGTCGGCTGCCCTCGGCGAGAGGTCAGACAAGTTGCCGATCGGCCCCGCAACGATATAAAGACCGGGAGTTAAAGCATCCACCATAAGGAGTTTCCATGGCAGAGTCGCACGGCCTTGGGCAAGCAAACATATGGGGCCGTCTGCGCGGCCTGGGCCGGGGCCTTGTTCTCGCGGGCGGGCTGTTCCTCGCCGCTTGTCAAACGATTGTGCCCAAGGGCACCGGGCCGGAACAGCCTGCACCGCCCCCGCCCGCACCGGTTCAGCCGGGCCTGCCGACCGATGTTCAACGGCACCGAATCGCCCTGCTCGTCCCCACCACCGGACCCAATGCCGGAGTCGGACAGTCGATCGCCAACGCGACCACGCTGGCCCTGCTCGACACGCAGGCGAAGAATGTCCGCATCACCACCTACGACACCGGCAAGGGCGCTGCTGCGGCGGCGGCCCGCGCGATCGCGGACGGCAACCGCCTGATCCTCGGCCCGCTGACCGGCGACGAGGTGAAGGCCACCGCCCCCGCCGCGCGCAAGGCGAACATCCCGATCATCAGCTTTTCCAACGATGCCAGCATCGCCGGCAACGGCGTGTACATCATGGGCTATTCCCCGGCGCAGTCGGTGGAGCGCGTCGTCGCCTATGCCAGGTCGCGGGGTATGAGCAAGTTCGCCGCGCTGGTGCCTGCGGGCGTCTATGGCGAGCGGGCGGGCACGGCGATGCTGCGTGCCGTGGAGGCTTCGGGCGGCACCGTCATCGCGATGGAAACCTTCCAGCGCAGCGCCGGTTCGCTTTCCGCCGCCGTCAAGAAGCTGCCCCCCGGCTATGACGCGGTGCTGATCGCCGATGGCGGGCGCATCGCGCTTCAGGCCGCGCCGATCATCCGCCAGAGCGGCGGCGCGCAGGCGCGGCTGCTCGGCACGGAGCTGTGGAACACCGAGGAAAGCACCATCGCCGCCAGCACGGCGCTGCGCGGGGCATGGTTCGCCAGCGTGTCGGATAATTATTATCGCCAGCTCGCGACCAAATATCGCGATCGTTTCAAGGCCGCGCCCTATCGCCTCTCCGCGCTGGGATATGACGCGGTGCTGCTGACCGTGCGCATCGCCCAGAACTGGAAGGTGGATACCGCTTTTCCGGTCAGCAGCCTCAACGACAAGGGCGGTTTCGCAGGCATCGACGGCGCGTTCCGCTTCGGTCGCGACGGCGTGGCCGACCGCGCGCTGGAGGTGCAGCAGGTCGATGCCGGCAAGTTCACGGTGATCGACGCCGCACCCAAGGGGTTCTGACGCGGCGGAACCGGCAATCAGGAAGGGCGGCCCCTCATGGGAGCGAGCCGCCCTTTTCTGTTCCTCAGGTGACCTGGCAAGCAGCACAGGCCGGATCGCGCCCCTTTCCCGCATTTCCGGCCCGCCATTCGCGGTCCTTCATGCGGAGACGAGGGAAAGGCGGAAGCGAAGGCCCGCCCTGTCCCAGACCTCATGCCCCGGCGGGACCGGCGAGGACCATCCCCGCCGACGCGACGAACCTCAGGACAATGCGCCGTGGCAATGCTTGTAGCGCTTGCCCGATCCACAGGGACAGGGCGCATTACGGCCGACCCCCATTCCCACATAGGGGTCGCCGCTCGCTCCATCCGTCGCGCCCACAGCCGGGATCGGCGGCAGGCGTGTGGTGACGAAACCGTCCGCGTTGAGGCCGGAGGCCAGCGCTTCCTCATCGGTCAGGTTGGTGATGAAATCGGGCAGCGTCGGCAGTTCCGGTATCTGCGGGTCGTCCTGCATCTGGAACTGCACGCGCGCGATGGTGCGCGTCACATCCTCGCGGATATTGCCGAGCATGCGTTCAAACAGCGCGAAGGCTTCCGCCTTATATTCGTTGATCGGCGTTTTCTGCGCATAGGCGCGCAGGTGCACCACCTGACGCAATGCGTCGAGCGTCGCGAGATGCTCCTTCCAGTGATGATCGAGATTCTGGAGCAGGATGCTCTTCTCGATCGCATGCCAGTCCTGCTCGCTGAGCACCGCGATCTTCTCCGCGACGGCGGCATCGGCGAGGGCGGAGAGGCGCTCCTCGATCATTTCGGGATCGACGGCATCCTCGTGCAGCCAGTCGTCGATGTCCGGCTCCAGGCTGAGAACCTCGCTCACCCGTTCCTTCAGGTCCGCGACCTTCCATTGTTCCGGATAGGTCCCGACCGGGCAGCAGGCGCCGACGATATCGTTCACCGTCTCATGCCGCATATCGACCACGACATCGTCCACGGTGGCGGCGTCCATGATGTCGCTGCGCTGCTCGTAGATCACCTTGCGTTGGTCGTTCATCACGTCGTCATATTCGACGACCTGCTTGCGGATGTCGTAATTGCGTGCCTCGACCTTCTTCTGCGCGGTCTCGATCGCCTTGCTGAGCCATTTGGAACCGATCGCCTCGCCATCGGCCATATTGGCGTTCATCATCCGGGCGAACAGCGTGTCCGGCCCGAAGATGCGCAGCAGGTCGTCTTCAAGGCACAGGTAGAAGCGCGACAGGCCGGGGTCGCCCTGACGGCCCGAACGCCCGCGAAGCTGGTTGTCGATGCGGCGGCTTTCATGGCGCTCGGTGCCGAGCACGAACAGGCCGCCCACCTGCTTCACCTTTTCCTTTTCCTCGGCGATCTCGGCCTTGATCCGCTCGATCGCGGCCTCGCGCTCCGGCCCTTCGGGCATGTCGCGCAGTTCGTCCTCGATGCGGAATTCCAGATTGCCGCCAAGCTGGATGTCGGTGCCTCGACCGGCCATGTTGGTCGCGATGGTGACGGCGCCCATGCGGCCCGCCTGCGCGACGATATGCGCCTCCTGCTCGTGGAAGCGGGCGTTGAGCACGGCATGCTTCACGCCTTCTTCCTTCAGGAATTCGGACAGCATTTCCGATTTCTCGATGCTGACGGTGCCGACCAGCACCGGCTGGCCGGTTTCCGACTTTTCCCGGATCGCCCTGGCGATGGCGCGGAACTTGTCATGGGTGTTCTTGTAGAATTCATCCTCCTCATCGACCCGCTGGACAGGCAGGTTGGTGGGGATGGTGACGACATTCATCTTGTAGATTTCGAAAAATTCCGTCGCCTCGGTCGCGGCGGTGCCGGTCATGCCCGACAGCTTGGGATACATGCGGAAATAATTCTGGAAGGTGATGGAGGCGAGCGTCTGGTTCTCCGGCTCGATGGTGACGCCTTCCTTGGCCTCGACCGCCTGATGCAGCCCGTCGGACCAGCGGCGCCCGTCCATCATGCGGCCCGTGAACTCGTCGATGATGATGACCTTGCCGTCCTTGACGATATAGTCGATGTCGCGGCGGAACATCTTGTTCGCGCGCAGCGCCTGGTTCACATGGTGGACGACCTGCGTATTCTCGAAATCATAGAGGTTGGACCCGACCAGCAGCCCCGCATTTTCCAGCAGGCGCTCCACCCTTTCGGTGCCGTCCTCGGTCAGCGTGATGTTGCGCTGCTTCTCGTCCTTCTCATAATCCTCCTCGCCGAGCTGCTTCACCAGCGCGTCGACGGCGATGTACAGTTCCGACTTGTCGTCGGTGGGGCCGGAGATGATGAGCGGCGTGCGCGCCTCGTCGATCAGGATGGAATCGACCTCGTCCACGATCGCGTAGTTGAACGGCCGCTGCACCATCATCGCGCGGTCATATTTCATATTGTCGCGCAGATAATCGAAACCCAGTTCGTTGTTGGTGGCGTAGGTGATGTCCGCCTCATACGCCTCGCGCCGTTCCCGCTCATCGAGGCCGGGCACGATGACGCCGGTGGTGAGGCCGAGGAAGCGGTATATCTGCCCCATCCATTCGCAGTCACGCTTGGCGAGATAGTCGTTCACCGTGACGACATGCACGCCCTTGCCGGGCAGCGCGTTCAGATAGGTGGCGAGCGTCGCCACGAGCGTCTTGCCCTCGCCGGTGCGCATTTCCGCGATCTCGCCGCGATGGAGGACGATGCCGCCGATCATCTGCACGTCGAAATGGCGCATGCCCAGCACGCGCCTGCCCGCCTCGCGCACGGTGGCGAAGGCTTCGGGCAGCAGGTCGTCCAGCGTCTCCCCGGCGGCGAGCCGCTCGCGGAACCTGCGCGTCTGGTCGATCAGTTCTTCATCGGAGAAAGCGGAAATCTGCGGCTCGAAGCCGTTGATCTGCTCGACGATCTTCCGGACGGATTTGACGTAACGATCATTGGAAGAGCCGAAAAGGGATTTGGCAAGAGCGCCGAACATGCAAATTTCCTGACTTTTTCACTGGAGCGGAGACCGCTTGCGCAGTCCCGCCATCCTATAGGCCGCGATGTAGGGCCGGGGTACGGTGAAGTCAATTCGACCGCGTGCCCGGAACCCTGCCGATCAGAGAGGGAAAACGGCGGTCAGGGGCCGGTCTTGTAGGCCAGGAAAAGCAGCAGCCGCTCCCGGCCCGGCGCAGGCGCGCCCTGCGTGATGCGGGCGGGTTCGGAATAGTGCCGGCGGGGCGTCGCCGGGGGCGGCGGGGCAATCGCCGCGACGCAGGACGAAGCGATCTCCGCGGAGGCCTCGGCCGCCGAATAATGAGCGGCACTTTCCGGGCCCGGCGCGGAGGCCCGCGCGGCGGACTGGCCGAATGCCGTCATCGCCAGCATCAGCACGCCGAAAGTCACCGCATCGATCAGCCGCACAAAAGCTCCCCATCCCAGCCGGGAGCAAGAAATAGGATGGCTTTTCCTCCTAAAGCAAGCGCTATACGCGACCCCGCCTCCCCCGGCAAGAGAAATCCCCCCAAGATGCATCGCCGAATTGACGCCCGCGCCAAAAAGAGTAAGCGCGATTCCGCTATGGAACGCTCACCCCTCGCCCCCGCCGCCTTTCCCGACCTGCCGCCCGTCGAGGGCGTGACGCTGCGCATCGCCCGCGCGCGATACAAGGAATGGGACCGTTGCGATCTCACCTTCGCCGAACTGACGGAAGGCACCGCCGTCGCGGGGGTGTTCACGCGCAATGTCTGTTGCTCCACCGAGGTGGAGATGGGCCGGGAAAGCGCCGCGCTCGGCAAGGCGCGCGCGCTGGTGGTCAATGCAGGCAACAGCAACGCCTTCACCGGCTATCGCGGGCGGGAAGCCGTGGAGCAGATCCGCGCGCAGGTCAGCACCCATCTGGGCTGCCCGGCAGCGGAGGTGTTCGTCAGTTCCACCGGCGTCATCGGCGTGCCCCTCCCGCTCGACAAGGCGCGGGCGGGCATCGAGGCGGCGCTGACCGCACCGCCCTGCGGCTGGGAGGCGGCCGCCGAAACCATCGGCACCACCGACACCTTCCCCAAGGGCGCCAGCGCCACGGCAATGGTCGGCGGGCGCAAGGTCACGCTTTCCGGCATCATCAAGGGATCGGGCATGATCGCGCCCGACATGGCGACGATGCTGGGCTACATCTTCACCGACGCGGCGATCGCGCCCGCACTGCTCCAGCAGATGCTCGGCGCGGCCAACGGGCGCAGCTTCAATTGCATCACCGTGGACGGCGACACCTCGACCAGCGACACGGTGCTGCTGTTCGCGACCGGCAAGGCGGGCAATGCGCCGCTCGCGAGCATGGACGACGCGGGGGCGGACGCCTTCCAGGCAGCGCTCGATGATGTGTGCACGCAGCTCGCCCATCTCGTCGTGCGGGACGGTGAAGGCGCGCAGAAGTTCATAGAGATAGAAGTGACGGGCGCGGTGTCGGATGAAAGCGCGCGCCGCATCGGCCTTTCCATCGCCAATTCGCCGCTGGTGAAAACCGCCATGGCGGGCGAGGACGCCAATTGGGGCCGCGTCGTCATGGCGGTGGGCAAGGCGGGCGAGCCGGCGGACCGGGACAGGCTGGCCATCCGCTTCGCCGACAAGTGGGTCGCGCAAAGCGGCCTTGCCGTCGACAGCTATGACGAGGCGCCGGTCGCCGCGCATCTGAAGGGCAGCGACATCAGCATCGGCGTCGATCTCGGCCTCGGTGACGGGCGGGCGACAGTGTGGACCTGCGACCTGACCCATGGCTATATCTCGATCAACGCCGACTATCGCAGCTGAAAACCGCCATGCAGGGGAATGACCTCCTCCTCGCGTTCGCCGCGACGGAGCTGGTCGCCAGCTTCATGCCCGGCCCCGCCGTGCTCTTCGTGGCCAGCATCGCGCTGACCGGATCGCTGCGCGGCGCGGCTGGTGCCATCGCCGGGATCAACGCCACCAACCTGCTCTGGTATGCGATGGTGGGCGCGGGGCTGGTGGCCATCGTCCATATATTCCCCTTCCTGTTCGTGGCGTTGCGCTGGATCGGGACAGGCTATCTGCTCTGGCTCGGCATCCGGACATGGCGGCATCCC
>Ga0182737_1002163_pt1 | contig 16674 bp, 19 predicted proteins | sample eDN5th30CBELigOP_FD_128878 | JGI IMG/M metagenome (GOLD analysis project Ga0182737, IMG submission 128878) | Enriched Organic Plus compost microbial communities from Emeryville, California, USA - eDNA 5th pass 30_C BE-Lig OP (version 2) (version 2) ...
ATCAAAATCCGTCCGTAGTGAAATCCCTGATCGCATCGCAGACCTCCGGTTTGCACCAGAGATTCAGATTCACCCCACTTTGGGAAGGCTAAAGAGTCGAAGTCAGCGAGGCGGCGTATTAGACCACCAAAGCCATCATTTACAAAACGCGGAATCGAAATTTGGACGACGCAACTAGTCAACACTTTTGGCGACCGAAACTCACGTAGAGACGAGGCTGCTGAGTGGCTAGATGTCAGCCGTAGGACAATCGATGCATGGTGCTCTGCAAGCGATCCACGCGTGATTTCGGCTGAAATGCTCATGGAACTGGCGGTCGGCGCGACGATAAATCAGGCACCTATCATCGATGCCGATATGATCTACGATGTTGTTTCCGACGGAGAGGTCATCACTACACAGCGCGACGTCGGGCTCGCCGCTTATGTCGCAGACCTTCGCGGATACGAGGTCGTACGTCGCGACGGTCGACCAGTGCAGATGACTGAGGAGCAGCGTCAGCGGTAGCGTCTACGCAGGATTATCGCATCCGGTCATCTTACACTGTCGCAGCTTTCAGACTGGCTGTGTCGGGACGACTATGGTGTCGTCGACCGTATCGTCGAGCTTCGTAGCCGCCAACATCCGACCGTGCACGATTTTACCATCGACCGGATCGATGGTGCGATCAGACGCGGATACGATGCGGAGTGGAATGGAGAAGCGGCATGAGATACCAGCCCCTCCCGTCCGCGAGAGGAGAAGACAGCGACCGGGTTTATACACCGGTCGCATGGGCTTCCATGATCTGTCGCCTCCTGCCTCTTTCTGCCGCGTGCTCGATCCGTGCCGAGGTCAAGGTGCTTTCTACGACCTGTTTCCTGCCAACTGCGATAAGCTGTGGTGCGAGCTGGATGAAGGCCGTGATTTCTTCGAATTCGATGAAAAGGTCGACTGGATCGTGTCGAATCCGCCCTGGAGCAAAATCAAAGATTTCTTGGATCACGCGATGACGATTTCGGACAACGTCATTTTTCTGATCACGCCAAATCACACGTACACCAAGGCCCGGGTCAGGGTCGCTCAGAAGCACGGCTTCCGTATACGCGGCATGCTGCATACGCCGACGCCGCCGAAACCATGGCCGCAGTCAGGCTTCCAATTGTCGGCGATATGGTGGCAGCGTGGATATCTAGGCCAGCCTGAAATTTTGCATGCGATTGATGATCTAGGTGTTTGGTCCCGGCATTTGATGGTGCGGATTGAGTTTAAACCGTCCCGGCTCTGTTGCCCAGATTTTGCAGATGTATTCGTAGGGCGTTAGGCCGCGCAGTGTCTTTAACCGACGGCCGTAATTGTAGGCGTCAACGAAGTCATGAAGGTGGGCGGTTAACTGGGCATGGCTGTCGTAGTGGTAACGTTTGACAGTCGCTTCCTTGATCGTTCGGTTCATTCGCTCGACCTGGCCGTTGGTCCAGGGATGCTTGATTTTGGTGAGCCGGTGTTCGATCCCGTTCTCACGGCAACGCATGTCAAACATGTGCGTGATGTAAGTGGCCGTAGGGCCATCGGCGTAGCGCGGCGGGAACGTGAACTGGATGCCGTTATCGGTCAGGACGGTGTGGATTTTGTAAGGCACGGCTGCGATCAGCGCGACCAGAAAGGCGGACGCCGATGTTCTGCCTGTTTTGGTGACCAACTGGACGAAGGCGAACTTGCTGGTCCGGTCTATCGCTACGTAAAGATAGAGCTTGCCTTCGGCCGTGCGCACTTCGGCGATGTCGATGTGGAAGTACCCAATAGGGTAGGTCTTGAACTTCTTCTTCGGCTCCTTGTCCCCTGTCACTTCTGGCAATCGGCTGATCTCATGCCGTTGTAAGCAGCGATGTAGGGACGAGCGGGTCAAATGCGGGATCGTGGCCTGCAGCGCGTAGAGGCAGTCATCCAATGGCAGCAGTGTGTGTCGGCGAAAGGCAACGATGATCGCCTCTTCTTCGATTGAAAGTGTCGTCGAGTGCGCGTCTTTTGGACCGGTTGGCAGGTCCTTCACCGCTGTGCGCCGCTTCCATTTCGCTACGGTCTTCTGGTTGATCCCATAGCGCTTCGCCAGAACCCTCAGGCTCTCTTGACTATGTTGTATCGCTCGACGGACTGCCTCTGTCGTGCGGGCGCTCCCGTGTAGAATCTGTCCCATAGCGCATCCCTCCATTCCTGGCTGAATAGTGCACCATCAAATACCGGGACTAAACACCTAGGAGACGCAGCATGAAAAAACCAATTCCTTTGACAAGCTCGTCATCGGCTATCCCCCACGATCCGGAATATGAGAGCTTTCGTGCATCGCTCCATCGCCAGCTGGTAAAGGTCGCAGAGACGCACGCTCATCCGCATACCCGCGCGCTTTTCCGCTGGATGGCGGATGGTAGAAAAGGACCTCACCCGACACTTAAGCATCAGCCGGAGCTGACACCCATATCGACTCCAACGCCAGAACTTGCACCGGCACCGATCAAAAAAGCACCCGAGCCCAGACGAGCGCCACCCTCACGACCGACCTACAATCGACCCAGCGCACTGACAAAATGAAAAAATTAGCCAATTTTCATGGGCTTTTTCAATGACGTAGCAGAAAAGTGCATGTCAACATTTTACCACCTCTTATCAGGGTGTGGTCGGTGAGCTACCTATCTCTCATTGTAACGTGCAAACAACAGGTGCACAATGAGTAGTGTTGACAAGACTAACATGATTACGGTTGAGATTAATGGTCGCAAAACCGATTATCCACTGACGGTGAAAAAGCTTCTTGAGGCTGCTACCCAGTACAGGCAGTCAGCCTGGACGCCTGCGGACACGCTTGTCATTCACGGTGACGTGAAAATTGAACTCTGTGACATTTTTGAGTTGAATATGCCGGGTAAACTGGCGCTCGCTAAACTTATTTTCGATGACCTCTTCATAGAAGAGGAGGCTGCATAATGTGGTCTCTACAGCAGTTTACCGATCTCAACGGCACCGTCACGAGTTTGACGCTGCCCTTCCGTTTTCTCAACCGGCATACCGGCGCAGGTCGTTTTTTCCGGCAGCAGGACGGGCTCTTCGTGCTCGAAATTTCTGATCGCTGGGGCACCTATGTCTGCCCTCTCCGGTATCGCCTGGACGAGATAGACACCCGCGAAAAAGCTGAAGCTGTGTGCGCCGCCGCAGCAGAGCGCGAATGCGAAAAAGAGATTGATGTTTCGGCCCGTGTCCTTCAGTAAATCGGCGGCTTAAATTTCTATCGGCGGAATAATTGTGTAATTATTCAAGATAAATTTTTTGACGAAATAAGTGATTTTCAGCGATTGAATTCTGTAAACGAAATAGTTCTTGTGTAATTTGCGCCAGCAGACAATAATTTATTCATCAGAAACGGAGTTGCTGACCGGTCAACAAAAAGATGAAACCGGAAAAAACTTAAGAAGGAAATTAATAATGGGAAAGTATATAAAAAATACCGCTCAAAAGAACGGATTTAAGCTCACAGACGACAGTGTAGAAAACCGAGAAACTGTGAACAGCTATCTTTTGTCTATCAACGGCCGCGCAACATCTCACACGAGAACTGAGCTTTCCGAGCTTGTCTCAGTAGCAACAATGGCCGAAGCCGAATTGGATCGCGCAGGCGTCGCAAAATCAGCGCGTGTCGGATGTCTTGCAGTCCAGTGTGATGGTGGAGCAGGAAAGAAGAGCTATCAGTATGCGCAGACTGTGACACTGCTCAGACTGCGCAGATTTGCCGAAGGCTGGCGTCTAATGGAAGCGAGGAGAGCCGAATCTAGGCCTCTCGAACCGACCATTTTCGAAGTCAGCATTCCTGCAAAATACATCTATCAGTTGCGGGCTAAAGCCACGATGGGCTTTACAGCGCTACCTAAAAAGCTAGCCGCCTGATCAGACAACCTGATCCCGACAAGCCCCGCAAGGGGCTTAAGGCGGTACCGGCAGCCGGATATAGAGCGCCGGGTTTAAGGAAAACTAAAATGGAAAAGAAATGCTACGAAATCATTATAAATGGCGAGTCTTACGGCCTTTATGAGGGTAATAATATTGATGAGGCTATCGAGGCTCAGGCCCAAGACGCCAGCTACGAAAGTGTGGCAGACCTCGTCGTGACTCTGAATATGACGCCTGAAGAATACAGGGCTACGATTTCCTCAAGGGAAATTTCCTTCAAATTCCTGGAGGAGACATTCACGATGGAATTGTTCGGCTTAAATATGGAATTTTCATTTTTTGACGTATACCGCGACGGTGAGTTTTTAGGAACATGGGATCACCAAGTGGTTCGGGGTTTTACTATTCACGACATGAGAAGTATTATTTCGGGAATTGAATATTCTCGCTCGAAAGATGTGAGGTTCATCAATTTCCATCCACGAGACCCGCGAAAACAAGCAGCCTGAGAAGACCCTGACCCCGACAAGCCCCGCAAGGGGCTTAAGGCGGTACCGGCAGCCGGATAAGAGAGCGCCGGGTATGAAGGAAATTTGAAATGAATAGAGAAGTTTTCTACATGACATATGAGCTAGTTTCTGACCGCGTCACAACTGGAAGCATGTCTAAATTGGCCGATGTTTTCCGGCAAGATCAGGATTTGGAAGTGTCTGTCGTTGAGGGTGTTGAATTCTTCGATGTGTGTCTCGTTGAGAAAGATAGCGGTCGCGTACGTAGTCGCACGATAAGCGTCTTTGAAGATAAGGCTGATAAAACTGCCTTGGAGCTAACTGTGGAAGCGATACAATTTCACGATCACTACGGAGTTTTCGACGAGGCACAGTGGCAAGATTACCTTGTGAATCTCGAATACGATGCAGCCTGATCATCGATACAACCACCCTCAAAGACCCCGGTCTAGCAGCCGGGGTTTTGCTTATTGTGCCTCCATTATCCTCTTCACCGCATCCAGCTTACTACGACAATCGGCACCGGCACGGGCGAGCTGGTCCGCGAATTTCATCAGGTCTTTCACCGACACAATGACGCTTCCGTAGACAGGCGCTAGTGAGCACGTCATCAGGCTTCTCGATACATCGGTCTTTTAGGCCTAGACCTGAATGATAACTTTTGGCTCAGTCGTCCGACATTCGACCAGGACCGCAGTCGCCATCATGAGCGCTGCAGCCGTCATAGCTGTCCAAACTTGGTCCGACAGCCGCCTTCATCGGCCGCCTCCGAAGCGCCTCAACAGTGGCTTGGCGAGCGCATCCAAGAATCTTGGACCATCAGTGGGGATGCTCGTAATCGTAGGGAGGACGAGGTTCCGAAGGTAAAATGGCCTGCGTACAATTGCACAGCATGAAGGTGTTGAAATCCGGAATTTTCGAGTGGTTTTATTTGCTCGGTTGCGTCTGGAGGGATGACCTGACGAAACGATCCCACTATTCATTGGTGCAGTCAGGAGCCAGCATTTCGGTATTTTCCTGATTTGAGAATTGGTGGGGATGTGCATTGAACGCGTTTGAAATCGAAGAAGCCATTTCATCACTGGCAGAACAGCCGTTTGATGCTTCGGAATTTCCGTTTCTCTTCCTTCAGGCATTTGGGGCGAAGGATACCACCCTTCGACGCCTCAGAAGCGGCGACACCAATAAGTCGGATATCGGCGGTGTCCTGCAAACGACCAATATCCATATCAAGGTAGCCGCCACCGGAGCCGTTACCGACGCGCTGAAAGACCTGAAATCCAGCCCCGCCACCTCACGAGCCAAGGCGAAGTTCATCCTTGCCACCGACGGCGTTGATTTCCAGGCAGAGGACTTGAACACGGGCGAGGTGATCGTCTGCGAGTATCGGAAGTTTCCGGAGTTTTTTGGCTTTTTCCTGCCCCTGGCTGGGATTTCGACAGTTAAGCAAATCCGCGAAAGCAGCTTCGATATCAAAGCCACGGGCCGTCTGAACCGTCTTTACGTCGAGCTTCTAAAGGATAATCCAGAGTGGAGTACGTCAGCGCGTCGTCATGAGATGAATCACTTCATGGCGCGTCTCATTTTCTGCTTCTTTGCCGAAGACACCGACATCTTCACGAAGGAGACCCTGTTCACCGCCATGGTCGAGCAGATGAGCAGCAAGGACGCCTCAGATACGCACATCGTGATTGAGGCCATCTTCAAGGCGATGAATACCCGCTCAGAGGATCGAGCTGCGGCTGGCGTTCCGCGTTGGGCAAACGTCTTTCCTTATGTAAACGGCGGGCTGTTTTCGGGTTCGACCGCTGTCCCGGTGTTCAGCAAGATTGCCCGGACATATCTGCTGCATATAGGTGGTCTCGACTGGAAGAAGATCAATCCGGACATCTTCGGGTCCATGATCCAGGCTGTTGCTGACGACGACGAGCGCGGCTCGCTCGGAATGCACTACACGAGCGTACCGAACATCCTGAAGGTCCTCAACCCGCTGTTTCTCGACGACCTTCGAGAAAAATTGGAGGAGGCGGGCGACAATCCCCGGAAGTTGCTCAACCTACGTAGCAGGATGTCCAAAATTCGCGTCTTCGACCCGGCATGTGGTTCAGGCAATTTCCTGGTCATCGCCTATAAGCAGATGCGAGAGATCGAGGCTGAGATCAACAAGCGGCGAGGAGAGCCGGAGCGGCGGTCGGAAATCCCTCTTACCAATTTCCGAGGCATTGAGCTTCGCGATTTTCCGGCCGAGATCGCTCGCTTGGCGCTGATCATTGCCGAATACCAGAGTGACGTCCTGTATCGGGGTCAGAAGGAAGCGCTGGCGGAATTTCTGCCGCTTGACGCCATGAACTGGATCACCTGTGGCAACGCACTACGCCTCGACTGGTTGAGCATCTGTCCGCCTACTGGAACGGGGGTCAAGCACCGAGCAGACGACCTTTTCATGCCTCCAATAAACCAGGCGGAAATCGACTTTCAGAACGAAGGCGGCGAGACCTACATATGTGGTAATCCTCCTTACTTGGGCAAAGGAAAAAAAGAAGATGATCATCTGGATGATATGCGGCACGTTCTCGGTAGATATACAGACAAGTTTGGATATGTCGACTACGTAGGCTGCTGGTTTATTCGGGCTGCGGAGTATATGCAGGCGACGAGCGCGTCTGCCGCACTTGTTGCGACAAATTCCATTTGTCAGGGCCGACAGCTTCCCCAGTTGTGGCCATTCGTGCTTAAGAAAAATATTGAAATATTCTACGCGCACCATTCCTTTAAGTGGTCCAACAGTGCGGCGCACAATGCCGCAGTAATCTGCGTCATCATTGCGCTTTCATTGAGGGGTGAGCGCAATAGGAAGACAATCGAGACGACGGAATATCGAAAGAATGTCGACCATATAAATGCGTATTTGATCGATGGAGCGTCGCTCTATGTCGAAAGCCGACCGCGTCCACTAGCCAGTTCGTTGCCTAGTATGGGCACTGGAAGTGTTCCTAATGATGGGGGACACCTGATCTTAAATAAGGAGGAAACGGATAAACTGGTAGCTGCGCATCCAATTGTTGGCGAGTTGATACATCCCTTTTTTGGCTCGCAGGACTTCTTAAAAGGTCACAATCGGAGTTGCCTTGTGATCCCGGATGACATGCTTGAAGCTGTCCGGAACTATCCAGAAATCAATGAGCGGCTTTCTCATGTTGCCGAGCTACGATCAAACAGCAAAAAGAAGGAAACAAGGGATTTATTATCAAAGTATCCCCACAGATTCCAGCATAGAGGGGCCATCCCAGAGCGTAATGTCATAATAATACCGTCAGTCAGTTCGGAAAGACGGCAGTGGTTTCCTGTGGGATTGCTGCCATCTAGGACGGTGGTTTCCAATCTTGCATTTATGATTATCGACACGGATATTTCGTACTTTTCGATGCTCTCATCGAAGATGCATTTGGTATGGTTGTCTACCGTGTGCGGCAAGCTTAAGACAGATTTTCGATATTCAAACACCCTCGGCTGGAACACCTTCCCAGTTCCGAACCTGACAGAAAAGAACAAGGCTGATCTCACCCGCTGCGCTGAAGACATTCTCCTGGCGCGAGAGGTTCATTTCCCAGCCACCATTGCCGACCTCTACGATCCCGAGAAAATGCCTGCCGACCTAAAGGCTGCGCATGATCGGAACGATGAGGTGCTGGAAGCCATCTATATCGGCCGACGCTTCAGGAACGACACTGAGCGCTTGGAAAAGCTTTTCGAACTTTACACAAAAATGACATCCGGAAGACCGACGAAGTCCGGTAACATCAAGATGAAGGCATAAGTCATGAGCAACGAGAAATCCGTCCCGTCCGTCTCTGTCACTTATGCGCAGAACGGCAACTCCACGAAGCCTAACGAGCTGGGAATGCGCGTTATGCAGGAGCGCGCCTATGAAAAACGAGGCGAGCAGTACCTGCTTATCAAATCGCCACCCGCGTCCGGCAAGAGCCGGGCACTGATGTTCATCGCGCTCGACAAGCTGCACAACCAAGGCGTCCGCAAGGCAATCATCACCGTGCCGGAAAAATCCATCGGTTCGAGCTTCGCGGACGAACCTCTTTCGAAGTTCGGTTTTTGGACCGATTGGACAGTGGAACCGAAGTGGAATCTCTGCAATGCACCGGGGTCCGATGGTGGTAAGGCCGAGGCGGTTGGGACATTCCTCAAGAGTGAGGATCGCATCCTCGTCTGCCCTCATGCGACTTTCCGCAACGCAGTTGAGAAATTCGGTATCGAGGCCTTCGACAACTGCCTGATCGCCATCGACGAGTTCCACCATGTGTCTGCTAATCCCGATAACCGCCTGGGCGCGCAGCTGGCCGAGCTGCTGGCGCGGAATCAGGTCCACGTCGTTGCGATGACTGGTTCCTACTTCCGTGGCGACGCTGAACCCGTCCTGATGCCGAGCGATGAGGAAAAGTTCAAAAGTGTCACCTACACCTATTATGAGCAGCTGAACGGCTACAAGCACCTCAAGACGCTGGATATTGGCTACTATTTCTACGCCAACGCCTATTCTGACGACATTCTGAAGGTGCTCAACCCCGACGAGAAGACGATCATCCACATCCCGTCTGTCAACTCCCGGGAAAGCACCAAGGACAAGGTGCGGGAAGTGGAGCACATCATCGAGGAGCTGGGCGAATGGCAGGGCACCGACCCGGTAACTGGGTTCCAGCTCGTTAAAACCCCCTCTGGCCGCGTCCTCAAGATCGCCGATCTGGTTGACGACGATGCAAGCAAACGAGACCGTGTGTCGGCCGCGCTGAAGGACCCCAGTCAGAAAAACAACCGTCACCACGTCGATATCATCATCGCGCTCGGAATGGCGAAGGAAGGTTTCGACTGGATTTGGTGCGAGCACGCGCTGACGGTGGGCTACAGGTCCAGCCTCACGGAGATCGTCCAGATCATCGGACGCGCAACGCGGGATGCGCCCGGCAAATCACGGGCTCGATTCACGAACCTGATCGCCGAGCCCGACGCCTCTGAGGCCACGGTCGCGGAAGCAGTCAACGACATGTTGAAGGCCATCGCAGCCAGCTTGCTAATGGAGCAGGTGCTCGCTCCGAAGTTCAACTTCACTCCGAAGGCCAAGGCCACAGGTCCGCAGGACGGCTTCGACTATGGAGATGGCGGCTATCAGAAAGACAAATGCAATGTCGGCTTCAACCCTGACACCGGTGAGTTCCAGATCGAGATAAAAGGTCTGGCTCAGCCGCAGAGCAAAGAAGCCGAGCGCATTTGCCAGGAAGACCTCAATGAGGTGATCGCAGCGTTCGTTCAGGACAAATCGTCGATTGAGCGTGGTCTATTTGACGATGAAATGGTGCCGCAGGAGCTGACACAGGTCAGGCTTGGCAAAATCATCAAGGAAAAGTACCCGTCGCTGACGGAAGAGGACCAGGAGGCGGTGCGACAGCATGCAGTTGCTGCCCTCAACCTGACCCAGCAGGCGAAGGCGGTTCTCAACCCGAACGAGGAAGCCCCCCAATCCGGAAACACCGCCTTGATCGACGGCGTCCGGAAGATTGCCTTGAGCGTGCTCGAACTCGACATCGACCTGATCGACAGCATCAATCCCTTCGGTGAGGCCTACAAAATCCTCGCGAAAGAGATGAACGAGGAGCGCCTGAAGCAGGTTGAGGCTATCATCACCGGCAAGAAGGTTCAGATGACACCCGAGGAAGCCCGCGACCTGGCCCGCCGTGCCCTCAAGTTCAAAGCAGAACGGAGCCGCTTGCCTTCGCTCACCTCGCCTGATCCTTGGGAACGCCGCATGGCGGAAGGCGTTGCATTCCTCGCGCGCATGAAGGCTGAGGCCGCCAATGGCTAATTTTACTGATGATGATGATGCTCTGCTCGCGGAACTTGGCGTTGAGGTAGAGGCCAATCGCACAAGCACGCGCACGGCTGAAGAAGAGCGGGTCATTGCAGGTTTCGAAGATATTCAGCGTTTCTTCGAGACGCACAAACGCCTACCTCGCCATGGGGAAGCCGTCGATATCTTCGAGCGGCTTTATGCAGTGCGACTGGATCGCATCCGTGAAATCGAGTCTTGTCGTTCGATTGTCGAACCAATCGATCATCAGAAACTGCTCGGGGTTCAGCCGGTCATGAGCCAGGCCGACATTGAGGAGATGGACGACGATGCTCTCTTGGCGGAATTGGGAATAGAAGCGGAAGTTGCAGAAATAACGACTCTGAAGCACGTTCGCTCGGTATCGGAGAAGCGGGCGGCCGAGGAGATCGCCAACCGCGAGCGCTGCGAGGATTTTGACCAGTTCAAGCCATTGTTTGACCAAGTGCAGGACGAACTGAAATCGGGCGTTCGCACGACCCGGCCATTCGTGAAAGATGCAGGTTTCCTGAAGGCGGAGATCACCGCCGGGCAGTTTTTCATTCTCGGCGGCCAGACAGTCTATGTGGCCGAGGTGGGGGAGCCTATTAAAGCGCCAAATGGCGAAACAGATGCTCGTCTGCGTGCGATCTACTCAAATGGCACCGAGAGTAACATCCTGCTCCGGTCTCTCCAACGCGCACTCTATAAGGATGAAACTGGGCGAAGGATCACCGAACCGACGGCTGGTCCGCTGTTTGCCGACGAAACAGATGAGGGCGACCTGTCCAGCGGCAAAATCTACGTTTTGCGCAGCAAGTCCGACAATCCGATAGTCGCCCAGAACCGTGATCTCATCCATAAGATCGGAGTAACTGGAGGCAGTGTCGAGCGCAGGATCGCCAACGCAAAATTTGATGCAACCTTCCTCCTAGCGGACGTCGAGATCGTCGCGACATACGAGCTTTTCAACATCAACCGGACCAAGCTCGAAAACCTAATCCACCGTGTGTTTGGTGCCGCTCGGCTAGATATGGAGATCAAGGACCGGTTCGGGAAACCAGTCGTTCCGCGCGAATGGTTTCTGGTGCCGTTGTTTGTGATTGATGAAGCTGTCGAACGGATTCGGGATGGCTCGATCTCGCGGTATCTCTACCGGCCTGATCAGGCAGCTTTAGTCGCTGACGGCTGACAAAGATGAGCAAGAACCGGTCAAGAAGCCCCGTAACGGGCCTTCGCAAGATTGCGAAGGACCCAAGGCAGGCTTCAGCAATTCGGCACAGGTTGGCAACGGCGCTCAAGGAGCTTGCCTTGAAGACCCCTGATGACGGTAGCCCAATCCTCGTTCGCCCCATTCCGAGCTTGACCTACAGTTACGCTGGAGCCATCCACAACGTTACACGCGTGCAGTTGGAAACATTCGGGCTGGAGTTAGTCAACAAAGACATCCTGAAGGATGTAGCACCTCACGGGGAGAACGGACTTCTCTTCGTCCCGACAAAGCAAGGCATGATACTGTTGACCAGGGGTAACAGTCGTGTCGCTGAAGCCCCGAGAACGGTGTTCACCAACGACTTCCTCACCCGACAAAAGCCGATCATTAAAGACAGGGCTTCGTCCACAACTCTCATGAAGCGGTCATTGGCCCCAGAAGCGCGGTCAAACGACAAGGCCAGTGCAATTCGACCGCTCAGAATCGACGTCTCTAGGGCAATCCATAATATCGAAATAGTCGAGGCCCAGAAATTAGTTGTGCTTTGGGAGAACGCCCATCGCATTCTAGCCGATGAGCTGAAGAAATCTCAGCACGCGGCAATCCGAGCAGCTATCTTGGCGATTGAAGCCGAATGGAAACGCCGAAACGATAGCGGTGAACCCGACCAATATTTTGAATGGCCGACGACCGAGGTCCGCCACGGAAGTGGTGAGTTGGTCATTAACGATGCTCAGAAGGATGGAGTTCTAAGCAAACTAAACTACCATGTTGGCATCAGCCAAGGCGGACCAGAAGCCTATCGAAGGCATACGCTCGCAAAGGCATTCGAAGGTCCCCTTCCGCTCAACCTGCCGCGCTTTGAGGTGGACCAGTGGGGACCCGAGCAGTCAGCAAAGCGCCTCAGAAAGATTGCCTACTCAATTGCAACTTTCGTCAAAAATGCGAAGGGCCGCAATCCTGTAGCACTAGACGTTGCGATAATGGAGTGGGAGGCTGACCTCAAGTTTCTGCACGACCGTTACTACGTCGGCCGCTTCGATTTTCCATGGCCCTCAACCAAGTTGTCGGATGCATAGGGGTTGCACGTCTCGGCGAGAAACAAATATCAATGCTCCGCCAGTGATATCTTTCCCATTGGGTCGTGGAACCATAGAGCCAGTTCCCCTCGCCCCCCACAAGAGCGTCCCCGTGCAGAACGATGGCAGTATCTTGTTCCTCCTCAAGATCGCTTCAAGAGCCCCCGGAAGAGCCATGAACTGCACCCCATTTCGACCGGACAGTCGGCATAAGCAGAAAGGCTCAAGCACAGGCTTGAGAACAGGCTTATGTCTAACGAGTATCGACATGTTGAATTGCTGACGGGAGATGTCCGCCGCAGGCGGTGGACAACCGAGCAGAAGCTAACGATCATTGAGCAGAGTTTCGAACCAGGCGAGACGGTATCTTCGACCGCTCGCCGCCATGGCGTTGCGCCCAATCTGCTTTACCGGTGGCGCAGGCTCTTGAGTGAGGGAGGCGCTGCCGCCGTGGATTCTGACGAGCCGGTTGTCGGCAATTCGGAAGTGAAGAAGCTTGAAGACCGCGTCCGCGAGCTGGAGCGCATGCTCGGCCGCAAGACGATGGAGGTCGAGATACTCCGCGAAGCACTTTCGAAAGCAGACTCAAAAAAACGGATATCGCGGCCGATCTTGTTGCCGAAGGACGGTTCCCGATGAAAGCCGTCGCAGACACGCTGGGCGTCTCCCGTTCCAACCTCGTGGAGCGGTTGAAAGGAAGATCAAAACCGCGTGGGCCCTATCGGAAGGCCGAGGATGCAGAGCTTTTGCCCGCCATTCGCAGACTGGTGGATCAAAGGCCAACCTATGGCTATCGGCGGATCGCCGCGCTCCTCAATCGCGAAAGGCGAGCCGCCGATAAGCCTGTCGTCAACGCCAAGCGGGTTCACCGCATCATGGGCAACCACGCCATGTTGCTGGAGAAGCACACGGCCGTTCGCAAGGGCCGCATCCATGACGGCAAGGTCATGGTCATGCGCTCCAATCTGCGCTGGTGCTCCGACGGTCTGGAGTTCACCTGCTGGAACGGCGAGGTCATCCGTCTCGCCTTCATCATCGACGCATTCGACCGCGAGATCATCGCATGGACGGCTGTTGCCAATACAGGTATCTCCGGCTCGGACGTGCGCGACATGATGCTGGAGGCAGTCGAGAAGCGGTTCGCAGCAACCAGAGCCCCGCATGCTATCGAGCATCTCTCGGACAATGGCTCGGCTTATACGGCAAGGGAGACCAGGCTGTTTGCCCAGGCGCTCAATCTGACACCCTGCTTCACCCCAGTCGCCAGCCCCCAGTCGAACGGCATGTCCGAAGCATTCGTGAAAACTCTGAAACGGGATTACATCCGCATCTCCGCCCTACCGGACGTCACAACGGCGCTCCGACTTATCGACGGATGGATCGAGGATTACAACGAAATCCATCCCCATTCCGCCCTCAAGATGGCTTCCCCTCGGCAGTTCATCAGGGCTAAATCAAACTAGCCGATCTGTCCGATGAAACGGGGAGCACTCCAAGCCAAGCCGGGGGCTCTTTCTATGCAACTACCCTCCAGGTAGAATTCGCCCCCAGAAGTCCGGACATGTTCCCCCATTTTGATAGGGGTGAGGAGTAATTTCGGTGTTATGACTAGCATCAGCCATAAGATAGAGGTCTTTTCCGGACCGCAACGGACCGGCCCGGCGGCGGCGCTGGAGTACGACGGAGAAGCTAGCGATCATTCTGGAGACCTATGTGGCTTGCGCGACGGTCATCCGGCCCCTCAACTCACGACTCGTGGAATGTCATTCTGTATGCAGAGAACTATTGAATGATCTCGACCTTTCTCGCGCTGGGCTTGGTCGCAGCCTCGATCAACAACATCTCATCCACTCCGGCGCTTCCGGTTGTCGAGATCGCCTCAGGGTTCGCCACGCAGTCCTTCACGGTAACTGACGGCGACACGATCCGCCTGGATGACGGCACTCGCGTACGTCTCAACGGTTTCAATGCTCCAGAAAGCCGTGATCCTCAGTGTGATAGGGAGGCGATCCTAGGCAATAGAGCAAAAGAACGTCTAGAGGAACTGGTCGCTACCGGCAGGACAAACGTTATCCAGGTAGACTGCGCTTGTAAACCAGGGACTGAGGGCAGCGACAAATGCAACCATGGCCGGAGCTGTGGTATCTTGCAGATTGACGGCCGAGATGTCGGGAATATACTAATTTCGGAAGGCCTCGCGGTGCCTTTCGTCTGCGGTCAGACACGTTGCCCGAGAACGCCGAGACCGTGGTGTCGTTGATCGGCAATAAATACTAGATGAAGCCCAATCGTGGCGGGATCACCTATATCGGCCGGTCAATAGTCTGCCGAAGCCACCCTTGACGATTTGCAGCAGTTTCTTGCGCTCGGGCGGTACTGCAGCCGCTGCGAGCGACGGGCTGATGGATCGACAGCCATGAGAGGTCCGTCGAAAATGTGGCAACGTCACCCTATCAATTTATTCCAATACAAATCAAGTTCCTGACTCATCAGCTTCAGCCGAACCATCCATATTGGCTTCGGAACCTCAGATAGCTCCAAGTAGAATAACGGCGGATTCGCTTAAATTTAAATTTCCTCACCAAAATAGAGCCGCCTATATGGTGTGTGCGCATAACGGTAATATTATGCGCAGGCAGCCTCTAGTTTCGTCAAAAGCGACACCAACTGCTCTTTTGTTCCTACATATGTCAGGAAATCTTCTACTGGTTGGTTCTCTGCAGGCCAATCAACTAACAGAGCAAGCCCTGCTGTCGAGCACAACGACAGTAGCAGGCGGAGACGCTGTGTGTCCGATACCTTTCGGGCGAACTCAAGTTCATGAGAAAGCGGTATGCCGTCTCTGTCTCGCGAGGCGGGTAGCCACTGCCACTCTCGTAGATTACCTGTGAGTGCCTGAAACCGGTCCCACATTCCGAGCTTCACCATCATCTCCTGAAGTTTCCGCCATCGCCCGTGCTCGCCATCGGGCCAGACACTGCTGCAGAATTCAGCTTCAAGCTCGAAAGCCTCCTCGATGGTGATCCTTCCATCCGGCATCGAGAAGCTCTCTGTAGAGAAGGTGTCGATCCATGCTACCCTGGCCTGCAAAGAGTTGAGCCAAGGTTTCGAATGACGCCAAGGTTCATCGATGGCTAGATCGCCTCCGTATTCTAAGCCAAGCTCCCATGCGCCATTATTTCTCAACGTGCCGACGCAGTCGTCGAAACAGAACACGATTTTATCTTTGGGCGCTAACCTAGGTCTCTCGGGTCTTCGCTGAGCCAGAGCTGTCAGCGCTTCGCTGGCGGTCTCGTACATGTATTCGCGGATCAACTGACGCTCTTCTTCCACCCACGTCGACTTGTGATCCACCGGAGTGGGGACGAAAATTGTGGCGTCATCTCCAGACCACGAAACATATGCCCCCCCTTCAAGGAAATGCTCATCCGACGTACCGGGTGACGCCGAATCAATGCCCGTCATCAGCGCAGGTATCTTATTTAGGGCCTTCAACCCGAGCTTCCGTCGGGTTGACTGGCTCATTGGCGCTGGAAGTCGCCTCGCACGGACTGGTAATTCCACGGGCTCGAATTCACAGGTCAAAAACGAAAGCGCGATGACAGAACCCCGGGGATTCCTAATCGGCCAGACACGCTCTATGTGAGGTTGTTCGAAAACATATGGTGTCGAGTACGCTTTCTCCTCCCCGTCTATTTCCAGCACGATCACTGAACCGGTCAGCTGCGGGTAGACCTCGTATGAAAAGCTCTCGGCCTGTTGAGGTGCTACATAGTGCTCTTCCGCGACTGTTGTTCTGGAAATTGTCGCGGTCTCAGAGATCGTGCATGGGTGCTTGGGCCAAGGCGGACCAAGTGGTGGGTCGAAAAAGACGCGGCCACCATTATGAGCCGCGAAGAAGAACACATGTTCTGTGCAGACGGGGCACCGCGCATTGGGGTATGTTATGCCGTAGCTTGTAGAGCTGGCTCGGGAAATCTGCACAGCGGGGATAAGTGGAGTTTCTGCCTGACTTCGGCTTAGATGCCGGGAACAGGAGAGACCATGACGAGACGACCGCGCCGGAACCATAGCCCGGCTTTC
>Ga0182737_1002164_pt1 | contig 16671 bp, 13 predicted proteins | sample eDN5th30CBELigOP_FD_128878 | JGI IMG/M metagenome (GOLD analysis project Ga0182737, IMG submission 128878) | Enriched Organic Plus compost microbial communities from Emeryville, California, USA - eDNA 5th pass 30_C BE-Lig OP (version 2) (version 2) ...
CCATGCCTCGGGTCTTGTCAAAACTTAAAGGACGTCGGTGCACGCGCTGGAGGACAAGGCGATCCAGGGTCCCATCGTCGGCGAAGAAGTAATCGTCCAGGACGCCGCGATACAGATAGGGTTGCCCTGCGATATTGACAATCGCGCTGATGATGATGAGGTCCGGGACTTCATCGGGTTCGAAATCGGCGCCGCTCAGGATGTAATACCAGGGCGCGCGTGAGAAACGCAGCAACGGGGACAGCCAGCAACTCGTGCGGTCCCAGCGATTCTGGATGACGACCCGTCTCGCCAGTCGCGGCACAACGTAGGCGAAGGCAATCAGGCTGGTGAAATAGACCGTTATACGACGTGCATCCGAGGCAATGGCACGCAGCGCACGCGCTTGGATTTCGGACGAGCTCGAAAGGAGTTCCAGTACGACAGTGGACTGGAAATGATTGTTCAGCAAACGCCCGCTTAACCAAATCCATATGACGTGCAACAGGCCGGCCCATACGACGGCTTCGGAGACGGTCTGCCCAAATGGTGAATAGTCGAGCGAGGTTCGCTCTGCGTGCTTTATCTGGACGCGGGCGATGAACCCGGGCAGCAAAATGACAAAAACGACGAGTGCCGGCAGCGCGATGTTCATCGGCCGAGGCTCGGCGTTTCAGGCTAACGTGCCTTGGGGACGATACGAGGCCGGAGTCTCACCGGCCTGCCGTTTATGTCGACCGTGACGACGTTCGTACGGTCCGTTTCGCGGGCGGAATCGGTTACGCGAGGCACGCCGCCCCCCAATGCTTCCCAAAGCCGTTCGCTGGTAGCGGAGTCGGACAATAGTCGACGAGCGAGGGAGCTTTGCAGGGCTTTCATAACACGAAAATTAACATACCGATTGTCTTTCGACTATGTCGGATGTCATATCCAGGACGGTATGCAATGGACAAATAAGCCACACGGACAGCAGTCGGTGCGGCTCGTCTTGAGGGGGCTCTTGCCGGATCGGCAGCGGGGGCTACACGCCGCCCGCCACCCGCGCCCCGCGCTTGTACACGGCCACGTGGTTGGCGCGGTCTGCCGCGCAGGCGATGTTGGCGGTGGGATCGCCGCGCACCAGCAGCAGGTCGGCCTGCATGCCCTGGGCGATGCGGCCTGCCTCGGGCAGGCCCATCAGGTCGTGGGCGCGCGACGTGCCGGCCACCAGCGCGTCGGCCGGCGTCATGCCGAAGGCGACCATGTGGGCCAGTTCCTCGGCATTGGCCCCGTGGCGGTTGTAGGGCGTGCCGGCGTCGGTACCCATGGCGATGCGTCCGCCGGCTTCGTAGTACATCTGGAACGACTCGCGGTGGCGCTGCTCCACCGCGCGCGCCTTCTCGACCACGTACGGCGGGATGCCCCGGTCCGCGTTGTCCAGGATGTTGCGCAGCGCGGCGATGGTGGGCACCAGGTAAGTGCCGCTGTCGAGCATCTCGCGCAGACAGTCCGCGTCCATGTAGATGCCGTGCTCGATGGAGTCGACGCCGGCGCGCACGGCGTTGAGTATGCCTTCGGTGCCCTGCGCGTGGCTGGCGGTGGACTTGTGGAAGCGCTTGGCCTCGTGGATGCCGGCGCGCATCTCGTCGTAGCTGTAGTGCGCGTCCATGGGATTGACGCCCGGCGTCATGACGCCGCCGGTGGCCATGATCTTGACCAGGTCGCACCCGGCGTGCACTTGCTCGCGCACGGCCTTGACCACGTCGTCGCAGCCGTCGGCCACGCGGCCGATGCGGTTGCCGTGGCCGCCCGTCATGCAGATCATCCGGCCGGCCGCGCGCACGGTGGGCCCTTCGAAGATGCCGCGCGCGATGGCGTCGCGCACCGCGAATTCCAGGTAATCCTTGCCGCCGCAGTCGCGCACGGCGGTGATGCCGCCGCGCAGCGCCGTCTGGGCATTGTCCAGCGCGGTCAGGGTGATCTCGGCGGCCGACTGGCGGCTCATGTGGCCGTTGGGGTCGGCGTTGCCCGTGTAGACCAGGTGGACGTGGCAATCGCCCAGGCCGGGCAGCAGCGTCATGCCCGTGGTGTCCACGCGCGGCCCCGCGTAGCTGGCGAACTCGCCGGCCGGCGCCACGCGTGCGATGCGGCCCTGCTCCACCAGCACCGCGTGGCCGTCCAGCGTCTTGCCCAGGCCGTCGAACACGCGGCCGCCGATGAAGAGGGTCTGTTGCGTCATGATCTTGCCGCCTGTGCGAGCGGGGTGACAGTGGATTCGATGTCCAGGCCCGCGTTGGACATGACCTGCAGGCGCGGCATCAGCCCCAGCAGGTGGCGCGTGTACTCGTGTTCGGGCCGCTCGAACAGCGTTTCGGTGTCGGCCACTTCGAGCAGCTGGCCGTGGCGCATCACGCCCACGCGGTCGCACATCTGGCGGATCACGGGCAGGTCGTGGCTGATGAAGAGCATGGTCAGGCGCAGCTGTTCCTGCAGGTCTTTCAGCAGGTTCAGGATCTGCGCCTGGATGGAGACGTCCAGCGCCGAAGTGGGCTCGTCGCAGATGAGGAAGCGCGGGCGCGTGGCCAGGGCGCGCGCGATGCAGATGCGCTGGCGCTGGCCGCCCGAGAACTCGTGCGGGAAGCGCTGGGCCGCCTGCGCGCCCAGGCCCACCACGTCGAGCAGGTCGCCCACGATGCGGCGCACCTGGGCCTCGCTGTCGGCCAGCCGGTGGAAGCGGATGGGCTCGGCCACGATGTCCAGCACCCGCATGCGCGGATTGACCGACGAATACGGATCCTGGAACACCATCTGGATTTGGCGGCGGAACGGATTGAGCGCTTTCTCGCCGCGCAGCTGCGTCAGGTTGGTGCCGTCGAAGTGCACCGAGCCCGAACTGGGCGTGTACAGCCCCGAGATGAGCCGCGCGACGGTGGACTTGCCCGAGCCCGACTCGCCCACCAGGCCGAACACCTCGCCCTCGGCGATCTCCAGGGTGACGCCGCGCACGGCATCCAGCGTGCGGCGGTTGCGCTTGAGGAAGGCGTTGCGCAGCACGAACTGCATGCCCAGGTCCTGCGCCTGCACCAGCGGGGCGCCCTCGGCGTGCCTGCTGGCGAAATCGCGGCGCTGGCCCAGCCAGTGCGTGGCAATGTCCATTGGCGCGGCCGGCGTGCGCACGTCTTCGATGTAGGTGACGAGCGGGAAGCGCCGCAGCTTGATGTCGGGCCGCGGCACGGCCGAGATCAGGCTGCGCGTATAGGGGTGGTCGGGGTTGCCCAGGATCTTGGCGGTGGGTCCCTGCTCGACCAGTTTGCCGCGGTACAGCACGGCCACGCGGTCGGTCACGTCGGCGATCACGCCCATGTCGTGCGTGATGATGATCATGCCGACCTGCTTCTCCTTGCACAGCTTGCGCAGCAGGTCGAGGATCTGCGCCTGGATGGAGACGTCCAGCGCCGTGGTGGGCTCGTCGGCGATGATGACCTCGGGCTCGCAGCACAGGGCCAGCGCGATCACCACGCGCTGGCGCATGCCGCCCGAGAACTGGTGCGGATACTGCTTGGCGCGCAGCTCGGGCTGGTCGATGCCGACCTGGCGCAGCAGGTCGACGGCGCGCTGTTGCGCCTGCGCGTGGGTCAGGTCCAGGTGCACCTGCATGGTTTCCACCAGCTGGTTTTCCACCGTCTGCAGCGGATCGAGCGAGGTCAGCGGGTCCTGGAAGATCATGCCGATGCGCCGGCCGCGCACCTTGCGCTGTTCGGGCGCGGGCAGCGCGTCGATGCGCTTGCCCTCGAGCCGGACCTCGCCGCCGGCCAGGCGGCCGGGCGCCTCGAGCAGGCCGATCACGGCGTTGCCGATGGTGGACTTGCCGGCGCCGGACTCGCCGACCACGCCGAGAATCTCGCCTTTGTTCAGCGACAGCGAGACGCCGTCGACGGCGGTGCGGGTGCCGCGGCGGCTAGGGAATTCGATGCGGATGGCTTCGATGTCGAGCAGGGCCATGGCGGTTCCTCAGCGCAGCTTGGGGTTGAGCGCGTCGCGCAGCCAGTCGCCCAGCAGGTTCACCGACAGCACCAGGGCCACCAGCGCGATGCCGGGAAAGATCGAGATCCACCACATGCCCGAGAACAGGTAGCTGTTGCCGATGCGGATCAGCGTGCCCAGCGAGGGCGCCGTGGGCGGCACGCCCACGCCCAGGAAGGACAGCGTCGCCTCGGTGATGATGGCCACGGCCAGGTGGATGGTGGCGATGACCAGCACGGGGCCCATCACGTTGGGCAGGATGTGGCGGCGCAGGATGGTGACGGGGCCGATGCCGATCAGCTTGGCCGCCTGCACGTATTCCTTGTTGCGCTCGACCAGCGTGGAGCCGCGCACGGTGCGCGCGTACTGCACCCAGCCCGAGATGCCGATCGCGAAGACCAGTACGTACACGGCAAGCTCGTCGTGCATGTCGCGCGGCAGCAGGCCGCGCGCCACGCCGTCGATCAGCAGCGCGATGAGAATGGCGGGAAACGACAGCTGCACGTCGGCGATGCGCATGATGATGCTGTCGACGCGGCCGCCGGCGTAGCCGCTGATCAGGCCCAGCGACACCCCCAGCACCATCGAGAACGCCACCGAGGCCACGCCCACCAGCAGCGACACGCGCGAGCCGTACAGGATGGCCGACAGCACGTCGCGTCCCTGGTCGTCGGTGCCCAGCAGGAAGTCGGGGCTGCCTTCCGGGTTCCACGCCGGTGGCGTGTTGGCGTCCATGATGTTCAGCGACGCCAGGTCGAAGGGGTTGTGCGGCGCGACCACGTGCGCCAGCAGCGCGCCGGCGACGATGACGAGGGTGACGATGGCCGAGATGATGGCGCCGGGAGAGCGCCGGAAGCTGTACCAGAGGTCGCTGTCGGCGGCGCGGGAGAACAACACGTTGAGGCGGGCAATCATTGCGCGTCCTTACTTATTTGCTTTGCACGCGCAGTCGCGGATCGACGGCGAAGTACAGCAGGTCCACGATCAGGTTGATCAGCACGAAAAAGAAGGCGATCAGTACCAGGTAGGCGGCCATGACGGGGATGTCGACCATGCCGATGGCCTGGATGAACAGCAGGCCCATGCCCGGCCACTGGAACACCGTCTCGGTGATGATGGAGAAGGCGATGATGGAGCCCAGCTGCAGGCCGGTGATGGTGATGACCGGCACCATGGTGTTCTTCAGCGCGTGGCGGAAGTTGATCAGGCGCTCGGGCAGGCCGCGGGCGCGGGCGAACTTGATGAAGTCGGTGCGCAGGACTTCGAGCATCTCGGCGCGCACCAGCCGCATGATCAGCGTCATCTGGAACAGCGCCAACGTGATGGCGGGCATGACCAGCGCCGCCAGGCCCGAGGGCGTGAGCAGCCCCGTGGTCCAGCCGCCCAGCGAGATGACCTCGCCGCGGCCGAAGCTGGGCAGCCAGCGCAGCTGCACCCCGAACACCAGGATGAGCAGGATGCCGATGAGGAAGGTGGGCAGCGAGATGCCGGCCAGCGACAGGGCCATGAAGCTGCGCGCCAGCAGGCCGCGGCGGCGCAGCGCGGTGTAGATGCCCATGGGGATGCCGAAGGCCAGGGCCATCAGCGCCGAGATGAAGGACAGCTCCAGCGTAGCCGGCAGGCGCTCTTCGAGGAGTTCGCTGACGGGGCGGCGCTGCCGGTACGAGACGCCGAAATCCCCCTGCACGGCATTGCCGACGAAGCGGGCGAACTGCACGGGGAACGGGTCGTTCAGGCCGAGCTCCTGGCGCAGCTCGGCGCGCTGGGCATCGGTGGTGTCCTGGCCCACCATGCCGGCGATGGGATCGCCGACGTAGCGGAACATCGAGAAGGCGATCAGCGCGACCACCAGCATGACGATCAGCGACTGCAGCAGCCGTCGCGCGATGAAGGAAAGCATGTGTGGGTGCCTCGGGTCCGTCCGCGGGCGACGGCGCTGCCCGGCGGAGGCGTCCTGGTGGAGGGGAAAAGGCGGGCGGAGACGGCGGCGCCGTCTCCGCGCGTGGCCTTACGGCATCACGACGTTGCGCAGGTCGAGCACGTCGTCGGCGCGCTGGATGACCTTGATGTTGTCCTTCACGCCCCAGGACATGGGCTGCTGGTGCAGGGCCAGGTAGCCGTAGTCCTTGCGCACGATCTCGAACGCCTGCTTGATCATGGCGTTGCGCTTGGCCTGGTCGGTTTCCACGCCGATCTTGGCGGTGAGCTCGTCGACTTCCTTGTTGCAGTAGCCGCCCAGGTTGAACTGGCCGCTGGCTGTCTTGGAATTGCGGCAGGCCGCGAGGTTCAGCAGCGCGTTGTGCGCGTCGGTGGAGCTGGGCGTCCAGCCCAGCATGTACATGCTGGTGTCGTTGCCGGCCTGCAGCAGCACCTTGGCGAAGTACTTGGACTTGCTCTGCGCCAGCAGGTTGATCTTGATGCCCACGCGCGCCAGCATGCCGGCCACGGCCTGGCAGACCTTCTCGTCATTGACGTAGCGGTCGTTCGGGCAGTCGAGCGTGACCGAGAAGCCCTTGGGGTAGCCCGCCTCGGCCAGCAGCTTCTTGGCACGCTCGGGATCGGGCTTGATGGGCGCGCCGTACGAGTCGTCGTAACCGTTGATGGAGGTGGCCACCAGCGAGCCCAGCGGCTGGGCCGCGCCGCGCATGATCTTGGCGTTGATGGCATTGGTGTCGACCGCCAGCACCACGGCCTCGCGCACCTTGGGATCCTTGAAGGGGTTCTTGCCCTTCACGTCGGAATAAAGCAGTTCGTCGCGCGCCTGGTCCATGCCGATGAAGACGGCGCGGGCCTCGGGCGCCGTCAGCGGCTTGACGCCGGGGGCATCCTCCAGGCGCTGCCAGTCTTGCACGGGCACGGGCTGCACGATGTCCATTTCGCCCGAGATCAGGGCCGCCACGCGGGTGGCTTCCTGCGAGATGGGCTGGAACACGACCTCGTCGACGTTGGTCTTGACGTTCTTGTCCCAGTAATCGGGGAAGCGCTTGAGCACCGTCTTCACGTCGGGCTGGCGCTCGACCACCATGAACGGACCGGTGCCGTTGGCGTGCAGGTTGGCGTAGTTGCCCTGCCCGCCCTTCACGTTGGTGGCCTCGGTGGTGTTGTTCTTCTCGGCCCATGACTTGCTCATCATGAAGAGGAACGACCACTCGCGCGGCAGGATCGGGTTGGGCGTGGGCGTGATGACCTCGACGGTGTAGTCGTCGATCTTGCGGACCTCGGAGGCCTTGGCGCCGTAGCCCTTCATGTCGGAGCCCGGCGTGAGGCTGCGCTTCCAGGAGAAGATGACGTCGTCGGCCGTGAACGTCGAGCCGTCGTGGAACTTCACGCCCTTGCGCAGCTTGAAGATCCACTTGGTGGGCTCGGGGTTCTCCCAGCTTTCGGCCAGCACGGGCACCAGCTTCAGGTCGCCGTCGTAGCCCGCCAGGGTTTCGTAGATGTTGCCCTGGAAGCCCAGCGTGAAGGTTTCGTTCAGCGCCATCGGGTCCAGCGAGGTGGCGTCGCCCTGGTAGGCCCAATGCAGCGTGCGTGCCTGGACGTTGGCCGCCAGTGCGCTGGCGGCGAAGGCGATGGCGAGTGCGGACAGCCTGAATGCGGAAGTGATGCGCATAGCCTTGGAACTCCGTGTAGTGCGCGAGTGGCGCGACGAGAAGTGCAAGGCCCCGGCTCCGCCGGGCACATGGTGGGCGGACCGGGCACGGCGTTGTGGAGTGAACGTAGACCCGGCGGCAGGGCGGGGCCATGCCGATGTACGTCGCATCTTATAGACGGGGTCTGGCCTTTGGGATTGGGGTTACTACTTGGTTGATACCTAAAGGGATTGCGCCGGCCCGAGCACCCCGGCCAGTTCCGCGACCTTGCGCCGGCGCCTGTCGTCGTCCTCGAAACGCGCATTGAGCGCGGACCATTCGGGCCGGCTGCGGGCTTCGACCAGGGCATCGGGCAGCGTGCCTGAACGCCATGCGTCGTCGGCCGGCTGGTCCAGGCGCAGCGGCGCGCGCGCGGCGTGGCCGCGTTGCTCCAGCGCCTGGATCAGTTGGCGCTGGCGCAGCGCCAGCAGGCGCAGCACGGCGTCGTCCACGCTCAGTTCGCGGCGCCCGCGCAGCCGGCCGGCAATACGGCCGCCCAGGCGTTCGACGCCCTGCCACAGTCCCCCGGCGGCGGCGCCCACCAGCATGCCCGCGCCCAGGCTGAGCCCGCCGGTGAAGAGATCGACGGCCGCACCGGCCATGGCGCCGGCCGCCGCGCCGATGCCGACCTGCACGCCCATGTCCTTCAGGGCTTGCGGATGGAACAGGTCCATGCCCCAGCGTTCGCCGGCCAGCGGCAAGGCGTCCTCGGCATAGTCGCCGCGGCGGAAGTTGTACAAGGCCAGCAGCGCCTGCGCGCAGGCCTGCTCGCGGTCCCGCACGCGCTGGCGCAGGGTTTCGGTGGCCTGGGCCATGGCCGCATCGTCGCTGTCGCTGTCCAGGCGCAGCGCGGCCGCGTCCACCAGCAGCTCGGCCGCCAGGCGGCATGCCTCGGCGCGGCGCTGCGCCCGCTGGCGCGCCAGCGCATCGGCCAGCCGGGCCAGCATGGCCGCATGGCGGTCCAGCAGCACGCCCAGGCGGTCGTACAGCCGCTGCTCGCCATCCAGCGGCGGGGCCACCGTGTCGAACTCCAGCACCGCGTGCAGGCCCAGCCGCGCCATGGCCTCGCGCCAGGCCTGGGTGCGATGCGCCGGCGCGCGCACGAAATTCAGCACCGGCAGCAGCGGCCGGCCGCACCACGCCAGCACCGCCAGCTCGTCGCGATGCTTGCCCAGCACCGGGTCGCGCGCGTCGATGACGTACAGCGCGGCGTCGCAGTCGAGCAGTTTGGCCAGCACGCGCGCCTCCTGCTCGAAGCGTCCGCGCGCCTCGGGCGCGTCCAGCAGCCGGCGGATGCGGGCGGGGCCGTCGGCGCGCGAGCCCATGCCGTCGAGCCGTTCCAGGTATTCGAGCAGCGCGATGCTGTCTTCCATGCCGGGCGTGTCGTACCACTCGATGGCCGCGTCCGGGCCCGCGGCCAGCCGCACCCCCTCGACGCGGCGGGTGGTGCCGGGCGCGTCGGCGACCTCGCCGAACGCGGGGTCGCGCGTCAGCGTGCGCAGTAATGAGGTCTTGCCGGTGTTGGTGTGTCCCACCACCGCGATTTTCAACAGGCTGTCAGGACTGGCGATGGCAGCGCTCCTGGCGGTCGGCGGCACGATCGCCGCGAAACTCGGTCTACCGCAAAGCTTCCCGCGCGGTCATGGACGAATCATACGTTGTCCGCTTCCGATGCCGGAGGCGCGCCCGCATGGATGCGGAAGGGCGTCAGCCCCGGCGCATCAGCCCTGCAGCGGTTGCGCCAGCCATTGCAGCGGCTGGTCGGCGTCCTCGAGGATGGCCTCGGCAGGCAGGCCCGCCTCGCCCAGCCGGGCGCGCCACAGCGGGCCGCGGTCGGACGGGCCGTCTTCGCCGAAGCCGGCCGACAGCCAGACGCGCGTCTGTGCGGCCTTGGCCGAGAGTTCGGCGATCAGCGCCAGCGCTCCGCGGTCGGGGGTTTGTCCGGCATCGCAGGCGATCAGCAGGCGCGGCGCGGGCTGGCGCGCCAGCGCGTCCAGCAGCGCATGACGCGTCTCGCGCGCGTCGAGATTGCCGGCATCCAGCACCTGGGGCGGCAGCCCGCCGGGCGGCCAGGGTGCGCCGGGCGGCAGCTCCAGGGCCGCCAGCACGGGGCGTTCGCCGGTGCCCGCCAGGGCCTGGCCGGCCAGCACGTGCGGCGGTGCCTCGGGGCCATCGCCGCCGTCCGCGCCCAGCGACACGGCAGGCGGCTGCAGCCGCGCGCGCAGCGCGGCATGGCCGGGCAGTTCCGGATCGATGCGCAGGCGGCGCAGCGCGCGCGCGGCCATCGCCAGGCACGCCGCACCGGCCAGCAGCCGCGGCAGGATGCCATAGCACACCACCAGACCGAGCAGCCAGACCGACCACTGCACCTGCGCCACGGCGGGCAGCGCCTGCCCGCCATCGCTGGCGCGCACCAGCGCCGGTTCGGGCGGCGCGAAGCCCAGCTGGGCCGGCAGCCAGCCCAGCGCCGCGGTCAGGCGCACGAAGGTATCGGGCTGCAGCAGCGTGGTGGCCCAGACGAAGCGATAGCTGGCCGTGGACAGCACCGCCAGCAGCACCGCCAGCGCGCTGCACAGCACGGCCAGCCACAGCAGGTGGCTGACCGCACCGAGCAGCCAGCGCAGGGCGCCCGTGCGCGCCAGCAGGTTCAACAGGGCCTGCGGCAGCAGCGCCGCATCGGGGCCGCGCGCCAGCTTGCGGGCCACCCACAGCCACAGCCGCCCCAAGCCCAGGCCCGCGGCCGCGCGCGGGCGCAACGCGAAGCTGGCCAGCCACAACAGGAAGGTGAACGCATGCAGGCCCAGCAGCCCGCCGGCCGCCCACAGCACATTGACGGGCCGCGTGCCGTCGCCCAGCGCGCCCAGTGCCGCGGCGGCGCCGGCCAGCACCGCGGCCAGCACCAGCGCCACGAAGGCCAGCGACGCGCCCTGGCGCCAGCGCGCCAGTTGCGCATCCAGTCCGTCGCGGCGCGCCAGCAGGCGAGCCCGCAACAGGATGCGCGCGCCCAGCCCGCCACCATCCAGCCGGGCCTGGCGCACCGCGTCGGCGTCGTCCAGCGGCCCCCAGTGCGCCTCGCGCAGCCGCAGCACCTCGGCCAGCCAGTGTGCGGCCAGCCCGCCGGTGCCGGGCGGCGTGGAATCAGCCGATGTGGGCGCCGCGTGCATCGGCCGGGGAAGAGGCATGCGGCGCCGGCGCGGCGGCGTTGGCGCCCAGCCAGCGGTCCAGCGTGTCGCGGGCGCGTTGCCTGACCTTGTCGTCGATGGCGAAGGCCACGGCGGCCAGTGCCGCGGCCATCACGCCGAGGTCGTCGGTGTAGCCCGCCAGCGGCGCGAAGTCGGGAATGGCGTCCAGCGGCAGCACGAAATAGCCCAGCGCGCCGTAAATGACGCGGCGCGCCCACTTGGGCGTGTCGGGGCTTTGCGCGGCGTAGTACAGCCACAGCGCCTTCTCCAGCACCTGGCGGCCGGCCGCCGAGGCATGGACGGAAAGCTTGCGCCAGAAGCGGCGGTCGGAATAGGCCTGTTCGTACGATGTGTTCGCCGGCATGGTCGTCTCCTGGAAGGCAGAATCGGGCGGCGCGGCGGCCGCCCGGCAGGCTCAGGCTGATTGTAGTCCGCGGTTGTACGCGGAACTGGCCGGCGGCCTACCAGGCGTGATCCTCGTCCACCGGAAATGCGCCCGATTTCACGGCATCGACGTACGCCTTGAAGGCGCCGTCCACCGAGGCCGCGTCCGCCATGAAGTTGCGCACGAAGCGCGGCGGGCGCGACAGGTTAACGCCCAGCATGTCATGCATCACCAGCACCTGTCCGGCCGTGCCCGAGCCGGCGCCGATGCCGATGGTGTGGCAATTGGGCAGCGCCCGCGTCACTTCGGCCGACAGCGTGGCGGGCACCATCTCCAGCACCAGCAGTGCCGCGCCGGCCTGCGCCAGCTCGGCCGCGTCGGCCTTCAGGCGCGCCGCCGCCGCCTCGGTGCGCCCCTGCACGCGATAGCCGCCCAGCGCGTGCACGGTCTGCGGCGTCAGGCCCAGATGGGCGCACACCGGGATGCCGCGCTCGACCAGGAACTCCACCACCGGCACCGTCCAGCCGCCGCCTTCGAGCTTGACCATCTGCGCGCCTGCCTGCACCAGCGCCAGCGCGTTGCGGAAGGCCTGCTCGGGGGTTTCGTGGTAGCTGCCATAAGGCAGGTCGGCGACCAGCCAGGCCGGCCCCTGCGCGCGCGCCAGGCCGCGCGCCACGCATTCGGTGTGATAGCGCACCTCGTCCATGGACACGGCCATGGTGGCCGCCCGGCCCTGGCTGACCATGCCCAGCGAGTCGCCCACCAGGATGCAGTCCACCCCGGCCTCGCTGGCCGCCAGCGCGAAGGTCGCGTCATAGGCCGTCAGCATGGCGATCTTCTCGCCCTGCGCGCGCATTTCATGCAGGCGCGGCAGCGTCACGGGCTTGCGGGTGGCGCCGTTCTGCGCGGCTTGCGGCGCGGTGTACGGAGCCGGGGTGTCGGAGGCTGGGGTCTCGGCCATGATGCGATCCTCTGCGTTGTCCTGGACGACGGCGTGCGCCGCCGTGCGTGCCGCAAAACAAAAAAGCACTTGGAGCAGAGTACCCCAAGTGCTTGATTCGTCTAAATTTTGTGGCTCCCCGAGCTGGGCTCGAACCAGCGACCTGCGGATTAACAGTCCGTCGCTCTACCGACTGAGCTATCGGGGAACAGGTAGAGGCCCGCGATTATGCACGAAAACCGCGGCGCGTGCAGGCGCCGGGCCCATGCAGGCCGCGGGCCGAAGGGTTAGACGACGCCTTGGGCGCGCATCGCGTCGGCCACCTTGACGAAGCCGGCGATGTTGGCCCCGTCGATGTAGCTGACGCTGCCGTCGGGCCGCTGGCCGTACTGCACGCAGGCGGCGTGGATGCCCTGCATGATCTGCAGCAGGCGCGCGTCGACCTCTTCGCGCGGCCACGGCAGCCGCAGCGCGTTCTGGCTCATTTCCAGGCCCGAGGTCGCCACCCCGCCGGCATTGCTGGCCTTGCCCGGCGCGTACAGCACGCCGGCGGCTTCCAGCGCGCGGGCGGCCTCGATGGTGCAGGGCATGTTCGCGCCTTCGGCCACGCACTTCACCCCGTTGCCGATCAGCACCTGCGCATCCTGCGCGTCCAGTTCGTTCTGCGTGGCGCACGGCAGCGCCACGTCGACGGGCACGTGCCAGGGCCGGCGCCCCGGCTCGAAGTGCGCGCCGGTAAGCTGAGCGTATTCGCTGACGCGCCCATAGCGATGGTTCTTCACGTCCTGCAGGATGGCCAGCTTCTCCGCGGTGAAACCGTCCTCGTCGATGATGGTGCCGCTGGAGTCCGACACCGTGACAACCTTGGCGCCCAGCGCCATGGCCTTCTCCACCGCATACTGCGCGACATTGCCCGAGCCCGACACCGACACGCGCAGGCCGTCGAACGACAGGCCGCGGGTCTTGAGCATCTCGTCGGCAAAGTACACCGTGCCGTAGCCGGTGGCCTCGGGCCGGATCAGCGAGCCGCCGAAGCTCAGCGCCTTGCCGGTGAACACGCAGTCGGCCCGGTTCGACAGCTTCTTGTACATGCCCGCCATGAAGCCGACTTCACGCGTGCCCACCCCGATGTCGCCGGCCGGCACGTCGGTGTCCGCGCCCACGTGGCGGAACAGCTCGGTGACAAAGGCCTGGCAGAAGCGCATGACCTCGCCCGGGCTCTTGCCCTTGGGATCGAAGTCCGACCCGCCCTTGGCCCCGCCCATGGGCAGCGTCGTCAGCGCGTTCTTGAACGTCTGTTCGAAGGCCAGGAATTTCAGCACCGACAGCGTGACGGAGGGATGGAAGCGCAGGCCGCCCTTGTAGGGGCCGATGGCCATGTTGTGCTGGATGCGGTAGCCGCGGTTGACCCGCACGTCGCCGTGGTCGTCCACCCAGCAGACCCGGAACATCACGATGCGCTCGGGCTCCACCAGGCGGTCCAGCAGGCTGTGTTCGGCATAGGCGGGATGCCGGTCGATGAAGGGCCACAGGCTTTCCATGACCTCGGTGACGGCCTGGAGAAACTCCGGCTGGCCGGGATTGCGCGCGGCGACTTCTTCCAGGAACTGCTGGACACTCGTGTATTTCACTATGGCTTCCCCAAAACAGTGCGATTGACGGTGCAGAACGCACTATTTTGGCACTTTTGCGCCCCAAGGTTGGGCGTGGGGGCTGAAGCGGGCTGGAGGGGCGGAAATTGCTTGCGCCGCGGCGGTTTGGCGAGGAGTCTGGTGCCGGTGAAAGGAATCGAACCCTCGACCTTCTCATTACAAGTGAGCTGCTCTACCAACTGAGCTACACCGGCGATGCCGCACGCGCCGGAAGGCCGGTGCGTGGGGGGACTGCATTGTAAAGAAAAGCGGCGGCGGCCGTGGGGGCCCCGCGGCGCTTATTTGACGATGGTGAGGCGCGGGCGCTTGGGTTCGTCGTCGGGCGGGCCCAGCGGGTCGACCGGTTCGCTCGGGGCCGCCGGCGCGGCCGCTGCGGCGGTTTCGCCGCCGGGAGCGGCCGGCTCGTAGGGCTGCACCTCGAAGCCCATGCCTGCGCCCGTTTCGCGGGCGTAGATGGCGCTGACCGCCGTCACGGGCACCACCACGCTTTCGGTGACGCCACCGAAGCGGGCCTGGAACTCGATGAACTCATTGCCCAGCACCAGCTTGTTGGTGGCCAGCGTGCCCACGTTCAGCGTGATCTGGCCGTCGCGCACGTGCGCGGGCGGCACCATCGTGTGGGCATCGACCTGCACGGTGAGGTACGGGGTGTAGCCGTTGTCGGTACACCACTCGTGCAGGGCCCGGATCAGGTAGGGTTTGGTCGACGTTTCACCCATGGTTCAGCGGCGCATGACCTTTTCGGAGGGGGTCAGCGCTTCGATGTAGGCGGGGCGCGAGAAGATGCGTTCCGCGTATTTCTGGATGGGAGCGGCGTTCTTGGGCAGCTCGATGCCGTAGTGGTCCAGGCGCCACAGCAGCGGAGCCACGGCCACGTCCAGCATGGAGAACTCTTCGCCCAGCATGTATTTGTTCTTCAGCAGCATGGGGGCCAGCGTGGCCAGGCGATCGCGGATGTTCTGGCGCGCGGCCACCATCTTCTTGTCGTCGGGCTTGGCCGTGCGGTCTTCCAGCGTGGAGACATGCACGAACAGCTCTTTCTCGAAGTTGTACAGGAACAGGCGCGTGCGCGCACGCATGACCGGGTCGGCCGGCATGAGCTGGGGATGCGGGAAGCGCTCGTCGATGTACTCGTTGATGATGTTCGACTCGTACAGGATCAGGTCGCGTTCGACCAGGATGGGCACCTGGCCGTACGGGTTCATGACCGAGATGTCCTCGGGCTTGTTGTACAGGTCGATGTCCCGGATCTCGAAGTCCATGCCTTTCTCGAACAGCACGAAGCGGCAGCGTTGCGAGAAGGGGCAGGTGGTTCCGGAGTAGAGCACCATCATGGCGGTAAGTCCTTGTATGAAAAGCGAAAGGCCAGCGCCGCTAGTCTAGCGCGGCGCTGGCCCGGATTTCCAGGCTTTCGGCAGAGGCCGTCCCGCTGTGGCGGAAAAAGGCGCGGCCCGCAAAGGGGGCCGCACCAGGCCTGTCGGAGAAGTCAGTTCAGCGTACGTGCTTCCAGTAAGAGGCGTTCAGGCGCCAGGCCACCACCAGGAACAGGCCCAGGAACAGCAGCACCCAGACACCCAGCTGCTTGCGGAACTGCTGCACCGGCTCGGCCATCCACGCCATGAAGGCGGTCAGGTCGGCCACGTCGCGGTCGTAGGCGGCGGCCTGGGCCGGGTTCAGGGCCTTGAAGCGGGTCTCGACGCTGCCATGGCCGTGGTAGTCGGCTACCGGCTCGGTCTTGACGGTGGAATAGCCCTGGGCATCGAACACCGTGGTGACGCGCTCCCAGCCCTTGCCCTCGGCCTGGTGCATGGCCACCGTGGTCAGCTCGCGCGGACCCTGGCGTTCCCACAGCACGTGCGGCATGCCCACGTTCGGGAAGACCAGGTTGTTCCAGCCCGTGGCCTTGCTGGTGTCGCGGTAGAAGGCGCGCAAGTAGGTGTAGATGTAGTCGGCGCCCGTGGGGCCGGCGTTGACCGACTTGGCGCGCGCGATGACGGACAGGTCGGGCGGCGTGGTGCCGAACCAGCGCTTGGCGTCGGCCGGCGTCATCGCGATGTGCATCAGGTCGCCGACCTTTTCGCCGGTGAACATCAGGTTGTCGCGGATCTGGTCGTCGGTCAGGCCGATTTCCGCCAGCTTGTTGTAGCGCATGGCGTTGGCGCTGTGGCAGTTCAGGCAGTAGTTGACGAACAGCTTGGCGCCGTTTTGCAGCGCGGCCAGGTCGTTGATGCGGTAAGGGGCCTGCTCCAGCGGATAGCCGCTCTCGGAGGCGTGGGTCGGGGCGATGCACGCCAGCAGCAGGGTGGCGGCGCCGATCAGCTTCTTGATCATGGTCATTGCGTCCTGTGGTGGCTTAGTGGGCGTGGAACGTGACGCGGTCGGGGACCGGCTTGAACGTTCCGAGGCGGCTCCAGACGGGCATCAGGAAGAAGAAGCCCAGGTAGATCAGCGTACCGATCTGCGACGTGAGGTTGAACGCGTCGCTCGGCGGCTGCGTGCCCAGATAGCCCAGCACCAGGAAGTTGACGATGAAGATGCCGTACAGCCACTTGTGCCACGTGGGGCGGTAGCGGATGGACTTGACTGGGGAGTGGTCCAGCCACGGCAGGAAGAACAGGATGACCACCGCGCCGCCCATGGCAACCACGCCCCAGAACTTGGCGTCGATGGTGCGCAGCAGGATGGCGACGACGATGAGGATGCCCGGCACCGCGATTCGCAGGAAGCCCTTGAGGCCGCCCTTGAGGAACAGCGCGACGGCGCCCAGCGCGGCGGCAGCGGCCAGCACCCACGTGAACTCGTCGGTGGTGGCGCGCAGCATCGAGTAGAACGGCGTGAAGTACCACACCGGGGCGATGTGCGGCGGCGTCTTGAGCGGGTCGGCCGGGATGAAGTTGTTGTA
>Ga0182737_1002169_pt1 | contig 16645 bp, 15 predicted proteins | sample eDN5th30CBELigOP_FD_128878 | JGI IMG/M metagenome (GOLD analysis project Ga0182737, IMG submission 128878) | Enriched Organic Plus compost microbial communities from Emeryville, California, USA - eDNA 5th pass 30_C BE-Lig OP (version 2) (version 2) ...
AGCGGACGGTCGTAGCCGGGGCCGACGTGCGGGAAGACCGTCTCGAACGGCGTCGCGAGGTGCAGCCACTCGACCTCGGCGAGCAGCCGGAGCGCCACTCCCGCCGCGTAGGCGGTGCCGTCGGCGTCGACGACCGCGATCCGCGGGCCCAGCCGTGACGGGTCGGCGAACGCGGTGAAGGCATCGACGACGCCCTCCGGCACGCCGGCCTCCCAGCCGCCGCCGAGCGCGAGGCTCGTGCCGGCCGGGGCGGTCGCACCGGTCGCGACGACGACCCCGTCGAAGCTCGCCAGCTCCGCCGTCCCGGCCCGGACGCCGAGCCGCACCTCGACCCCGGCGGTCCGGACGTCGCGCACCAGGTCGTCGACGAGCAGCCCGACCGACTCGCGGCCGGGCACGCGGCGCGCGAGCAGCAGCTGGCCCCCGAGCCGGTCGGACTGCTCGAACAGCGTCACCGCGTGACCGTCGCTCGCGAGCTCGAGCGCGGCGCGCAGACCCGCGGGCCCGCCGCCGGCCACCGCCCAGCGCGTCGCGTGCCGCGCCCGAGGACGCGGCCCCCGCTCGAGCTCGCGGCCGGCGATCGGGTTGACGGTGCAGCTCACCGGCAGGCCGCGCGAGCCGCGGCCGAGGCAGCCCTGGTTGAGCCGGATGCAGTGGCGGATCTCGTCCGCGCGGCCCTCGCGCAGCTTCGCGGCGAGGTCCGGGTCGGCGAGCTGTCCGCGGGTGAGCGCCACGACGTCCGCGATCCCGGACTCGATCACCTCGGCCGCCGCCTCGACCGAGCGGGCGCTGCCGACGCCGAAGACGGGCACGTCCGGATTCGCCGCCTTCATCGCGGCGGTGTCGTCCCGCAGCCAGTCGACCGGCATCGGGCTCGACGGGAACACCCAGTGCACGTCGTGGTAGCCGCCCGCGGCGAGGTCGAGGAAGTCGACGCTGGCCTCGGCTCGAAGCCGCGCGACGATCTCGCGGCAGTCCGCGGCGGTGAGGCCCGCGTCGTTGCGGTCGTTCGCGACGATGCGGATGCCGACCGTGAAGTCCTCGCCGACCCGATCGCGCACGGCGCGCAGCACCTCGCGGGGAAACCTGGTCCGGCCCTCGATGTCGCCGCCGTACTCGTCCTCCCGCGCGTTGTAGAGCGGCGAGAGGAACTGGTGGAGCAGGTAGCCGTGCGCCATGTGGATCTCGACGCCGTCGAAGCCGCCCTCCCGAGCGAGCTCGGCGGAGCGCGCCCAGGCCTCGGCGAAGGCGGCCAGCTCCGCACGCGTCGCGGCCTTCGTGGCGTGGCCGGTAGAAGGGCTGAGCATGCGGCTCGGGGCATATACCGGGCGCGGACCGTCGGGGCCGTCGGGCTGCGCCTGGGCGCCATGGTGGTTGAGCTGCACGAGCATGCGCGCCCCGGCATCGCGGACCGCCTCGGTCATCCGACGGTTCGCCGGGACCGACTCCAGACGCCAGGCGTCCTCGAAGTTGCGGATCGAGCCCGAGGGGTGGACGAAGTGGTTGCCCGCGACGAAGAGCCCGCAGCCGCCCTGCGCCCGGCGGACGTAGTACGCGGTCTCGCGGTCCGACTCGACGCGGTCGGAGTACTGCTTCGAATGGGCCGTCTGCATGAGGCGGTTCTGGGCCTCGAAGGTCCCGATCCGGACGGGGTCGAAGAGGGTCGGCGGCACGGGGTCGAGCTTAGGTCGTGGGGCTGGTTTCGAGACGCGCCTTCGGCGCTCCTCAACCAGCGGAGATGGTTCGTGGGGGTGGTTTCGAGACGCGCCTCCGGCGCTCCTCAACCCAAGGGTTTCGAGACACGCCTCGGCGCTCCTCAACCACCGAGGGGAGGCGCGGCCTGGAACCAGGTGCCGAGGCGCTCGCCGCTCAGCGCCCGCGCGACCTCGCCGGTCTCGGCGAGGAGCACCGGGACGCCGTGCTCCGAGGCGTACTTCGCCGCCGCGACCTTCGTCAAGGCCCCGCCCGTGCCGACGCCCGCGGCGCCGACGTCGCCGAAGGCCACGGCCCGGAGGTCGTCGTCGTGCGCCACGTGATCGATCCGCACCGCACCCGGCTCCGACGGCGGGCGCGTGTAGAGCGCGTCGACGTCCGAGAGCAGCACCAGGATGTCGGCGCGGACGAGCACGGAGACGAGCGCGGCGAGCCGATCGTTGTCGCCGAACCGGATCTCCTGCGTCGCGACCGTGTCGTTCTCGTTGACGATCGGCAGTACGCCGAGGCCGAGCAGCCGCTCGAGCGCCCGGCGCGCGTTCGAGCGATGCGTCGGGTTCTCCATGTCCCCCGCGGTGAGCAGGACCTGCCCGGCGAGGACGTCGTGCCGGTCGAGGCTGGTCTGGTAGCGCCACATCAGCACGTTCTGACCGACCGCGGCGGCCGCCTGCTGGGTCGCGAGATCCCCGACGTCCCGGAACCGCACGTCGAGGCCGAGGAACGGGATGGCGGTGGCGATGGCGCCCGAGGAGACCAGGATGACCTCGGCGCCGCGGCCCCGCGCCGCGGCGAGCGCGTCGACGAGCCCGTCGATCTGCCCGACCTGCTCCCCCGTCACGCTCGAGGAGCCGACCTTGACGACGATGCGCTGCGCCTGCGGGATGTGGGCGTGGGACTCGACGAGACTGACACGCGGGATCGAGTCGGTGGCGGTCTCCGCGACCGCTCGAGCCCCGGACTGCTCACTCGTCGTCATCGTCGGACCAGTATCCCGCCTCGCGCTCGGCCTCGAGCTCGGCGCGAGCGGCGGCCTTCGCGTCCATCCAGGCGTGGTACTCCTCCTGGCGCTGCTTCGTCGTGCGCCGACCGGGCCCGCCGTCGAGCCGCGCGTCGGTGCCGCGCGGGCTCGTCACCAGCTCGGCGGCCGAGGTCAGCGTCGGCTCCCAGTCGAAGGTCACCTCCCGGGCGCCGCGCCCGATCTTCACGGTCGCGCCCGGCGTCGCGCCGAGGCGGAACAGCTCCTCCTCCACGCCGAGCTTCGCGAGCCGGTCGGCGAGGTAGCCGACGGCCTCGTCGTTGTCGAAGTCGGTCTGGGCGACCCAGCGCTCCGGCTTCGCGCCGAGGATCCGGTACAGCGTCGTCGTCCCGCCCTCGACCCTGATCTCGAAGTCGCGCGCGTCGACCGCGCGGGGCCGGATGACGATGCGGGGCCGCTCGACCGCGTCCGCGGCCCGGCGCCGGCGGTCGTCGGCGACGAGCTCGGCGAGCGCGAAGCTCAGCTCCCGGAGACCCTCCCGGCTCACCGCCGAGATCTCGAACACGCGGTAGCCGCGCGCCTCGAGGTCCGGCCGCACGAAGTCGGCGAGCGCGCGGGCCTCGGGCACGTCGACCTTGTTCAGCGCGACGAGCTGCGGACGCTCCAGCAGCGGGAGCTGTCCCTCCGGGACCGGGTAGGCGGCGAGCTCGGCGCGGATCGTGTCGAGGTCGCTGACCGGGTCGCGGCCGGGCTCCAGGGTCGCGCAGTCGAGCACGTGCAGGAGCGCGGAGCAGCGCTCGACGTGGCGGAGGAACTCCAGGCCGAGACCGCGCCCCTCGCTCGCCCCCTCGATGAGGCCGGGGACGTCGGCGACCGTGTACCGGGTCGCGCCCGCCTCGACGACGCCGAGGTTCGGGTGGAGCGTCGTGAACGGGTAGTCGGCGATCTTCGGCTTCGCGGCCGAGAGCGCGGCGATGAGCGAGCTCTTCCCCGCCGAGGGGTAGCCGACGAGCGCGACGTCGGCCACGGTCTTCAGCTCGAGGACGACGTCGCCCTCGAAGCCCGGCGTGCCCTTGAGCGCGAAGCCCGGCGCCTTCCGTCTGGTGTTCGCGAGCGCGGCGTTGCCGAGGCCGCCCTGGCCGCCGGGGGCGACGACGTAGCGCATGCCGGGCTCGTCGAGGTCGGCGAGCAGCGCGCCGTCCGCGTCCTTGACGACGGTCCCGACCGGGACCGAGAGGACCGAGTCCTCGCCCTGCGCCCCGTGCCGCAGATCCCCCGCGCCCGGCGCGCCCTTGCCTGCGGACTGGTGGGGCGCGTACTTGAGGGTGAGGAGCGTCGTCTCCTGCGGGTCGGCGACGAGCACGATGTCCCCGCCGTCGCCGCCGTTGCCGCCGTCGGGACCGGCGAGCGGCTTGAACTTCTCGCGGCGCACGCTCACGCAGCCGTTGCCGCCGTCGCCGGCGCGCAGGTGCAACGTCACCTCATCGACGAACTGGGCCATGGCGTCTCCCGGAACTCGACTGGGCTCAGGGACCGGAGCCTCGAAACCAGGCTGTCACTCGAACCGGTGATTTCGAGACGCGGGCTTCGCCCGCTCCTCAATCAGCGATCGCGGTCACTGCGCGACGATGTTGATGACCTTGCGGCCGCCCTTGGCGCCGAACTCGACCGCGCCCGCGGCGAGCGCGAACAGCGTGTCGTCGCCGCCGCGGCCGACGTTCACGCCCGGGTGGAAGTGGGTGCCGCGCTGCCGGACGATGATCTCGCCGGCCTGGACGACCTGACCGCCGAAGCGCTTGACGCCGAGGCGCTGCGCGTTCGAGTCGCGGCCGTTGCGAGTGGAGCTCGCGCCCTTCTTGTGTGCCATCGGTGCTCAGCCCCTTACGCGATCTTCGTGATCTTGACGCGGGTGAGGTCCTGGCGGTGGCCCTGACGCTTCTTGTACCCGGTCTTGTTCTTGAACTTCTGGATGACGATCTTCGGCCCGCGCTCCTCGCGCACGACCTCCGCCTCGACCTTGACCTTCGCGAGGGCCTTGGCGTCGCTCGTGACCTTCTCGCCGTCGACGAGCAGGACGGCCGGGAGCGCGATCGTGTCGCCGACGCCCGCCTGCTGGCGGTCGAGCACGACGACCGTGCCGACCTCGACCTTCTCCTGCCGCGCACCTGCGCGGACGATCGCGTACACCATGGGATACTGCCTTTTCCTCGGAAGAGCTGGAAGCCTGAAGACGTGGGGCCCTGGCCCGCGCACGCCGACGTTCAATCATACGCGCTCGCCCCCGTCCCGGCAAACGCCGCGCGGGGCGAGGAGGATGGAAGCGTGATCCTCATCGACCCGCCCATGTGGCCGCGCCACGGGACGGTGTGGGGGCATGTGGTGAGCGACGCCTCGCTCGAGGAGCTGCACGGCTTCGCGCGGCGCGTCGGGATCCCCGAGCGCGGCTTCGACCACGACCACTACGACTACCCCGAGGAGCGGCAGGGCGAGCTGCTCGAGGCCGGTGCGACGCTGGTGACCGCGCACGAGCTCGTCCGCCGGCTCATCGCGAGCGGGCTGCGCGTCCGCGAGCGCGACCGGCGCCAGGCCGACGGCCGATCCCGCTAGCGACGCACCTCGACGAGCGTCACCCAGGAGATGAGCACCGAGCTCGTGATCGCGAGCGCGGCGCCGAGCACCACGCCGGCCATGCCGCCGCCGACCCCGGCCGCGAGCAGCACGCCACCGACCGTGAACGCGAGCAGCGGCAGCGCGCCGACCAGGATCACCGCCGGACGGGACGGCGACGCCGCGTCGACGAACCGCAGGACCCGCATGGTCGCGACCCCCTCGAACACCCACGCGATCGCGGTGCCGACCAGCACCTCGACGCCGTAGCCGAGCATCGTCGCGCCCGGCACGAGCAGCAGGCACGACACGATGACAGTGAGCACGAGCGTCGCGATCGAGGCGCCGGCCCGGGCCGGCAGCGACTTCGAGGCGACGATGACCTCGATGTTGACCGACATCGCGACGATGAGCAGGCCCGCGAGCGCGCCGCTCACGCCGGCCATCGCGGCGCCGAACCCGCTCCACGCCTCGAGCGTCTCCACGACGCCCACGGTACCGGTGTCGCGCGCCGGCGTCAGTCGGACTCGGCGGGGGTGACCGGCGTCTTGGTCGAGGCCCGGCGGCGGCGCGGCTTCGTCGCGGCCTTCGGCGCCTCCTCGACCGGGGCCGGGCCGGCCGCGGCGTCCAGGGCGGCGGCGAGCACCGCTTCGGGGTCCGGCGCGGCCGTCGGCGCGGTCTCGATCGGGGTCCCGCCCTCGTCCTCGCCCACCGCGGCGTCGTGGATCGTGCTCTTCGCGATCTTCGAGAGCGCGTTGCGCACGTCCTCCGTGATCGCGTGCGTGCCGGCGGAGCCGATGCCGTTCTTGACGCCGGAGGCGCCCCCCGCGGCGCCCCGGCCGCCGCGCTTGCGCGCCCCGCCGTCGGCAGCGCGGTGCTTCACCACCGGGTCGTGGTGGACGATGATGCCGCGGCCGGCGCACGTCTCGCACGGCTCCGAGAAGGTCTCGAGCAGGCCGAGCCCGATCTTCTTCCGGGTCATCTGGACCAGGCCGAGCGAGGTCACCTCGGCGACCTGGTGCTTCGTCCGGTCGCGCGAGAGGCACTCGACGAGCCGGCGCAGCACGAGGTCGCGGTTCGACTCGAGCACCATGTCGATGAAGTCCACGACGACGATCCCGCCGATGTCGCGCAGCCGCAGCTGGCGCACGATCTCCTCCGCCGCCTCGAGGTTGTTCTTCGTGACGGTCTCCTCGAGGTTGCCGCCCTGCCCGACGAACTTGCCGGTGTTGACGTCGACGACCGTCATCGCCTCGGTGCGGTCGATGACCAGCGAGCCGCCGGAGGGCAGCCAGACCTTCCGCTCGAGCGCCTTGTCGATCTGCTCGGTGATCCGGTACTCGCTGAACGAGTCCGCGCCCTCGTACGCGACGACCCGCTCGAGCAGGTCGGGCGCGACCGCGGTGAGGTAGTCGGTGATGACCTCCTGCGCGTCCTGCCCCTCGATGACGAGCCGCTGGAAGTCCTCGTTGAAGACGTCGCGGATGATCTTGACGAGCAGGTCGGGCTCGGAGTGGAGCAGCGCCGGGGCGTTCGCCGTCTCGACGGCGTGCTGGATGTGCGCCCACTGGTTGGTGAGCCGCTGCACGTCGAGGGTGAGCTGCTCCTCGGTCGCGCCCTCCGCCGCGGTGCGGACGATGACGCCCGCGGACTCCGGCAGGATCTCCTTGAGGATCCGCTTGAGCCGCGCGCGCTCGGTGTCCGGCAGCTTGCGCGAGATGCCGGACATCGAGCCGTTCGGCACGTAGACGAGGTAGCGGCCGGGCAGCGAGATCTGCGAGGTGAGCCGCGCGCCCTTGTGCCCGACCGGATCCTTCGTCACCTGGACGAGGACGCGGTCGCCGGACTTGAGCGCGAGCTCGATGCGCTTCGCCTGGCCACCCTTCGGCTTCTCGCCCTCCGCCGCCGCGTTCGCGGCCGCCGCGTCCCAGTCGACCTCGCCCGAGTAGAGGACGGCGTTGCGCCCCCGGCCGATGTCGACGAATGCGGCCTCCATGCTGGGGAGGACGTTCTGCACCCGGCCGAGGTAGATGTTCCCGATGAGGGACGCCTCCTGGCTCTTCGCGACGTAGTGCTCGACCAGCACGTCGTCCTCGAGCACGGCGACCTGGATGCGGTCGTACTTGGAGCGCACGACCATCGAGCGGTCGACGGCCTCCCGGCGGGCGAGGAACTCGCTCTCGGTCACGACGGTGCGGCGGCGACCGTCGGTGCGGCCGTCCCGACGGCGCTGCTTCTTCGCCTCGAGGCGCGTCGAGCCCTTGACCTTCTGCGGCTCGGTGATCGGCTCGGGCGCGGCCTTCTGACGCTGCCGGCGCGCCGGCTCCCGCGCGGCCGGCGGCTGCCCGTTCGACGGCTCCGCCTCGCCGTCGGCCCCACGGCCACGGCGACGACTGCGACCGCGGCGCGCGGCGCCGCCCTCGGGGTCGAGCTCGTCCTCGACCTCGGGCGCCTGCGGCAGCGGCGGCGGCGCCATGAACAGCAGCGAAACGGGGGAAACGCTCGGGGTGGTCTCGTCCACCGGTACTCCTTGCCGGGGCCGTCATGGGCTCCGGGTACGCTCGTGCGCGATCCGCGGCGCGGTGCTCGCGCAAATCTCTCGGCTCCGTGCCTGCCCCGTGTCTCAGGGTTGCGACGGCGCGACTCGGAACTGGCTATCCGACGGGTGCGGCATGGGCCGCGATCCGGTCCGGGCGTGCCCCGGAAAGCTTGTGAGGACCATTATCGCACATCGGGGTGCGCGGCCCGCCTCGACCCGCTGCGCAGGCCCGAGCCGGGGGAGGCTCCGCCTTCCCGGAGAACGGGAACGTGCGGCTGGGCCATAGCCGGCACCGGGATAATGGCGGCGTGTCGACTCCCGCGCGCCGCCCGTGGTTCCTGATCGCCGTCCTCCTCCTCGCGGGCGTCGCCGGCCTCTGGGCCGCGTTCGAGCTCACGATGGACAAGTTCTGGGTGCTCATGGACCCGGACGCCGCTCTCAGCTGCAACATCTCGATCGTCGTGCAGTGCGGCGCGAACCTGCAATCCGCGCAGGGCGCCGTGTTCTTCGGGGTGCCGAACCCGATCTGGGGGCTGATGGGCTGGGTGGCGCCGGTCGCGGTCGGCGTCGCGCTGCTGGCCGGGGCGCGGTTCCAGGCCTGGTTCTGGTGGCTGTTCAACCTCGGGCTCGCCGGCGCGCTCGCGTTCTGCATCTGGCTGATGGGCCAGTCGATCTTCGTCATCGGGACGCTCTGCCCCTGGTGCATGCTGACCTGGGCGGCGGCGATCCTGGCGTTCTGGACGGTGACCTTCCACAACATGAAGGAGGGGCGCTTCGGCGCCTGGGGACGACGGCCCGGCGCGGCGCTGCTCACCTGGTCGCCGCTCGTCGCGATCTGCTGCTACGTCCTGATCGCGGTCATCGCGCAGCTGCGGCTCGACTTCCTGTCGACGCTCTGAGTCGCGAGAGCGCGATCAGAACCAGAGGGCGAGCTCGCGCTCGGCGGACTCCGGCGAGTCGGAGGCGTGGACGAGGTTCTGCTGGACGGACATGCCCCAGTCCCGACCCAGGTCGCCGCGGATCGTGCCCGGCGCGGCGACGGTCGGCTCCGTCGAGCCGATGAGCGTGCGGATGCCCTCGATGACGCGGTGGCCGGCGACCCGGACGGCGACGGTCGGGCCGGAGGCCATGAACTCGACAAGGGGGCCGTAGAACGGCTTGCCGGCGTGCTCCTCGTAGTGCGCCGCGAGCAGCGACTCGTCCGCCTGCAGCATCCGGAGGTCGACGATCTGGTAGCCCTTCGCCTCGATCCGGCGGAGGATCTCCCCCGTCAGGTTGCGCGCGACGCCGTCGGGCTTCACGAGGACGAGGGTCTCCTCGATGGCGGTCATGCTGCGGCTCCTCCGGACGATGGCGGGACGGGCGCGCGATCGGCCTTGGATCCGCGCCAGAGACACCATACCCACAGCAGCAGGGAGCCCCCCGCCAGGATGAGCAGCGTGATGCCCGAGGCCGGGTCCCGGAAGAGCAGCGCGATCCCGCCCGCGACGAGCACCGCCTGGACGAGCCAGCCGATGCCGAGCGCGACCGCCGGACGCCGCCGCACGAGCCCCACGCCGAGCAGGCAGAGGACGATGAGCCCGCCGCCGATCCCGAACGCGGCGCCCGGCACGAGCCAGTGCAGACCGAACGCGGCGAGCGCCGCGAACAGCACGACGAACACGTCGATGCCGAGCACGATCGCGACGAGCTTCTGGGTGAGCGTCACGACTCGACCATCCGGAGGACGTCGCCGACGAGGGTGACCGAGCCGGTGACGACGACCGCGCGACGCGGCGCCTCGCGCGCCCACTCCTGCGCGCTGCGCAGCGCCTCGGGCAGCGCCATCGGCGGCTCGTGGGGCGCCTCGGTGCCCTCGAGCAGCTCCGCGACCTCCTCGGCCGGCAGCGCGCGGTCGGAGCCCGAGGCGGTCGGGAACCAGCGCGCCGCGACGGGCTCGAGCTCCGCGACGACGCCGGCCGCGTCCTTGTCCTCGAGGATGCCGACGACGACGCCGATCTCGTCGAAGTCGAAGTACTTCCCGAGCGCGTCGGCGAGCGAGTGCGCCCCGTGCGGGTTGTGCGCGGCGTCGACGATGACGACCGGCTCCGCGGCGACGATCTGCAGGCGTCCGGGGCTGGTCGCGTTCGCCAGGCCGTCGGCGAGGACGTCGCCGACGAGCGCCTGCGTGCCCCGACCGAGGAACGACTCGACGGCCGCGATGGCGAGCGCGGCGTTGTGCCCCTGGTGATCGCCGTACATCGGGAGGTACAGGTCCTCGTAGCGGCCGGCCAGCCCGCGGACCGTGATCGACTGCCCGCCGACCGCGACCTCCGCCGACTCGAGCTCGAAGGCCGGGCCCTCGAGATGCAGGCTCGACTCCGTGAGCTCGACGGCGCGCTCGATCTCGGCGAGCGCGGACGGATCCTGCAGCGCCGAGACGACCTCCGCGAGCGGCTTGATGATCCCCGACTTCGTCCGCGCGATCTCCTCGATCGTCGAGCCGAGCCGGTGCGTGTGGTCGAGCGCGATCGGCGCGAGCACGGCGACCTGTCCGTCGGCGACGTTCGTCGAGTCCCACTCCCCGCCCATCCCGACCTCGAGGATCGCGACATCGACGGGCGCGTCGGCGAACGCGGCGAAGGCGAGCACCGTGAGCGCCTCGAAGTAGCTGAGCGGCGGCTCGCCGGCCGCCTCGAGCTCCGTGTCGACCATGAGGAGGTAGGGCTGGATGTCGTCCCAGTTCTCGACGAGCTTCTCGTCGGAGATCGGCTCGCCGTCGATGACGATGCGCTCGTTCAGCCGGACGAGGTGCGGGCTCGTCATGAGCCCCGTGCGCAGGCCGTAGGCGCGGAGGATCGACTCGATGAGCCGGGACGTGGTCGTCTTGCCGTTGGTGCCGGTGATGTGGATGACGGGATAGGCGCGCTGGGGATCGCCGAGCAGATCGGCGACCCGGCGGGTCGGCTCGAGGCGGGGCTGCGGGGCGGCCTCGCCGATGCGGGCGAGAAGCTCCTCCACGACGCGTTCGGCGTCCGCGGCGTAATCGGGTGCAGTCACTCGGCGGTCTTCTCCACTCGGATGTCGGGGGCGCCCTCAACGATAGAGACTGCGACCGCCAGCGTCTCGCTCGCGATGAGCGCCTCGTGCGCGCGGGCCGCGGCGGCCTCCGACGGCGGGAGGGACAGCGTCAGCGCGATCCGGTCGGACACGTCGAGGCCCGCCGCCTTCCGCGCGTCCTGGACCTGGCGGATCAGGTCGCGGGCGGTGCCCTCCGCCTCGAGCTCCGGCGTCGTCGCGGTGTCGAGCACGACGAAGCCGCCGCCGGGCAGGAACGCGATCGCCGCGTCCGGGTCGGCGGCCTCGAGCACGAGCTCGTACTCGCCGGGCAGCAGCTCGACGCCGCCGGCGGCCACGAGGCCGTCGGCGACGGACCAGTCTCCCGCCTTCGCCGCGGCGATGACGTGCTGCACCTCCTTGCCGAGGCGCGGGCCGAGGGCGCGCGCGTTGACGTTCAGGCGGCGCGTGATGCCGTAGCCCTCCTCGCTCTCGGCGACGCCGAAGGCCTTGACGTTGAGCTCGTCGCGGAGGACGCCGGCGTACGGCTCGAGGTCCGCCTCGACGCCGACGACGGTGAGGCTCGGCAGCGGCAGGCGCACGCGCAGCCTCCGCGCCTTGCGCAGGGCGTGCGCGGCGGAGGCGATCTCGCGGACCAGGTCGACGGTGGCGACGAGCTCCGGGTCGCTCGGAAGCGCCGCGGCGTCGGGCCAGTCGGTCAGGTGCACGCTGCGCCCGCCGGTGAGCCCGCGCCAGATCTCCTCCGTCACGAGCGGCAGCAGCGGCGCGGCCATCCGCGCGACCGTCTCCAGCACGGTGTACAGCGTGTCGAAGGCGTCGCGGTCCTCGCCCCAGAACCGGTCTCGGCTGCGGCGCACGTACCAGTTCGTCAGCACGTCGGCGAAGTCGCGGAGCGCCTCCGCGGCGAGCGGGCTGTCGAGCGCGTCGAGGTGCCGCGTCACCGTCTCGAGCGTCTCGCGGGTCTTCGCGAGGATGTAGCGGTCGAGCTCGTGCTCGCTGTCGGTGCGCCAGGTGGCGTCGCCCTTCGACTCGCTGCGCTCGCTCAGGGACCGAGAAGCGTTCGCGTACAGGGTGAAGAAGTAGTACGTCGACCACAGCGGCAGCAGTAGCTCCCGCACGCCGCCGCGGATGCCCTCCTCGGTCACCACGAGGTTGCCGCCGCGGATGACGCTCGAGCTCATCAGGAACCAGCGCATCGCGTCCGAGCCGTCCCGGTCGAAGACCTCCTGGACATCCGGGTAGTTGCGCAGCGACTTCGACATCTTCTGCCCGTCGTTGCCGAGCACGATGCCGTGCGAGATCACGTTGGAGAACGCCGGCCTGCCGAACAGCGCGGTCGCCAGGATGTGCATGGTGTAGAACCAGCCGCGGGTCTGCCCGATGTACTCGACGATGAAGTCGGCCGGGTTGTGGGTGTCGAACCAGTCCTTGTGCTCGAACGGGTAGTGCACCTGCGCGAACGGCATCGAGCCCGAGTCGAACCAGACGTCGAGCACGTCCTCGATCCGCCGCATGGTCGAGCGACCGGTCGGGTCGTCCGGGTTCGGGCGGGTCAGCTCGTCGATGTACGGCCGGTGCAGGTTCGGCTCGCCGTCCGGGCCGAGCGGCAGCCGCCCGAAGTCGCGCTCGAGCTCGGCGAGGCTGCCGTACACGTCGACGCGCGGGTAGGCGGGGTCGTCGGACTTCCACACCGGGATGGGGCTCCCCCAGTACCGGTTCCGGCTGATCGACCAGTCGCGGGCATTGCCGACCCACTTGCCGAACTGGCCGTGCTTCACGTTCTCCGGCACCCAGTTGATCCGCTCGTTGATCGCGAGCATGTCGTCCCGGAGATCGGTGACCCGGATGAACCAGGAGCTGACCGCCTTGTAGATGAGCGGCTGCTTGCAGCGCCAGCAGTGCGGGTACGGGTGGTCGTGGCTCTTCACCTGGAGCAGCCGGCCGAGCTCGCGCAGCGCCTGGGTGAGCGGCTTGTTCGCCTCGTCCCAGCGCTGCCCCGCGACGAGCGGCACGCTCGGGAGGAAGCGCCCGCCGTCGTCGAGGGACAGCACGACGGGGATGCCGGCGGCCGCGCAGGTCACCTGGTCGTCCTCGCCGTAGGCCGGGGCCTGGTGCACGATGCCGGTGCCCTCGCCGGTCGCGACGTAGTCGGCGACGAGGACCTGGAACGCCGCCGGTCCGTAGGCGTCCGAGTAGAAGTCCCAGAGCGGCGCGTAGCGGACGCCGCCCAGCTCCGACCCGGCGATCGTGCGCTCGGCCGCGTCGATCGCGGCGCCCGCGCTCGCGTAGCCGAGTTCCTTCCAGTACGACGCGATCGTGTCGGTCGCCAGGAGGTATCGGGGGGGCGGCCCTTCGACTCGCTCCGCTCGCTCAGCGACCGACAGCGGGCCGGCCGGCAGGATCGAGTACGCGATCTCCGGCCCGACCGCGAGCGCGGCGTTCGTCGGGAGCGTCCACGGCGTCGTCGTCCAGGCGAGCGCGCGGACCCCCTCCAGCCCGAGCTCGGCGGCCCGCTCGCCGACGAGGGGGAAGGACACCGTGACGGTCTGATCCTGCCGCGACCTATAGACCTCGTCGTCCATCCGCAGCTCGTGGTTGCTGAGCGGCGTCTCGTCGTTCCAGCAGTACGGCAGCACGCGGAAGCCCTCGTAGGCGAGGCCCTTGTCGTGCAGGGTCTTGAAGGCCCAGATCACCGACTCCATGAACGTCGCATCGAGCGTCTTGTAGTCGTCCTCGAAGTCGACCCAGCGCGCCTGGCGGGTCACGTAGTCCTGCCACTCCTGCGTGTAGCGGAGGACCGACTCGCGGGCGGCGGCGTTGAACGCCTCGACGCCCATCGCCTCGATCTCGCCCTTCGTCGTGATCCCGAGCTGGCGCATCGCCTCGAGCTCGGCCGGCAGGCCGTGGGTGTCCCAGCCGAAGCGGCGGTGCACCTGCTTGCCGCGCATCGTCTGATAGCGCGGGAACAGGTCCTTCGCGTAGCCGGTGAGCAGGTGGCCGTAGTGCGGGAGGCCGTTCGCGAAGGGCGGGCCGTCGTAGAACACCCACTCCGGCGCGCCCTCGCGCTCATCGATCGACGCCTGGAACGTGCCGTCCTCCCGCCAGAACGCGAGCACGCGCTCCTCGACCTCCGGGAAGCGCGGACTGGGCTGGACGCCGTCCTCGTCACGGTGCTTGGGGTAGGTCACTCGGTCTCCTCGTACGGCTCCGGTCGAGGACGAGCGCAGGCCCGCGGTACCACCTCGCTTGCGACTCCGCCGGTCGAGCCTGTCGAGACGAGCTCGCGGAATCACCGCTCTCATCCCCTGTGACGGGCGGACCCGCTCGGTTCTACCCCCGTCCGGCGGACGGGCTCTTCCGAGGACTCCCCGGTGATGGCCGGATCGCTGTCGTTGCGAACATCCTATCCGCGCCGCTGCGCCTCGAGCACCGCCGCGGCCGTCTCCGCGTCGGCGACCGTGACGACGAAGACGCGCCCGTCGCGGCGGGTCACCTCGAGCGCCTCGCCGGAGCGGACGATGACGCCGAAGCGCCCGCGCCGACCGTGCCCCGGCGCCCAGCGCAGGCCCCAGCCGCCGAACTCGCCGAAGGCCTCGACCCGGACGGCGCGGGCCTGCACGATCGCCGCCGCCGGGATCCGGAACACGGGCCAGCCGGCCGCCGAGCGCACGACGAGCCCGGACGGGCCCGCCGCGACGCGCCAGCGCAGCGTGGTCGCCAGGAGGAGGACGAGCACCACGACGAGCAGGGACGGCCACGCCGCCCAGCCGACCGCGGCGAGGGTGGTCGCCGCGACCGCGAGGCCGAGCACGAGCACCGCGGTCACGACGACGATCAGGCCCGTGCCGGCGGACACCGAGCCCGTCCACGCCGCGCGCTGCCCCTCGGCGAGGCCGAGCTCCGGCGCGGGCGCGGCCGGGTCCCCCCGAAGCGGCTCGCGCGGCAGCAGGAACCACGCGCCGAGCCCGAGCGCGAGCCCGAGGACCGCGCCGAGCGCGAGAGGCAGGCCGATGTCCGCCGCGGCGGGCTGCTGGACGAACGACCAGGTCAGGCCGAACGTCAGCAGGACCGAGACGCCGAGCACGAGCGCAGCGACGAGGACCACGGCGTCGCCGATCCGCGGCACGGCGAGCGTGGACGCCCAGGCGAGCACCGGCAGGCCGAGGCCGATCGAGGCGACGAGCACGGGATAGCTCCAGGCCGGCCCCCAGCCATCCGGCCCCGCGACGCCCCAGTGGGTCACCACGGTGCTGTCGAGCGGCGGGCCCGCGACGAGCATGACGACGATCGCGGCCGCCACGAAGAGCAGCGGGAGGGCGGCGAGCACGATGGCGAGCCCGACACGGACGGACCTCGGGGACGCGACGGCGGTCATGACTGGTGCTCCTTCCGGACGAGCGCGATGAGGGCCGGGAGCGCGACGCCGGCAGCGCGCGCCTCCGCGACGGCGGCCGCGACGGCGCGGCGCAGCGGCTCGCCGCCGCCGGTGCCGACGACGATCGCGCCGCGGCCGCGCCGCAGCTCGACGAGCCCCTCGTCGCGGAGCCGCTGATAGGCGTGCAGGACGGTGTGGACGTTGAGGCCGAGCGCATCCGCGAGGTCGCGCGCGGCGGGCAGCCGCTCCCCGCGCGAGATGGTCCCGTCGGCGATCTGCGCGGCGACCGCCTCCGCGATCCGGTCGTAGGCCGGCGCACCGCCGTTCGGGTCGATCGTGATGAGCACGGGTTTATTCTAGTTCATCTATAACTAGTGCGATGCGCGGCGGGCTGAGGAATCGCGTTCCGGCTGAGCGATCCGCCCTCGAAGCTCAGCCGAACGCCGGTTCCTCAGCCCGCAGCGCCGGAGCCAAGCGGTGCCGCCCCTGCTCGATCGCCTGCCGCACCGTTCGCAGCACAGCAGGGAAGTCCGAGACGATCTGCTGATAGGTGAACCGCAGCACCGAATAGCCCGCCAGCATGAGCCGCGCGTCCTGCTCCGCATCGCGGCGTCGCGCGTCAGGACCCGCATGGAACTCGCCGCCGTCGAACTGCAGCACGAGCCCGTCGCCGACCAGCGCGTCGACGCGGTGCCCGAGCAGTCGCACCTGCTGCCGGACCACGATGCCGGCATGGAGGAGGCCGTCGACGGCGATCGTCTCGATGAGCGAGTCGCACCTCCCCGTGACCTCGCGCACGAGGGAGCGACCGGCGAGATGGGGCCACTCGATCCGCCACAGCCCCGCGAGGGCGATGAGACCGCGCCGCACGGCCGACTCGAACACGACGCGCGCCTCGACGTGCGGCAGGCAGTCGGCGACGTGACTCAGGACGTCGGCGATCGACTCCCGGCGTGATGTCGGAGGCGCGAGCGGGAGCGAGCGGTGCCAGATCACGCCCGGCATCCGCGCCACATTCGCATTCGGCTTCGCCCAGAGATGCAGGCGCCCGGGTGCATGCAGCAGCTCGAGCCCGTACTCGCGCGCGGCCGAGACGCAGGCCACGCGTGCCGCGCGCCGACCACGACCGGGACTGAGGGCCTGCCATTCGTCGAAGTCCATCTCGGGATGCTGGCACTACCGGGGGCTCGACCCCGGTGGCCAAGGCGGGATTGGAAGTCGGGTGCTACCAATGTGTGGAGCTGCGATAGGGCTGAAGCATGGCGCTCCGGCTGAGGAGGGACGCTCGAACTCTCAGCCGGAACGCCATTCCTCAGCCCGGCAATCCCCGGGGGGCGGGACTGGTAGACCGTAAGCTGAGGCGACTCGAACTGGAGGA
>Ga0182737_1002171_pt1 | contig 16632 bp, 16 predicted proteins | sample eDN5th30CBELigOP_FD_128878 | JGI IMG/M metagenome (GOLD analysis project Ga0182737, IMG submission 128878) | Enriched Organic Plus compost microbial communities from Emeryville, California, USA - eDNA 5th pass 30_C BE-Lig OP (version 2) (version 2) ...
GCAGGAACCGGTGCTGTTTCACCGCACGCTGGCGGAAAACATCGCCTACGCGCGGCCGGACGCCACCCGCGCCGAGATCGAGCGCGCGGCCCGCCTGGCCAGCGCGCACGACTTCATCATGGCGCTGCCCAAGGGCTACGAGACGCTGGTGGGCGAGCGCGGCGTGAAGCTGTCGGGCGGCGAGCGCCAACGGGTGGCGATCGCCCGCGCGTTCCTGGCCGACGCGCCGGTGCTGATCCTGGACGAGGCGACCTCCAGCCTGGACAGCGAAAGCGAGGCGCTGATCCAGCAGGCCATGGAACGCCTGATGGCCGGGCGCACCACGCTGGTGGTGGCGCACCGCCTCTCCACCGTGCGCGCCATGGACCGCCTGCTGGTACTGGACAAGGGCCGCATCGCCGAACAGGGGACGCACGACGCGCTGGTGCGCCGCCAGGGCGGGCTGTACCGCCGCCTGCTGGAACGCCAGGCGCTGGAACTGACGCAGGGGCTGGAGCTGCCCGACCCCGGCCGGCGCCGGGCGCCGCCGGCCCGCACCGGCACCGACGACGAAGCCCTGCTGGCGCAAGGCTGAAGGAACCTTCATGTCACGCACTCAACGCCTGTTCGCCCTGATCCAGCTGCTGCGCCGCCACCGCTATCCGGTGTCCGGCGCCGAACTGGCCGCGGAACTGGGCGTCAGCCTGCGCACGCTGTACCGCGACATCGCCCTGCTGCAGGAACAGGGCGCGCAGATCGACGCCGAGCCGGGCCGGGGCTACTTGCTGCGGCCCGGCTTCGCGCTGCCGCCGCTGATGTTCTCGGAAGACGAGATCGAGGCGCTGGTGCTGGGCTCGCGCTGGGTGGCCGACCGCCGCGGCGACGCGCGCCTGAGCGGCGCCGCGTGCAGCGCGCTGGCCAAGATCGCCGCCGTGCTGCCCTACGAGCTGCGCGCCCTGCTCGATGCCGACATGCTGCTGACCGGCGGCGACGCCGCCGTGCCGATCGACGACGCCGTGCTGCCCGCGCTGCGGCAGGCCATCCGCGCCGAGCACAAGCTGGACATCGTCTATCGCGACCTGCAGGAAGCCGAATCGGCCCGCACCATCTGGCCGTTCGCGCTGGCCTGCTTCGACCGCGTGTGGCTGGTGCTGGCGTGGTGCGAACTGCGCCAGGCCTTCCGGCACTTCCGGGCCGACCGCATCGCCACGATGACGGCCACGGGCGAATGCTACCCCCGCAAGCGGCAGGTGCTGATGCAGGCCTGGCGCACCACCCAGATCGCGGCGCCGCCCTAGTGTCGTGTCCCGGAAAGCGGCCCCCCGCCCCACTGACAATTTCTGACAGCATGCCTCTTTACGATGCCGTCTGGCCGGCGCGATGCCCGCACCGCGCGCGGCCGACGCCATCTCCATTGCGGAGCACTCCATGACAGATCCGAACCTGATCATCCTGTATGTCGACAGCCCGGCCCGCAGCGCCCGGTTCTACACCGAGCTGCTGCACAAGCAGCCGGTGCACGCCACGGACAATTTCGCCAAGTTCAAGCTGGATTCCGGCCTGATGCTGGGCCTGTGGGCGCGCCAGACCGTGACCCCGCGGGCCATCTCGGCCGGGCGCGGCGGCGAGCTGGCCATCCCCGTGCCGGACCGCGAAGCGGTGCGCGCGCTGCATGCCGACTGGACCGAGCGCGGCATCCCCATCGCGCAGCCGCCCACCGACCTGGACATCGGCCACACTTTCGTCGGGCTGGACCCCGACGGACACCGCCTGCGCGTCTTCGCCCGCGCGCGCGACTGACCGCGCCGCCGTCCTGCCACGGCCGCCGTCTACAATGCCGTCCTTGCCGCCCGCGGGCACACTGCCCGCGGGCCGATTTCCAACCCGCATGATTTCCATCCCATGACTTCCGCTGTTTCCGGGCCCCGTTCGCCCGGCCTGGTGCTGTTCGCGCTGGCCGTCGGCGCCTTCGCCATCGGCACCACCGAATTCGCCACGATGAGCCTGCTGCCCTATTTCGCGCACAGCCTGCACATCGACGCCCCCACCGCCGGCCACGTCATCAGCGCGTACGCGCTGGGCGTCGTGGTGGGCGCCCCGCTGATCACTGTGGCGGCCGCGCGCCTGCCGCGGCGGGCGCTGCTGATCCTGCTGATGAGCCTGTTCGCCCTGTTCAACGGCCTGTGCGCCTTCGCGCCCAGCTACGAATGGATGATGGCGCTGCGCTTTCTCAGTGGCCTGCCGCATGGCGCCTATTTCGGCATCGCGTCGCTGGTGGCGGTGTCGCTGGTGCCCGAGCACCGCCGCACCCAGGCAGTGGGCCGCATGTTCCTGGGCCTGACGGTGGCCACCATCGTCGGCGTGCCGCTGGCCAACTGGCTGGGCCACGCGGTGGGCTGGCGCTGGGGCTTCGCCCTGGTGGCGGCGGCCGGCCTGCTGACGGTAGCGCTGGTGGCGTGGTGCGCGCCGGCCACCCCGGCCGACCCGCAGGCCAGCCCCCTGCGTGAGCTGGGCGCCTTGCGGCGCACGCAGGTATGGGTCACGCTGGGCATCGGCGCCATCGGCTTCGGCGGCCTGTTTGCCGTCTATACCTACCTGGCTGACATCCTGCTGACCGTCACCGGCGTGACGCCGGACACCGTGCCGCTGGTGCTGGCCGTGTTCGGCATCGGCATGACGGTGGGCAACCTGGTGGTGCCCAGGTTCGCCGACCGCGCGCTGATGCCCACCGCCGGCGGCCTGCTGTTGTTCAGCGCCGCCGCGCTGGCCTTGTTCACGTTCAGCATCGGCCAGGCCTGGGCCATCACGCTGGCGGTGTTCCTGGTGGGCATGGGCGGGGCATTGGGCACCGTGCTGCAGACGCGCCTGATGGACGTGGCCGACCACGCGCAGGGCCTGGCGGCCGCGCTGAACCATTCGGCCTTCAATACCGCCAATGCGCTGGGCCCGTGGCTGGGCGGCCTGGCGCTGGCCCATGGTCACGGCTGGCGCTCGCCCGGCTGGGTGGGCGCGCTGCTGGCCCTGGGCGGCTTCGCCCTGTGGCTGCTGTCGGTCTCGCTGGACCGCCAGCAGCGCCGCGCGCTGAGCCAGGCAACGTAAAGCTTTGCAAAGCCGCGGCTGCCGGCCGCGCGCGATCTAGGCAAAACCCGCCGCATTACCTATGATCGGGAAACCCTGGCGGGCGGCGCGCCGTCCCACGGGGCGTTTCGTTCCGCCCATCGTTTCAATCCAAGGAGTCCCATCATGGCAGGTTGGTTTGAACTGAAAAAAGCAAGCAACGGACAATTCCACTTTGCCCTGAAAGCGGGCAACGGGGAAACCATCCTGACGAGCGAGATGTACACGGCCAAGGCCTCGGCCGAAAACGGCATCGCGTCGGTACAGAAGAACAGCGGCGACACCGCCCGCTACAACTCGGCCACGGCCTCCAACGGCAAGTTCTATTTCACGCTGCGGGCCGCCAACAACCAGGTGATCGGCAACAGCCAGATGTACGGCACCGAAGCCGCCCGCGACAACGGCATTGCGTCGGTCAAGCAGAACGGCGCCACGCAGGACATCCGCGACAACAGCTGACGCGCCCGCGGGAACGTCTTGCCCGGCAACGGGCAAGCGCTTCCTTCACCCCCGGCACAGGGCCTGCAGGGCCGGCAGGTCGGGCTCGACGCCGATGCCCGGCGCGCGGCCCAGCCGCGCCACGCCGTTTTCCAGTTGCTGCAAGGGCCCGCTAAGCAGGGTGCGCAGCGGGTTATCGTTGGAATCGATCTCCAGCAGGCCGCCGTGGCCCATGCCGTCGACGGCCGCCAGCACATGCGCCGAGGCCATCAGGCCCACGCCCGCGCCCAGGTAGTGCGGGCAATAGCGCAGCCCGGCCGCGCGGATGGCGCGCACCACCGGCAGGCAGCCGGAAATTCCCCCCCACTTGGCCAGGTCGGGCTGCACCACTTTCAGAAAACCGGCCTGGATGGCGGCCTGGAACTGGGCCAGGCCCAGGTAGTTTTCGCCCGCGGCCAGCGGCACCGGCGACTGGCGCGCCAGCGCCTGCCATTGGGCCAACGGCCGGTCGGCCCGCAGCGGCTCTTCCAGCCAGCCGATATCCAGCTCGGCCATGGCCGCGGCCATGGTCGCGGCGGCGCAGGCGTCCCAGCCCTGGTTGACGTCGGCCATCAGGGGCACGCCCGGCCCCAGCGCGTCGCGGGCGTTGCGCAGGTTGCGCAAGTCGCGCTCGTGGCCGAAACCCAGCTTCAGCTTGAAGGCCCGATAGCCTTCGCCGTGCTTCTGCCGCACGACGCCGACCGGATCGTCGGGGTTGATGCCGCTGGCGTAGACCTCGACCCGGTCGTCGGCGCCGCCCAGGAACTGCCATAGCGGCTGGCCGGCGCGGCGCGCGCACAAGTCCCACAGCGCCAGGTCGACGCCGGCAATGGCCTGCGCCATGGGACCGGGTTCGCCGGACTGCAGCGCCAGCACTTCGGTAGCGGCGGTCAAGTGGGCATGCGCCGCGGCCGGCCCGTCGTACTCGCGCCCCAGCAGCAGCGGCCCCAGCACGGTCTCGACCAGGCGGGCGCGATGCTCGGCGCCGCACGACGGGAAGTTGCACCAGACTTCGCCCCAGCCGTGCGCGCCGTCGCGGTCGCGCACGCGCACGAACACCGCCGGGCGGTCGTGCATGGTGCCGAACGAGGTGCGTACCGGATGCTCGATGGGATAGCGCAGGACGTGCACGCTGAGGTCGGCGGGATACACGCGGCGGGCATCGCCCATGGCAGGCCTCACGGGATCAGGTTCATTTCGACGTGGATGAAGTCGCCGCGGTACGAGACTTCGCTCAGGTAGATGACGCAGCCCGCGGCATCGACGAACACGCGGCGCACTTCGGCAATGGGCGTGTTGACGGCCACCTGCAGTTGCTGCGCCACTTCGGTGTCGGCCGTGCTGATCGTCAGCGCCTGGCGCGCCTGCGCGATGGCGACGTCGGGCATGGATACCAGCAGGGGGATGACGGTTTCGTTGCGAAAGCGCGACGGATCGCGCCGGAACACCTGCTCGGCCAGGTAGATATTGATGACGCAATACGGCTGCCCTTCACGCTCGTGGATGCGGCGCATGAAGACGTAGCGTTCGGCCGGGGCGCCGTCCTGCGGCGTCAGCGGGGCGTTGTGGATGGACTCGTCGATGGTGACGATCTTGGGCCGCGTATCGCTATACACCTTGGCGAGTTCGGCCAGCGTGGTCTGCACCCGCAGCCAGCGGTCGTTGGGCGGCAGGCCGGTCACGAAAGTGCCGCGCCCCTGCTGCGGCGACACCAGGCCTTCGCGGGTCAGGACGTCGATGGCCTGGCGCACGGTGACCCGCGCGACGCCGAATTCGGCCACCAGTTCTTCCAGCGAGGGCACCTTCTGCCCCTGTTCCCACACGCCGCGCGCGATGCGCTGGCGCATCAGGTCGGCCAGCTGCAAATAGCGTGGAATGGGGCTGTCGTGAAAGTTGATAGCCATAAACAAATAGCCATATATTGTTTGCTGAACGTATGGTCTACAGTACGATTTGACCATTAAAAGGTCAAGCGCCATCGACGTGATGGAGGAGACATTTTGCGCAAGCCTTCCCTGCCGCGACGCGCGGCACTGATCGCCGCACCGTGGCTGCTGATCGTACTGGCCTGGTATGCCGTGCGCGCCAGCGGGCTGGTCAGCCCGGCCCTGGTGCCCAGCCCGCCCGAGGTGCTGGCCAAGTTCCTGGCCCTGATGCAGACGCGCCTGCCGCACGACATCCTGATGTCCACCCAGCGCGTGGTGCTGGGGGTGCTGCTGGGCATCGTGCTGGCGGTGCCGGTGGGCTTCCTGCTGGGCTGGTACAAGAGCGTGCGCAGCTTCGTCGACCCGGTCATCAATTTCTTCCGCGCCCTGCCGCCCATCGCGCTGATCCCGCTGGTGATCGTGTACTTCGGCATCGGCGAGACGGCCAAGATCGCCATCCTGTTCTATGCCTCGTTCTTTGCCGGCGTGATCGTCATGTACGAGGGCATCGCGCAGATCAACCCGATCTTCGTGCGGGTGTCGCGCACGCTGGGCGCCAGCGACGGCGAGATCTTCCGCAAGGTGATCGTGCCGCTGACCATCCCGCACATGCTGACCGCGCTGCGCGTGGCGCTGGGCGTGGCGTGGGCCACGCTGGTGGCCTCGGAACTGATCGCCGCGCAGCAGGGCCTGGGCGCGCTGATCCAGGACGCCTCCTCGTTCTTCCAGCTCGACATCATCTACGTGGGCATCATCTGCATCGGCCTGATCGCGCTGGTCATGGACCTGATCCTGCGCGCCGCGGCGCGGCGCCTGGTGGCCTGGCAGGAGCGCATCGCATGACGACGGCCAGCACTACCGCGCGCATCAGCTTTCGCAACGTCTCGGTGGACTACCCCACGGCCGACGGGCCGATGCGGGTGCTGGACGGCATCGACTACGACATCCGCCAGGGCGAGTTCGTGTCGGTGATCGGCCCGTCCGGCTGCGGCAAGACCACCATGATGAACATGGTGGCCGGCTTCGTGCAGCCTACGCAGGGCGAGGTGCTGCTCGACGGCCGGCCCATCGCCGGGCCCGGGCCCGACCGCGGCGTGATCTTCCAGGAATACGGCGTGTTCCCGTGGCTGACGGTACGGGAAAACATCGCCTTCGGCCTGACGCTGCGGGCCAACCAGGTCGGCCGCGCCGAGCGCGACGAGATCTGCCAGCGCTATATGGCGCTGATGGGGCTGGCCGACTTCGCCAACCATCATCCCAAGCACCTGTCGGGCGGCATGCGCCAGCGGCTGGCGCTGGCGCGCGCCTACGCCGTCAAGCCGCAATTCCTGCTGATGGACGAACCCTTCGGCGCGCTGGACGCGCAAACCCGCTCGGCCATGCAGGACCTGCTGCTGCAAGTGCTGCTGGCCGAAGACAAGACCGTGATGCTGATCACCCATTCGGTGGAAGAAGCCATCTATCTGTCGTCGCGCATCGTGGTCGTCACGGCGCGGCCGGCGCGCATCCGCACGGTGATCGACGTGCCCTTCGGCTACCCGCGCGCCGAGAACCTGCATGAAGACCCGCGCTTCGGCGAGCTGCGCTCGCAGATCCGCGCGCTGGTCATGGAAGAGTACGCCAGGCAGGCCAGCCAGACGGTGCGCCTGTCCGACTGACACCCCATCCCACTCGCCAGAAAGGAGCCCCCTCCATGAATCCGCAGCGCAGAACCCTATTGAAAACCGGCGCCCTCGCGGCGGCCATGTCGGGCATCGGCATGCCCCTGCTGGCGCGGGCCGCGCAGAAAGTCCGCGTGGGCTACCTGCATACGCCGGCCGTGGACGGCCAGATCTGGACCGGCCTGGAAACCGGCGCGTTCGCCAAGCAGGGGCTGGACCTGCAGATGATCAAGTTCACCACCGGCCTGGAATTGTTCCAGGCCATGATCGGCGGCAGCCTGGACATGCTGTCGACCGGCGCCGTGGTGTCGAACTTCCCGGCGCGCGGCCAGGGCAAGGTGTTCTTGCTGAACAACGTGGAATACGCCACCGCGCAGCTGTGGGTGCGCGGCGATTCGGGCATCAAGACCGCCGCCGACCTGAAGGGCAAGAAAATATCCACCACGGCCGGCACCACCGCGCACGTGTTCCTGGACCGCGTGCTCAAGGGCGCCGGGCTGCAGGAAGGCAAGGATGTGCAGATCGTCAACCAGCGCATGACCGAGGCGGTGACCTCGTTCATTTCCGGCGCGGTGCCGGCGGTGGCGCTGTGGGTGCCGTTCGACGTGACCGTCAAGCAGAAGGCCGAGGGCGCGCGCATGCTGGTCGACGCCTCGGCGTTCTACCCCGAGGCCGCCATCGTGGGCGGGTGGGCGGCCCGCAACGACTACTACGAACAGAACCCGAAGGTGATCCAGTCGCTGATCCGGGGCTGGGTCGCGGCCAACGACCACCTGCTGGCGCACACCGACGACGCGGTGGCCACGCTGCAGAAGAAGCATTACCCGGAAGTGCCGCTGGCCGACCTGAAAGACCAGTTCAAGGCGTCGAAGTACTTCACGTCGGCCGAGTGGCGCGCCAAGTACGCCGACGGCACGGTCACCAAGTGGCTGCAGCAAGTCACCGACTTCTTCGTGCACACGGCCAACATCGCCAAGCCCGTGCCGGCCAGCACCTACTTCGATCCCAAGCCCTACCTGGACATCGTCAAGGCCTGACCGCCGCCGCCCGCGCCATGACGTCCGCCTACGACTACATCATCGTCGGCGCCGGCTCGGCCGGCTGCGTGCTGGCCAACCGCCTGAGCGCCGACCCGGCCTGCCGCGTCTTGCTGCTGGAGGCCGGCGGCCCCGACCGCGGGTTCTGGCTGAAGCTGCCGGTGGGGTACTTCCGGTCGATCTACGATCCGCGCTACTCGTGGCAGTTCGCCGTCGAGCCGCAGGCGGAAACCGGCAACCGCGCCATCGTCTGGCCGCGCGGCCGCGTGCTGGGCGGATCCAGCTCGATCAACGGGCTGATCTACATCCGCGGCCAGCATGCCGACTACGACGACTGGGCCCGCCTGGGCGCCACCGGCTGGAGCTACCGCGAGGTGCTGCCCACGTTCAAGAAGTCGGAATGCTACGCGGGCGGCGCCAGCGAATACCACGGCGGCAGCGGCGAACTGCACGTATCGGACCTGCGCAACGACCATCCGCTGTGCGACACCTGGCTGCAGGCCGGCGCGCAGGCCGGCCTGCCGGCCAGCCCCGATTTCAACGGCGCGATCGACAGCGGCCTGGGGTGTTACCAACTGACGCTGCGAGGCCGCTGGCGCGACAGCGCGGCCACCGCGTTCCTGCATCCGGTGCGCGCGCGCCCCAACCTGACCGTCGCCACCGGCGCCCACGTCACGCGCCTGCTGATCGAACGCGGCGCCTGCCACGGCGTGGCCTGGCTGCAAGGCGGCCAGCAGATGCGCGCGCAGGCGCTGGGCGAAGTGATCCTGGCCGCCGGCGCCCTGCAATCGCCGCAATTGCTGCAGTTGTCGGGCGTGGGTCCGGCGGCGCTGCTGCACAAGCATCGCATCGCCGTGCAGGCGGACGCGCCGGAAGTCGGCCGCAACCTGCAGGACCATTACCAGGCGCGCGTCATCGTCAGGGTGAAGAACAAGCTCTCGCTCAACGACGACGTGCGCAACCCCTTGAAGCTGGCGCGCATGGGCGCGCGCTGGCTGTTCGGCCAGGACGGGCCGCTGACCGTGGGCGCCGGCCAGGTCGGCGGCATGGTGCGCACCGAACACGCGCGCGACGGCCGCGCCGACGTGCTGTTCAATGTGATGCCCCTGTCGGTGGACAAGCCCGGCGATGCGCTGCACCCGTTCTCGGGCTTTTCGGCCTCGGCCACGCAGTGCCGGCCCGATTCGCGCGGCACTGTCGAGATCCGCTCGGCCGACCCGCTGCAGCCGCCGCGCATCGTCTCCAACTACCTGACCGAACCGCACGACATCAAGGTGCTGGTGGCGGGCCTGCGCATGCTGCGCGACATCTGCCAGCAGCCGGCCTTTCGCGGCTACCTCGACGGCCCGGAATACATGCCCGGCGAATCGCTGCGCAGCGACGCGGAACTGGCCGGGTTCGCGCGGCAGCGCGGCGGCACGGTGTTCCATGTCTGCGGCACCTGCCGCATGGGCCAGGACGCCGGCGCGGTGGTCGACCCGGCCCTGCGCGTGCGCGGCGTGGAGCGCCTGCGCGTCATCGACGCTTCGGTGATGCCGGCCATGGTGTCGGCCAATACCAATGCCGCCGCCATCCTGATCGGCGAGAAAGGCGCGGAACTGCTGCGGCAGGCCGGCCGCTGAACCGCGCGGCGCGCCCCGCCCTTATTCGCCCCGCACGCCCGCGTCCTGGATCACCTTGGCCCACTTGGCCCGCTCGGCCGCGATGCGCGCGGCCGCGTCGGCCGGCGTGGTCCAGGTGGCCACCGCCCCCTGGTTCAAGAGCGCCGCCTTGACCTGGGGCTTGGCGGCGATCTGCCTGATGGCGCCATTGAGCGTTTCCAGCACGGCGGCCGGCGTGCCCGCCGGCGCCACGATGCCGAACATCGAACTGACCTGGAAGTTGGGCAGGCCCGCCTCGGCGGTGGTGGGCACGTCGGGCAGCGCCTCGGCGCGCTCGGCCGAGGCTACCGCCAGCGCGCGCAGCTTGCCCGCCTTGACGTGGCCCTGGGCGGCCGGCACGGTCTCGATCATGCTGAGCACCTGTCCGCCCATCAGGTCGGTCATGGCCGGGCCGCTGCCCTTGTAGGGCACGTGCAGCACGTCGACCCCGGCCATGGTCTTGAACATTTCGGCCGCCAGGTGCTGCGGCGAGCCGTTGCCGGCCGAAGCCATCGTCAGGTAGCCCGGGCGCGACCGGGCCAGCGCGATGAATTCCCGCAGCGACTTGGCCTGCACCGAAGGGTGCACCACGAATACCAGCGGCACCGTGCCCACGATGGACACCGGCGCGAAACTCTTTTCGATATCGTAGGGCACCTTACTCTTGTAAAGTTCGGCATTGATGGAATGGCTGGTCAGCGCGCCCATCAACAATGTGTAGCCGTCCGGGTCGGCCTTGGCGACCTGGTCGGCGCCGATGTTGCCCGCCGCGCCGGCCCGGTTCTCGACCACGAACTGCTGGCCCAGCGCGCCGGACAGTTCCTGGGCCAGCACGCGGCCGATCACGTCGGTGGCGCCGCCGGGCGGATAAGGCACCACCAGCCGCACCGGCCGGTCGGGATAGGCGGCGGCCGCCGGCGCGGCTGGCGCGGCCAGGCCGGCGCACAACGCCAGGGCGGACATCAGGAAGGCGCGGCGCGCCGGCGCGGGCTTGCGGGAATGCAACATGCGTGTCTCCTGGCCGGGACGGTTATTCGGATGCGTCTGGCGCCCGGCTCGTTATTGCCGCACAAAGTGTAGGGGGTGCACCGTGATAGAAGAATCAGAACTTTTCTATTGAACGATCGAACTTGTAGATCAATGGCCTGCCCCTTACCGCTCCCGCATCGCCCGCCCAGGCCCGCACTTGCAAGCTGGAGCGCGGCACGGATATGATGCCTTGCACAGATTATTAATAATATTATTGGAATACAGTGACTACCAAAAAACCTTCCGACGCCCCGCCGAGCGGCCTGAGCAAAGGCCTGACCAACTACGGCGATACCGGTTTTTCGCTGTTTCTGCGCAAGGCCTTCATCAAGGGCGCCGGATACACCGACGACGCGCTGTCGCGTCCGGTGATCGGCATCGTCAATACGGGCAGCAGCTACAACCCCTGTCACGGCAACGCGCCGCAACTGATCGAGGCGGTCAAGCGCGGCGTCATGCTGGCCGGCGGGCTGCCGGTGGATTTCCCCACCATCTCGGTGCACGAAAGCTTCTCGCAGCCCACCAGCATGTACCTGCGCAACCTGATGTCGATGGACACCGAGGAAATGATCCGCGCGCAGCCCATGGACGCGGTGGTGCTGATCGGCGGTTGCGACAAGACCGTGCCGGCGCAGCTGATGGGCGCCGCGTCGGCCGGCGTGCCCGCCGTCCAGCTGGTGACCGGCGCCATGCTGACCGGCTCGCACCGGGGCGAGCGGGTGGGCGCCTGCACCGATTGCCGGCGCTACTGGGGCCGCTACCGCGCCGAGGAAATCGACGCGGACGAGATCGCCGACGTCAACAACCAACTGGTGGCCAGCGTGGGCACGTGCTCGGTCATGGGCACGGCCAGCACCATGGCCTGCCTGTCCGAGGCGCTGGGCATCATGGTGTTCGGCGGCGCCTCGGCGCCGGCTGTCACGGCCGACCGGGTGCGGGTGGCCGAACGCACGGGCGCCACCGCGGTCGCCATGGCGGCCAGCCGCCTGACGCCCGATCGCATCCTGACCGGCAAGGCGTTCGAGAACGCCATGCGCGTGCTGCTGGCCATCGGCGGCTCCACCAACGGCATCGTGCACCTGACGGCCATGGCCGGGCGGCTGGGCATCGATATCGACCTGGCCGGCCTGGACCGCCTGAGCCGCGAAACGCCGGTGCTGGTGGACCTGAAGCCCTCGGGCCAGCATTACATGGAAGACTTCCACAAGGCCGGCGGCATGCCGGCGCTGCTGCGCGAACTGCGCCCGCTGCTGCACCTGGACACGCTGACCGTGTCGGGCCGCACGCTGGGCGAAGAACTGGACGCCGCCCCGCCCGCCTTCGAGCAGGACGTGATCCGGCCGTTCGGCTCGCCCATTTACCCGGCCGGCGGCCTGGCGGTGCTGCGCGGCAACCTGGCCCCCGGCGGCGCCATCATCAAGCAGTCGGCCGCCAACCCCGACCTGATGGAGCACGAGGGCCGCGCCGTGGTGTTCGAAGACGCCGAGGACATGGCCCGCCGCATCGACGACGACGCGCTGGACGTGCGGGCCGACGACGTGCTGGTGCTCAAGCGCATCGGCCCCACCGGCGGGCCCGGCATGCCGGAAGCGGGCTACATGCCGATCCCGCGCAAGCTGGCCCGCGCCGGCGTGAAAGACATGGTGCGCATTTCCGACGGCCGCATGAGCGGCACCGCGGCCGGCACCATCGTGCTGCACGTCACGCCCGAGGCCGCCGTGGGCGGGCCGCTGGCCTACGTGCGCAGCGGCGACCGCATCCGCCTGTCGGTGCAACGGCGCGAGATCGCGCTGCTGGTCGACGATGGCGAACTGGCGCGCCGCGCCGCCGAACAACCCATCGAGCGGCCGCAGGCCGAGCGCGGCTACCGCAAGCTATACCTGCAAAGCGTCACCCAGGCCAACCAGGGCGCCGACTTCGATTTCCTGCGCGCCCCGCAAATGCGGGAAACCGTGCCGGGGAAAAAGTAATCCGCGCCGGGCGGCGCCCGGGTGCCGCCAGGTGTCCGACACCCGCCGTCAGGCGCCCGCCCCGCGGGCCGGCGCTTGCGTGGCCAGGTGTGCCTGCAACACTTCCAGCAAGGCCAGCGCGGCGGGCGACAGACTGCGGTGCCGGGCGGTGACCAGGCCGATGGAGCGTTCGGCCACCGGCCCCACCAGGGGCCGCTCGACCACGCCGCTGTGCGCCACCGCCCCCGCGGCAATGGCCGGCAGGGCCGCCACGCCGAACCCGCACTCGACCATGGCCACGATGGTGGTCAGGTGCTCGGCCTCGAATGCCGGCTGGAAGCGGATGCGGTTCTGCAGGAACGCCCATTCCGCGTATTGCCGCACGCTGCTGGGGTGCACCATCGACACGTGCGCCGCGTCCAGCGTATCGGCCCAGCGCAGCGGCCCCTTGCGGCGCGCCAGCGCATGGCCCTGCGGGATCAGCAGCAGGAAACTGTCCGACAGCATCGGCACATAGTGCAGGTCGGCCTGCTGCGGGTCGGCCGCGGTGATGGCGAAATCCACCTGGCCGGCGCGCACCAGGTCGAACGCCGGGCCCGACAGCGTGTCGTGCACTTTCAGCACCACATGCGGATGCGCCTGGCGATACGCCATCAGCACGCGCGGCAGCAGCCGCGCCGCCACCGACGGCAATGCCGCCACGGCCACTTCGCCGCGCTCGGCGCTGGCGATGCCGCCGACCGCGTCGATGGCTTCGCGAAACGCCACCTGCAGGTTGGCCGCCTGCTGCAGGAACACCTGCCCGGCCGCCGTCAGGCGCACCGTGCGCGTGGTGCGGTCGAACAGTTTTACGCCCAGCGCGTCCTCGATGCGCAGCACCTGCGTCGACAGCGCCGACTGCGATAAGTGCAATTGCGCCGCCGCCTGCCGGAAATTCAGCGTACGGCCCAGCACCAGCACGGTTTCCACATCGCGCATGGAAAGATTGATCTTCATGTCATTGATCTCGTTTGCGGATCATTCTATTCAAAAAATCTGCTTCATCAATCAAAAGGCATTCTCTACACTGGCCGCCGACATGCCGACTGAACCCGACGAAGGAATCTCGATGAACGCAACGCAGCAATGCAGCCTGACCAATCCGGCCGCCACGCATGCCGTGGTGGTGGGCGGCGGCACCATGGGCGCCGACGTGGCGGTGGTGCTGGCGCGTGCCCAGTGCCGCGCCACGGTGGTCGAGCCCGACGCCGACCGGGCGCGCGCCCTGCCCGCGCGCGTGGCCGCCAACCTGGCGGCGGCGGGCCCGGGCGGCGTCGCCGGCCGCGTCGATACCGTGCCGGCGCTGGATGCGGTGGATTGGGCCGGCGTGGGGTTGGTGATCGAGTGCATTCCCGAACGGCTCGACCTGAAGCGGGCGCTGTTCGCCGACCTGGAACGCCGCGCGCCGGCCCACGCCATCCTGGCCAGCAACAGCTCCAGCTTTCCCATCGGCGCCATCGGCGACGGCCTGGCCACGCGCGGGCGGATGCTGGGCCTGCATTTCTTCATGCCCGCGCACCTGGTGCCGCTGGTGGAAGTGGTGCTGTGCGAGGCCAGCGAAATGCGCTGCGCCGACGCCCTGATCGCCTTCATGCGCCGCTGCGGCATGGTGCCGGTCAAGGTGCGCAAGGATCTGCCCGGCTTCCTGGCCAACCGGCTGCAGCACGCCTTGTCGCGCGAAGCGTTCGACCTGATCGACCGCGGCATCGCCTCGCCCGAGGACGTGGACGCCGCGGTGCGCTTCGGCTTCGGTTTCCGCTTCCTGGCGGCCGGGCCGGTGCTGCAGCGCGACCACGCCGGCATCGACGTGCATGCGGCCGCCGGCGCCACCATGTATCCGTCGTTCTGCAACAGCGACCGGCCGGCACGCTGCCTGGCCGAACGCGCGCGGGACGGCCGGCACGGCATGAAAACCGGCCAGGGCTTCTACCCATGGACACCCGAATCAGCGGCGGCCGAACGCGCGCGCTACGACCGCGTCTTGCGCGCCGGCCTGGCATTGATCGCCGACGAGCTGCCGCCGATCGAGCCCTGATGCGGCCCGCGCGCCGTCGCGAATCCTCGCGGGGGCCCCGGCCTCAATCCGCGGCCAGCACTCGCTGCCAGGCGGCCAGCTTGTCGTCGCGGCTCATGGCCGCGTGGGCCGGGCTGGTCGAGGGCAAGTCCAGGTATTGCAGTTCGCGCCCCACCGCCAGGCCCGGCAGGACATGCCGCCGATACAGCGCGGCCGCCTTGGCGCCATTGAACCCGATGCGCACGATGCCGGGATGGGCGCGCAGGAATGCATCGAAGTCGTTCGGCACCGCCGTTGCCGCGGCGATGTCGGCATCCAGGCTGCCGGCGCGCTCGCAGGCCTGCAGCACGTCCCACAGCGCCACGCCCGACGCCGTCAGCGCCGCCACGCGCGCGGCATAGCCAGCCTGGGCATCGAAGCCGCACAGGGCCGCGGCAATCGGCCAGAAGGCGTTGCGCGGGTGGGCGTAGTACTGTTGCCGGCGCAGCGACGCCACGCCCGGCATCGAGCCCAGCACCAGCACGCGCGCGGCCGGGCCGGCCACCGGCGCGAACCCTTGCACGCGCGGGGCCGCGACGGCGGCGCGGGTCATGGTTCGGGACGCCATACGCTGGCCAGCCATGGCTGCTGGTCGCGCGGCAGGCCAGCGGGCCGGTAGTAGTGTTCCAGTTCGCGAAAACCGGCCGCCTGCATCAGCGCACGCCAGGCCTGCAAGTCGTGGTAAGCGCCATAGCGGCCGCGGTTCCAGCCTTCCTGGTTGTCGCCGCGCGGGTTCGAGCAGAACAGCGCCCCGCCCGGCCGCAGCGCGGCGCGCAGCTGGCGCAGCACGCGCGGCAGTTCCTGGCCGGGCACGTGGAACAGCACCGCGTTGGCATAGATGCCGTCGAACCGGCCGGCGGGCAGGTCCAGCGCCAGCAGGTCCTGGTGCCACACTTCGCAACCCGAGGCCTGGCGCGCCATGTCCACGAAGCGCTCGGCGCCGTCCAGGCCCACGGCCCGGTGGCCGAGGGCGGCGAATGCCTTCAGGTCGCGGCCCGGGCCGCAGCCCAGATCCAGGATGTCGTGGGGCGGCTCGCCGACCAGGTGGCGCAGCAGCGCGGCAATGTTCTGGCTGACGTCGTGGTCGCGCGTGCCGGCCTCGAAGCTGTCGGCATGGTCGTTGTAGTGCGCCAGCGTGACGTCGCGGATACGGCGCAGGTCGTCGGGGGATAGCGGCATGGCAGGCTGGAATGAAAATGCCGGACACCCCGCGGGATGTCCGGCACCGGGATGTCACACCGTACCATGGCCGGCGGGTGCCGGACATCCCGAAGGGCGCCCGGCACCGGGGCGTCACGCCGCCAGCCGGCCCTCGATGGACGACTTCACGCCGGGCAGTTCGCCGGGCAGGCGGTCGGCCAGTTTCTGGAACAGCGTGTCGTGCAGCGCCAGTTCGTCGCGCCACGAGGCCGCGTCGACCGAGATCACCTGCTCGAACTTGTCGGGGCTGAATTCCAGGCCGGTCCAGTCGATGTCCTGGTAGGTGGGCGACACGCCGAACACCTGCTCGACCCCGCCGGCGGTGCCGTCGATGCGGCCCAGCATCCACTTCAGTACGCGCATGTTGTCGCCGAAGCCCGGCCACACGAACTTGCCGTCGGGGCCCTTGCGGAACCAGTTGACGCAGTAGATGCGCGGCAGCACGGCGCCGGCGGCCTGCAGGCGCTTGCCCAGCTTCAGCCAGTGGCCGAAGTAGTCGCTCATGTTGTAGCCGCAGAACGGCAGC
>Ga0182737_1002172_pt1 | contig 16613 bp, 20 predicted proteins | sample eDN5th30CBELigOP_FD_128878 | JGI IMG/M metagenome (GOLD analysis project Ga0182737, IMG submission 128878) | Enriched Organic Plus compost microbial communities from Emeryville, California, USA - eDNA 5th pass 30_C BE-Lig OP (version 2) (version 2) ...
CGCGCGCGGCCCGGAGCGCTACTTCGCCGGCGAGCGGCCCGCGGCGCTCGCGCTCCTCGCCGCGATCCGCGAGCTCGGGATCGAGCACGCGAGCGCCGGCGTCGCGGACGGGCCGTTCACAGCCCAGATCGCCGCGCGGATCGGGGATCCCGTCCGCGTCGTCCCCGTCGGAGCATCCGCGGGGTTCCTCGCCCCGATCCCGATCGCCGCGCTCGGCGACGAACGGCTCGCCGAGCTCCTGCCACGGCTCGGGGTGCGCACGCTCGGGGACTTCGCGGCGCTCGACGTGGCGAGCGTCCGCGAGCGGTTCGGCGATCGCGGCGTCCGACTCCACGCGCTCGCGAGCGGCGCCGATTCCCGACCCGTCCTCCCCCGGACCCCGCCGCCGGAGCTCTCGCGACAGGTCGCGTTCGACGCACCGCTCGTGCTCGCCGATCAGGTCGCGTTCGCGATCAGGGCGACCGCGGACGCCTTCATCGCCGGCCTCACGAGCGCGCTCCTCGTGTGCACCGAGCTCCGCGTCGAGCTCGTCGACGAGGACGGGCACCGCTCCGAGCGCGTGTGGCTCCACCCGAGCGCCTTCGACGCCGCGGCGGTCGTCGATCGGGTCCGCTGGCAGCTCGATGCCGCCGAGGGCCTGACGAGCGGCGTCGCCGAGGTGCGGCTCGATCCCGTCGCGGTCGACGGGATCGGTCATCACGAGCCGGGGCTCTTCGGCGCGGGCGCGGACGAGCGCGTCCACCACGCGCTCTCCCGCGTCCAGGCGATGCTCGGGCACGACGGCGTCGTGACGCCCGTCATCGGCGGCGGACGCTGGCTCGCCGAACGGCAGGTGCTCGTGCCGTGGGGCGAGCGACCGGCCCCGCCGCAGCCTCACGAACGGCCCTGGCCGGGCAGTCTCCCGGAGCCGCTCCCGGCGACCGTCTACCCGGAGCCGCTCCCCGTGACCCTCCTCGACGGCGCCGAGCGGCCCGTCGGTGTCACGCCGCGCGGCGCGATCACCGCGCCGCCCGTCGCGCTCCTCGCGCACGGACGGCGGACGCGCGTCATCGGCTGGGCGGGACCGTGGCCGATCGAGGAACGCGCGTGGGACCGGGACCGGCACCGCAGCGCGAGCCGCTTCCAGATCGTCGACGCCGACCACGCGGCGTGGCTCCTCGTCCTCGAACGGGGCGAGTGGTGGGCCGAGGGGAGGTACGACTGAATGCCGTTCCACAATCCCCCGATCGGCTGGAAGGAGTACGTCGAGGCCCTCACGAACCCCGCGCGGGGGGACGCGCCGATCTCCCGGAAGCGCGAGGCCGCCCCGCCGAAGCGCGTCGAGCGGCCGCGCGTCACGGTCCCCTACGCGGAGCTCCACGCGCATTCCTCCTTCTCGTTCCTCGACGGCGCCTCCGGCCCGGAGGAGCTCGTCGCCGAGGCCGAGCGCCTGGGCCTCCACGCGCTCGCGATCACCGATCACGACGGCCTGTACGGGGTCGTGCGCTTCGCCGAGGCCGCCGAGGAGACGAGCGTCGGAACGGTCTTCGGCGCCGAGCTCTCGCTCGGCCTCTCCGCGCCGCAAGGCGGCGTCGCCGACCCGGAGGGGACGCACCTCCTCGTCCTCGCCGAGGGACCCGAGGGCTACCACCGGCTCGCCGCGGCGATCACGCACGCGCAGCTCGCGGGCGAGGAGAAGGGTCGACCGGTCTACGACCTCGAGGCGCTCGCCGAGCAGTCCGAAGGCCGCTGGGTCGTCCTCACGGGATGCCGGAAGGGAGCGGTACGACGGGCGCTCGAATGCGCCGGGACGTCGGGATCGGACGCCGCGGCTCGCGAGCTCGACCGGCTCGCGGCGCTCTTCGGGCGCGATCGCGTCTACGTCGAGCTCACCGACCACGGCCACCCGCTCGACAGCACGCGGAACGACGCGCTCGCCGAACTCGCGGATCGACACGGGCTCCCGGTCCTCGCGACCGGGAACGTCCACTACGCGAGCCCCGATCGGCACCTCCTCGCGCAAGCCGTCGCCGCCGTCCGCGCGAACCGATCGCTCGACGAGCTCGACGGCTGGCTCCCCGCCGCCGGTACGGCGTTCCTCCGCTCGGGCGAGGAGATGCGAGCGATCTTCGGTCGCCACCCCGGTGCGATCGAGCGCACGGTCGAGCTCGCCGACCGGCTCGCGTTCCCGCTCCGACGGGCGAAGCCCGCGCTCCCGAAGCAGGACGTCCCGCCCGGCCACACGCCCATGTCGTGGCTCCGTCACCTCGTGTGGTCGGCCGTCCCGGAACGGTATCCCGAGCTCGCCGAGGCCGACCGGGCGCGGATCGCCAGGGAGCTCGACGTCATCGAGTCGAAGGACTTCCCCGGCTACTTCCTCATCGTCCACGACATCGTCCAGGAGGCGCGGCGGCGAGGGATCCTGTGCCAGGGCCGCGGCTCGGCCGCGAACTCCGCCGTGTGCTACCTCCTCGGCATCACGGCGGTCGACGCGATCCGCTTCGACCTGCCGTTCGAGCGCTTCCTCTCCTCGTTGCGCGACGAGGAGCCCGACATCGACGTCGACTTCGACGCCGACCGGCGCGAGGAGATCATCCAGTACGTCTTCGCGAAGTACGGGCGGGAGCGCGCGGCCCAGGTGTGCAACGTCATCCAGTACCGACCGAAGAACGCGATCCGGGACATGGCGCGCGCGCTCGGCTACGGCCCCGGCCAGCAGGACGCGTGGTCGAAGCGCATCGAGCGGCACACGCTCGGCGGCAGGCAGGTCCACGAGCAGGCCGATCGCGACGACATCCCGCCGCTCGTCGTCGAGCTCGCCGACGAGCTCCTCAAGGCGCCCCGGCACCTCGGCATCCACTCGGGCGGCATGGTCCTGACGGACCAGCCCGTCGGCGAGGTCGTCCCGATCGAGCACGCCCGCATGGACGGGCGGACGGTCATCCAGTGGGACAAGGACGACGCCGCCTGGATGGGGCTCGTGAAGTTCGACCTCCTCGGGCTCGGCATGCTCGCGGCGATCCAGCACGTCTTCGACATCGTCCGCGAGGCGACGGGCGAGACGTGGGAGCTCGCGACGATCCCGAAGGAGGAGCCGGCGGTCTACGACATGCTGTGCCGTGCGGACTCGATCGGCGTCTTCCAGGTCGAGTCGCGCGCGCAGATGGGTCTCCTGCCTCGCCTCCAGCCGCGGTGCTTCTACGACCTCGTCATCCAGATCGCGCTCATCCGGCCGGGCCCGATCCAGGGCGGCGCCGTCCATCCCTTCGTCCGGCGCAAGCTCGGGAAGGAGCCCGTGACCTATGCGCACCCGAAGCTCGAGCCCGTCCTCGAGCGCACGCTCGGCATTCCCGTCTTCCAGGAGCAGCTCATGCAGATGGCGATGGCCGTCGGGGACTGCTCGGGCGAGGACGCCGACCTCCTGCGGCGCGCGATGGGCTCGAAGCGCGGGCTCGAGCGCATCGACCGCCTCCGCGAGAAGCTCTACGCCGGCATGGCCCGGAATGGGCTCACGGGCCCCGTCGCGGACGGCATCTACCGGCAGATCCAGGCCTTCGCGGACTTCGGCTTCGCCGAGTCGCACTCGCTCTCGTTCGCGCTCCTCGTCTACGCGTCCTCATGGCTCAAGCTCCACTACCCCGCGGCGTTCCTCGCGGGGCTCCTCCGCGCGCAGCCGATGGGCTTCTACTCCCCTTCGTCGCTCGTGAGCGACGCACGGCGGCACGGTGTCGAGGTGCTCCGGCCGGACATCCTCCGGTCGGGCGTGACGGCGGGGCTCGAGGAGGCGACGGGTTCGAGCCGGCCGCCTTCGGCGACCTCCTCGACCAGGGCGACCGGGATGGACTCGTGTCTCGGCCGACACGAACCGGCGGGCGCATTCGATCCGGACGCCCCGGACGAGTCCGAGGCGCACCGCCGCGACGGCGCCTTCGCCGTCCGGCTCGGCCTCGCGAGCGTCCGCGGCATCGGCGAGGCCCTCGCCGAGCGCATCGTCGCCGAGCGGGAGGCGCGCGGCCCCTACCGGTCGATGCACGATCTCGCCCGCCGCGCGGACCTCGAGGAGCAGCATCTCGAGGCGCTCGCGACGGCAGGCGCCTTCGAGCCGCTCGGACTCGCGCCGCGCGAGGCGATGTGGCTCGCCGGCTCCGCGGCGCTCGATCGCGAGGCATACCTCCCCGGCACCGTCGTCGCGGTGCAGCCGCCGCTCTTCCCCGACCTCACGCCGTTCGAGACGCTGAACAACGACCTCTGGGCGACCGGGGTCTCGACCGACGACCACCCGATGGCGCACGTCCGCAGCAGCCTCGACGCGCGCGGCGTCCTCACCTCGGCCGAGCTGCGGACCGCGGAGACCGGCAGGAGGATCGAGGTCGCGGGGCTCGTGACGCATCGCCAGCGCCCAGCGACCGCGTCGGGCGTGACCTTCCTCAACCTCGAGGATGAGCGCGGTCTCGTCAATGTCATCTGCTCGTCGGGCGTCTGGTCGCGGTATCGCCGGATCGCGCGGGAATCGCCGGCGCTCGTCATCCGCGGCATGCTCGAGCGATCTCCGGAGGGCGTCACGAACGTCCTCGCGGATCGCTTCGAACCGCTCGATGTCAGGGTGCTGCACCGCTCGCGGGATTTCCATTGACGCGATTTTCCGCGCTCCGGTATATCGACATGATCGCCCTGCGCAAACGAGCGCCGATATTCTCGGCCGTTCGGGGTACAGTGCCCGCATGGGGACGATGTATTACGGCGGGTCGGCCACACCGATCCATATCGAGGATCGGGCGCTCGCCCATCTCAAGGTCGTCATCGCCGCGAAGCTGCGGCGAGGCGAGAGCTTCACGGTCTCGTGGCGGCACCCCGACGATCAGCCGCGCGGGCGCAGCACGATCTGGCTGCACCCGTCGATCCCGCTCCGATTCGTCTTCGACGACCCCGAGCCCGCGAAGCTCAGCCGCGAGTGGCTCGAGGAGCTCGCGAACTCCGCGCATTCCTCCGGCGGCATCATGCTCGTCTCGGAGCACTTCGACACGCAATCGATCCACCTCCCGCCGCCGTCGGGTGACGGCGACGGCGAAGCGCCGTCGACGCGCGCCCGCGTGGGCGCGAGCACGTAGCAGGGATCACGCGAGAGCGCCCGGGTCGGCGACCCGGGCGCTCTCGCGTTCAGTGATCGACGGGTTCCGCCGGCGGCCCGCTCGGCACGGGCGGCTCGGGCACCATCGAGAGACCGTTGGGCCCGCTCGCGACCCGCATGAGCTCGTCGATCCACGCGCGATTGATGCGCGGCTGGCGACTTCCGAAGAAGTGGAACTGGAGCGGGACCGAGGGATGCAGCCAGAAGCTGCGCCGCCCGCTGCCGTCGCCGACCTCGACATCGAACATGAACGACTCCGAGCGGCGGAGCTTGTTCATGATGACGATCCTGAGGTGCGCGAGCGCGCGATCATCGACGTCCACCGAGGTCGCCGTCGCACCGTAGATGAACCTGCCCACAAGCGAAGCGTACGGGCAAATGGCTCGGAACGCGCTCATCCGGCGCGAACCGATCCGTCCGGCCGCGCGGGTCGAGCGCGAGTCGAGGAAGCGGGAGCGACTAGAGGTTCTTGCCTCCCGTCACGGGAAGGACCGCTCCGGAGACGTACGAGGCCGCCTCCGAGGCGAGGAAGACGTAGGCTCCCGCGAGCTCGGCGGGCTGGCCGGCGCGGCCGAGCGGCGTGTCCGAGCCGAACTGGTCGAGCTTCTCCGGACCCCACCCGGTCGCGGGAATGAGCGGCGTCCAGATCGGTCCGGGCGCGACCGCGTTGACCCGGATCCCCCGATCCCCGAGCTCTTGCGCGAGCGCCCGGACGAACGCGACCTGCGCCGCCTTCGTCATCGCGTAGTCGATGAGCTTCGGCGAGGGGTTGAACGCCTGGATCGACGAGGTCACGATGATCGAGGAGCCGGGCGAGAGGTGCGGGATGGCCTCGCGGGCCGACACCATGAGCGCGTAGAGGTTCGTCTTGAAGACGCGATCGAATTCCTCGGTCGGGATCTCGGCGAGACTCGAGCGGTCCTTCTGGTACGCGGCATTGAGGACGAGGATGTCGAGGCCGCCGAGCTGCTCGACCGTGTCGGTCACGATGCGCTGCGCGAATGCCTCCTCGCGGAGGTCGCCCGCGATCGAGATGCCCTTCCGCCCCGCCTCTTCGACGAGGCGGAGCGTCTCGTCGGCGTCGTCCTGCTCCTCGGGCATGTGCACGATCGCGACATCGGCGCCCTCTCGCGCGAAGGCGATCGCGACCGCGCGCCCGATGCCGGAGTCGCCGCCCGTGATGAGCGCGCGGCGGCCGGCGAGCCGCTCGTGGCCGACGTAGCTCTCCTCGCCGTGGTCGGGCTTCGGCGTCATCTCGTCGAGGTCGCCGGGCTGGTCCTGATGCTGGGCCGGGAAGCCGTCGTCGTGATGCTTCGTGGTCGGATCGGTCATGGCCGCGATCCTGCGACCGCTGATTGAGGGTTTCGAGGGGGTTGACATCCCGCTCGCGAGACTGTCAAGCCCCGCCGACCTCCCGGGCTCGGGACCGACGCTTGCCCGGAGGAAGGAGGCGAACGCGAATGCATGACGCCCAAGACACCCTGCCGAGCATCGAGGAATGGTGGCCGCACCTGACGATCGGCGCCCGCCATTCGCTCCTCCGCGACCCACAGGGACCGCTCGAACAACGCGTCCGCGACGAGATCTGCCGCACGACCGGGCAGCCGGTCGGGGAGCGCGTGCGACTGAGCGATGAGGATCTCGCGTTCATCCGGACGCAGCAGGAGACCGTCGACTGAACGCGGCGCCCGCACGGCCGCGAGGGGCGCCTCGGCGACTAACACGCGCGAACAGGCGGGTCAAGCCCCTCCGATCCCCAATATCCGGTTCATAGCGTGAACGCCCCGCAAACAGGAGCAACAGCGACGAAGGGAGAGTGACGATGGCCGAGACGATGACTGCAGAGGTCGAGGTGGATGCCCCCCTCCACACCGTCTACAACCAGTGGACGCAGTTCGAGGAGTTCCCGGAGTTCCTCCACGCGGTCAAGTCCGTCGAGCAGATCGACGACAACCTCACGCACTGGGTGGTGAGCATCGGCGGCCAGGAGCGCGAGTTCGACGCCGCGATCATCGACCAGGTGCCCGACGACCACGTCGCGTGGGCGAGCGTCCAGGAGCGCGTGCACGCCGGACGCGTGCAGTTCACGCCGATCGACGACATGCGCACGCGCGTCTCGCTCGAGATGGAGTGGGAGCCGCAGACGCTCCTCGAGAAGGCCGGGGCCGCCCTCGGCATCGACGAGCGACAGGCCGAGATGGACCTCGAGCGGTTCAAGAAGTTCATCGAGTCGCGCGGGGCCGAGACCGGCGGATGGCGAGGCGAGATCCACGGCGGCATGACCGTCGACGAGAACGCCTCGACGAGCATGCTCGACGACTCCGTCATCGACGACGCGCTCGCCGCCGAGGCGGACGAGCGGCGTCACCTGGGGTCGCGGGACGAATGAGCCACGGGGACCCGGGGAGCTCCCCCTCCCTCCCCGGGCTCCCCGTCATTCGCTCGCTCGAAGCGCTGGAGGCACTCGTGCAGCAGGTCGGCCGGCTCTACGTCCGGTACAGCGAAGGGCCGGAACGGGACGCCGGGGAATCGAGCGTCGACACGGAGAGCGGACTGACGATGCCCGGTCTCTCGGTCAACCCGCTCCGGCCGGAGGCCTGGTGGACGAGGCCGCTGCGGGACTGGCTCGCCCGGCAGGTGTGCCAGTACCGCGAGCTCCACGAGAAGAACCCCGACCGGTTCGCGTGGGTGCTCACCGGTCGGGAGACCGGGCGGGGCCCGGACTGCGAGCCCCTGCTCACGGAGACGACGCCGATCGCGCGGCTCGACGACGAGCTGCTCGAGGAGGCCCTCGAGGTGTACCGGTCGCGCTTCGAGGCGGGACGGGGACCCGAGGACTGAAGGCGGCCGCGAACAGCGGCCCTGAACGAAGGAGACCACCAATGACGATGCGCCTCTCCGGCCCGCACGACCTGTTCGTGGTGCGGATGAACACTCTCCGCTCGATGGAGGAGGACGCGCTGGAGCTCCTTCGGGACACCGAGACGGCGACGCGCGCTCACGACCTCCGGGAGCTCTACGCCCGGCTCGCCGCCGAGACCCGGCAGCAGATCCTCGCGATCGAGCGGCTCTTCGACGACTTGCGTCTCGAGCGCGTGTTCGCCCCCTCGGCGACGATGCGCGGCATCGAGTCGGAGGCCGCCGCCTACCGGCGGGCGACCCCGGCCGGCGCGACGCGCGACATCGCGATCCTCGAGGCGGCGATCGACTCCCAGCACATCGAGATCGCGGCGTACAGCGCGCTCCTCGCCGCGGCGCGCGCGCTCGGCGAGAGCAAGGCGGTTCGTCTCCTCGAGGCCCACCTCGAGCAGGAGCGGCAGTCGAGCCGGCTCCTGAGCCGGGCGCTCGATCGGGCCATGCTCGACGCGCTCGGCGCGCCGCGCGGCGCGCACGAGCATGCGCCGGCTGCGGAGCGGTCCGCTCCGCGCATCCCGCTCACCGCGGAGGTGGCCCGCTGAATGCGCGCCGTGTTCCTGGCCTGGGTGGTGGTGGTCGTCTTCGGGCTCTTCGTGATGATCACCATCCCGATCGCCGGGCGGTGACGCGAGCGCAGGCGCTGCGCACGTTCCTCCGGAACAACGGCCTGAGCCTCGCGTTCTTCGCGATGTTCGTCGCGACGATCGTCGCGCAGTCCTTCGCGGGCCTCGCGGAGACGAACGAGCAGTTCGCGATGCACGGCCGGCCCGAGATCACGTACTGGGAGTTCGTCAGCTCCTCGCGCTTCCTCGTCGACGTCTCGGAGAACTGGCAGTCCGAGTTCCTTCAGTTCTTCCTGTTCATCTTCATGACGATCTGGCTCGTCCAGAAGGGCTCCCCCGAGTCGAAGAAGCCCGGCGACGAGGGCCCGGGCAACGACCATCAGCAGCTCATCGGGCGCCACGCCCGCCCCGATTCGCCGCGGTGGGCGAAGATGGGCGGCTGGCGGACGTGGGTCTACTCGAACTCGCTCCTCATCGTCATGGGCGGCATCTTCGTCTTCTCGTGGCTCGCGCAATCGCTCGGCGGCCTCGTCGTCGACAACGAGCAGCGCGGGATGCACGGCCTGCCGCCCGAGTCGTGGCTCGAGTACGTGGCGTCGCCGGACTTCTGGAATCGCACGCTGCAGAACTGGCAGTCGGAGCTCCTCGCCGTCGGGGCGATGGTGACGTTCTCGATCTTCTTGCGGCAACGGGGTTCCGCCGAGTCGAAACCCGTCGGAACCCCGCACCACACGACGTCGGTCGAATCCGAATGACCGCGTCTGCGAATCGCAGCGGTCGCTAGTCCACGGACCGTCGACCGGCGATCGCCCGGAGCAGGAACATGATCAGCGCCAGGACCGCCAACACGATGGCGACCCAGATGAGCCAGTTCGCCGCCGACCACAGGCCACTCGTGATGGCGAGGATGATGGCGATGACGATGATGATGATGGCTGCCAGATTCATGGGTCGTATCCTTCCCGTTCGATGACGCCACGCTAGGAACGCGCGCTGGTGCGCGAGAGGGGGTTGACAATCGCGCGCGCCGCTGTCAAGCCCCTGCCCCGCGAATTCCGGCGCGCATAGCCTGGCGATGCATTCGGAAAGGGGGCACGAGATGCCACGAGGACGAGGATCGAACCTCAAGGATCCCGAGCTCTACGAGGAGCTGCGCAAGGACGGCGCCTCGAAGGAGAAGGCCGCGAGGATCTCGAACGCGGCGGCGAATCGCGGGCGGAGCGCCGTCGGGCGCAAGGGCGGCAAGGCCGGCGACTACGAGGAGTGGACGGTCGACCGCCTCCGCGACAAGGCGAAGGATCTCGGCCTGCACGGCTACTCGGGCAAGCGCAAATCCGAGCTCATCTCGATGCTCCGGAACCATTGAGTCCGGATCGAGACGCCGATGCAGGCGAACGCTCGGGTTCGTCCCGTAGGCTGATCGCAAGATCGGCAAGACTTCTGCTCGTCGAGCCGGTTTCGGTGCGTCAAGCGGTAGATGGGAATCGCGACCGCGATTCCCGAACATTGAAATGAAGGAATAACAGCATGGCCACCGGAACCGTCAAGTGGTTCAACGCCGAAAAGGGCTTCGGCTTCATCGCCCCGGACGACGGCTCTGCCGACGTCTTCGCGCACTTCAGCGCGATCAACGCGACGGGCTACCGCAGCCTCGACGAGAACCAGCGCGTCGAGTACGACATCACGCAGGGCCCGAAGGGCCCCCAGGCCGCGAACATCCGCGGTATCTGAGACCAGCGTCAACGGCAGAGGGCCGGTCGAGCATTGCTCGGCCGGCCCTCTCTCGTCCCAGGATCAGGGCTCGTCCTCGGGCGCGAGATCGCCCTGCCCCTCATCGCCGATCTCGGCGTGGAACGGCTCGTCGCCCTGGCTCTCGGGCTGCGCGTCGTCGGGGATGCCGAAGTCCTCGGACTCGAACTCGTGCACCGCCTCGGCGTCGACCTCCCCGTCGACCGAGGAGCGCACCTCGGGCTCGCCGAAGTCCTGGTCCCGGAACGGCGGCGCCTCGCCGCTCATCGCACCCTCCGTCCCGGCGAGGCCCGTGTCCATCTCCGCGCCGATCGCGCGGTCGACCATGCCGCCGTCGACCATCTCGTCCTCACCGGCCTCGTCGATGTCGCCGCCGGGTGCGGCGCTCGCGGCGCGGTCCGTGTCGGTCGTGTCGCGCTCGACCTCCTCCATCGGGACCGCCTCGACGTCGGCATCGGGGATCGGCGAGGGTTCGTTCTCGATGTGGAACCCCGGGTTCGGGTCGTCGATCATGGTCCGCTCCTTTCCGTCACGAGCACGATGAGCAGCACGCCGAGCGCGGCGATCGCCATGCCGAGCATGAGCCACGCGAGCGTGAGGTTCCGGGCTCGCCTCGACCGCACCGCCCACGCGCACACGAGCATCGCCGCGTACAGCGCCGCGACGATGACGATGCCGACGAGCGACTCGCCGGCCTGCCGCTGCATCGTCACGACGAGCATGCCGATCGCGACCGCGCCGAGGATCGCCCCGGGCACGAGCCAGCGCGCGCGGCCGCCCTCGCGAAGCGCGGGCTGATTGCGCACGAGCGTCGGATCCGAGGGGTCCATGCGGCGATCGCTCATCTCGCTCTCCTTTCGCCGCGACGATAGGAGCGCAGTCTGGAGGTCGCGGCGCTCTTGACAACGCGCCGCGAGGCGTACTCCGTCAGTCCTCGCTGCGATGCCGGCGTCGGGTGACGGCCGGGACGACGCCCCAGAGCACGCAGATGAGGACCGCGGTGAGCGCCGCGACGAGGACGCCCGCGACGATCCCCCACACGAGGTCGAAGATGAGGAGCGCGATGCCGACGACCGTGATGCCGACGCCGATGAGCGTCGCGGTCGCGAACCGGTTCCCGAGCAGGATGAGCGACTCCTTCGCACCCTTCCGGAAGAGGACGCGGTGGAGCATGACGGGTGTCATGCCGAGGATCGTCGTCGTGATCGCGATCGTGACGAGCGCGAGGTAGATCCACCGCTCGGTGGCCTGGAGCTCCATGAAGCGCGGTTGGAACGCCGCCGCGAGGAGGAAGCCCGTGATGATCTGGCTCCCGGTCTGGATGACGCGGAGCTCTTGGAGGATCTCGGCCCAATTGCGGTTGCGGCGGTCCCGAGCGGTCTCGCCGGTCTCGGTGATCTGGTCCTGATCCAACATGCCCTCAGGCTAGGACGTCGAGCACGCGATCGGATGACGGTTCCGCGAGGTCGGGGCTGTAGCCCTGTTCACCGCTTGCGCCATTCGCTCGTCAATCGCCAAGCCCGCGCCAAGGGTCGGGGCCTAGCGTGACCGCACCTGCGGAAAGGAGCAGACGATGGGCATGCTCGATGACGCGAAGGAGACCGTCGGCGCGACTGCGAAGCACGTCGGCGAGGAAGTGCGGGAAGGCGTCGACCGCGCGAAAGACAAGATGGACGAGATGAAGGCCGACGGGGAGGTCCGCAAGGCCGAGGCCGAGCGCGACTCGGTCCGCGAGCGCAACGAGGCGAAGGAGCGCCTGCGCGACTGAGTCGCGTCGCGTCGTGACGCTGCCCCCGCTGGTCTCGGGAGGATGGACTGGCGGGGGCTTCTCCGTGTCCGGGGTCGATCCGGCAGCGCTTCTACTCCAGGTTCTGCTTCTCCGCAAGCGCCTGCTTCTCTCGAGGACCCGGTGCTTTCGTTTCGCTCAGGCCCTCGGCGACGCGGTTCGCGTCGCCCCTCCCCCGAACGAAACGGAAGAGGTGATCCCCATGCTCATGCCGAGACGATCCTCGATTCCGTCCGCGCCCACGCTGCCGCCTCGAGCGACGGCGCCGCTCCTTTCCCGCAGCGCGCTCGATGCCGACGCGCTCCCGACCGGCGACCCGGAGGCCCGCAACGAGGCCGCGGTCGCGATGCTCGCCGCGGCGAGCGACGCCCCCGAGCCGGAGCGCGGGGAGCTCCAGCGGCGTGTCGTGCTCGCGTATCTCGACGTCGCGGAGGCCGTCGCGTCGCGGTACCGCTCGCGAGCGCACGACTGGAACGACCTCCGGCAGGTCGCATTCGTCGGGCTGACGAAGGCGGTTCATCGCTTCGAACCGAGTCGGGGCGCCGACCTCATCTCGTTCGCGGTCCCCACGATCGCGGGCGAGATCAAGCGGTACATCCGCGACACGAGCTGGTCGGTCCGCCCGCCGAGGCGGCTCCAGGAGCTCTACGTCCGCGTAGTCGCCGAAGCGCCGCGGCTCGCGCAGTCGATCGGGAGGAGCCCGACGACCCACGAGCTCGCGGCGCATCTCGGCGAGACGCCCGAGCTCGTCGTGCAGGCGATCGAATGCGCGCACGACCTGCAGCCGGAGTCGCTCGACGCGCCGCGCGGCGACGCCGACGGCGACCAGCCGGTCACGCTCGGCGACTCGATCGGCGTCGCCGACGACGGCCTCGCTCGGGCGGAGCTCGTCGCGACGCTGCGCTGGGCGTGCCGCGTCCTGACGCCGCGCGAGCGCCGCATCGTCTATCTGCGGTTCTTCGAGGACCGGACCCAGGCGGAGATCGCGGCCGAGCTCGGCGTGACGCAGATGCAGGTCTCGCGCCTGCTCGCCAAGATCCTCGCGACGCTCCGGCTCCGGCTCGTCCCGGACGCCTCGATCGCGGCGTGAGCCGCGGGCGCCATCAGGCGCCCGTGCCGGCGAGGAGGCGTCGCGCGGCGCGGAGGACGTCGGCGGCCGTGACGGCGAGGAGCGCGGGATCCGGCTCGGCGGCGAAGACGTCGCCCCGGCGAACGCTCGCGTCGGTGAGGACGACGTGCGGGCCGGACGGCGGTCCCCACTCCTCGGGCGGGGCCGGACCGAAGACGATGACCGACGGGACCTGGTAGGCGGAGGCGAGATGCGCGGCCCCGGTGTCGGCGGATACGACGAGTCGGGCGGCCGCGATGAGGGCGGCGAGGCCGTCGAGCGTCGTCCGGCCCGCGAGGACGTCCGCCTCCGGAATCCGCGCGAGCGCGGCGACCGCCTCCGCGCGATCGCGATCGGCCTCGCCGCCGGTCACGACGACCCGGGCCCCGTCGCGCCGCAGCCCGGCGGCGACCTCCGCGAAGCGCTCGACCGGCCAGGCGCGGGCGCCGTAGAACGCCCCGACATGCACGACGACGGCGCGCTCGACGGGGGGCGCCTGCCGCGGCACGGCGATGCCGACGTCGTCCTCGTCCGCCGGGGCACCGGACTCGCTCACGAGTCGCGCCCAGCGGCGCCGCTCGAGCATCCCGTCGACCCATGGCACGCCGTGCGGGTCCGTCGCGGAGGCGTGCACGATCTTGCGTCGAGCGCGGAGCGCGTCGATGATCGCGCGGCTCTCGCGGCCGTTGCCGTGGAGGTTGACCGCGACGTCGACGACGCCGGGGGCGACCGGCAGGAGCGCGTCGAGGCCCGGCGTCGGCAGGAGCGCGTCGACGCCCTCGACGAGCTCGACGACCGGTTCGAGCCACCCGGGGACGGCGAGGACGAGCTCGTGCGCGGGGAACGCGCGCCGCAGCCCCTTGATCGCCGGCACGGCGACGAGGAGGTCGCCGAGCTTGAGCGCCCGGAGCGCGAGGAGGACGGGGCGATCGCCGGGCTGCGTGAAGATGCGCACTCGCGCATTGTGCTCGACGCGCGTCCGGATTCCCCTGGGCGAGAAGTCGCTGGGAAGCGGTTTGCTTCCGCCGACCGTGGGAACTGCTCGGAATATGAGGCACAGGGACCGCGCTCCGCTCGCGGTGCTGTTCGACCGGGACGGCACGCTCGTCGTCGACGTGCCGTACAACGGCTCGCCCGAGCGCGTGCAGCCCATGCCGCGCGCGCTCGAGGCGGTCGCGCGGCTGCGCGCCGCGAACGTGCCGCTCGGTGTCGTGTCGAACCAATCGGGCATCCGCCGCGGCATCGTCACACCCGGCCAGGTCGTCGCCGTCAACGCGCGCGTCGACGAGCTCTTCGGCGGCTTCGCCGTCTGGGAGGTGTGCCCGCACGCGCCGGCGGACGACTGCGCCTGCCGCAAACCGCGCCCAGGTCTCGTCATCGCCGCCGCGAAGCGGCTCGGTCTCGCGCCCCGCGACGCGGCCGTCGTCGGCGACATCGGGGCGGACGTCGAGGCGGCGACCGCGGCAGGCGCACGATCGGTCCTCGTCCCGACGCCCCGCACGCGCCTCGAGGAGGTCCGCAGCGCGCCGGCCGTCGCGCCGGACCTCGACGCGGCCGTCTCGCTCCTCTTCCCCGAGCTGCCTCCGCTGTCGGGGCTCGGCGAGCGGGAGCGCGATCTCGCGCACGCGGCATCGCGGCGCGGTGCGATCGCGGAGGCGTTCGCGTGAGGCGGCGCGTCCTCGTCGCCCGGCTCGACAGCATGGGAGACGTCCTCCTCGCTGGACCCGCCGTGCGCGCGGTCGCCGCGAGCGCGGAGGTCGTCATGCTGTGCGGACCGCGCGGCGCCGACGCCGGGCGGCTCCTGCCGGGCGTCGCCGAGGTCATCGAATGGGACGCGCCGTGGATCGCCGACCCCGCGCCGCCCGCGACCGCCGCGACGGCGTCGACGCTCATCCGCCGCGTCGAGCGCGCGAACATCGCGGAGGCCGTCATCCTGACGTCGTTCCACCAGTCGCCGCTCCCGCTCGCCCTGTGCTTGCGATTCGCGGACGTCGCCCGCATCGCGGGCGCGTCGGTCGACTACGCGGGATCGCTCCTCGACGTGCGGCTCCGGCCGGGCGAGGACCTCCCGGAGGACATCCCGGAGCCGGAGCGGGCCCTGCGGATCGCGAACGCCGCCGGATTCACGCTCCCCGACGGCGACGACGGCCGGCTCGCGGTGCGCGAGACGCGGGACATGACCGCCGTGACGGGAACCGGAGCGTACGTCGTCCTGCATCCTGGCGCCGCCGTCGGCGCTCGCCGGTGGCCGGTCGAGCGGTTCGCGGAGACCGCCCGGCTGCTGGCGGAACGCGGGGTGCGCGTCGTCGTGACGGGGACGCCCGGCGAGGCCGCGCTCACCGCCGCGGTCGTCGACGGCGTCGCGGGCGCGATCGACCTCGCGATCGACCTCGATCTCTCGTCGCTCGCCGGGCTGCTCGCGCGAGCGGCGGTCGTCGTCGTCGGCAACACGGGACCGGCGCACCTCGCGGCCGCGGTCGGCACGCCCGTCGTGAGCCTCTTCTCCCCCGTCGTGCCCGCCGTCAGGTGGGCCCCGTACCGCGTGCCGGTCGCGCTGCTCGGCGACCAGTCCGCCCCGTGCCGCCTCTCGCGGGCGCGCGAATGCCCGGTGGCCGGCCACCCGTGCCTCTCGACCGTCACGGCGGAGGACGCCGTCGACGCGATCGCGCGCCTCGCCCCCGACCTGCTCGCCGGGCGAGGCGCCGCCGCCCGCGCGAGCGAGGAGGTCCTGACGTGAGGGTCCTCGTGTGGCACGTGCACGGCGGGTGGATGGACGCGTTCGTCCGCGGCGACCACGACTACCTCCTCCCGACGAACGCCGTGCGGGACGCCTGGGGCCTGGGTCGCGCGGGGCGGGACTGGCCGGCGAACGCGATCGAGGTGCCGCTCGAATCACTTCGAGACACGGACGTCGACGTCGTCGTCCTGCAGCGCACCGAGGAGCTCGACCTCGCGGCCCGGCTGCTGGGTCGCGTGCCCGGGCGGGATGTCCCCGCGGTGTTCGTCGAGCACAACACGTCGAAGCGCGAACCCGTGTCCGAGCGGCACCCGCTCGCCGATCAGGAGCGCATTCCGATCGTCCACGTGACGCACTTCAACCGGCTCGCGTGGGACAGCGGCCGGGCGCCGACGCACGTCATCGAGCACGGCGTCCCCGACCCCGGTCCGCGCTACTCGGGTGAGCTCGAGGCGATCGGCGCCGCGATCAACGAGCCTGTCCGCCGCCGTCGCGTCGTCGGCGCCGACCTCCTCCCGGCGTTCGCCGCGGTCGCGCCGGTCGACGTGTTCGGGATGGGCGGAGACGACCTCCCCGACGTGCTCGGTGTGCCGCACGAGCGCCTCCGGATGCGCGGCGACGTCCCGCCCGGACGGCTCCACGCCGAG
>Ga0182737_1002175_pt1 | contig 16608 bp, 14 predicted proteins | sample eDN5th30CBELigOP_FD_128878 | JGI IMG/M metagenome (GOLD analysis project Ga0182737, IMG submission 128878) | Enriched Organic Plus compost microbial communities from Emeryville, California, USA - eDNA 5th pass 30_C BE-Lig OP (version 2) (version 2) ...
ATCGTTCTCCAGCGTCAGTTCGCCGATTTTGGCATGAAGCGTTTTGACATCAACGGTTGGCCCTGTCGGTTCCGCCTTGTTCTCATCACCGAAAACGCCGGTCGCCCCCTCAAGGAGCTGGTCTTTCCACTGCTTAATCTGGTTGGCATGCACGTCGAACTGCTGGGACAATTCCACCAGTGTCTGCTCGCCTCGAATGGCGGCAAGCGCCACCTTTGCCTTGAAAGCCGGGCTGTGGTTCCGGCGTGGTCGTCTCATCATGGTATCTCCTGTTCTCGGCATCTAAGCCGAAGTCAGGCAGAAATTCCACTTATCTCCGCTGTCCAGATTTCCCGAACCACCTCTTTATCGCCCTAATTTCACCGGATTGATTCTTGAATATAATAATTCTATAAGTTGATCCTGTAATATGCAGTGAAAATATAAAGGGCAGATATGAGCGCGTTACAAGGCTCTCTTCGTTATCCAAATGACTCTTCGATTCTGGTTAGTCAGAAAGCTGAATCGCGAGAATTAGCTCGAGTTTTTTCGATTCTAGTCGAGCGAATTGCTTTTGAGCGATTAAATGCCACATCACTCCTGAATGATGTGGAGTCGGGCGAAATCTTATCGAAAATACTGCCATACTACAATCAAATTGAGACGGTTCTTCAATCTGCGGCAGAGCAGAATTTTCAAAAGAATAGTCAACATGTTACGTATAGTACTAGTAGTCGATCACAAGAACTCGGGCAGCTAGTAGAAGAGGATGCGCTCATAGCGAATGCCATTTCTGAATTTGGTGAATTCGTTGTCGATTTTACAAACCCAGTTAATGTTATCAATATTGAAAATTTCTTCGACGCTGAGTCAATTGGTCGTTGGAGTGGACCATCTAATTTATCCATGCTAGATGTTGGATCCATAATCGGACACGCACGCGAGCTTGAATTGAATTTTTCCTTGTCTTTATTTGGGGCGCCCCGAAACTGCGTCCGATTGTTGATGAACAGATCTCTGGAAAGATTTCCCCAAGACGTGCTACAATGGAAGGCTGACGACAAGGTTGTCATTAACATTGCAGGATTGTCAGAGTTGAAGCATTTGGCGCTACTTACCTCTGGAACGAAACAACCGCTACCCGATACTCGTTTTCTAGGGGTGGCATTGAAAAATCTTATTGTGCGCGCGTAATCAGGATACCAAGATGAGTCGTTCAGCAGCAGATGGGGCTTCACTGGTTTTGAGCTAAAGCAATAAAAATAAGTATGCGACGTGCATTTTGACTAATTGCTAGCCATAGCGATAAGGAATTATATTCAATCAAAAAAATACCCCTGCTGCTTACTGGAGCCACTCGCTTGGTAAGGATAAACGCGCCGCAGAATGTTGAAAACGTTAGTGAATATGGAGGATCGTCGGGTGGTGATTACCTGTTTGCGGCAGTGAGGGCTTCCATCAAGGGTGGTTGCGTTACTCTGGCGGGGAAGCTGAAATTAGTTCTGCACAAAACGGGAAATATCTAACCGCTTGTAGAATACCAAACTATCAAACGTTAATGTGGATTGGTCTGTCTTATGAGGCGCGGAGCAATCATTAGGCTGGCTTGGGCGGAGGTAGCATATGTCACTGAAGAGTTTCCGGGGTGGTCCAGTTAGAACATTATGGCAACCTCCCCCGCACAAGGTCTAGCATATCAATGTCCATGAGAATCCATAATGGTTTTGTTAATTCTAATATTCCGATTTTAGGGGAGGAATTATCGAGCCGCCATTTTTATCTGATGCGGCAGGTAAAAGTGTGTACCAGATAAAGCTTGCTGGATTTCTGCCGTAATTTACTTCATGGATTGGCCTTAGTTTCTCCCATTTGCTTCCTCAACTACCCGACTGGATTGCGATGAATATTAGGTGTGCGGAAAGCGACTCAACTATGGTGGGTAAATGTTTGTTTAAAGGTGCGAAATGACCAGTGAACCCGCCACCAGCACTGCTTGCGATCCGAATGAAGAATTGACCAGCGAGCCGAAGGCGTTCTTTAACGTCGGCCTTCAAGATATTTCAGAAGCGATTAAAGCTTACCGTATAGCGCTGATTTTCGGCTGGCAAGATATTGCACAACGCTATAGACGTTCGCGTGTAGGCGCGTTTTGGCTTACGTTCAACATGGCTGTTTATATTGGTGCGCTTGGCTTCATCTTCGGTGTGCTTTTTCGATCGAATATAGAAACCTATCTACCACACCTATGCGCAGGTGTGATTGTATGGGGGCTCATCTCCTCCTGCTTACAGGAGGGCTGCAGTACGTTCAGTAATTCTTCTGGTATTATCTTGCATGTTCGGTTGCCGCTTTTCGTGCATGTAATGCGTGTATTATGGAAGAATGTCGTGATATTCTTCCATAATATATTGATATTTCCTTTTGTTGGTTTGTTTTTAGGTTTGAAAGTAAACCTAAATTTGTTGTTTGTGGTGCCCGGTTTCATCCTTGTATGCTTAAATATAGGATGGATCATGCTTGCGTTAGCGACGGTTTGTTGCCGATTTAGGGATATTACCCAAGTTATTACAAATATACTTCAGATATTATTTTATTTAACGCCTATTATCTGGATGGTGCAAACCCTGCCAGAAAACACCTCGCTGTGGATGATAGAATTGAACCCTTTGTATCATTTGCTTGAGCTGATCCGCGCGCCACTACTCGGAAAGTCGCCAGAACTTTTAAGCTGGCTGGTTTCCTGTGGACTCGCCGCTATTGGCTGGACTTTTGCAATTGTCTTCTTTGGCAAATATCGTCGACGCATACCGTATTGGCTGTGATATGAGCTTGATTAAACTTCAGAATGTTAGTGTTGAGTTTCCTATTTATAATGCTTCAAGCCGCTCCTTGAAGAACCGTGTCCTTAATATTGCTACCGGAGGGACGGTCGAACGCCGAACGGATGGCTTGGTGATTATTCGAGGGCTAAATGATGTCTCCTTCACCCTGCGCGATCGTGATCGGGTTGGATTGATAGGGCATAACGGTTCCGGCAAAACGACGCTCTTACGAGTGCTTTCGGGGATTTATACACCGACTCAAGGGCAGGCAATCATTCAAGGAAAATGTATTTCCTTAATTAATATCAACCTAGGAATTGACCCGGAAGCTACCGGTCGCGAAAATATTCGCCTCCGCTCAGCAATGATGGGTATTCATCCGCAGCAGCTTGCTCGGATTCTAAAAAAAATTGAGGATTTCTCAGGCTTAGGAGAGTTTCTGGATATGCCTTATAGAACATATTCTTCAGGAATGCAGATGCGATTGGCATTTTCAACATCTACTGCTGTACAACCAGAAATCCTAATTATGGACGAATGGTTATCAACGGGTGATGAGGACTTCAAAGAACGTGCTAATGAGCGCATGCAAGAGTTGGTTGATTCAACGCATATTCTCGTCCTTGCTAGTCATTCACGCAATCTTATAGAAAAAAATTGCAATAGAGTCATTTGGATGGAGCATGGTAGCGTAAAGATGGACGGAGACCCCCGAGAGGTCTTAAATTCATACTTTGGGAAATAAAGTCATAGGGTAGTCTTCCAGTAATTAATGGGCTTTACAGTTGCATATTTATCCAATGTCTGAATCTATGGGTCTCCATGAATCGGAGGTCATGGATGGTGAGTACATAAATCGAGACGACGCTGGAACTTTGGGCGTCCTCGTTGCTGGAGGTGAAGGTCCGCATGCGAGGACTATTTACGCAGAATCGGGTTGCAGCATCGGCGAACCTTTTCCTGGACGGATTGCTGGGTGGTGAGCGGCGTAAGATAGGCTGGATGCGCGTTGAAGCAACTGGTGATCTTGGCCCTTGGCGGCAACAGGCCATTCTAGGGTGCAGGCGTTGGGGCGGAGATGTGTTGTGCGGCATCGTGCGAGAGTATATCGTAGAAATCATCGCCACGGATGATGCAATTCTGGTCATTGATGAGACGGTAAAAAGATATCAAAGACACAAGAATAAATAGAACGACTTTGCGGGGAGATAAAGATATTCATAGAGGCTGGGATTTGTAGTGAATGGAAGAGAATTATTTTAGTCGATCGTGGAGATTTACTATGATGATTAGCAAAATGATTTCGTGGGTGCGCTGGTTTGTTAGAGTTGTATCAACGTGGTTGACGCTGAAGGCAGGTTCACGGCCCCGACGACTAATCCATTTATTCATCACTCATGCCATGTTGTGGGTTCGACGACGGCCAGCATTATTTACTCTTGCTCTGAGGGCTATTCATTTTGTCCCACCGCTCGAGCGTCGAGTCCTTGCTTCCGCGCATTCTCGTGGTATGGCGTTATCTTATAGTGTTGCAAACAGAGCTGGGCATTACGAATGGCAGATTGACGTCGAGCCTGCTGTTTATGAGAAATGGAACAAGCTTTTAAAATAGCTCGGATAGCTCAATGAAGAATGATAAATTGCGCCTTTGGGTCGATGGTCAATGCCTACAAACAGCGAGTCGAATGCGGGGAATTGGGCGGTATGTTCAAGAGTTTCTTACGGAAATCGCGGAAAATCACAGAGAAGTCGATCTACATGTCTCGCTCAATGCCGCAATGGCGCCACAGGCTATGGCAGTCCGCGAATCTCTTCAAAACTGGATCGCTCCATGTAATATACATGTTTGGCAGAGCATTGAGGAGGGGCCAGAGCATTTATATGGTTATAGCGATCGGCGTAAGCTAAGTGAAATTGCTTTGTGTTACCATGTTTCTAGTATTAAACCTGACGTAGCGCTCTCGGTCAGTCCATTTGAGGATTATGCAGTCCCTTTGCTACCCAATGATCTGCTTAGGGTCCCTACTGCGTCTATATTTTATGATGCAATTCCATTGCGGTATCCAAAACAGTATCTAAAAAGTGCTGCTATTGCATCTTACTATCAACGCAGGTTACTCTCTCATAAAGGGTTTGATATAAACCTTTGCATTTCTGAGTTCTCTCAAAAGGAGATTACAGAGATACTTAGGGAAGAGAATAGTGTAAATATTGGTGCTGGCGTTTCAAAGTATTTCATTAATGGAGTAATGGGCGAGCCCGGTGGTTGCCGGGAGGAAAATACACTTCTGTATGTGGGGGGATTCGATTGGCGTAAAAATGTGCCACGTGTAATTGATGCTATTGCTATGCTAAGGACTAATTTACGTAGTAAAATAAAGTTTGTTATTATTGGTGATGTTGACAAAGGTACAGAGGAGGAATTAAAGTGTAGATGGGACAGCGCTGGTTTACCAGAGTATAATTTACACTTAACCGGGCATGTCTCTGATGAGGCGCTTGTTCATTATTATCGACGCGTGTCGGCAGTTATTCAGCCATCCATGATGGAGGGTTTTGGGCTCACTGCCTTGGAAGCTATACTGTGCGATACGCCAGTGATTGCTTCGCAATGTGGAGCTATTCCCGAGATTGTACTCGATAAAGCGCGGCTTTTTGATCCCACCAATACTCAAGATATCGCTAATCATATACAGCAGGTTTTTGACGATATATTGCAGGGCCGAGGCGTTGCTAGAGATGTCAAAGAACATGCTAAATCATTTACGTGGAAAACGACTGTAGATAGAGCCCTTGAGGCGCTTAGGCAGATTGCTGGAGACCCCGTTAAGCAGCCATGGGCGTCATTAGATGATTTACAACAACAAATTGTTACAAAAGTTGCCCCATTAAAACTTCCGGCTTCTATAAAAATAGAGTGCTTGTCACGCGCGCAGGAGCCAGCTCAACAATACCCACGTCTGATCGTGGATGCAACTGTTACAACTATCTCGAACGCAGGAACAGGTATTCAGCGTGTAGTTACTAAGATTTGCGATCAGATCGTTAAAAATTCTAATCAATCAATTGACTCTATTATTGCATTTACGGATCCAGATACAGGATGGTATTCTGTACCAGATGGTAATTTGAATCTTGACCCATCAGATATTATAAATCAGGGCGAAAAAATATTTCTGGGCGGGCATGATCATGTCCTCATGTTGGATAGCACATGGCTTTACTATGCTCAGCATTCCACTAGCCTGAAGTACGGACGATTGCGTGGTACACAGGTAACGTCTTGTCTCTATGACCTAGTTCCGCTTAAGATGCCTGGCTACACTCATGCAGGGATGCCCGCTGTTTTTTCTCAGTGGTTTAGAGCTGCACTTACATACTCAACTGGCTTCGTCTGTATTTCCAAGGCCGTAGCGGATGAGCTGATCGCGTTGCTTGACGCTATAAATTTTCCGAAACCTCTTAAGATCGGCTATTGGCCACTTGGGGCAGATTTTTCCGACCCGGGCGCTCTTATCGGGCAAGACGAGAAACCAAATACTAGTCGCCCTGTTTTTCTCATGGTAGGAACGCTTGAGCCTAGAAAGGGGCATAAAGTTGCACTGGATGCCTTCAATCTGCTTTGGCAACGTGGTGTTGATGTGCAGTTGATGATTGTCGGGAAGCTGGGATGGAATGCTAAGCATTTCGTTGAGCGGATGCAATCGCACCCCGAGTGGAACAAGCGCTTGTTCTGGGATTCCAAAGCAACAGACGCCGAATTACAGGCCTACTATACAGATTGCAATTGTTTGATTTCGACCTCATTCGCGGAGGGTTTCGGTTTGCCTATTATTGAGGCAGGCTATTTTGATAAACCGGTGATTGCTAGCGATATCCCAGTATTTAGGGAGGTATCGAGCAAATCTCGTTACAGTCTCTTCTTTGAGATGGGAAACGCTGCGGCGCTAGCGGATGCGGTCGAAAAAGTTATAAATGAGGGAGGGACTGCTATACCAAATATACGACCTGATCAAGGCTGGGTAAATTGGGCCGGAAGCGCGGCAGCCTTGAAGAAAGTCGTTATCGATGGCGACTGGTACCATGTATATCAGCCAAAGGAAGCTCGGCCCTTTGTGGATGTGGCTGAAGCCCTAGATATAAGGATGAAACGGCCTTTGGAGTCCTGCGAGCGGCAATTTGAATTGTCATTTGTGGATGGTCCACTTTCGACCGAAGTAGAAAGTGAAGTTCGTTATATCATTAAGGTCACAAATCTTTCCGAGACGATCTGGTCTAGCCTTGGTTCTCAATCAAGAGAGAATATAATGAACTTGGCTTCACGTCTTGTGGACCGAGAGGGTAATGTCATCGAGGAAGGTCGAAGAAGTAATATACCTTTCGTCATTGTTCCACAGGATACAATATACATGCCCATTGACATCCCTATTTATTGGGGGATGCATTCGGATGCAGAAATACATGTGGAGTTGGTACAGGAGGGCGGAGGATGGTGGGGGAGCCCTGTTATCATCGCCGTAAAAACTATAAAGTAAGCAAATGAGAATTGGCATTGACGCTCGTAATTTAGTGCCTGATTTGACGGGGATCGGGCGTTATGTCTTTGAAATGAGCCGTCATCTGGCAGCGATGGGGCATGAGCTTGTCCTTTATATGCCAGAAAATCCTTCTTCTTCATTGCCGAAATGGCCTAGGACCACCGTGCGGATCGGGAATTATGCTGGTGGTATCCGGCGTCTTGTTTGGGGGCAACTGGTTTTGCCAAAACTTGCGTCTGCAGATGACCTTGACATTTTCTGGGGGCCCGCTCATCGTTTGCCGCTTTTTCTCGACCAGAGTATTCCACGCGTCGTCACAATCCATGATTTGGTTTGGATGAACGCACCCTCAACGATGCGACTTCAAACATGGCTGGGCGAGCGCGTCTTAATGAAACCCGCTATTAGTGGGGCGGATAGGGTGGTTGCCGATTCTTCTTCGACAGCAGAGGCTGTGAAGGCTGCTTTTCCGAAGTCGGCAGGAAAGATTAGTGTCGTTCATTGTGGGCTGACGTCATTGAGTAATGGTTTGGCCAAGGAGGCTCTCTCAGCTTTTACTACAATGCACCGCATTGATCGGCGTTATGCACTCTTTGTGGGCACCTTGGAGCCACGCAAGAATCTTTGTCGTATTCTGGAAGCGTATTCTCACCTTTCGATAGACACGCGTGAAAATCTCCTTCTTATAATTGCTGGCGGGCAGGGGTGGCGTCTCGGTGATCTGAGAAGACTGATCACCCGACTCGGAATAGAACTTACTGTGCGGCTAACCGGCTATGTTACTGATGATGAACTGGCTCAACTGTATGCTAATGCACATTTTCTTGTCATGCCTTCTATCTATGAAGGGTTTGGATTCCCGATCATCGAAGCTAATGCGATGGGAATTCCGGTGTTGACTTCTAATACTTCATCAATGCCCGAAATTGCTGGAAATGCTGCACTTCTCGTGGATCCACATGATGTGAGTGCTCTAACATCCGCAATGTGGACTTTAGCTAATGATGAGAACCTTCATCGCCATTTAGTTAATAAAACGCGCCTAAACGCCGCCCGCTTCGATTGGTGTAAAAGTGCAGCCGATCTGACAAAAGTTTTTAAGGAGGCAGTAAGAATGAGGCGGTGAACTAGGTATCTAGATAGCCGTAGGCCGGTTAAATTTAAAGTTTTGGATGTTTCCAGCTTTCTAATACCTGTGTAATAGTGTTCTCTATATCAATAGTTGGTGCCCAGTTAAACGCCTTTTTAGCAGCGTCCGCGTTGCCGACTGCAACTGCTACTTCTAAAGGACGCACTTTCGCCGGATCAATTGCAATTTCTATATCTTGACCGGATATGCGTATCAGAGACTCTAATATTGCACGTATTTGGGTAGCTTTGCCGGAGGCTAGATTAAAAACTCGTCCTTCAACATCTGTAGTGTTGGTTAATGCTGCGCTGGCGTAAGCACGTACAACATCTCGAACATCAAGAAAATCACGGAAAGCATCAAGATTTCCGACCTTGATAGTAGGCTCAGATCGGCCCGCCATTATGTCGGCAACCTGCTTGGCAAAAGCTGAAACCACAAAGGAATCTGCTTGACCGGGACCAGTGTGGTTGAAGGGGCGAAAACGTATCGAGCGGAGTCCGTCATAAAACATTTGACCAACCGCGATATCAGCCGCTGCTTTTGCAGCTCCATACACATTTTTGGGTTGTAAAAGGCTTCGCTCATCGACAGGACGTCCGCCATTTTCTTCAAATGTAAGCCCGTAGACCTCTGAACTGCTAGCATAAATAAATTTACAATTGGGTGCTGCAGCTAGGACAGAGGACGCCATGTTAAGCGTACCTTGGAAGTTGACATTCCAAGCGGTAGAAGAGTCTCGTCGGGCCTCCATAGGAGCTGCAATAGCAGCGAGATGAATCACTGCTGTAGGTTGTACCTCGCGAATGATGCGATAAGTACCTAGTCGATCAACAACATCTAGAGAATAATCACTGCAGCCTGACCTGCCTGCGGTAATAAGATCAAGCGGTCTAGTTTTTGCATAGTCACGAAGAAGCCTCATCAACCAAGTTCCAACGAACCCCCCAGCTCCTGTGATGAGAATTCGATGACTGGACAAGGAAGATGAGGCTTGGCTGATCATTTTATACGACTCAACCTTTTGATGTCGGCATCAACCATTTCACCGATCATTTCTTCCAATGAAATGGTAGGAGTCCATCCGAAAGCTTTCTTAGCTTTTTCTGGATTTCCAAGAAGAACGTCAACTTCTGCAGGGCGGAAGAGTTCGGGATCAATGACGAGGTGCTTGTCGAGGTCCAGACCGGCATGAGTAAACGCAATTTTACACATGTCTCGTACAGTGGTCGTCCGACCAGTTGCGATAACATAGTCATCCGCAACATCTTGCTGTAGCATCATCCACATGGCACGGACATAATCCTTTGAATGCCCCCAGTCGCGCTTTGCGTCAATGTTGCCAAGGCGAAGTTCGTTTGCAAGACCAAGTTTAATGCGTGCTACACCATCAGTAACCTTTCGGGTAACGAACTCAATTCCACGCAGTGGAGATTCATGGTTGAAGAGAATTCCGCTCGATGCGTGAAGATTGAAGCTTTCGCGATAGTTCACGGTTAACCAGTGCCCATAGAGTTTGGCTACTGCGTATGGGGAGCGTGGATAGAAGGGAGTTAATTCCGACTGCATAGGCTCCTGAATTAGACCATACATTTCCGACGAGGATGCCTGATAAAAGCGAGCGTCTGGAGATTCCAGTCGAATCGCTTCCAGAATATTGGCAACACCCAGACCTGTTACATTGCCTGTCAAAATTGGCTGTTGCCACGACGACTTTACAAATGACTGTGCCGCGAGATTGTAAACTTCATCAGGCTTAGTGTCACGCATCGTTCGAATAAGGCCTGAGAGGTCCAAAAGGTTACCGTCTACGATCTTGACGTCTTTCGTCACGCCAAGCCAATCCAGACGGCTCAGATTCACATCTGATGTGCTGGAGCGACGCGCAAGACCAAAAACTTCATAGCCTTTTTCAAGAAGGAAGGCTGCTAAGTAAGCGCCGTCCTGTCCTGTTATGCCCGTAACCAAAGCTCTTTTTGTCACATGTGTCTCCATTGAATATTGCACAGCAGTTATGTTAACGGCCAAGTCTGATCGCAGAGCTATCACGTTTATAGTAATGTGCTCCTACAATCATCTGTTCGAAAGCCAACTAGAAACCATCGTATATGTCAGTGAGGTTGACGAGTTCTCTTATAGGTGTGTAGCGAAATGGGCAAGCCCTTCCGGCCAATGTTATATTGCGTTCTTAGCAGATATTGATCTACTCGAACGCAGAATGATTCGTCTAGTTTTCAAAAATAACGTAAATTTGGGCGGTGATGTGCAGTCATTGACTTGATGATTTAATTGGTTGCTTACGTTGAACGTGTTCGTGCAATTGTAGGTTTCTTGAGGAAAAGCAGGTTGATAGTGGGCTGAAATGACTGTTACTTTTGGAACATCGGGTCTGCGAGGCCCAGCTGTTGACTTTACAGATAAGGTTTGTGCAGCCTACGTCGTTGCGTTTTTGCGGCATGTCGGTCGGGACTTCGAGTTTCGCGATATCTACTTAGCTGCTGATTTACGCGAATCTAGCCCTCGTATTGCTGCCTCGTGCCTGACTGCGATTGAACTTGATGGAAAGAAGGCAATCTGGTCAGGTAACGTCCCTACACCTGCACTTGCAGCCTATGCGATGGACCGTAACGCGCCTGCCATCATGATAACGGGAAGCCATATCCCGGAGGCATACAACGGCATTAAATTCTATCGGCCTGACGGAGAATTTCTGAAGGAAGACGAGGCACCCGTGCGTAGTCTAGCAGAAGAATTATTGACGGAGGCCACCGGCGGACAGACCATTAGCATGTTAGCGCCTCTGGGCGATGTGGCAGAGGAATATGTGAATCGCTCCATCAATTCTTTCGGCTCGGACTCGCTGACTGGAATGAAAATCGGTATCGATCTTCATTCCGCTGTTGGGCGCGATCTTCTTGTTCGTATTTTTGAAGGGCTTGGGGCAGAGGTTTATCCATTCCGTAGGATGGACAAGTTCGTCGCTGTCGATACAGAAGCGCTTGATCCTTCGGATCTATCTCGGGCGAGCGCATTCATCGACGAGCATGGACTCGACGCAGTAGTGTCGACAGATGGAGACGGTGATAGACCTCTGGTCATCGATGATCAGGGAAGACAGGTAAATGGCGATATATTAGGTATTCTGGCGGCTCGATATCTCGGTGCGAAAACTGTCGTTACGCCACTCAGCACGACAAGTGCGCTGGAGGAAAGTGGCTGGTTCGAGAATATCCACAGAACACGGATTGGCTCGCCCTATGTCGTGGCCGAAATGGCGCATGCAACGGCGCACCCCGTCGTTGGTTTTGAGGCGAACGGAGGCTTTTTGCTCGGCGATGATGTGAAGTTGAAGGCTGGTTTATTGCGTCGGCTCCCAACGCGTGATTCAGTTTTGCCAGCGGTGGCTGTTCTGATGCAGGCGAAAGACCAGGGTGTGCGATTGAGTCAGATAGTTGCGACACTTCCTTCTCGCTTCATGAAAGCCGATAGGGTCAAGGAAGTTCCCGCAGATCGCGCTGCTCCATTTTTGCGCGCTATAGAAACGTCACAATCATTTCGTTCTAGTTTCTCTCCCTTGATTGCTGAGCCGGAATCAATCTCGACTGTCGACGGCGTGCGAATGGCGTTTGCGAATGGCGATACGGTTCATTTCCGACAATCAGGCAATGCTCCGGAAATGCGGATTTATATAGAAACGGATTCCGCAGAAAAAACTGATCGAATGTTGAGCGAATTTATTGCAAAGCTCTCAGAAACGATCTGAATTCGTCCGCGAAAGGAAGTTAAAGTGCGTGAAATGTTGATCAGGCCAGTAGTGTTGGCAGGCGGAAAAGGTACGAGATTGTGGCCGATGTCGCGCTCGCAGCGCCCAAAACAGTTTCTGGCTCTGACTGGCGAACTTAGCCTCTTTCAGATGACTCTGAAACGCTTGTCGGACCCGAAGCGCTATTCTAGGCCGATCATCATAACGAACGCTGACTACCGGTTTCTGGTAGCGGAACAGGCATTGGAATGTGGCGTCGAACTTTCGGACGTTATCTTGGAGCCGGTCGCACGTAATACCGCCCCGGCGATTGCGGCTGCGGCTTTGATTGCTTCCAAGGATGAGCCGACCCTTATTCATGTCGTGGCATCTGACCACAACATTGAAATGGACGATGCATATTTTCAGGCTGTTGATACGGCCAGCAATGCCGCTCGCATGGGGCATCTTGCGACTTTTGGCATTACGCCGACGGAACCGGCGACCGGTTTTGGTTACATCGAAGCAGGCGAGTTGGAAGAAAGTGGAGCCTGTGCGATCAAGCGCTTTGTAGAAAAGCCAAAGGAAGAAGTTGCGCGCGAAATGCTTGCTGCCGGTGGCTTCTACTGGAACTCAGGGATGTTTCTGTTCCGTTCAGACGTATTCCTCGATGAATGCAGACTTCACGCACCAGCAGTATATGAGGCTGCAGAGGCATCCGTTGCGACTGCACAACGGGATCTCGATTTTGTGCGTCTGAATAGTGCCGAATTTGAGAAAGCGCCGGATATTTCCGTCGATTATGCGATTTTCGAGAAGACAAAGCTCGCTTCTGTTGTTCCGTCACCGATCCGCTGGTCGGATCTCGGATCGTGGGATGCTGTCTGGAAGGAAAGCAAGCAGGATCTGGCTGGAAACGTTGCTCGCGGACCAGTCAGCCTGCACAACACCAATAACTCGCTGGTCTTGTCTGAAGGCGTTCATGTCGCCGTCAATGGTGTCGATGATCTGACGATTGTGGCCTCTGAAGATGCGCTCTATGTCGGCAAGCTCTCAGAAGCGCAAGGTGTAGGCATGATCGTAAAGGCGCTGATGAAACAGCCCGCCACGGCGAAGCTTGCTGAGGAGCATCGGACCATCTATCGCCCTTGGGGCGGCTACACCCATCTGCTTTCGGGCGATCGCTTTCAGGTAAAGCGTCTGTTCATCAAGCCGGGCAAACAGCTCTCGCTTCAAAAGCATCACCACCGTTCCGAGCACTGGGTGGTCGTCCGTGGCGTGGCTGAGATCGTGATTGATGATAAGAGCCTTTTCCTGTCAGAGAACGAATCGACATATATTTCTCAAGGAGCGGTACACCGTGTCTCCAACCCAGGGAAAATTCTGCTTGAGCTGATTGAAGTTCAAACTGGAGCTTATCTGGGTGAAGACGATATCGTACGCTTTGAGGACGATTTCGGGCGCGTTTGATGGTGTGATTATTTCAGCATGAAAGCTCTGTAATGAATGACGTGACACGTAAACTTCAGACGGAAGTGGGGCGCTTATCGTCGTGGCTCCACAACGATGCGTTGCCTCTTTGGTTGTCTGCTGGTGTGGATGCACCGAATAACGGTTTCTTTGAACGTGTGGGGCAGGACGGTGTCGCAACGGATGCGGATAATCGTCGTTCTCGCGTGCATCCGAGACAGATCTACTGTTTCGCCAAGGCTGGCGCCATGGGCTGGCAAGGCGATTGGAAGCAGACCGTTGAAGCTGGAATAGAATATTATGATCGCGTCTACCGGCGAGAAGACGGTTTCTATGGCAGTCTGGCTGGTCAAAATGGTGAGATGATCGATCACACGTTCGATCTCTACAATCAGGCTTTTTCCGTTTTTGCGGCCGCCCAGATCGCTGTTTCCATACCGGATCGGTTTGATGAAATGCGCCAGCGAGCACTTGGTTTGATGAATTCGCTCGTGGCAGATTATCACCATCCCCTTGGCGGATTTGAGGAAGCCAATCCGCCAAAGCTTCCCTTGTGTTCAAATCCACACATGCATTTGTTCGAAGCAATGCTTGCTTGGGAGGCAGCAGATCCAGAAACACAGTTCTGGTCGATATATGCCGATGAGATCGCAAATCTTGCATTAACAAAATTCATTGATGGCAAGACCGGTGCGTTGCGTGAATTCTTCGATCATGATTGGCGACCTTACCCAGGGGACAAGGGCAGGGTGGTTGAACCGGGACATCAGTTCGAATGGTCCTGGCTGATGGGCCAGTGGGCGGATCGACGGCAGAATAACGATGGTTTGAGGGCGGCTAAGCGTCTATTCCAGATTGCAGTAGATCGTGGTGTGTGCGAGCAGCGCAAAGTTGCCATCATGAGCTTGTATGATGATTTTTCGGTTCATGACGGTCTGGCCCGTCTCTGGCCGCAAACTGAATGGATAAAATCGGCCTTGTTATTCGCTTCGTTGAGCAAGGGTGAAGAGCGAGTTTACTATCTGCAGTCCGCTTTGCGTGCCATTGACGCCCTACGGCCATTTCTTGAAACGCCGATCAAAGGCTTGTGGTACGACAAGTGGCCGGAAGGTGGTACGCTCATTAATGAGCCCGCGCCAGCATCGACCTTTTATCATATTCTCTGCGCCTGTTATGAAGCAGAGAAAACAATATCCGAACTTTAGGCTGTCATGACTTTTTAGCTGTCGCCGCTGATGATGAACGATCAGATGTGCCGCTGATGACGCGTCTGTATTGGAGAAACATGCGAGTTCTGCATTTTTTTAAGACCTATTGGCCGGATACATTCGGCGGTATCGAGCGAACCATTCATGCGATCGCAAAAGGTGCGCTCGAACACGGTATCGAGTCGGACGTGTTGTCCTTGAGCGCAAAGCCGGATGAAAATACCCGAAATTTTGATGGTCACATGGCATATAAGGCCAAGCTCGACCTTGAATTTGCATCAACGGGATTGTCGCGCGATGTGTTTTCCCGGTTCCGGGAATTGAGCAGCAAGGCCGATATTATTCATTATCATTTCCCTTGGCCAATGAGCGATATCATGCAGATCGGCGTGCGTCCGGACAAGCCGACTATTGTGACCTATCATTCGGACATCGTTAAACAGAAACTACTCCTGCAACTCTATCGCCCTTTGATGAACCGCTTTCTCGGTAGTGTGGACCGGATCGTTGCCACCTCTCCGAATTATCTTGCAACAAGCGATGTTCTGCGGCGGTTCAGCGATAAAACAACGGTCATTCCGCTTGGCTTGGACGAGGCGGATTATCCTGCTGCCGACGCCACAACCAAGGCGCGCTGGCGCGAACAGTTTCCCCGGCCTTTCTTTCTCTTCGTCGGCGTGCTGCGTTATTACAAAGGTTTAAGAACGCTACTGGCCTCAGCAAGAAGTTCCGATGTTGATATTGTCATTGTCGGCGATGGCCCTATGAAGCCTCAGCTCACCGCTTATGCGAAGGAGCATAATCTGTCGCACGTGCATTTCGCCGGAGCGCTGCCGGACGCCGACAAAACTGCTCTTCTGGAGTTGAGTTCCGGACTGATTTTTCCGTCGCATCTGCGTTCTGAAGCGTTTGGGCTGTCGTTGGTGGAGGCCTCTATGTTTGGAAAGCCGATGATCACGTGTGAAATTGGCACCGGTACCAGTTACGTCAATCTGAATGGGCAAACGGGAATTGTGGTGCCGCCGCAGAATCCGGAAGCGCTATCAGCTGCAATGCGAAGCATTGCAAGCGACACGGAGCAGGCCAAAGTTTTCGGAATGAATGCTCGAGCGCGATATATCGAGCATTTCACAGCTGATAAAATGGCGCTAGAATATGTGAAAAATTATACCGCGCTGATGAAGTGACAAGAGGCTGTCACTGTTATTCGAACAAGATTTACTGATGCCGCTTTCAATACCTCGTACCTTCATGATGATGAAGTTAGTAATGGAGCGTAGATGAAAGGCATCATCCTTGCTGGTGGCAGCGGTACCCGTCTTTATCCCCTGACGATAGCCGTTTCGAAGCAACTTCTTCCGATCTATGATAAACCGATGATCTACTACCCGCTGAGCGTGTTGATGCTGGCGGAGATCAGGGATGTTCTGGTTATCTCGACACCGCGTGATTTGCCGTTTTTCCGCAAGTTGCTCTGAGATGGCAGGGAATTCGGTATGAATTTTTCATTCGCCTAAACACTTAGTCCGCTAGTGGTACCTTCAAACTTATACGGCAGGAAATAAAAACTGTGAGCGCGACGAACATCCCACCTTTTCTTTTGTGAATGATGCCGCGAGATAAGCTCCTTCATTGATAGGAGCGGACCGGGATGATTGGAGATCGGTAACGGCCCGATTGCTACCGCCTGTTGAAGCAAAGCCTCGTGACGTAAGACACG
>Ga0182737_1002176_pt1 | contig 16603 bp, 13 predicted proteins | sample eDN5th30CBELigOP_FD_128878 | JGI IMG/M metagenome (GOLD analysis project Ga0182737, IMG submission 128878) | Enriched Organic Plus compost microbial communities from Emeryville, California, USA - eDNA 5th pass 30_C BE-Lig OP (version 2) (version 2) ...
CTCAATGTCGGGCAGCACCTTCACGTGCGGCGTGGGAGGCAGGCCATAGTCGGCCAGCTCTTGCAGGAACTCCATGTGCGTAGTGGCTTTTAGCCCTTGGGCATAGCCGACCCCGTGGGCAAAGAATCGCAGATTGCGGGCGGCACACTCGCGGGGATCTTTCACGCGAATGGTGCCGGCGGAAAGGTTACGCGTGTTGGGGTAGGGGGGCAGCCCTCGCTCAGCCTGGATTTCGTTGAGTTTGACCAGTTGGCTGTTGGTCATGTAGACCTCGCCCCGCACCTCGAGCACCTCGGGCGGGTTGCCGTGCAGCCGCAGCGGCACGTCGCCAATGGTGCGGACGTTGTGGGTGACGTCGTCGCCCACCCGGCCGTTGCCGCGGGTGGCGGCGCGTACCAGCCGGCCGTTCTCGTAGGTGATGGAGATCGCCACGCCATCGATCTTGAGCTCAACCACCCACTCCACCGGCTCGCCGTCGAGCATTTTGGTTATCCGGTTGCCGTATTGGCGCAGTTCCTCGATGCTGTAAGTATTGTCGATGGACAGCATCGGGATGCGATGCTCGACCGGCGCGAGATCGCCCACCGGCTGATCGCCGATCCGCTGCGTAGGGCTATCGGGATCAACCAGTTCGGGGTGTTGGGCCTCCAGTTCCTTGAGCCGATTCAGCAGCCGGTCGTACTCCAGGTCGCTGATTTCCGGGGCCGCTTCGAGATAATACTTGCGGTCGTGGTAACGGATTTGTTCCACGAGCCGGGCGATTTCCTCAGCCGGATTGGCCATGGTATTTCCAAGCGAATCGAAGGAAAGACGAGCGGGCGTGTGCCCCGCTGGCCGGTGCCGTGGCTGCCCCTCGGCCGGCCTGCCCAAGTGTGGCCATTGAAGCAGAAGGACGCCGCGCCTGCCAATTGATGGTTGTCAAAAATTCTGCCGCTTCCGGCGGCTCCCAGCAGTTACATCCCGCCCCCTGTTGCCCATGCTCGGCCCCCTGCCTGTTGCCACGATGAGCGGCCACGATCCATCCAACTTTGCCGATCTGAAACGCCTGCGGCGGGTGTACGCGCGCTGGCTGGGGGCCATGGCCGTGGTCGTTGCCTTGGCCGCGGTCGGTTGCAGTTCAGGCACCGAATCGCCGGTGGCCAACGACACCGCACCGGCCAATGCGGTGGGGCAAGCGGCCGCGGTGGTTGTGATGGATGACCTAGGCCGCGAGGTTCGCTTTGAGCGCCTGCCACGGCGGATTGTATCGCTGGTGCCGTCGAGTACCGAGATCGTGTATGCCCTGGGGGCAGGCGACTTGCTGGTCGGCGTGACGGAGTATTGCGACTATCCGCCGGAAGCCACGCGGCTGCCGCGGGTGGGCGGGTTCTCGGCCAACACGGTTAGCATCGAAACCATCATCGGCATGGAGCCTGATGTGGTGCTGGCGACCGGCAAACTGCATCAGTTGCTGATTGCTGAGCTGGAGCGGCTCAACATTCCGGTCGTGGCCCTGGAGCCGCAGTGGTACGACGACGTTTGCGAAAACATTCTGCTATTGGGCCGCGTGACGGGCCAGAACGATCGGGCCAGCGAGATTGCCGCCGCCATGCGTGCCAAGGCCGACGAGGTCCGCAAACAGGCGGCCACCATCCCGCAAGATCAACGCGTGACGGTCTTTTACCAGGTATGGCAAGACCCGTTGATGGCGGCTACCAATCATTCCTTCATTGGCGAAATGATCGAAATGGCCGGTGGGCGGAACATCTTTGCCGACCTGGAACAGCGGTCGCCCCAGGTGAGCGAGGAAGCGGTGCTTGCCCGCGATCCGCAGGTGATCCTGGCACCTTCCGTGGCGGATCGCGAAGAGATCGTCCAGCGGATGCGACAGCGTAGTGGCTGGGACCGTATCGCGGCCTTGCGTAACGACCGCGTTCATCTGGTGCCCAACGATATGGTGTCACGCCCGGCGCCGCGCCTGATCGAGGGCTTGCAGGCCATCGCTCATGCCATCTATCCGGAGTACTTTCCGTGAGCGGTGCGGCATGGCGAATGGCGGCCTTGCTGGCTGTGCTGGTGGTGGTGGCCGTGGTCAGCTTGGGCGTGGGCGCGGAGAGCATTCCGCCGGGTGAGGTCGTTTCGATCCTGCTTTGGCCCGACGATTCCGCCCACCAGCGGGCCCACGTGATCATCGTGTGGGAAGCCAGGGTGCAACGCGTGCTGCTGGCGATCCTGGTGGGGGCAGGCTTGGGCGCGGCGGGCGCCGGATACCAGGGGCTGTTTCGCAACCCGCTGGCCGATCCATTTGTGATTGGCGCTTCCAGCGGCGCGGCGCTGGGAGCCACGATCGCATTGACGGCCGGCTTCACCGCTGTGTGGCTAGGCATCAGTCTGGTTTCACTTTCGGCCCTGCTTGGGGCGATGGCGGCTGTGGCCGTGGTGTACGCCATTGCCAGTTGGGGGAATCAACTGCCTGCCGTGGGGCTGCTTCTGGCCGGCGCGGCAGTGGCCAGTTTTGTCGGCGCGCTGGTTACGCTGCTGATGGTCCTCAACGACGATCAGATCATGGCCGTGCTCGCTTGGCTGATGGGCAGCCTTGCCGGACGTGGTTGGCCCGCGGTTTGGGCGTCGGGCCCGCTGATCGTCTGGGGAACCGTGGGCTTGTGGCTGCTTGCGCGGCCGCTCGATGCACTCACGTTTGGCGAAGAATCGGCATCCTCGCTCGGCGTGCGGATGACGCGGCTGCGGCTGGCCGTGGTGGTGATGTCCAGCCTGGCGACAGCGGCAGCCGTATCGGCCGGCGGCATCATCGGCTTTGTGGGCTTGGTTGGGCCGCATGCAGCCCGGCTGCTGGTCGGACCCCGGCACGCGTGGCTGGTGCCGGGCAGTGCGCTGCTGGGAGCTTTACTGCTCCTCTTGGCCGACGACGTTGCCCGCACCGCCGCGGCCCCCACGGAACTGCCCGTCGGCATTTTCACGGCGCTATTAGGTGGTCCGTTTTTCTTGTACCTATTGCGTAGCCACAGCACGCGGCTTGGCACCGGCCCCGACTAGGCAGTGGGGCGTCTGGGTTTACTCGCTAGGCAGCGGCCGGGCCTGCTGAAAGAAGGCTGTCACCTCGCTGAGGCTATCGAAGATGAACCGCGCCGCCGTGTAATGGCCGGCATCGAGCCACACAATCGGCGGTTCGCCGCAGCTCTTCCACAAAGCTTCGGCACAAGCGGGCGGAATGACCTCATCGTACCGGCACGACATCATCCGGATATTGCGCCGCTGAAGCCGCTGCCCGTAGCTGGCCGGGTCGACCGGCCGCAGCATCTCGCACAAGGTGTCGACGGTTCCGCCTTTCTGTTGCCAGGCTTCCAAGGCGGGCCGCAGTTCGCGGGCGTTCCAGTTGGCGTGCCGCATATCGGCCCCGGCCAGCATGAAGAACGCATTGTGCAGACGCGGCTCGATCGCCGAAGACAGCGCCGCCGTGATTCCGCCCATACTAATGCCGAACACGCCCAGCCGTTGTTCGTCGACCTCCGGTTGCGCGGCCAGCCAGGCTGCTGCGCGGCGAATATCCAATACGCCCTGTGTCATGCGGGCGACGGTTTGCGTGGGATCGGTGGTGACCATCCGTTCCCGCATGCCGGGCGGACGCCGCGGCCCGTAGTACGGTAACTTGATGAACAGCGCACACACGCCATGCTGGGCCAACGTGCGGCAGTACAACCGCATCAAATCGAAATCGCCGCCCAGGATGTGCAAGACAATCGTTGCCGGGTAGCGGCCTTCGGCAGCCGGGCGGTAATACTCGCAGTGGACGGTGTTGTTCTCCGGATGCGGCGAGGTGATCGGTGAAGGGAAACGCACATCGAATTGCAGCATCTTGACGGCTGCCGTCGGCACCGGCTGTTGCTCATACGGAAAACGGTGCGGCTTCAGCCGAAAGCGTTCCGGCACGCTGGCTTCTGCGGCCGAGGGCTCGAACGCCACTTCGCCTTGGACGCTTGCCCCACTCACGGCCTCACTGCCGTTGGGCATGGCGGCAGCGGTGCTGGCGGCGCATGTCATGCAGCCCATAATCAGCAGGGCAGCCAGGTAGCCAGCGAAGGGGCCCGATGCACAGCGGCGTGGAAACAAGGCGAATCTCCCAGCGGTTATTGGACACGGCAAGTTGCTAGCCCGGCCAGCCCCCCGGCTGCCGCAATCGTCACTCATCTTTGCGCTTATAGCCTGGAACGCTACGATACTCCAGGGTACGGCATCGGGCCGCAACGTCACGGATGAAATGCAGCGGCCGCCTGGTTTGGCGAGGCGGCCATCTTGGGCCTTACAGGGGAAATTCGGCTGGCATGGATGGCAGCGCGCATACCGCTGAATCTGGCACGAGCGCGCCGGCACCGTCGGCGTCGCGCCGCACCTGGCGGCGGTATTTGAAGGGCACGCCGCTCGAATCGCTTCGGCCGCGGCGGATCTGCATCGTCAAACCCAGCGCGCTGGGCGATATCGTGCAGACGCTGCCAGTGCTATCGATGCTGCGACAGCGGTTCCCGCAGGCTCATATCGCTTGGGTCGTTAAACCCGGCCTGGCAGGCATCCTCCGTGGTCACCCGGAGCTCGATCAAGTGATCGAGATGCCGCGCGGCCGCGGATGGCGAATGGTGCTGGGCTTTTTCCGGCTCCTGAACGTTCTGCGCCGCCAGCGGTTTGACCTGGTGCTCGATATCCAAGGGCTATTCCGTAGCGGGCTGATGACGTGGTGTACCCGGGCGCCGCGGCGGCTGGGTTATCGCCTGGCACGCGAAGGTGCGTACCTGGCGTATACCGACACCATCGATGTCGATTATCGCACGATGCCGGCCCTGGAGCATTACCGCCTGTTCGCCGAGCGGTTGGGCTGCAGCGGCCCGGTGCCGCAAGCCACCGTGCCCATCACCCACCAGGATCGGCAGAAAATCCACGCCCTGCTGGCCCGGCTGCCGCGTCCTTGGCTCGCGATCCATGCTGGAGCGCAATGGGAAACCAAACGCTGGCCGCCCGAGTCATTTGCGGAGGTTGCTCGCTGGGCGCAGCAGCGGCACGGCGCAGGGATCGTTCTGCTGGGCGGGCCGGGCGAAGGCGTCCTAGCCAGGCAAGTGGAACAATTGCTGGATGGTCCCGTGGTCAACCTGGCCGAAACGACCACGCTCACCGAGCTAGCTGCCGCGGCGGAAGCCGCCGACGTGTTCTTGTCCGGCGATACCGGTCCCATGCACCTGGCGGCTGCCGTCGGAACGCCGGTGGTGGCGCTGTTCACCTGTACGAGCCCCATGCGGGCAGGTCCGCGCGGGACGGCCCATCACGTGGTTACGACCACGGTGTCGTGTGCGGCCAGCTACCTGAAAAAGTGCCCCGATATGAAGTGCATGCGGGAACTGACGCCCCTGCGGGTGTGGCCGGCGGTATCGGCGCTACTCGAAGCGGCGGCACAACGCATCGCGGGCTAACGCGCAGATTGCGGATAATACGGAATATGCAGTAACGGCCCCCAAAAAGTGGGCTGCGAACGCCGGTTCAACGTTTGGGAGCGGCAACTTTTCAGCCGCCTGGCACGTAGACTTTTCAAGAGACTCGGCGCACCGATTCTTCCAACCACCCTGAGTGATGCTCCCACGAGGGCAGCGGCCAAACGCCGCGCATGGTGAATGCCCTCGGCGCCGATAACGCCCGGCAACCATCAACGGATGGTGCGGGTTTCCCCTATCTGAGCTTCTTTGGGGAGAATTCCTAGTTGCCCGCCCCGGGGCGGCAGGAAGACGATTATTAGGGATGATGAAACGGGGCGCGGTTGATCATTCGCCATAACCCGGCCCACGATTGCCAGAGTCGGTCATCCTGGCAAGTACCGGAACGAGGTAGAGATGACATCGGAAGCCAACGCCCGCGATCCCCTCTTGGATGACCGCGCCCAGCGCATTTCGACCGTCGTGCACGACCTTCGCCACTGCCTGCACGTGCTGCGCATGGGGCTGACGCTGCTCAAATCGAACCGCATCAAGGACGAAGAGTTCCTTGAAATTTGCGGCACGATGGAAGGCGAGGAACGCCGGGCGACCGAATTGGTCGACGAACTCGTGGCCTTCGCCCGCGGTCAAAAGTAGCGCAAGTCGCGCCCGCCCGCGGGCTCTTACATGGCCGCTTCGTAAATCTGGTGGAGTTCTTCTTCGCCCACCGGTCGCGGATTGAAGCCGCCAGTCCATTGCTTGGCGGCATCCACAGCCAGCACGCGCAGCCGGTCGGAGGCCACGCCCAGGTCGCGCAGCCGTAGTGCCAAACCTGCCTTGGCAACAAGTTGGCTCACGCGGTCGGCAAGCGCGCTCGACGCCGCATCGGGCGCGTGCGCCACGCCGTTGGCACTGGGCAGTAGCTCAGCATACAGCCGGCCCACTTCCTGGCCGTTGAACCGGATCACGTGCGGCATCATCAGGGCCACCGCCTGGCCGTGCACCACGTCGTAATGCTGCGTTAGCGGGTTGGCCAACGCGTGCGCGGCGCCCAGCATGCTGTTCTCAATGGCCAGACCCGCGAAGTAAGCGCCCAACTGCATGGCGCCGCGGGCTTCCAGGTTCTGCGGATCGTCGAGCACGCGGGCGAAGTTGGCTTCGAGCAGCCGCCATGCCTCGCGGCTGAAGATCAGCGACACCGGGTTGCGCGGCCGGGTGACGTAGGTTTCCAGCGCATGCGTGATGGCATCGATGCCCGTCAACGCCGTCACCTGCGGCGGCTGCGTCACTGTAAGCTGAGGATCGAGCAGGGCGATCCGGCAGGCGGCCTTCTTGTCGCCGCAAGCCATTTTCACGTGCGTTTGTGCGTCGGAGATCAGGGCAAAACTCTGAGCCTCGCTGCCGGTGCCGGCCGTGGTGGGCACGGCGATCATCGGCAGCATCGGCTTGTGGGCTTTGCCGACGCCCCAATAATCGCGCATCTGCCCGCCGTTGGTGTAAACAAAGTTGATGCCCTTGGCGCAGTCCATCGAACTGCCGCCGCCCAGGCCGATGAGCAGGTCGGGCTGAAAGTCGCGGGCCGCGGCGACGCCCTGTTCCACGTTGTCGGTGGTGGGGTTTTCGACCACGCCGTCGAACACCATCGTGGTCAAACCCGCCTGCGCGAGCGCTGCCAGGCCGCGTTCGACGTGCCCGCTTTTCACGATGCCCGGGTCACTAATGACCATCGCCCGGCGCGCTCCCAGACCGGCCGCGAGTTCGCCCAATTCGGCAAGACGTCCCGGGCCGAACACCAGCCGGGTGGCGGTTTGAAAATCAAATGGCTTCATAGGCAGACGTTTCTATGGCCAGGCAGGTCGGGTCGTTGGGGAGGAAACATCGCCTGCGCGGTGGGCAGGATGGCCTGGAAGGCGCAACGGAATGGGCTTGAGGTTGGGCGCGACTGGGCAGCTCCGCAACCAGGCGCGCGCACTCTCTGGCGGGATGCTTGCAGCTCCGGTAACGCCGATGCTTTTCTACAGCCGCAGTTTACCAAATCTGCCTGCGGACTAGAACTCGAAACCAGCAGGGCCTATGGATGCGTTTCGAGCGGTGGCTCGTTAGCCCTTCCACTTGCTGACGATGGTCAGCACGGCGTCGTGCAGGTGGCCGTTGGAGGCGAGCACGCTGCTTTTGGCCAGCGGGAGTGGTTCACCCTGGCAGTTGGTGACACGGCCGCCGGCTTCTTCCACAAACAGTCGCCCGGCCGCGAAATCCCAGGCCGAAAGCTGGTACTCGAAGTACGCTCCGTACATGCCCAGGGCAACTTGGGCCAAATCGAGCGAAGCGGTGCCAAACCGGCGGATGCCGTGAATCTGGTGGCCGAACAGCTCATGGATTGCCCGCAGCGTGGCTTCCATCATGGCGCCGCGGTCGTAATAAAAGCCCACGCCCACCAGCGACTGGCTCAGCGACGTTTCGTTATTCACCTGCACGCGGCGGCCGTTGTACCAGGCGCCCTTGCCGACTTCGGTCACGTACCAATCTTCGCGAATCGGGTTATAGATCACGCCGCACCGCGCCTGTCCTTGCTCGTAGTAAGCGATGGAGATGGCAAAGTGCGGGAGGCCGTGGGCAAAGTTGGTCGTGCCGTCGAGCGGATCGACGATCCACAACTTGGGGGCGCTGGCGTCGGCCTGGTGCGATTCCTCGCCCAAGATGGCGTAATCGGGGAAGGCCTCGCGGATCGCCGCCACGATGGCGTTTTCCGACTCAATGTCGGCATCGGACACTAGGTCGGAAACCGCCTTGGTCCGCATCTCGACGCCTTCGCGGAAGTAGCGGGCGACAATCTCGCCGCCAACCTGGGCCGCCTGCCGGGCGACCTGCAATTCCTGAGATTCGTGCTCCATAAATGCCTGCCGGGGCCAAGAGGTAACTGCTGCGACCTGACCCGGCTAATAGCGCGGCTGGCAGAGATTCCGTCAAGGGGAGTGAACAGCCGCCGAGCGGGGCGGGGGGCAGGCAATGCCGAAGCAGGCGCGCGTTAGCGTTCGCGCGTCACGATCACGATACCGGCCGCCACGGCGGCACCACCTACCAGCAGCCACGGCGATACGTGGTTCCCGCGCAACAGCACGCCCAGGATGATGCCAAAGATCGGCTGAGCAAACCCAAACACAGCCAACTGGCTTGCCCGATGCCGCCGCAACAGGGTGGCCCAGGCCGCGAAGCAGAAGCCGGCCACGATGATGCCTTGGTACAGCAGGGCCCACGTTGCGGCGGGCTCGAACCGAATCTGCGAAATGGGTTCGGTGGCCAGGCCCGTGAGCAACAGCAGCGACGCGCCGACCATGTTGCTCCACAGTACGAGCTTGCCGGGTTCTACCGTCCCCAGGGCGTGCTTGCTGTAAACGATGTTCGCCGCCAGGAACCAACTGCTGACGAACACGATCAGGTCGCCCGACAGGTGCCCCACCCGGGTTGCGTCGCCCGAGGCATTGCTGGCTCCCAGCACCACGGCCGCCACGCCCACGGCCGAGAGCGAAAGGCCCACGCTCTTCCACATCGTTAACCGGTCGCCGGCCAATAGAAAGTGGGCCAGCAGCGCCACCCAGACCGGGTTGGAGCCGATCAGCACCTGGCCGTGCGCGGCCGAGGTCAGCGTGTGCCCCCAGTGGAACAGGCCAATCTGGATGCCCAGCAGCGTGCCAGCAACCAAGACTGGCTTCCATTGCCGAGCCCGCAAGGCGAGCGGCTGGCCGTCCCACCAGCACCACAGAGCGATGCACATGCTGCCCAGTCCGAACCGCACGCCAGCCGTCATCAGCGGTGGCCAGACATCCTGGGCAAACTGGATCGCCACCGACGTGCCAGCCCAGAGGATGGCACACAGCAGGGCCAGCGCCGCCGCCGGAATGGTGATCGGCTGCAGGCTCGACATCGACGGCGCCGGAGCAGCCGGCGGAGTGTCGGCCGTTCCTGCATCGGTTATGGGATGAATTGGCGAAGCTGTCGCTGGTGCGGATGACGGCACAGGGTTCGTGGTTCGGCTGGAATCATGGCGCAAAACGTCCGCGTCGCCGGGCTGTCGCGGTGAGTGATCGAACTCATGCGCCATGGGGACGCCGTCTTCCTGAAACCGAAGGAGCCAATGCGCGGCAGGCATACCGCGGCAACCAGCAGAGCCGGGACGCTTCCTGCGTCCCCCTACCTGCGATCATGGGGCAAGGAGCCATCGCTGGGAAGGGGGGAAGGTCAGCGGCGCCTTGAGTTATAGTCACTCGGCGGCTTGGTCTGGTTCGGCTTGCAGCGGAACTCGGGCGTCGATCATCAAGGCCGCCACGCCACTGATGAAGAACGCGCCCGCGCAGATCATGAAGATGCCCTCCCACCCGACACGGCTAGGCACTAGCAGGATCGACGAGGCAATTGCGGCCCCGAAGTTCCCCCACATGTTGCCCCAGCCCAGCGCCGAGCCCACGTACTTGCCGGCGATATCCTGCTGGAAGGCCCAAACCGCCGAGAGGCCCAGGTCGGTGGAAAACGCCACCAGAGCGAACGCCGACACATACGCCCACAGCGGCAGCTCCAGCCCTGGCACGAAGTACGGCAGCAGGCAGACCAAATAACCTGCCATGGCCGTAAACCGGGTCAGCCCCATCGGCAGCGAGCGTCCCCACCGCAGCCCAAGTTTGCGAGCCAGGTAGTCGGTCAGCGGGCCGCCCAAGAGCATGCCGGCCCAGCCCACCATGATCGGCAGCAGCATATAAAACCCGCGTTGCTCGATCGGCACGCGGTGGACTTCGTCGAGATAGCGTGCCAGCCAGGTGGTGAGGAACACCCAGCCCACATTGGTGGTGAACTGCATGATTGAGCTCATCCACAAATTGAAGCTGGTGAGGATGGCCCGCATGGGCAGCCCCTTGGCACGGCCGCTGGCGGCTGCCACGGTAGCCGGCCGGCCATGTTCGATCACGGCCAGCTCGGCTTCGTTGCAGCGCGGGTGCAGGCGAGGCTCGTCGCGCACGACCCACCAGAAGAACAGGGCCACAACCAGCCCTAGCGCGGTGTACAAGAACATCACATCGCGCCAGCCTTCGCCGTACACCTTGCGAATGTCGGAAAACGCTGATTCGAGCAGCAGTCGGTTAAGACGCGTTTGTTCGTCCGACGAAAGCTGCGTGTTGGGCGACTCGGGATCGCCAATCAGGGACTTCGCCTGCTGGGGAAGCGTGTCCCAGGGAAAGAGGCTGGCCGAGTACAACTGCGGGTTGGTTAGCAGTGCGTTGAACGCTTCGACCAACTGTGGCTTTGCTTCATCGAACTGCTGCTGCAAGGCCTGACGTTGCTCGTCGGCATCGGTTTTGGCATCGCCCGTGGCGTTCGCGCCGGTTTGCTTCAATTCTGCAACGCGGCGGCCGAATTCGCGGAGGGTTTCAGCGGATTCGGGCGGCAGCAGCTCCAGAACCCGCTGACCTTCGGCGGCTTTCAGTTCTTGGTTCGAGTCGCGGTCATTCTCCGGCAGATGGTCCCCCAGCGTGACCTCGTAAGCCAGGTTGACGCTCATCAAATCACGCGGCGTCAGCAGCGATGACACGCTCATCGGCACAAACGCCACCAGCAGTAGGGCCGTAAGGAAAGGAGCCAATGCTCCGCCCACGCGACCGCCCATGGCTACGATACTGCTGGCCGTACCGCGGGCGGTGAACGGTACCCATTTGCTGATTAAGTTGGCCGCCGTGGGGTAAGCGCCGGCTTGTCCGAAGCCAAAGCCTGCGCGGAACAGAAGTAGCGCCACGAAGCCGCTGGCCAGGCCGATCAGCCCGGTGAAGATCGACCACGTGAGAATGTAGATGGTGAGCATCGTCCGGCCGCCGAAGCGATCAGACAACCAGCCGGCGGGCACCTGTCCCAAGGCGTAGGTGTAAAAGAACGCGCCGAAGATCCAACCGATCTGGTCGTCGGTCAGCCCCAGCCCTTGTTTGATGTAAATCTCGACAATGGAAAGGCAATAGCGGTCCAGGTAGAGCAGGACCGACATCAACGTGGCTGCCAGGACGACGTAGTAACGTACCCGGGTTTGACGAGATGGGGCAGACATGGAGGGGACGCCTCGCAAGCGGGTCATGGGCAGCCAAACTGAGGAAGCAGCCCGCCAATGTAGAAGGCCCACCCAGGTCGTGCAATTACTGTCCGGACCGCGCCGGCGGTTTCAGCCCGCAATCACTTCGGCCAGGCGGTCGTAACTGGCGGCAGCGCCGTGTTCCATGCCCGAGGCAATAGCACCGTCGCGTGCCTCCTTGGAGGGGAATACCACGATGATGGTCATGAGCGTATGCGCGTTGTGTTCCGTGAGCGCCAGCGTGGCCAGTTGCTCACCGGCTTGCGGTTCGCAGCCAACCTCAAAACGCTCGGTGCGGACGATCCGTTCCGGCGGAACGATCTCTCGGTACTGGCCGCACATGGCCAGTTGATTTCCGTCGCCGTGCTGCCAAACGTGACGAAAGTTGCCGCCAACAGTCAGGTCGCTTTCGCACTCGGTCATCGTCCAGCCCGGCGGTCCCAGGAGCCAGCGTTTGAGCAGCTCAGGCTGCGTGAGCGCTTCAAACACGAGCGCTCGCGGGGCGTTGAAGGTGCGCTCGATCACGATTTCGCGGTCGCCCGAGGCGGTCACGGTCAGCGTGTTGTTGTCAGACATGACGTGGCTCCAAGGAGAGAGAATTTAGCGGCGAGGCTTGCGCCGCTGGGGACGAGAAGGATCGGTTTGCATTTCAGCGAGCAGGTTGTCGAGCCGGGCGAAGTTGGCTTCCCACGTTTCGCGGCATTTATCAAGCCAGCCGCTCGCTTCCGCCAGCGTTTGAGCGACCAAACGGCATGGTCGTCGCGTGCCTTCGCGCGAGCGGGTGATCAACCCTGCTCGTTCCAGCACTTTTAAGTGTTTCGAGATGGCTGGCTGGCTCATCGCGAACGGCTGAGCCAGCTCCATCACGGTGGCTTCGCCCTGGGCCAGCCGGGCAAGGATCGCCCGCCGCGTGGGATCGGCCAGCGCGGCGAATGTGGCATCGAGATGTGGCGAGTCGGTTCGTTTCATATCTAATAGGTTATATAACTAGTCGGTTAATTACAAGCCGATTTCGTTGTGGCGGGGGCAGCGCTCGAATTGGCACTAGGCGTAGAACTGCTGGCGTGTGACAGCCGGCGCTGGTTAACTTGGTGCGCGACGTATCGAATGCGAATCGGCTACCTGGCCGAAGGCCCATGCTAATGGAACCACCTGCGATGGGATTGCGAACTGGATTGCTGAGTCTGCTGGTCGTGCTGGCTGCTGGTGGTACCGCGTCGGCGGACGATGCTCCGCGGCCCAACATTCTTTTCCTGTTGGCCGACGATCAGGCGTACGACACCATCGCCGAGCTGGGCAACCGCGAGATTGAAACGCCCAACCTCGATCGGCTTGTGCAGCGCGGCGTGACGTTCACGCACGCTTACAACCAGGGTGGTTGGGTCGGGGCTGTCTGCGTGGCCAGCCGCACAATGCTCAATACGGGCCTGAGTCTTTGGCGAGCCAGGGCTGCCGAGAACGATCTCAACCAGTGGGTGCAGCAGCGCCGTCTCTGGCCGCAGCGATTGGCCGCGCAGGGCTACGACACCTATTTCACCGGCAAGTGGCATGTGAAGGCCAATCCCCGCCAGGTGTTCCAGGTCGTGCGCAACGTGCGCGGCGGCATGCCGAACCAAACGCCGCAAGGTTACAACCGTCCGCTGCCGGACCAGCCCGACGCCTGGAAGCCCTGGGATACGCAGTTCGGCGGCTTCTGGCAGGGCGGCAAGCACTGGTCGGAGGTCGTGGCCGACGATGCGATCGACTACCTGGCGATGGCTCGCGGCAGCGAGAACCCGTTCTTCATGTACATCGCGTTCAATGCGCCGCACGACCCGCGGCAGTCGCCGCGCGAGTACGTGGAAAAGTACCCGCTCGAAAAGATCTCGCTCCCGCAACCGTATGTGCCGCAATACCCCTACGATATCGGCAGCAACCACATTCGCGACGAAACGCTGGCTCCCTTCCCTCGCACCGAACACGCGGTGAAAGTGCATCGCCAGGAGTATTACGCGATCATCACGCACATGGACGCCCAGATCGGCCGCATCCTCAAGGCCCTGGAGGACAGCGGCCAGGCCGAGAACACGTACATCGTGTTTACGGCCGACCATGGGCTGGCGTGCGGGCATCACGGCCTGATGGGCAAGCAGAACATGTACGACCACAGCATGCGCGTGCCATTCATGGTGGTGGGGCCAGGCATCACCGCAGGCCAGCGGATCGATGCTCCCATTTATCTGCAAGACGTGGTGCCGACCACGCTCGAGTGGGCCGGGGCCGCGGTGCCTGAGGACGTGGAGTTTCAAAGCCTGGTGCCGCTGCTGCGGGGCGAAACTGGTAACTGGCGCAAAGCGGCTTACGGCGCCTACATCGACTTCCAGCGGATGGTCATGCGCGACGGCTTCAAGCTGATTGGGTATCCCAAGCTCGACAAGATCCTGCTGTTCGACTTGCGGAACGATCCGCTGGAAACCCGCGACTTGTCCAACGACCCGCGGTATGCCTTTCAGCTCAGCCAGCTTAAAGGTGAGTTGCGGCGCTTGGCCGCGGAGCTGGACGACCCGCTGTTCAAGGAGGCCCGGCCCTAGCGCTGCGACCCGGCATGGCCTGGCCGGCCCTGGTTCGCACGGGATCGTCCATTTCACGCCTCGCTCCGCGCCGAACGCATTTGATAGAATGATTGGCCGGAGCAATGTCGGCACTTTGTGCGGGGCAACCTATCGCCGTCGAACCATGTCGGGCACGTCGTCCACTTCCAGCCAGCGGCTCGCCACGCCGATCAAGTACCTCAAAGGGGTTGGGCCGGACCGCGCGCCGCTGTTCCATAAGCTGGGCGTCCGCAACGTCGCCGAGCTTCTGTTCCATTTCCCGCGCGACTACCAGGACCTGTCCGATGTCCGCGAAATGGAAGAACTGGAGGACGGCGCCACCGTCAGCGTGATTGGCACGGTGGAGGACATCGATCAGCGCACAACCAGCAGCGGCACTATCACTGGCGTGCTCATCCGCCAGGGCGAACAGCACGTCCGCGGCGTGTGGTTCAACCAGGCTTACTTGCGGCAGAAGTTTCGCAACGGGCAGTTGGTGGTGTTCTCCGGCAAGGTCCAAATGCGCGGCCTGGCCTGGGAGATGCCTCATCCGCGCATCCAGTGGCTGCAAGATGGCGAGCAGGTCAGCGGCGAAATCCTGCCGATCTACCCACTGTGCGATGGGCTCAAGCAGGAACACGTGCGCCGGGCGATGCGGCATGCGCTGGAAACCTACCTGGAGGACTTGGAGGAGGTGTTTCCGGCCGAGTACCTCCAGACGCATCAACTGTGGCCGCTCAAGCAGGCGTTGCCGCAGTTGCACTTTCCGTCGTCGATGGAAGATCTGCAGCAAGCCCGGCGGCGATTCATCTATCAAGAACTGCTGGTGATGCAGCTTGGCCTGGCCCTGCGCCGGCAGATCACCATGCAGCAGTCGGCGAACCCGTTGCCGGCGACCGGCAAGATCGACGCCCGCATCTTGCGGCTGTTCCCATTCGAACTCACAGCCGGTCAGCGCGAGGTGGTGGCTGCCGTGGCCGCCGACATGGCACGCAGCCGCCCCATGAACCGGCTGCTGCAAGGCGACGTAGGCAGCGGCAAAACCGTGGTCGCGGTGTATGCCATGCTGCTGGCCGTGGCCCACGGCTGCCAGGCCGCGCTGATGGCTCCCACTGAAGTCCTCGCCCGGCAGCATTTCGAAACGCTCAAACGCATTCTGCACAACAGCCACGTGCGGTTGGGGCTGCTGGCGGGCAGTCTCACTGCCAAGGAGCGGCAGCAAACACTGGCGGCATTGGCGGCTGGCGAGATCGATGTGGTGGTCGGCACGCAGGCTTTGGTGCAAGACGGCGTGCAATTCGCCAAGCTGGCCCTGGTAGTGATCGACGAACAGCACAAGTTCGGCGTCAAACAACGGGCGGTGCTGCGTGGGGCGGGCTTACAGCCGCATTACCTGGTGATGACGGCCACGCCGATTCCGCGCACGATCAGCATGACGCAGTTCGGCGATTTGGACGTTTCGACGCTCCGCGAAAGCCCACCCGGCCGTAAGGGCGTGAAAACCTACCTGGTGCCGGAGGAGAAACGCGATTCCTGGTGGGACTTCTACCGCAGCAAGCTCCGCGAGGGCCGTCAGGGATACGTGGTGACGCCACGCGTTGAGCAAGCCGAGGACAGCCCGGCGAGCGTGGAAGAACGATTTGCCTCGCTGGCCAACGGCGAGCTGGAGGCGTTCCGCTTGGGCATGGTGCATGGCCGCATGTCGCCGGACGAGAAAGAAGCCTGCATGGCCGCGTTTCGCCGCGGCGAAATCCAGGTGCTGGTGTGTACCACGGTGGTCGAGGTGGGCGTCGACGTGCCCAACGCCACGCTGATGGTGATCGAAGCGGCCGAAAGCTTTGGGCTGTCGCAATTGCACCAGTTGCGCGGCCGCGTCAGCCGTGGTACGCACCCAGGCGTGTGCGGCCTGTTTGCCGACCCGCAGAACGAAGAATCGCTCGCCAGGCTCGAAGCGTTCGTCGCCACGACCGATGGCTTTGAACTGGCCGAGCTGGACTTCAAGATGCGCGGGCCAGGCAACCTGTTTAGCACCCAGCAGCACGGGATGCCGCCCTTGTACATTGCCGACTTGGCACGCGACCGCGTGTTTTTGGAAGAAGCACGCCGCGACGCCCAGCAGCTGGTAGATATCGACCCGGGCCTGGCCAATCCGGAGTTTGCGCTGTTGCGGCGAATGGTGCTACGGCGTTATGGGCAAGTGCTTGAGTTGGGCGACGTGGGGTAACCGCGAATGCCACCCTCGTAGGGGCGGCTGTGCGGACCATGATGCGGGCACACGCTTAATTGCTTATCGCGATGCCGATGGTGCGGTTCCTTCGCTGGCGCTTCAGGCTTGCGGAATCTGGGAAACGCTGGTGCGTATCACGCACGGCTCGCAGAGCCGTGGCACTTAAGTAGGGTCCGCTGTGCGGACCATGATGCGGGCACACGCTTAATTGCTTATAGCGATGCCGATGGTGCGGTCCCTTCGCTGGCGCTTC
>Ga0182737_1002177_pt1 | contig 16600 bp, 11 predicted proteins | sample eDN5th30CBELigOP_FD_128878 | JGI IMG/M metagenome (GOLD analysis project Ga0182737, IMG submission 128878) | Enriched Organic Plus compost microbial communities from Emeryville, California, USA - eDNA 5th pass 30_C BE-Lig OP (version 2) (version 2) ...
CACTCGAGGACACGCCCTCGGTGCCTGTGGTCGATGTCATCAACAAGTACGCCTTGCTGCGGCTGATCGACCGCGATGGCGACGGCTTCGCCGAACGCGTCGAAACCATCGCCTCCGGCTGGGGCCATACCGCCGACTATCACGATTGGACCGTGGGCTTGCCCCGCGATAGTGCCGGCAACTACTACCTGGCCATTCCGTGCCAGCAGGACAATCGCCCGCTGGCGGCAGCAAAGCACCGCGGCGAAGCCTTGCGGCTCGTCCCTCGCCAACCCGACGCCAAGAACCCGCACCGCTACGCACTTGAAGTCATCTGCGGCGGCCTGCGGTTCCCGATGGGCCTGGCCCTCAGCGCCGATGGCCAGCTGTTCGCCACCGACAACCAGGGCAACTACAACCCGTTCAACGAGCTGAACCACCTGCAGCCCGGCAAGCGGTACGGCTTCATCAACAAGCTGGAGTTCCGGCCCGATTTCAAGCCGCCGCTCACGCCGCCGGCCGTCAACCTGCCTCACCCGTGGACGCGCAGCGTCAACGGCGTGTGCTTCCTGGAAGTGCCGGGCCGCGACAAGGCGTTTGGTCCCTTCACCGGCCACCTGCTGGGCTGCGAGTACGATACCCGCAAGCTGATCCGCATGAGCCTGCAATGGGTCGATGGCCAGTATCAGGGAGCCGCGTATCCGTTCAGTGTCGAACCGGCCGATCCGCAGCAGGCGCTCGAAGGCCCGCTGGCCTGCGAGATCGCCCCCGATGGCTCCATCTACGTGGGCAACATCCGCGATAGTGCCTGGGGCGGCGGGGCCAACACAGGCTCGATCGTGCGGGTACAGCAGAACGGGCCGCTGCCGCCGGGCATTGCCGAGGTGCGGGCGGAGCGCGACGGGTTTGTGATCGATTTCACAGCCCCGGTCGCCGCCGACAAGGCTGCCAACGCCGCCAACTATCGCGTGAGCAGCTACCGCCGCGAATCGACGCCGGCTTACGGCGGCCCGGACCTCGACCGGCAAGAAAACGCCGTGCGGAAGGTGGAGCTGTCCGCGGACCGCAAGTCGGCCCGCCTCACACTCGACACCATGCGGCCCGGCTTCGTGTACGAGCTGCGTCTGGAGAACCTGGCCGATGGCCCGGTATTCTTCCCGGATGAAGCGCACTACACGTTGAACCGCGTGCCCAAGTAGCTATCGGCAAGAACTTACAGCCAGGCGGGTGCAGCCACGTCGCGGCTGCGGTACTTTGAACGGGTACGATCTCCTGCGCCAAGTGCCGCGCTGACGGTACGGCGTCCTTCGTTCCATGCGAGGAGGCCGACCCATGGTGCGCTCGCTGGCTGGCATCGTCGGTGTAGTACCGGCTGTTTTCTTCTTGCCAACTCCTGTTGGCGCCCAGGAGCCGTCGGCCGAGCCGCAGGATTCGCCACAAGGTCACGCGCGTGTCATCCCCCGCATCCAAGTTCTTGTAGGGTGCTTGCTTGCGGGCCACCATTTCCACTCCGCCGGCGATGGATTCACTGCGCAATACCGTTCCGCCAGGCGATGTCTGGCCTACGAAAACGTATGCCACCGCCAATTGGGGCAGCGGATCAACGTCCCGTGAGCACTGGCAACCGAGAAGGAGATCCCCGAGAGTGCACCCCGCCGTAATTCAGAGGACAGCATCATGGTCGCTAACGGCGATGGAGCATGAAATCATATGCCACTCACCGAACAAGAATATATTGATCGCATCGCCGACCTATGGCCTGGTCCAGACGAGGATTCGTCCTGGGATTTGATTTTATTGGCAGAAGAGGCCGTTCAAGCGTTTCCGCAATCGCCGGAACTCTGGTGGTACTTAGGATTCGCACTTTGCAGAATAGATCCTGACAGTCGCCCTTTGACCATTCGTCGCCTGGACTGTTTACGCCGCGTAGTGGAATTGGACCGCGGCCATGCGGACGCGCACGAAGAAATCGGCTATCTCTTGGATACCTATTTCGACGATTTTCATGGTGCGGAAGAAGCCTTCCGAGATGCCATTGCTTCTGGCGCCGGAGTCGACTCGTACGTTGGCTTGGCTCGTGTCTTAGCTCAGATGGGCAGGCGAGAGGAAGCTTTGTCTCTGCTCGCGACACTGAGTAGCCCGGACGCAACACACCCCTCTGTTATTAATATGACGAACGAGCTTAATGAAGGAATCTGGGAGCAGCGTCCGTAAGCGAAACAGAGTTCTTGTCGGGTGATTGCTTAGGGGACTCCGCCGGCGATGGATTCACCGCGCATGACAATTCCGCCAGGCGGTGCCTGGCGTACGGAAGCTACAGCAACTCGGCAATGGGTTCGCCGCTCGGCAGAATCGGGATCGGCCGGCCAGCGTTGTCCATAATCGCCTGGTCGATGTCGATGCCAAAGCAGTGATAGAGCGTGGCCAGCAGGCAGTTGCTATCCATGATCCGGTCGACCGGTTCTTCGCCCTTGCGGTTGGTCGCGCCGATCACCTGTCCCATCTTCAGCCCGCCGCCGGCCAGCAGCACGCTCATGGCGTTGGGCCAATGGTCGCGGCCGGGGCCGTAGATGTTGGCTCCGCGGGTGCGGACGGTGGGCGTGCGGCCGAACTCGCCGCAGAAGATGAACAGCACGTGCTCATCCAGGCCGCGGACGTGCAGGTCCTCGATCAGGGCCGACACAGCCTGGTCGAACACCGGCATCCGCTCCTCGTACGACTTAAAGATGTCGCAGTTCACGGCGTGATCGTCCCAGGTGCTGATCCGGCCGGTTTCAGGCGTCAGCCGGAACGTGGCCTGGCACTGCACGAACCGCGAGCCGGCTTCCACCAACCGCCGACACGTTAGCAGGCTCTTGCCCCAGTGCGTGTCGCCGTAGCGTTCACGCGTGGCTGCAGGCTCGCGCGACAGGTCAAACGCCTGACGCGTGCGAGGGCTGGAAAGCATGGCCAACGCCCGCCGCTGGAACAAATCCATGGCGTCCATCACGCCCGAGCGATCCAAGCCGCGGGGCAACCGATCGAGCGCCTGGAGCACGCCCGACCGGCGGTGCAGCGATACGATTCCCTCGGGCGAAACGGCCAGGTTGTCGGAGGTCGCCCCGGAGGCGTAAATCGGCACCGGGTCGTAGGTGTTTGCGCCGGTGGAGGTCAGCGGGTTAGGCGAAGGCATGTACGGCGCATAAGCCGGGCCCAGGTAGGCCGGGCCGCCGCCGTAAAACTTGGTGTTGGCGATGAACAGCGGAATGTCCTTCACCTGCGGCTCCAGGTGCCGGGCGACAATCGAGCCGACTTCCGGAAACTCCGAGTCGTTCAGGTTCGCTTGCCGCGACGAATAGCCCGTCAGAAAGCGGTGCGTTCCGCCGGAGTGCTCTGCCCGCTTGTGGTGCAGGCTGCGGACGATCGCGAACTTATCGGCCATTCGGGCCAGCCGAGGCAGATGCTCGTTGATCTCGATGCCCGGCACGTTGGTTTCAATCGGCCGGAACTTGCCGCGGTATTCCTCGGGCGCGTCGGGCTTGAGGTCGAGCATATCGATATGGCTCGGCCCGCCGTTGGCCCAGAACAGAATTACCGAGAACGGCTTGCGGCTCGTGCTGGCCGCGGCCCTGGATTCCTCGGCGGCCAGCAGCGTCGGCAGGTCAAGGCACGTGGCCCCCGTAGCGAGTGCGCCTAAGCTCAAGCCGCCCAGCTTGAGCCAGGTACGGCGATCCATGGGACCAGAACAGCGGGGTGCGGCGAGCGAGGTATGGGTGCGCGGCATGGTGTGTCGTCTCCCGTCTTGGGTCATGCCAGCCCAAATCATCCAATCGTTGCGCAAGCATGTGATGATGCATAGTACCAGACGGGGGGGATGCAAGCCAGGGAAACACGCGGCCGCGGCAAACCGAAGGCGGAAAACAAAAAAAGGCGGCGTGCTCCGCAAACCGTCGGAGCACACCGCCTGAAGTTGCCGCGAAAAGGCCGCTTAGATGATGACCGGCTTACCGAGCATGCGCCGTACCACTACCCACTGACCGGCATGCAGCGTGGGGTGCATGGCCATCAGCGTGAACACCGAACCGACGGTGGGGAACTTCGACCGGAACGCTTCGGGGGCGGGCTGATCCAGCTCGTCCTCGCTGACGCCGGCCAGCACGTCGTCGATCAGCTTGCGACGCTCGGCGTAGATCTGCAGCAAGGTCTCCTTGCTGTCGAACGCCGACGGGTCGTCCAGCGCCGCGTTCTCCTTGGCATACCGCTCGGTAAAACCTTCAGGCAGCGGCGGAACGCTGCCGGGCTTGCACGCCTCGACCAGGTGCGTATCCGCCACGATCAAGTGCCCCAACTGCCACAGGGCGTGGTTGGCCCCGGCTGCCGGCCGCTTGAGGCATTCGTCGTTAGTCAGGTCTTGCAGGTACGCGCTGACCAGGAAGTCCGAAAGCTTCATCGCCCCGCGAATGATAGATACCCCGCTCATGTTGTTCTCCCTGTAACGGCTAGGAGTCAGGTTTTAGGCAGTGCTCTTAGAGCATGGCGGCTAGGATCAGGCAATGTCGAAGCCCTGCACGGCTTCTTCGTGTCCGTGGGCGGCAGAAATGTACATCGCCTCGAGCATGGCCACGACCAGGGCGGATTGCTCGGGCGGGATGGGCACTTCGCGGTCTGCGAGCACCGCGTCGGCAAACGCCCGGACCGCCGCCCGATGCGCCTTCTCGCCTGTCGCCGGCGCGAGCTGCACATCCCACGGCTGCTGGTTGCGTTCGCCGGCGATGCGGTTCTCCGGCCACACAAAGCCCAGGTGTTCGCCGTACATCTGCAGGCAGCGGAATTCGTCCTCCGGCTGGAAGCCCAGCCACGAGGCTTCCAGCGAAAGCAGCCCACCGCCATCAAAGCGGATCACGCCCGCCGAGAAATCCTCGACGTCGATCGTTTGGTGGTTCCAGGTGCCCCACTCGCTGCCGACCTCACCGCTCTTGGCCAGAATATCGTACACGCCGCCGGAAGCCGTCAGCGGCCGAGGGCAGCCCATCAGCCACCAGGCCAGATCGAGCATGTGCACGCCCAGGTCGTACAGGGCGCCGCCGCCGCTGAGCCGCCGATCGGCAAAGGCCGGCTTGCCTGGCAAACGCCGCCGCCGGAGCCACTGTGCCCGGGCGTAGTACGCGCGGCCCATGGGCGATTCGGTGAGGAAGTTACGCAAAGCGACGACCGACGGCTCAAACCGCATGTGCTGGCCGATCATCAGCTTCTTGCCCGACGCGGCCGCCGCCGACAGGATCGTAGCCGCACCGGCGCGGGAGGTGGCCATCGGCTTTTCGCACAGTACGTGCTTGCCAGCCTGGAGGGCCTGCACGGAGATCTCGGCGTGCATGGCGCTGGGGGCGCAGATATCGACGACGTCGATATTGGGATCGTCGAGCAGGTAGCGGTAGTCGGTCACTCGCCGCTCGATGTTGAACTCGTCGCCGGCGTACGCCAGGGCCGCTTCGGAAACATCGGCCAGGGCGACCAGCCGCGCGCCGGGATGCCCAGCCCAGGCCGGCAGATGCTGGTCGCGGCTAATCATGCCGGCGCCGATCACGGCTACCCGCAGTTCACCCAGTGGGCTGCGGCCCGCGGCAGGTTCGCTGGCTTGCTCAACGGCCAAGTCTTGAGGTTCTTGCATGCCAAATTGTTGGTGTGTGGGGAGCTGGGAGTGTTTGCGGGCGGATGATGGCCGGCTCGGCAATCGATGCCTTAGCAACAACGCGAGCGGCCTTCATGCGCAATTATGCGCCCGCAGCCCTCAAGGCAATCGCTTTCAAGAAAACAAGTCAATCGCAATGGCGGCAGCGACAGCAATCACGGCGTTCGCTGCCTGACCGCGACCGGGCAAAGCGATCGTGGACGCTGGCACGGCGCGGTCCCTATGCCTGCCGCCGAAAAGCCATTTACGGCAGGTATTCCACGCTGTGCTGGTAAGCCTCGCGTTGCTTGTCCAAGCCGAGCTGGGCCGTGATGCGGCGCCAGGCTGCGGCCGCCCGGACTAGGGCCTGTTCCGGAGTGGCTTCGCCGCCGACGGCTTTGCGCACCGCGTCATCGAGCGCGGCCAGGTACTGAGCGTGGCCAGGGATGCGGAGGGCGAACATCACGTCTTCGTTGCCGAGGCTTTCAGCCTGAGCGGCAGCCCACTCGCGAACCGCTTGAATGTCGGCTGACGGAGCCCACTGCTCCGCCTGCGAAAGCTGGCTGCGGCGGAAAGGAGCCGTGCCGGCGGCAATGGAAGAAACCTGCACGCCCCATTCATCGCCGGTCAGCGATAACAACAGCACCACTCCGGCCAAGGGCGACTTGCTGTTGGCCGACACCGAGCCCAACTTGCCCCAACCGGGCAGCAGCGGCACGCGGTTGAGCGGGGTTTCGCGCGTCTCGCCATCCACGTAGAGCGTGGTGGCGCCCGGTAGCGGAGCAAACGCCAGCGGCAGCGGCGTTGCGGCCGCGGTGGGCGGGTCTTGCGCATCGGCGCGGGGGAACGACCAGCCGATCGCCATCGCACATTCGCCGCGCTGCAAGGCCGCCAGGGTTTGGCTGCCGTCCAGCGGAGCGGCGTCGCCGGCCAGCTTGGCCACGGCGATCAATTCGTCCAGTGCACGGCGATAGGCCGGACCGGCAATCCGCGGTTCCATCGTCTGATGCTGGAACAGCGTGTAATAATAGGCTGGGTGCCGCGAGTAACCGGCAGCCCTGGCCAGCAGCAAATAGGCCGCGCTGCCTTCTGCCAGCGGCTCGGCAACGGGCCGCCAGGGCTTGCCTTCAGGTGGAGCCAAGTCGCCCAGCCGATCACGGTCGGCCAGTAGCTTGGCGAGCTCCTGGTATTCCTGCCACGTTTGCGGCGGCTTGCGGCCCAGCTTTTCAAGCAGATCGATCCGGTAGCCCAGCACCGGTACTGCCGAGCCCAGCGACACGGCCAACGTCTGGTTATCCCACACGGCCGCCCGATACCGCAGGGCCGCGAACACGTCGTTCAGCTTGTAGTCTTCAAGCGTGAGATTCTCGGCGGTGAACTCGCGCAGCCAGCCGCGTTCGGCCAGCGGGGCGATCAGATGCTCTGCGTAGAGCAACACGTCCCAATCGGGCTGCTCGGCCGCCAGTATTTCCTCGGTCGTACGGCTGGCCACTTCCACCTGGGCGCCGGTGCGAGCCTGCCACTCCTGGCTGAGTTGCTCGACAACCGCCGTCAGGGGCTCATCGTCCACCACCACGACCCTAAGCCGCTCTCCTTCGAACGCGGGCCGGGCAGGCTCCGTAGGCTGCGGCTGTTCGCTCCGGCATCCCAGGCCGCCGGCCCATCCCAAAGCCAAGACAATCCATAATCCGATGCGCCGAGCGGTTGGTGCCATAGTGCTGATGTTGACGGCAGACGGTTGAAGAAGAGGGGACTGCGGCCGAACTCAAGACAATTGATCGTACCAATATCGGCCAGGAACGCATTATGGCTAAGAAGAAGAAACGGCAAAACAGCACGCGACAAGGCCCCAATCTTCGCCGCCGGATAACGCCCGCAGCCGCCCGTTGCGCTTGGCTCGTCACCCGGCAAATGGTCGGGTACAATCGGCGATCGTCTGAGCCGCCGGGGCAGGCTCAGGCAACCGGTCGCATTTGCTCCGCGGGCTGATCCACCGCTATCTGCGTCGCTTGCTTCGCTCACCGCTCAAGCCAACCGAACGGCGAACCATGATTCTCCTGGGCATTGATATCGGAACGTCGGGCACCAAGACCTTGGCCATCCGCGAAAGCGGCGAAATCCTGGCCGAAGCGACCGCCAGTTACCCTTGTTATCATCCCCAACCGCTTTGGAGCGAGCAAGACCCGGCCGACTGGTGGAAAGCCACCGTGGAAACCGTGCAGCGCGTGGTCGAGTGCCTGGGCACCGCCGCCCGCGAGGTCAAAGCCATTGGCCTGTCGGGCCAGATGCACGGTTCGGTCTTTCTCGATGAGCAACACCGTGTGGTGCGTCGTGCACTACTTTGGAACGACCAGCGAACCCAAGAACAATGCCGCGAGATCGAACGCCTGGCGGGTGGGCGCGAGGCGCTGCTGCAAATGGTGGCGAATCCGGCGCTCACCGGTTTCACCGCTCCCAAGATCCTGTGGCTGCGTGACCGCGAACCGGCCAACTTCGAACGCACCCGGAAGTTGCTGCTGCCCAAGGATTACATCCGGTTCCGGCTGACGGGCGAGTTTGCCACGGAGGTGAGCGACGCCTCGGGCACGCTCCTGCTCGACGTGCGGATGCGCAACTGGTCGAATCAACTGCTGGAAAAGTTGAAGCTTGATCGCGACCTGCTGCCTCAATGCTTTGAGTCGCACCAGGTGACCGGCAAGCTCACGCGCGAAACCGCCGAACTGCTGGGCCTGCCGCACGATTGCCTGGTGGTGGGCGGGGCGGGCGACTGCGCGGCGGGCGCGGTGGGCAACGGCATCGTGACCGCCGGCTCGTTGAGCACGTCGCTGGGAACCTCGGGCGTGGTGTTCGTTCACAGCGACGAAGTGAAGATCGATCCCCGTGGACGCGTCCATACCTTCTGCCACGCCGTCGATGGCTGTTGGCACATCATGGGCGTGAACCTGTCGTCGGGCGGCGCGCTGCAATGGTTCCGCGACACGCTCTGCCAGTCGCTCGTCAACTTCAGCAAGTCCGAAGGTTTTGAACCGTACAACTTGTTGGGCCTGGAGGCCGCCCGCATTGCCCCGGGCAGCCAAGGGCTGTTTTACCTGCCTTATCTATCCGGCGAACGCACGCCGCACGCCGACCCCAACGCCCGCGGCTGCTTTATCGGCCTGACCTTGGCCCATGGACGCGGTCACATGGTCCGGGCGATTATGGAGGGCGTGACCTTTGCCCTGCGCGACAGTCTGGAAATCATCCGCGAGCTGGGCGTGCCGGTCGATGAGATTCGGGCATCGGGGGGTGGTGCCCGGAGCCAGCTCTGGCGGCAGATTCAGGCCGACGTGTTCGGCCAACCTGTCTGCTCGCTACAAGCCGAGGAAGGCCCCGCTTATGGCGTAGCGCTATTGGCCGCAGTCGGGGCTGGCGCGTACGATCACATCGCCCAGGCTTGCGAAAGTTGCGTCCGGGTGGTGAGCCAAACGCCGGTGAACGCCCGAACTTCGGAAGCCTACCAGAAGCATTACGCCCTGTATCGCGAGCTGTATCCGAGGCTGAAGGAAACGTTTGCCCAGATTGCCGCGCTCGAGGCGTAAGCCTGCCCCCCATTGCGGCGACGCTGGCGATGCTCCGCTTGCCAGCCGCCACCAGCCTGCCTGTTCAGCGAGGTTCTTCGATGCCCCTGGTTCGCCTGGTTCGTCGCTTGGCCCCCACCATGATTCTGGCGATTGCCGCCGCGATCGCCGTGTTGGCAGTGATTCCGCAATGGTGGCCGGGCGATGCCATTACCGCGGCAGCGGAAGCCCCCGCGCCAATGGATCAGGCCCAAGAAATCTCGCCGCAAACCGTGCAACTGCGGCGGCCCACCCGGGCGGCCTGGTCGGCGGATGGCCGCACGCTGTATATCGCCAATCGCGATAGCGGCAGTATCTCGCTGCTGGATGTCGAGCAGCTCAAACCAGTGGCCGAAGTTGCCGTCGCCCCGCGGTTGATCGACGTGGCCGCTCTACCCGACGGCAACCTGCTCGCTCTGGCCCCGGCTCCCGACAATTGGAAACTCGTCGAGCGGCGGTCGGAGTTACGCCCCGCATTGGTGGAACTTTCCCCCACCCAAACCTCGCCAGGACTGAAGGTGGTCAGCCGGGTTCCGCTGCCTGGGCTGTACCCGGCCAGTATCGAAGTCCTTTCGGCCAACGAAGTGTCCATCACGTCGCTGTGGACGCGGGAAGTCGTCTTACTACAGCGGGCCGATGAAGCCGCCGAGTGGAAGATTGCCCATCGCGTGCGTCTGCCATTTGCCCCGCGACTGCAAAAGCTGGTGCAGCCGGGCCGGTTGGTGGTGACCGACGCCTTCGCGGGCCACGTCGGGCTGATTGAAATCCCCTCTGGCGGCGCTGCCGCTGAAGATGCTCAGAACGAAGCTGTGGCCGCGCCGCGCGTCGTCGCCGTGCGGCGATTGCCGGTGCACAACATCCAAGGGCTGTCGTTCGACGGCAAACGACTCTGGATGGGCTGCCAGGAGTTGAACCCGCTGTCGCAGACCACGTTCGACGACATTCACTGGGGCATCCTGGTCGACAACCACATCCGCAACTTGCCGTTCGAAGAACTGCTGACCGACGACGAAGAAGCGTCGGCCCAGCGGCTTGCCCGCGAGCGCATCTATCGCGGCGACCGCATTTCGCTAGGCACCACGGGCCGCGGAGCCGCCGACCCGGCGGGGCTGTACGTCGATCCCGATGGCTGGCGGGTGGTGGCCCTGGCCGGCTCGCACGAAGTGGCCGTGATTTCCACGCAGCGGGCAGTGATCAGCTTTCTGCAAGTGGGCGAGCGGCCGATCGACGTGATCGCCTCGCCCGATAAGCGGCGAGCGTTCGTGCTGAACCAGTTTTCCGATTCGGTTTCGGTGGTGGATCTCAAGACCGGCGGGCTGATGGGCGGCGAAATCTCGCTAGGCCCGATGCCCAAGCTGAACGCCGTGCAGCGAGGCGAGAAGATGTTCTACGACGGCCGCGTGTCGCACGATGAGTGGATGAGTTGCCACAGTTGCCACACCGATGGGCACAGCAACAGCGCGCTGGTCGACACGCTCGGCGATGACGGCTACGGCGCCCCGAAACGCGTGCTGAGCCTGCTGGGCGTGCGCGATACCGACACCTGGGCCTGGAACGGCCAGATCAAGGAGCTGCACGAGCAGATCGCCAAGTCGGTTGATTCGTCGATGCACGGCCAGCCGCTTTCGGCCGCGGCCATCCACGACATGCAGGCGTACATGTTCTCGCTGGAACCGCCGCCGCCGTTGGAACCGGTGGTGACCGACGAGGACCGGGCCGCCGTTGAGCGCGGCCGGGCGATCTTCGAGCGGAACCAATGCGTCACCTGCCACGTGCCGCCGCTGACCTATACCACCCAGGGCGCATTCGACGTGGGCATGGAAGATCGGCAGGGCAACCGCAAATTTAACCCACCTTCGCTCCGCGGCGTCAGCCAGCGGTACAGCTTGTTCCACGACAACCGGGCCGCCAGCCTGGAAGAAGCGTTCCGCGTCCACGGCCACCAGTTGAACGAGCCGCTGAGCGACCAGGAGCTGGCCGACCTGGTGCGGTTCTTGCGCAGCCTGTAGAGCGCGTGACGGCGCATACCGGGGAGCGTGGCAAGCCGTCGCCATGAATCCCGGGTGTGTACGCAATTCGTGGTCCGCGGAGCGGACCTTAGGGGCGCACAATTGTCATTGGGACATTAGCCGTTACTCGGCCAGGCCGTTGTGTTCGATCTGGGAGATTTTTTCCACGCGGCGGGCGTGGCGGCCGCCTTCGAACTCGGTCTTGAGCCAGATGTTGAGCATGTTCTCAATGTTCTTCTGGCCCAGCATGTCGGCCGACAGGCACAACACGTTGAGGTCGTTGTGGCGGCGGCTCATCTCAGCCGATAGCTCGTCCTGCACGGGTGCCGCGCGCACGCCCGGCACCTTGTTGGCGGCGATAGCCATGCCGATGCCGGTACCGCAGATCAGGATGCCCCGGTCGGCCTCACCCCGGCTGACCGATTCAGCAACGGCCTTGGCGTAGTCGGGATAATCACAGCTTTCCTGGCCGTTGGTCCCCAGATCGAGCACCTCGTCGCCGTGCTGGCTGAGATATTCAATCAGCCGAGTCTTGAGCTGGAAGCCCCGGTGGTCGCTGCCGATGGCGATCCGCATGTCGGTAATACTCCGTCAATGCCCTGTATAGGATGCACGAACTTGGCCGCTCCGGAAATCGCGGCGGGGGCCTCTTCAAAACCCGTTCCGGTTCAATTCTATGCCGCTGGAAGTCCCCGGGCCGGAGCGGTCCGGATAGCGACTATGCCACGAACTTGTCGATCCAGGCCGACAACGATTCGCGAATCTGGGCCGCGCAGCGCCGGTACATTTCCGTCGGCCCGCCGATGGGGTCGGCAACGTCCATGCCGTCGATGCTGAGCAAATGCGTCCTCGATGCGGCACTGGGCCACTCGGCCAGAATCGCCTGCTTGTGGCTGCGAGTCATGGTGATGACAAAGTCGGCATGCTGCACCAGCGGCTCGGTCAGTGGCTGGCTTTCATGCCGCGAGAGGTCGAGGTTCGACTCCCGCATCACTTCCACGGCCTCGGGCGTAGGACGGCCCCCTGGCATGGCCGCGATGCCCGCCGAGCCGACCACGATTCCGCGGTCTTCCAGCTCTTCGGGACGGCAATTGAGCCGCTCGGCCAGCAATTGCCGGCAGATGGTTTCGGCCATGGGGCTGCGGCACGTGTTACCCGTGCAAACGAACAAAATCATCATGCTGCACAGTCGTCGCAAGGTCTGTTCAGACACGACCCCGGCGCGCAAAACCTTCAGGTCGTTGCCCGATACCTGAACCACGGTGGATGCTTGCCCATACCGGCAAGGTCCGTCGTCCACGATCATTTGGATCTGTTCGCCGAACGTATCGGCGATTTGCCGTGCGTTGACGGCCTCGGGCTGACCGTGGGTGTTGGCGCTGGTGAGCACCAGCGGACCGGCGAGCAGCCGCAATACCTCGATGATGGCCGAATGCGCCGGGACCCGCAACCCAACAGTCCCCTCTGGCATAATGGCTGCCCGCGAGGTTGGTGGCAACTGGGTCAGGAGACTATCGGGGTGGGTCGCGTCGAGCACCAGCGTGACCGGGCCGGGCCAGCAGCGGCGGGCCAAGCGGCGGGCCAGCGTGCTCATGTCGGGCACGTAATCCAGGGCGTCGTCGGCACTTTTGACGGCTACCGCCAGCGGCTTGCCGTCGGGGCGTCCCTTGAGATGGATCAACCGATCGACGGCCGCCTCGCACAGCGCGCTGGCCGCCAGCCCGTACACAGTTTCGGTCGGGAAGGCGACGATGCCGCCTTCGACCAACGCCTGGACGGCGCGGTGGATCACGTCGCGGGCGTCGTCCGCGTTGCGCAAGTCGAAGATGGTGGGAGCCATGTGCCTTTCGTATGCTCGACCCAAACGGCCGATCGAGGAGTCTGCCCCATGGGCCCCCTCACGAATAAGCCGTTATAATGAACAACCTTGCGAACTGACAAGGCTTGCCGTCAGGATGCTGTCTGCCGCGGCCTGCCCCCCTCGCCGGCGGCAGGCGAGCCCGGCAGCAATGGGTCGCTGTGAAGTGTGCCTGCACGATGCCGGCGCGAGAAAGCTAACTGCTGGCCGCCAGCGGGGATACCGCAGGCCCGATCGCCGCCCCCGCCAACATTATTTAAGTCAGCCCAGTCGATGAAAATGGGTATCCCATCCCAAGCGACTTCGCAGCCCAACAAGCTGCCCAAGCCGGGCGAGGCGGTACGTCATTCCGCCCGCCGGTGCTGGCACTGCTGCTGTCTGGGCGTGCTGCTGTTGGCTGCCGGGGGCTGCGTGGAACCGGGCGTCGCGGCCGGCGACTTTGATCTGGTTTGGGGGCAGCAGGGACAATCGGCCGGGCGGCTCCAGAAGCCCCGGGCAATGGCGATCGACCGCCAGGACCACGTGTACATCGTCGACATGACGGCGCGGATCCAGGTCTTCACCACCGATGGCCAACTGCTCCGCCACTGGCAGACGCCGGCCTCGGAGCTGGGCAAACCCAGCGGCCTGAGCATCGGGCGCGACGGCAACCTGTTAGTGGCCGATACTCATTACGCCCGCGTCCTGGTGTACTCGCCCGAGGGCGAATTGCTGCAAACCGTGGGCGGGGTATCCGGCAGCCGGCCCGGCGAGTTCGGATTCGTGACCGACGCCGTGCAGGACGCCGAAGGCAATTTTTACGTGTCGGAGTACGGCGACTACGACCGCGTCCAGAAGTTTTCGCCCGATGGCCAGTTCATTTCCCAGTGGGGCGGCCATGGCGCCGAGCCGGGCCAGTTCCGCCGGCCGCAGAACCTGGCCGTCGATGCCCAAGGCAACATCTGGGTGGCCGACGCCTGCAATCACCGCATTCAGGCGTTCGATACCGATGGGAACTTACTCAAGGTGTGGGGGACCGAAGGCAGCGGGCCAGGGCAATTGCGCTACCCTTACGACCTGGAGTTCGACGACCAAGGGCGGCTCTGGGTGATCGAGTTCGGGAACCACCGAGTACAGGTGTTCTCGCCCGACGGCCAATCGCTGGGCTGCTACGGCACGCACGGTCGCCGCCGCGGCCAGTTTCACAACCCTTGGGCCCTGGCCCTCGATTCCAACGACACGGTTTACGTGCTCGATACTTACAACCACCGGGTGCAACGGTTAGACGAATAATCCGGCTACCCCAATCGCGCCAGCCGCTACTTCCCGCACGGCAGCGGCGGCACGCCCGTGTAGCCCGATCGGCGGAGCACGTTCCCACCCTATCCGCTGGTTGCGGGGCAATCTAAACTGGTGAGCGACCAAGGTCGATCGCAACCAGCCAGGGCTGGCCGTACACTCGGACCGCTTTCCCCCAAGCGCATCGCTCCCCGGCGGTCGCTCCCAAAAACTCATACCCTGACGCCCTCCAGGCGCAGTGAAGCTCGGCGAGGAAATGATGGAGACACAGAACTTTGGCGGACTACGCGTGGCTGCCTTTGAAAGCCGCCGCGCGGCCGAACTGGCCCGGCTGATCGAAAAGCAGAACGGCCAGGCCTTCGTGAGCCCGTCGATGCGCGAAGTCCCGCTGGGCAACAACTCGCCGGCCGTCGAATTCGCCAAGGCCGTGATCGCTGGCGAGATCGACGTGGTGATCTTCACCACGGGCGTGGGCTTCCGGCATTTGGTGTCGGCGATCGAAAGCAGCATCGATCGCGACACCTGGGCCGCCGCCCTGGCCAAGGTCACGACCATTGCCCGCGGCCCCAAATCGGTCGCGGCCATGAAAGAGCTTGGCCTCGCGCCGAACTATCGGGCCGACGAACCCAACACGTGGCGCGACCTCATCGCCACAATCGACCGCGCGGGCCTATCCCTGGCTGGCAAGACCATCGGCATACAGGAGTATGGGCAACCCAACACCGAACTGGCCGCCGAGCTGCAAGCCCGGGGCGCAACAGTGCGCAGCGTACATGTCTACCGCTGGGAACTGCCTGAGGACACCAGCCTGCTGGAGGAGAACGTACGCGCCATCGCGGCCGGCGGCCGCGACGTGGCGTTGTTCACGTCGGCCCACCAGGTAGTCAACATGCTCCGGATGGCCGAGCGGCTGCAGTTGGCCGAACCGCTCAAAGCGGCATTTCCGCGAATGGTGATTGGCTCGGTCGGGCCAACCACCAGTGAAATGTTGCGTGAACAGGGTTTGCCGTGCGACCTGGAACCGGAACATCCCAAGATGGGGCCGCTCGTGTTGGCGGCGGCCCAGCGGGCGTCCACGATCCTGGCAACCAAGGCGGGCGCGCCGAACGGTCCTAACGTGAAGTCGGCCGCAGCGCCTTCGACGGCCGCGGACACGCGGCCGCGTCATCCCAGCGAAGACGGCTGGTTCATGAAGGCGTGCCGTCGCGAGCCCACGCCGGTCACGCCGGTCTGGCTGATGCGTCAGGCCGGCCGATACCTGCCGGAGTATCGCGAGATCCGCGAAAAAACCACGTTCCTCGAGCTGTGCAAGAATCCCAGCCTGTGCGCCGAGGTAATGCTGAAAACGGTCAGCCGGCTCGATGTCGATGCCGCGATCATCTTCTCGGATCTGCTGCCGATCCTGGAGCCGATGGGCTTCGACCTGGAGTTCACGCCCGGCGATGGCCCGGCGATCCATAACCCCGTCCGCGCGGCCGCCGACGTGGACCGCGTGCGCGAGCTGGAAAACCTGGAATCGCTCGACTACGTGCTGGAGACGGTGCGGCAGACTCGGGCTGGCCTCGACGACCACAAGGCGGTGATCGGCTTTGCCGGTGCGCCGTTCACGCTGGCCAGCTACGCCATCGAAGGCGGCGGCAGCCGCAACTACCTGGCCACCAAACGGCTGATGTACGAAGATCCCGGCGCGTGGCACGCCCTGCTAGGCAAGCTGGCCCGGGCTGTGGCCACGTATCTCACCGGACAGATCGAAGCTGGTGCCCAATGCGTGCAGCTGTTCGATAGCTGGGCCGGCTGCCTGCACCCCGACGATTATCGCCGCTACGTGCTGCCACACGTGCAAGCGATCATTCAAGCGCTGCCGCCGGGCACGCCGGTGATCAACTTTGCCACCGGCAACCCGACGCTACTGCCGCTGCTGGCCCAGGGCGGCGGCGACGTGATCGGCATCGATTGGCGGGTGCGGCTGGACGACGCCTGGGAGGCCGTCGGCTATGACCGCGGCGTTCAAGGCAACCTCGACCCCACGGTGCTGTTTGCTCCGCTGGATGAAATCCGCCGCCGCGTGTGTGAGATCCTCGACCAGGCAGGCGGCCGGCCAGGGCACATCTTCAACCTGGGCCACGGCGTGCTGCCCGGCACACCCGTCGACCACGTGCTGGCTCTGATCGAAATGGTGCATGAGCTGAGCCAGCGGTAGGGGCAATCGCCGCGACGGCTGACATTCCAATTA
>Ga0182737_1002180_pt1 | contig 16577 bp, 22 predicted proteins | sample eDN5th30CBELigOP_FD_128878 | JGI IMG/M metagenome (GOLD analysis project Ga0182737, IMG submission 128878) | Enriched Organic Plus compost microbial communities from Emeryville, California, USA - eDNA 5th pass 30_C BE-Lig OP (version 2) (version 2) ...
GCTTGCGGGAAAATCCTTTATATTCTAAGGCTTTCCCCGGCTCGGAGCGTAGCGCAGCCCGGTAGCGCACTTGACTGGGGGTCAAGGGGTCGTGGGTTCGAATCCCGCCGCTCCGACCATTTTAAATCAAAGACTTAGCTACCATCTTTGATTACTGGCTATTTTAAAAATAGCCACAATGTAGCCAGATATTGACCTTGGATTCATCCCGCCCACCGACTCGGCAGGCGGGGCTTTTCTTTACAGCTTGATATGCACGGTACGCGGACTGCGACACAGCGCGTCTAGAATTACCGACTTGAATTCCGAGCTTTTCAGTAGGTCGCCGTAGAGCTCTTCTGGATCGAGACGTACTGTCAGATTCTCGATAGTTTTTGCCAAATCCGATCGCGGACCCGTCGCCTTGGCGATGCTTTCAGTCCAGCTTTTGCAGGCTTTGGAGAACGTTTCGCCGATGTCCTTGCGCGGATCGAACAGCGGAACTCCGGTTGGCTCGACATCCTTGAGATAAGACCTGAGACTGCGGATGATGTCCGTTGCTTTACCGATCGGGATAACGACACCCTTCAGATCGTTGTGCGCCACAGAGACGTTTGCATCGGTGCCATCCTCATTGATCTTCACGTGGAACCAAGAGTGCTTTTCATCGAGAGGCTTGACCGTCAATCGCGGTTCGTCTTCATAGAAACTCATCGATACATGGCTCGCATGTTCGCCGCCGGCCTTGGCTGACATGCGGAAGATCTCGCGCCGGAGCGTGCCGATACTCAGATCCAGGTACTGCATGAGTTCGCCGACATCCTTATTGAGAGCTTCGTAATCGATCTCAGCAGTCTTCATATGGACGCTGCCGTCTTCGTTGACCGTGAAGGGGAACGTCTCAGGGCCGATTTCGCAGACGACCTGGCCGCTTTTGGCTGTGATCGTGATCTTGCATTCGGCACGTTTAGCGATGTCGATGATATCCACGATGAATGTGCTCTGTTCTTTACTCATTGTCTTTCCTCGTCTTGGTGGCGATTGACATAGGGCGTGGTGAAGGCCATATGCCGGTTGCCGGGGTGGTACCCGGAAGAAACGCCAAGGTTGGTGGCTGTTAGTCTCCTCGTGTCCTTGGCTAGTACGGAGGACGGCGGCTTACGGGTGGTGCCGGGCATAACGCCGTCCTTTTTCTTGTTGCCCCTCGGCCCGAAGGCCAAAGGGCTTTTTCGACTCCTCGTGTTTTGGTCCGCCGAACGGTTGGAAAGGCCGCCGGGAATGGGGGCGCTTACACGCTTCCCGTCTTGCCGCCGTCGGGGCGGCAAGGGATGGAGCCCGCCGCAGGAATCGAACCTGCCTGATCCACTACGTCTGCCTGTTTAGAAGACAGGGACGGTACGCGGGCAAACTTGTTAGCGTCGACAGTAGCACCATAATTCGCGGACAATCGTCCAACCTGCACTGCCGACGGCCACACCAAGGAAGTAGGACGGCAGATCAATCATGGCTTCCTCCCCTTCCCCTTCACGCGGCTTGCCAGCGATTTCAGGTACGCGGGCTCTTTTTTCGGAGGCTTCACGTTTTCCTTCAGTGTTCGTTTTTCTGCCGTACTCATGCCGCGACCTGCTCAGGCTCGCCATCCTCGGAGAGTTCCTTCTGCCAGGCCGCAAGGGCGCGGTTCATCCGGTCAGTGGCCGAAACCAGCTGGCGGGACAGAAAGTCCTGCCTCACGTCGTCCTTGTCGAACAGATCGCCGATAATCAGCGAAAGAGCCGTGGCGTCGTTGATTGCTTGAACCAGACGTTCTTGCGGGGTCATGATGCTTCCTTAAACTTGATGCCGGTGATGTTTCTGCGCAGGATATCTGCGCGCAGGGTGATTTCGTTCTCGCCGCCGTGACACAGATCCCACGCTTTGATTTCAGGATGGTACTTTCCGAGAACGTAGGACTTGCCGCCCATGAAAACCGTCGCCCCTTCGTGGAAGAGGTCATCGCCAAAGTCCGGAAGTGGCGGCGCGGCCTTCACAACTGTTGGCCATGCGTCGCTTAGCGCCTCGCACAATCGCCGGTAATTGTAATGCAGCGGGTTAGTCGCCTTGCTAGCGATATGCCCCTCAGTCAGAGCTTCAATCACGTCGATTGCGCATGAAAGCTGACCTAGGGCATCATCCATTTCAAAGAATGTCTGTCTCGCCGTTTCGAGTGCGTTCACGTAACTTTCAAGTCCGGTCATGACAAATCCCCCTCGATCACCCGTCCGCCGCGAATAGGCGCGTCGATCACCATCCCGACAACGATCACGCTGTTTCGGGCAACGCCGCCATGTGCCGACTTAAAGCGCTGTCCGAGCGCCGTCCTGGCGCCAAACGGACGAAAACCGATGTACTCCTGTTCGACGTCCATCAGGCGAATGCGTCCATCGTGTTCGATAATTACGGCGCGTCCAGTTTCGTCATAGCGGTTGATATCGACCCAGACGGCCTCACCGTCGATAACCATGGCGCAGAGGTTGCGAGGCTGATGGTGTCTGGCCCGTAGCGGCATATTGCTAGCAATGGGCAAGCCGGTGGCGTTTGCTGGCACTGCGTGCTGCATGATGGTATCTCCTCTACATAGCCGATGAACGGCCTAACGATCGGGAACTTTATTAATTAATGTGAACCATTTTCGTTCATGTCAACTTAACTATAGCGGTTAAAACATCACGTCAACTATTTTCGTTCACATTGCGCAAAATAATTTTTCAAGCTACATATGCGCCATGAACATCACCGCTTCACAAATAAGAGCCGCGAGAGGCTTGCTTGACTGGTCACAGCAGCAATTGGCGACAACAGCCAATGTCGGGCTGTCGACGATACGTAGTTTCGAAACTGGCAAGCGAGTGCCGATCGCCAACAACCTGCAAGCTATTCGAACTGCCTTAGAATCTGCAGGCGTCATCTTCATTGATCAAAACGGAAATGGCCCTGGTGTCCGCCTACGCGACCGCCAAACATGACGCGTAAGGTCATACATCAAGCGGTGAGTCCAGATGGACAAACCCGGTTGGTGTTTTTTCAACGGACTGATGGCGCAATCAGCTGCATCGCGGAAAAATTCTGGATTGATGATGTGCCTGAGTACAACTACCACGCAGAATACTGGGCTGCGTTTACCGACAACGGCTCGATATTTGATAGCCTAGAAACAGCTATTCGTGAGCTTCGAGTGGAGTATCCTTGGTTAGCAGCGGTAAAGGCAAAGGATGATTGAAGTTTCACTGCTTCTACCTCTTGTTGAGGCAGTTGAAGCATGCGGCGGGCGAGAGGAAGAAAACCTCCGTATTGCTCTCAACCACCTTGCAACTTGCGATCCTGACCTAGTAAGGCTGTCCGACGAGGCTATTGCTGCCCGCAGCCCCTCCAAGATTGATGCGGTATTTCGAATCGTAAAACGACGGTTCGATGAAATTGAAGCAAGCGCACGACCGATTGAAGAGTTTGAAATTCCTTATCTCCACCACATTCGAATAAATTGCTCCAGCGGACGTGTGCACATTGGGCACGGCAACCGCTCGGCGCCGCTATTTACTCCCTAGATATCAATTGTCTCATGAACATACGGCGCGCTTCGATAGTTGATATCGCCGGCTAAATGAGGCACCTTCCGACGTATCGCGTTGGAGGGGCAATCATGGCAACAGCGGCAAAAATTCTTGGACTATTGAGCTTGATCGGCGGTGCGCTGTTGGCGCTAATGGGCTTTATAGAGATGAACCGCGGCGGTTCGTTTGCGCTTACCGCAGGGTGCAGTGCCGTAGTCTCTGGCGTGTTTCTCTATTGCATCGGCCAATTGGTCGAATACGCTGCAAGCATTAGCGAGTCACAAAAACAGATCGCTGCTTCGCTGATCGGCAATCGCACTGCGGCCGTAAGCGCTCCTCCTGCTCCAGCAACCAAAAACGCCCCAACAAAAGCCAGCGCGATCTTTGCGGATAGGTAATGAGAACAAACACCGCCAGTACAGCAGCCGCCCAGGAGCGCATTGCTGAGAAATTGGGGCGGTAGCCGACCCTAACCGTGTGAGATACATCAATGGCTGATCATTGGCGCTGTTTATTGCTGTATCGAGCAGTGTGAAGCAGAGTCGCTCAAAAAACTCCACTGCTGACTACTTCGCATCAACGACGACAAAACGGCAGCCGACGTGCATGCTGCTATACAATCTCGCGCAGGACATTTGCGGATTGAAATAGATTAATGAAAACATATATGATTGTCGCTCAAAATTCGCTGTGCTGTTAGCTCAATTCAGTAAATCGAGGGTGGCGCGATGAATGACGAAAACATGGATGAGCCGACCAGAATTTTGTTGCCCGTACATTCCTATTCTGGTTCCTATGCGTGGCAAACGAGTTTTTATGATACGGATCTCGACCCCCGAGACTGGCTGGCGGCTATCATCGATGGTTCTGATGACGCTATCATCAGCAAGGATCTCAACGGCAACGTAAAAACCTGGAACAGGGGTGCCCAGCGACTTTTCGGATACGAACCTGATGAGATAATAGGGAAGCCGATCACTATCCTTATTCCCAAAGATCAACTGCAAGAAGAACCCGCAATCTTAGCACAAATTCGGGCAGGAAACCGGGTCGATCATTTTGAAACTGTTCGAAAGAAAAAAGACGGAACGCTATTTGATATTTCCCTGACCATCTCTCCGATCCGGGACGCGTCAGGCCAGATCATCGGAGCGTCGAAAATAGCTCGCGATATCACAGAGCGACGCCGCGCCCAGGAAGAGCAGCATCTCCTAATGGGTGAGATGAATCATCGAATCAAGAACCTCTTTGCGCTGGCGTCTGCGATCGTATCATTGAGCGGTCGCGGGGCGAAAACCGTAGACGAATTGCGCCAGCGCCTGCAAGCCAGATTGTCTTCCCTTGCGAGAGCTCACGCACTGACTATGCCCAACTCAGGGGACGCGGGGGCGGCGGAAACTTCTCTTCACGCGCTCCTCAACACCATACTCGAACCTTATGACCAACAGAATATTACTGTTACCGGGGCCGATCCAACTGTCTCTGGAAAGCAGTTGAGCAGTTTATCCCTGTTGCTCCATGAGTTCGCGACCAACGCAGCCAAGCATGGGGCGCTTTCAACACCTTCTGGCAGTTTGTGTGTAACGGTCTTGGAAACCGCGGATACGTACACGCTGCTTTGGTCCGAAACCGTGCGAACTGAACAAAAGGAAACCGATTCTGAGGGGTTTGGTACTCGACTTGAATCAGCTCTCGTGACCGCCCTTAACGCCATCGTGCAACGCAACTGGCTCGCCAATGGTCTCGAAATAAGCGTGCTTGTTCCCAAAAAAACATAACGTCCCATTTGCCTATCATATGCACTGCGGCTTACCCGCTCGCGGGGGTGTTTTGCCGGTGACCTTCCTAACAAATTTAGAAGAGGCAAAAGGTCGACAATTAAACTGTTGAACCAGATCTGACCAATAATGCAATTACAGCATCTTACCGTAATGGATGTGAAACTCGCGTAGGGTTAGCTAGTTAACCTGTCAGAATTTGAATTTGAGTGCGGGCTTCTGGCAACAAAACTGCCCTTGCGAAGTTTATTTTCCAGCCAACCAGTAGGATGATCCCAATGGAAAAAATCTTCGCCAAGTTCAGTGAAAAAGCCGCTTCGGCAGCAGGCAATCAATACACATTTGTAGTCGCTATTCTTTTCATCGCAACATGGGCATTGTCAGGTCCGTTTTTCGGCTACTCTGACACATGGCAGCTGATTGTGAACACATCCACAACAATCATCACTTTCCTGATGGTCTTCCTTATCCAGAACTCGCAAAATCGCGATTCCTGTGCTCTGCAAGCGAAGCTCGACGAAATTCTGCATGCTTTGAAGAATGCCCGCGAGGACGTGATTGGCATCGAGCATTTGCCTCTAAAGGAGCTGGAAAGGCTTCGCGACGAGATAGAAAAACGTGCCGGGAAATCAGCATAAGTTTGCGGCATTCTTCCGCATTCGGGAATGGCCATTCGTAACTCTGAACCTGCCGTGAGGTACAGAGGGCAGTTTAACCGCCAAGTTACGCCATACGCATCGCGCGTAGAAAGTGGATGAGAAACCACGATCAGGGCGTCAGCACCGACACTCTATCACTTCCGCCACGGGCAGTCCGGGCTTCGCCCGGACCGCCATAAATTTCGCAACATCTTCTCACGCTAGTGGCGCGCCTGAAGGTCAAAGCTTGACGGCATCTTCCCTCGCCCATAGCCGGAGCTTGCGGCAAGATGCGACAAACTCCTTGGCTGCCTGTGCATTGTCGAGGGGAACCAGCCCCTCATCCATTTGGGGCTCTATACCTGCTTGGGCAAGCAGCGGCATAGCGCCCGCTGTAAAGCCGATGAACTTGCAGTGGGCAAAAGCGTCTGCAACGAAGTCCCGTGCGGTGGATTCGCCGATAAGCCGATTGGCCGCTTCTTCCGATAACACGAGGGCGACAGCATCAAACAATACGGATGGACCGCCATCAATCATATGATTGGCCTCCATCCATTCGCCGCTGGATGCTTCGAAACCTCCGACCGTCGGCGCAACCAGTTCCACCATTGCGCCTTCCCTCTCCGCGGCGTGTCGGATACCCTTGAGCACCTGCGCATCCGCGCCATCGGCGACAAGCACGCCGATCTTTCTGCCCTTGAAGCTGCCGGGTCCGTTCTCAATGATGCTCAGTGCGGGAGACGGAGCAAGATCGTCGCGCACGGGCGCCATCGCATCCGCAGCCTTCGGCATCTTGCGGATGCCGAGCTTGCCGGCGACGGTTTCCGCAAGGTTGGCATCAATGTTGAGCAGATGAGACACAATACGCTCGCGGATCACAGGTGTTTCCACTTTCGACAGTTCGAACGTCAGCGCCATTGCAATATGCCGTTGCTCCACAGCGGTCTGGCTCAGATAAAACTGACGAGCCTGGCTGTAATGGTCGGCGAAGCTCTCCGGTCGAAGGCGCCCCTTCCGTCCCTCTTCCTGCGCTGCAAACGACCGGAACCCGCGACTGGGATCAGGCCTCGGCCCTTCGCCCCACGAATTAGGCTGGTAATTTGCTCGTCCGACAGGATTGCGCATCGCCATATGGCCGTCCTGTTGGAAATGATGGAACGGGCATTTGGGCGCGTTGATCGGAATATGGGTAAAGTTGGGGCTACCCAGTCTCTTCAACTGCGTGTCGAGGTAGGAAAAATTGCGTCCCTGTAGCAAGGGGTCGTTGGAGAAATCGATACCAGCGGGGACGTTTTGCGTCATGAACGCAACCTGTTCGGTTTCGGCAAAAAAGTTGTCTGGCATACGATCAAGCACCAGCCGCCCGACTGGGACAGGCTTGATGACTTCTTCCGGAATCAGCTTTGTCGGATCGAGCACATCGAAATCGAAGCTGTCGGCGAAGTCCTGATCGAAAAGCTGCACGCACAACTCCCATTCCGGGAAGTTACCGGTCTGAATGGCGGTCCAGAGATCGCGCCGGTGAAAGTCCGGGTCGGCCCCGTTGATCTTCACGGCCTCGTTCCAGACAACCGATTGCAATCCGAGCTTCGGTTTCCAGAGAAACTTGACGAACGTTGATTCGTCCTTGGCATTCACAAAGCGGAAGGTATGAACGCCAAACCCCTCCATGAAGCGGAAGGAGCGCGGGATGGCGCGATCCGACATGACCCACATGATCATGTGCATGGATTCCGGCGTCAAACCGATGAAGTCCCAAAAATTGTCGTGTGCCGACTGGGCCTGCGGAAAAGCCCGGTCCGGCTCTTCCTTGACAGCGTGAACCATGTCTGGAAATCGGATGGCGTCCTGGATGAAGAAGACGGGAATATTATTGCCGACGAGATCCCAGTTGCCTTCCTTGGTGTACATCTTGACCGCGAAGCCACGCACATCACGGGCGAGGTCGAACGATCCTTTCGATCCCGCAACGGTTGAAAATCGAACAAAAACTGGAGTTTTCTCGCCGACACGTTGGAAAATGTCGGCGCGCGTATATTCGCTGAGGGATTTTGTCGTTTCGAAATAGCCATGCGCGCCATAGCCACGTGCGTGCACAACGCGCTCGGGAATGCGTTCGTGGTCGAAATGAAAGATCTTTTCCCGGAAGTGAAAATCCTCAATCAGCGTCGGGCCGCGCGCGCCGACCTTGAGCGTATTGAGGTCATCCGATACTGGCCCTCCTTGGGCGGTAGTCATGATTTGCGTCTTGTCATCGGCGAGTTGATGAAGGTCTCCGCCTTGGCCTGCGTCGAGCTTCTGATCATGAAGCTTGAGCGACTTCCGTCCATTTGTGGCCTTGTTGCTGGCTGACATGGCTGGCTCCAATTCTTTCGCGATCTCTGTTCAAATGAAAAGGGTGCCGAGTGGCACCCTTACCTCATGATCACGCTGCTTTGGCGCGTTGGTTAGCTGACGCATCCGCAAGTTTCGTCAGATCACTGTCCGTCTTGGATTCTTCCTGCAGCGTCTGGTCGAGTAGTTTTGCAGCATCCGTCATGCCAAGCTCGGTCGCCCACCGCTTCAATGTCCCATAACGTGTGATTTCGTAATGTTCGACCGCTTGTGCAGACGAGATCAGGCCGGCGTCTAGCGCCGCGGTATCCTTGAATTCCTCCATGATCTCCTCGCCTTCGGCGATAATTCCCTCGATCGCATCGCAAGTCTTGCCTCTGGCTGTCTTGCCCATGATTTCGAACACTTGGACTAGTCGCTCGACGTGGCCTTCAGTCTGTTCACGGTGCTTTTCGAATGCTGCTTTCAGATCTTCGGACTGTGCCGCACGCTTCATTTTTGGCAGGGCCTTGAGAATTTTACGTTCAGCGTAGTAGATGTCCTTGAGGGTATCGTGGAATAGGTCTTCAAGATTTTTTTCCTTGGCCATAGTTCATCTCCTCTCATGAATTGGTTACGTCAACGCGCCCGAAAATTCCCGGCAGGAAGTGAGCGATAGTTGATGAGACAGGCAGGTAACTGCATCTCTGTCCCTCGATTAACGCTATGTCGTAATTTAAGTTCCCGGCGCGGGCGGACACGGTTCCTACAGCATCGTCTGGCCAGATATCTCCGTCTCACATTTGGGAGCCCCAACTCGCCCAACCGCCAGCCCTGCATGCTCAGACAGGCCCTAAGGCTCCCGCGGAATATGATCCGATCGCCTGACATGGAACAATTTCTCACGCGGGCAGTTGTCCACGAGGCGATGGCATCCGCCAAGCGCCCGAAACACATTTAACACCGGGATCTGCGTAGCCCAGCCCTAGCTCTTCCATGGGCAGGGTAATTTATTATCCGCCGGGTCGTACGAAGCTTAGCGGATAAAGCGCGCGGCAAGGTCATAAACCTCAATTGTCGAGCGCGGCCCCGACGTTTGTAGAGAACGTCGGGGCTTCAAGAACAAAGAAGGCCAGCAAACTGGAGAACAGGCGATGGCACAAAAAAGAAACCCATGGTCCGATCCCGATCTGGTGAGAGAGAAATCAACAACTGAACCGTCCCAGGTCGAGCCAAGCGATCATCAAGAAAAACCTACACACGAACAATCAAATGCTCCAGGAAATCCGAAGATCAAGGTTCCGAAAGAGCCCTATCCGGATAGGTCAAAGGATTGATCACGCCAATAAATCGTCTTTTGCTGAAACCTTTTGCGATCTAGCGAGTTGTCCCGGTTGGAAAAACCACCGCAATACAGAAATACAATGCAGGTGCTCGGCTCTCGATAGGAGACAATCGACATGAACTCTATCATCTATTTAGTAGGACTAGTTGTCATCGTGTTATTCATTCTCTCTTTTCTGGGGTTACGTTGATGGTAGATCCAACTGTCGTAGAAAAGACGTCTGATCGCGGCTATGTAGACTGGGCTGCAATCTTTGCAGGCGCCACAGTGGCATCGGGCGTGATGGCCGTCCTGACAACATTCGCCGGCGGCCTTGGCTTAAGCTCATTTTCCGTCGATGAAGGCGGGGATATAAGTACCGTATGGCTTGTTATTACGGCGCTCTTTATCGTCATATCGACGGTCGCCTCTTATATGCTCGGTGGATATATCACCGGAAGAATGCGCCGACCCGCTGGAACCGCAACTCGTGACGAACTGACAGTTCGGGATGGCCTGAATGGCTTGGTTGTATGGGGCCTAGGGACTATCGTTTCCACGCTTCTACTCGTCAGCGCTATTTCAGGTGGCGCAAAAGCCGTTGGAAGCGCGGCTGAGACAGCGGTACAAACCGCTGGCACGGTTGTCGGCAGCGCCGCTCAGGGCGCAGGTCAGTTAGCGGGCGGCATCGTTTCAGGTGCGGGGCAAGCTGTCTCTGGGCTTGCGCAAGGTGCAGGGCAAGCGTCCGCTCCATCCGTAGATCAGATGTTGCCGCAAGGACTGAAAACAAACCCATTAGACTATCTTACAGATAGCTTGTTGCGCACAGACGCCCAGGGAAGCTCTGTGTCCGGTCAGGAAGCACAGAACTTGGCGAATTTCCAACGTCAGATAAGCGGTATTCTGGGAAACCTGCTTAGTACTGGTGAAATTTCTGACGCTGACCGCGCTTGGCTCACAAACCAAGTCGCTACTCGGACGGGGCTTAGTCAAAATGACGCCCAGACTCGCGTGAACCAGACCGTTGAGCGCGTCCAGGCCCTTCGCACCGAAGCCCAGGCGAAAGTGGAAGAAGCAAAGAAGGCAGTCGCCGACGCTCGAGCACAAGCGGAAAAAGCTGCTGAAGAAGTAAAGGCTCAAGCGGCTGAAACTGCTGAAAAGGCCAGAATAACAGGCATTCTCACTGCATTCCTGCTTGCAGCGTCTGCTCTCGTTGCCGCTGTGGCGGCCTATATCGGGGCCATACACGGTGGCCGTCATCGTGACGAAGGTAGAATTTGGGGTGGCTTATCTTACCACAGATAATCAACCCGCTCACGCGAAAGGGGCTCTGGAGAAATCCGGGGCCCTTATTCCTGTTGGCAGCCTTCTCGCGAGGTGCTTTTAAGCCGCCCGCTTGCCTTTCAAAGACCAAGCCTCTCCGCGAAGAAATTGATCTTGTTTAGATCATAAACGCGACTGGCTGCGTCCTTCTTCCCAAACAGAAACCAAACCGCCCGAGCTTCGTCATCGTGAGAGTAACGTTTCTATTGGGAAAATCTCGAGAAAATGGTTGTTCATGGACCAAGCAAGAGTCATTACCGCCCGATCTTCCCCAAGACAGAGGTAATTTAGACAATGCTAATACGATGGTCCGGTTTCGGTATGGTTTCCGTTTTCCTGTTGCTCGCAGGTATGCTCGGTGCGACTTTTCTGCTGCGGCCGTATTTCATGCAGAGCTTGGCACTGCACCCCGCCGCCTATGTGGCCAACGGAATCGGCTTGATCTTTGGTGCCGTAGTGAATTTGTTGGTCGCGATGGCTTTTAAAAAAGTCTCCGATAAAACCTATCACAGCTTCATGGGCATCAGCATGCTGGGATGGTCGGTTATTGGTGTGGTCACTGGGATCGCACTGGCGGCGTACGGCTACTCTCTGTAGCCGTCGAAACTCAGGCGCGCGCAGCCAGATGCAGCATACGGTATCGTACAAAAACTCGTGCAGCCCCTTGCCCGTCGAATTGCGCACGATATTTCTCGAGTTGCGCATGGCTTTCCAATCCGATGGCACCCCGCGCAAGCCCTGGTCAGTACGTTACACCCTGCTGATCGGGGCTTTCTGGCCTATATTTGCTTCCCTGTTGAACCTTTTTCCGCCAAACGAGTTAATTCGCCTGGAGGAACCTATATAAGCCTATTTATTTGGTTTATTAGCGCAATGATGACACAACCATCATTCGGTCAATGGTGCGCCGGTTGGATGATGTTGGATTTTCAATAGCTTGCACTTATCTATCCAACACCATAAATAGCCAGATAACGGTCATTACAAGACTGGGGGTCAAGGGGTCGTGGGTTCGAATCCCGCCGCTCCGACCATTTTTCTTCCCCAAACCTTTATTTTCATACGATCTTTCCTTTGCACCGAAAATGCAAATCGGATTAGCTCTGCCATGCATTGCATGGAGGAAAGCATGAAGAACGCCTTGATCACTGGCGGCAGTCGCGGCATCGGCCGCGCCACCGTTCTGCGCAGCGCGGCGCAAGGCTGGTCTGTAGCCCTGAACTACGCGGGGAACGAACAGGCAGCCCAGCAGGCAGTGACTGAGGCAGCAAAGCTGGGTGCGAAAGCGCTTGCGATCCGGGGTGACATATCCAGCGAAAAAGACGTGATCGCCATGTTCGACAAGGCGGAGGCCGATCTTGGTCCGCTGACAGGTGTCGTCCTGAATGCCGGTATCGTGGCTCAAACCATGCCTCTTGCAGACATGAGTGCCGATCGTCTGAAAAACATGTTCGATGTAAATGTTTACGGCACCTATCTATGCGCCCGCGAAGCAGCGCGGCGCTTGCAGCCCGACAGCGCAATCGTCATCGTTTCCTCCATGGCCTCGCGGCTTGGATCACCGTTTGAATATGTGGATTATGCCGGAGCGAAGGGCGCCCTCGATACGCTGACCACCGGTCTCTCTAAAGAGCTCGCGCCGAAAGGCATTCGCGTCAACGCGGTACGTCCCGGCCTGATTGATACCGAAATCCATGCCAGTGGCGGCAATCCGGATCGCGCGGCAAGGTTGGGCGCCGGGACACCCGCTGGAAGAGCCGGCAAGGCGGAGGAAGTCGCGGAGGCCATTTTCTGGCTGTTGAACGACGCCCCCGCCTATGTGACCGGAACATTCATCGACGTTGCCGGTGGGCGTTAATCCTGAACCGCCTCGACCTATTTCTCGCGCAGCTGATAGGTTTCCGCGACGTAGCGATAGCCCTCGCCTTCCCGCTTGAGATAGGCCAGCGCCGGAAACGGCATATGATAGCCGATGAACGGTAGCCTGTCTGTCGCGATCATATCGAACATGCGCTTGCGGGTCTGGACAGCGGCTTCCTTGTCGATATCGAAGGAAACGTGCCATTCGGGCCGCTGCAACGTTATGACGAAATGGTTCGCCGTATCCGAAACCAGCATCAACGACTTGCCTCCCGTTTCGACCCGGAAAGCCAGATGGCCCGGCGTGTGGCCATAAGCTGCCACAGAATGAATGCCGGAAACGACTTCGCGGTCGTCATCCAGAAACGTCATCTTCTCAGCCAGTGGCTTCACGTTTTTGGCCACCATTTCGGCAACTGTCTTGGCGGGGCTGTCAAGCCTTGCGGGATCTGTCCAGAAGCCGAATTCCTTCTGTCCAGCAGCGTAACGCGCATTGGCAAAGGCCGGCTTGCCGTCCTCCATCAGTCCTCCGATGTGATCGGGATGGAAATGGCTCAGCACCACCAGAGACACATCGTCCGTCTTATAGCCCGAAGCTTCCAGCGCGCTGGTCAATTTGCCCAATCCCGCCTCGCGGGCTCCTGCTCCCATGCCGGTGTCAAACAGGACAAGCTCCTTGCCCGTATTGATGAGTACCGGCGTGAAACTGTTGACGAAACGGTCGGCGGGCAGAAGATTTTCCTCAAGAAGTGCAGCGACCACTTTCGGGTCCTGATCCACCGCATATGTTTTTTCGGGCGCTTGGCCTGCCCTGCGTCCATCGGAAAGCGTGGTAATCTCGAAATCACCAAACTGAAAACGATGGAAGCCCGGATTTTCTACCTGTGACGGGGGTTTCACTTTGGAACTGCCTGTTTCGGCTGCGGCCCTGGTGAGTTCCAGAGGCGACAAGGCCAATCCGGCACCGGCAGCAGATGCTGTAACAATGAAATTACGTCTTGAGATGCTCATCGATCGATCTCCCGGCATAATCTTTGGATAAGATCGACAGGATACCCGAAAAAGCTCCCTGATACATGGGATGCGCGATCAAGTTTCTGTTGGCGCGACAAGGGCGGCATCCCTCTTGCCTCTCCGTTCAAGAATCACTATTTACAGGGTCGCGCGGGACGACCCGTGCCAGTGTTCGCATCGGGGACGGCCCCATAGGAGGGTGTCCTATGGCAGGGCCGATCGAACAATTCGCAATCAAGCCCATCGTTGAACTTGGCGAAATCGGCGGTCAGCCGATTGCTTTCACCAATTCGGCACTCTTCATGGTGCTGACAGTGCTGGGCGCAGCTGTGTTCATGTACCTGTCGGCCCGTCGGGCTGCTGTTGTGCCGGGGCGTTGGCAATCCTCTGCCGAGATTCTCTACGAATTTGTGTCGAAGACATTACGAGAGAACGCTGGTGAAAAAGGCATGACCTTCTTTCCCTTCGTCTTCTCGCTGTTCCTGTTTATCCTGTTTGCCAATTTGATTGGCATGTTTCCTTATGCCTTTACGGTGACGAGCCACATCATTGTGACCTTTGCGCTGGCCATGCTCGTATTCCTGACAGTTACGATCTACGGCCTTATACGAAACGGTTTCGGGTTCTTCCGGCTGTTCATGCCTGCGGGCGTGCCAGTCGTGCTGGCGCCCATCATCGTGCCAATCGAGATCATGTCCTATATCTCGCGCCCGGTCAGCCATTCGGTTCGTCTGTTCGCTGTGATGCTTGCGGGGCACATCACGCTGAAGGTTTTTGCGGGGTTCGTCATCGGTCTGGGCAGCCTGGGCACGCTTGGCATGTTGACTGCCGTACTGCCGCTGGCAATGACCGTCGCGTTGACAGCGCTCGAATTGCTGATGGCAGTCATTCAAGCTTACGTATTTACTATGCTGACCTGCATGTATCTCAACGATGCACTGCATCCGTCACACTGATTGCACAGTTCGCGGGAAGGACGACCTTCCCGCTTTTTCAACGAACGGGACGGCCCGTTCAGAACCCTCGTGAGGGAGCATTAAAATGGCATGGCTTTATCTGATCGTGGCCGGAGTTCTTGAGGTTGTCTGGGCTTATTTCATGAAAAAATCGGAAGGCTTTTCCCTTCTGACACCGAGCGCTATTACCATCGTAACGATGATCGGCAGTTTCATTCTGTTGTCCATCGCCATGCGCAGCCTGCCGCTCGGCACGGCCTATGCAATCTGGACAGGCATTGGCGCGGTGGGTGCATTTGTGGTGGGCATCTTCATTCTTGGTGAGGCTGCAACCTTCTTCCGTGTTGCAAGCGTGACGTTGATTCTAGCCGGTATCATCGGGTTGAAACTCTCATCCAGCTGATCCTCTCGGCTAAAAGAAAAGGGAGGCAAAAGCCTCCCTTTTTTCATGCGATCCAAAGTCGATCAGCGCACCTGATCGAGAAGACGCTTGCATTCCAGAAGATCGAACAACGCCTCCTGCAGGAGCGAGCGGTTATCCTTGGAAGGCCGCTTCCCATCAGCTCCGATGGGGCCATCTTCCTCGCCCTTCAACAAGCCGAAAAGTTTGCGCGCTGGTTGCGGTGCTTTGATGCCGCTCGGCAAAGCCATTTCATTGTCAGCCGCCTCTTCGGCAGCACGCTTATCGGCGGCAGCCTGCTTCTGGCGTGTGATTGCCTCAATGGCCTGAACATCGCCATTGCCGAGCGCGATGATGAACTGCGCATTGTTTTCGCGGAGCAGGCGCTGCACGCCCTTGATCGTATAGCCCTGATCGTAGAGCAGATGACGAATGCCCTTGAGCAATTCGACGTCAAGCGGTCGGTAGTATCGGCGACCGCCGCCGCGCTTCATAGGCTTGATCTGGGTAAAACGCGTTTCCCAGAAACGCAGCACATGCTGCGGAAGATCAAGGTCATCCGCTACTTCGCTGATCGTCCTGAATGCATCAGGGCTCTTGTCCATTCCACTTGCCCTTTCCAGTGGTTCAGGTTTCGCCGTTGCGGCGCAACCTCGCCGATCCAGATAGTTCAACTCGCTGCCAACGCGGACGCGTCTGTAACACGAAAGGCGCTTGTTACCATCGGATTTTAAAAGACGGGAGTTAACAAACTCCAGCGTGTGGAAAGACACGGCGCAAACGTCATTCAAAACCGGACAGCGTGCAACACGAACTCGCTCTGAAAAGCCAGGCGCTTTCCAGATTTCAATATCAGCGAAGCGATTCGCTCCGCTGAATCCATTATATAATATCAGAGCTTTATAAGCATCCCTTCACGCATGGCCGAAGGTAGCGTGGCCAACCCAGGACCAACAGCGACTGCCCCCCTGAAGGGGCTGGTGGTCGAAGCGACATTCTCCGCGCATGGTCCTGAACCAGACGCAGAAAACTGTCAGCGATTTGCAATGATGGTGCCAAAAACAAAATGCTGCCCGATGGGCAGCATTCCAGCAATTACTTCTGGCTTTTGGTTTCACGCTTCTGGTGCTCCTGCAGAATACGCTGCTTGAGAACGTTGGAAGCTTTGAAAGTCATCACACGACGGGGAAGAATTGGAACCTCCTCGCCTGTTTTCGGATTACGGCCAATGCGCTCGTTCTTGTCACGAACCTGAAATGTCGCGAAAGACGACAATTTCACGGTTTCGCCGTTGACGATAGCGTCACAGACTTCATCGAGGATCATCTCGACAAGAGCCGCCGACTCCGTTCTGGAAAGGCCTACCTTCCGGTAAACAGCCTCTGCCAGATCAGCTCGCGTGACC
>Ga0182737_1002192_pt1 | contig 16496 bp, 13 predicted proteins | sample eDN5th30CBELigOP_FD_128878 | JGI IMG/M metagenome (GOLD analysis project Ga0182737, IMG submission 128878) | Enriched Organic Plus compost microbial communities from Emeryville, California, USA - eDNA 5th pass 30_C BE-Lig OP (version 2) (version 2) ...
GGATACGGCTCGGTCGAGGCGTTCGGACGCGCGTTCCGTGCGGTGCACGGCGTGACGCACGGCGACGTCCGCCGAGACGGCGGCCCCCTTCGCAGTCAACCGCATCTCAGGTTCCGCCTGACCGTCGAAGGGAGCACCCGCATGGATGCCCGCATCACCGAACGACCCGCCTTCCGCCTCCTCGGACACGCGGCCCGTGTACCGCTGATCCACGAGGGCGTGAACCGGCATATCCAGCACTTCATCGCGTCGCTGCCCGAGGCCGAGCACGCGCGACTCAAGCGGCTCAGCAGCATCGAGCCGGCGGGACTGCTCCAGGTGAGTGCCGACATCGCCCCGGACGACGCAGAAGGGACCGAGCTGACCTATCTGCACGGCGTGGCCGCTGCGTCCGGCAGTGACGTGCCCGCCGACCTCGACGTGATCGAGGTCGACGCCGGGACGTGGGTGGTCTTCCGTGTCTCCGGCGCGTATCCGGCCGTGCTGCAGTCGGCGTATGCGGCGGCTGCCGCCGAGTGGTTCCCTTCGAACCCGTGGCGGCTGCGCCCGGGGCCGTCGATCGTCGCGGTGCTCGACCGCGCCGCCGACTTCAGCACCGCCTCGTGCGAGCTGTGGTTCCCCATCGAGCGCGCCTGATCGCGAGCGGTTCTGCGCCGTCACGTCGCTGGTCCGTGCCGCGCGAGAGCCCTGGAGTTCACGTGCCGTCAACGCGCCCGCCCGTTGGTGGACATCGCATTCCGCTTCGCTGAACAGCGGCCTTGCCGATGGATGCGAAGGAATGAGATGACACACAGAACGATGAGCCGGCGGCGACGGGGAGCGGCCGCCGGCCTGATCGCCGCGCTGCTCGGTGCCGCGATTGCGGCACCGACCGCGGCGCTCGCCGAACCCGCGACACCCGAGGTCCCCTCGGCGCCGGTCGTGGACGCCACGACCACCTGGTCATATCTCGACGACGGCAGTGATCCGGCGAACGGCGCCGAGCCGTTGCGGGTCTGGACGACGCCCGGCTTCGACGACCGGAGCTGGAAGCGGGGCACGGGCAGCTTCGGTGCGAAGAACGGCCAGCTCGCGCCGGTCGGTCCGCTCGTGCCGACGACCCTGCTGAACCAGTACCTCGACGGCGTCGCCGCGCCGGACGTGCCCACGTACTTCTTCCGCACGACGTTCGAGCTCGCACCCGGCGTCGCCGACGTCGTCGGCTCGGTCATCGGCGACGTCGTGTACGACGACGGCCTCGTGGTCTGGGTGAACGGTGAGCAGGTCGCCGGCTTCGATGCCGACCGGGTCACGGGTACGACCAATGTGGAGTACGCGGGGTCCGGCGCCTCCGACCCCGCGCCCGGCACGTTCGAGATCGACGGCGACGTGCTCGTCGACGGCACGAACACCGTCGCCATGGCGCTCTACCAGGACCGGGCGACGAGCTCGGACATCTACCTCGATGTTCCGTCGATCCGGCTCACGCCGGCGGGCGACCCGAACGCGCCGGTGCTGGTGCCACCGACGCGGGTGATCCTCACTCCGACCGAGACCCCTGAGACCTCCCAGTCCTTCTCCTGGCTGGCGGGGGACGCGTCGCACACCTCCGGCCAGGTGCAGATCCGGCCGGCCTCCGGCGGTGAGACCCGCACGCGGGACGCGTACGCGGCGGGCGCCGTCAACGGGAACCCGCGCCAGCACTTCTCGACGACCGTGACCGGATTGACACCCGCCACGGCATACGCGTACCGCGTTGGATTCGAGGGTGCCTGGAGCGACTGGTACGAGTTCACGACGGCCGACCCCGACGAGACGGATTTCCAGTTCGTCTACTACGGCGACGCTCAGATCGGTCTGGACTCCACGTGGCCGTCCGTCGTGCGCCAAGCCGAGGCCACAGCGCCCGAGTCGATCGGCTCGGTGCACGCCGGGGACCTCATCGACACGGCGAGCAATGAGACGCAGTGGCTGAACTGGTTCTCGGGCATGGCGACGTCCGCGGCGACGACCAATGTGATGGCCGCCCCGGGCAACCACGAGTACTCCGGCGACAAGCACCTGTCCTCGTGGAAAGCCAACTTCGAATACCCGCACAACAACCCCACCACCGAGACGATCGGCGAGCTCGCCGATCTCGCCGTGGGTGATTCATCGGTCGCGAAACAGTACGCCGCCTACTTCGCGCACTGGACCCAGTTCGCGACCGAGACCGTGTACTACACCGACTACCAGGGTGTGCGCTTCATCACGGTGAACGCCACCCGCGACACGACCTTCCTCACTCCGGACACGCTGCCTGCCTGCGTCGGTGCCGACTGCCCGTCGACCCGGGTCGCCGACCTGTGGACGCAGTTCCAGGCTGCGTGGCTCGACCACGTGCTGGAGTCGAGCCCGTCGAAGTGGAACGTCGTCACCTTCCACCAGCCGGTGTACTCGACGTCGGCGGGGCGCGACGAGCCGATCCTCCGGAAGTACTGGGTCCCCGTCTTCGAGGCGCACAACATCGACCTCGTCATGATGGGCCACGACCACACCTACGCCCGCGGGTTCAACAACGACGACCGCACCGAGGTCGACGGGGTCACGGACGGTCCGGTGTACATCGTGTCGAACTCGGGTGCCAAGCACTACGCGTTGGAGACGCCGGAGAAGAACGTCTGGACGAACAACAACGCGACGCAGGTGCTGCGGGGGGCCGGTGTCACGACGTACCAGGTCATCGATGTCTCGAAGAACCGGCTCGTCTACCGCTCGTACCTCGCCGAGAAGACGGCCGCAGCGACCACGGATCTGCCCGTCGGAGCCGTGTACGACGAGTTCACGGTCAGCAAGACCGACGACGGTCGGAAATGGGTGACCGAGGCAGGCGTTGAGCCGCCCGTCATCGAAGAGCCCGGCGAGCCGGGTGAGCCGGGCGAGCCCGCTGAGCCTGGTGGGCCGGGGGCGCCGGGGGCGCCGGGTGCGCCGAGCCCGACACCGACGGGCGAGACGACCGTGGGCGGCGGTGTGGGCGGAGGTGCGCCCGGGCAGGCGGCTGCGGCCACGTCTGCGAGCGGCCTCGCCCACACCGGGTGGGATGCAACGCCCGCGCTCTGGGTGGCCGGCAGCCTGATCGGGCTCGGCGCGCTCTCCGCAATCGTTGCGATCCGGCGGCGTCGCGCAGGCAGCGACGCCACGGGCTGCTGAGGTAGGCGGCAACACCGGATGCCTCGGCCGCATGGTGCGGCCGAGGCATCCGCTCTGGCTGATCGTCGAGTTCAACGACGGTGCGAGGGTCGCGTCGCGGCTCGGTGGCGAGCCCTGGAACGGAGGCGGACGTCACCGGGTCGCTGTCGACGGACGCGTCTGAGCCGCAGGGGTGCGCTCGCTCCAGTTGAGGAGAGCGCTCTACACTTCGAGGTGCGAGTGCTTCGCGTCGCCAGACGTGGTCGGTTCGGCCGCTCGCGCTGGTGATGGGGGAGCGGATGCGTCGGGGGACTGCACTGATCGCGGGAATGATCGCGATCGGGATCGTGGCGGGAGGTGGGCCGGCGGCCTACGCGGTCGCCTCCGACGAGGTCCCGAGCGCGACGGATGCTCCCTCCGCGACGTCCGCCACCGCAGAAGCACCGCCGCCGTCCGCGTCGCCCACGCCGGCCGCGTCGTCCGCACCGTCAGCGACATCCGCGCCGTCTGAGACCCACACGCCGTCCGACTCACCCGCGCCGTCCGAGACATCCGCGCCCGACGCGACGCGCGCGCCCGCCGCGCCCGACGCAACGCAGCCGCCGGCGCAGACCAGAGCCCCGGGCCAGACCCAAGCTCTCGCGCCCGCACAGACCGTCATCACCCCCTTCCCGCGCGGCACCCACCGCCTCGCCGGCGACGACCGGTTCGCCACGAGCGTCGAGATCTCGAAGCGGTTCGCGCCCGGCGTGCCGATCGCGTACGTCGCGACCGGGCTGAACTTCCCGGACGCACTCGCGGCCGCGGCGGCGGCGGCGCGCACCGGCGGGCCGTTGCTGTTGACCGCTCCCGACGTCCTGCCCGAGGTCGTCAGCGCCAGGCTGCGGGAGCTGGCGCCGAGGAAGATCGTGGTCGCGGGCGGCGAGGTCGGCGTCTCCGCCGACGTGTTCGCGACCCTCACCAGCATCGCCCCCACCGTCAGGGTCGGCGGAGCCGACCGGTTCGAGACCGCCGAGCTCCTGAACGCCGATGCCTTCGTGGCCGCGGATGTGGCGTACCTCGCCACGGGCTGGAGCTTCCCCGACGCGCTCGCGGCGTCGGCGGTGGCCGGCTCACGCGGTGCGCCGGTCTTCCTCGTCGACGGCGGCGCGGCCTCCGTGCGCCCCGAAACCCTCACCGGTCTGCAGCGGCTCGGCGTCACGACCGTGCGCATCGCCGGCGGCCCGGCCGTCGTGAACGTCGCCATCGAGCGGTACCTCGCGGACGCCGGGTTCACCGTGCGTCGCGATGCCGGCGAGGACCGGTTCGAGACCTCGGTCGCCGTGAACGAGGCCGCCTACGGCGGACGGTCCGGCGTCGAACACGCGTTCTTCGCCAACGGGTTCGGATTCGCGGACGCGCTCGCCGGAGCGGCCCTCGCGGCACAGCTCAGCGCACCCCTCTACCTGGTGCAGCAGGGCTGCATGCCCGAACCGGTGTCCAACTCGCTGCTGGCCCTCCCGACCGAGGCGAAGGTCGTGCTCGGCGGCCCGAACGCGGTCGGTGAGTCGGCCGCGCGCGGAGACCTCTGCCTGTCTTGGGTGAAGCCTGCCGAGGGGCGCATCACCGACGTCTTCGGCCCGCGCGCGCCGATCTGCACACCCGGCGGCTGCACCCAGTCGGTGCACCGCGGCCTGGACCTCGGAACCGGTTGCGGCGCGCCCATCCGCGCCGCGTCGAGCGGCGGGGTGGTCTATGCCGCCGTCAACGGCACCTACGGCAACTTCGTGAAGATCGCGCACGCGGGTGGCCTGCACACCGGGTACGCGCACATTCAGAACGGCGGCATCCTCGTCGCCGTCGGCGACTACGTCAGGGCCGGTCAGATCATCGGGCTCTCCGGCGCCACCGGTGCGGCCACGGGATGCCATCTGCACTTCGAGGTGTACCAGAACGGCACCCAGGTCGACCCGCAGCCGTTCATGGCGGCCCGGGGCATCTGGTTCTGACACCGCCGGCGCCGGGCTGATGCGGGGCTGATGCTCGGCGCGCCGCCCGCCGCTGCCCGGCGTGCCGCCCGCGGATCGGTGCGCGGGTGCAGGATAGGGGCATGCCTGAGCTCCCCGAGGTCGAAGCGCTCACGAGGTTCCTCCGCGGGCGCGTGGTCGGACACGCCATCGCCTCGGTGCGACTGGCGTCCATCTCCGCGCTGAAGACGTTCGATCCACCGCTGTCGGCGCTGGAGGGGGCGACCGTGACCGCGGCCGAGCGGCACGGCAAGTTCGTCGATCTCGACGCCGGCGGCACGCACCTCGTCTTTCATCTCGCGCGCGCCGGCTGGCTGCGCTGGTACGACACGCTCCCGACGACGCCGGTGAAGCCGGGCAAGTCGCCACTCGCGATGCGGCTGCGGCTCGACGACGACGCGGGCTTCGACCTGACCGAAGCTGGCACGAAGAAATCCCTGGCGGTGTACGTGGTGCGTGATCCCTCGGATGTCCCGGGCATCGCGCGACTCGGTCCCGATCCCACGTCACCCGACTTCTCGCTCGACGACTTCGCCGCCGTGCTCCGCGGGCGGCGCACCCAGATCAAGGGGGTGCTCCGCGACCAGTCGGTCTTCGCCGGAATCGGCAACGCGTACTCCGACGAGATCCTGCATGCGGCTCGCATGTCGCCCTACGCGCTCGCCGCAACGCTCACGCCTGAGCAGGTGGGGACGCTGTACTCCGCGATGCGCGACACCCTCGCCGAGGCGGTGACCGTGGCATCCGGCAAGCCGCCGGCCGACCTCAAAGACGCGAAGCGACGGGGCATGCAGGTGCACGGGCGCACGGGAGAGACGTGCCCCGTCTGCGGCGACACCGTGAGACAGGTGATCTTCGCCGACTCGACGTTCCAGTACTGCCCGACCTGCCAGACCGGTGGCAAGCCGCTCGCCGACCGGCTGCGTTCACGGCTCGTCAAGTGACGGCGGCGGCGGGCGGGCACGCTCGCCGCGGCGCGTCTGGTCCGCGGCCCGCGCGCCGACTGGCTCGCGGCACGCGCCGCGCGCCGCACCGACTCATCCGCGATGGCGGCCGGGGGCGGCGTCGTCTCGCCGATCATCGCGGAGATCGTGCGTGCGCTCGTCGCGCCCGTCTCGGTCGCCGCGGTCAGGTCGCGAGTCTTTCACGTCGGGGTCGAGGTCGTCGGCCCGGCGGAGCCGGTCCTCCGTCTCCTGCTGGAGGCCCGCTGCCTGGTTTTGACGTGCCTCGCTCTCACGGGCGAGCCGATCGGCCTCGAGCTGAGCGGCACGCGCGTCGGCGTCTGCCTTGGCGGCCTCGGCCGCGGCCTGCGCGGCCGCGACATCCTCGGCCGCCGCACGCTCCTGCGTCCGTTGCGCCTCCGCACGGATCTCTTGCGCCTTGCTGCGCTGCTGGTTCGCGCGGTTCTCCCGCGCCCGCCGCGAGGTCATCGCCACGATGATCGCGATCACGATCAGGACGATGACGACCGCGACGATGATCCAGATGAGTGTGCCGGTGTCCACGATGATCCGCCTCCTCGACGTTCGGGTGCCCCCAGTGCACCGCGATTCGGACGTGGCGGGCAACCGCTTGCGGATCGGCGGCGATTCGTGCTCAGTGCGTGTGCTGCGCGTCGGACGGCCGTCCTTGGGCGGCGTCGGACATAGCATGGCGGCGTGCCACGCACTCGCTCCACTCGCCGGCCGGACCTGACCGAGATCGCCGCACGCCTGCGGGCGGCGGGCTGTGTCTTCGCGGAGGACGAGGCCAGGTTGCTCGATGCCGCCGCCGCGGATGCGGACGCACTCGAGCGACTCGTCGTGCGACGGACACTGGGCGAGCCGCTCGAACCGCTGATCGGCTGGGTCGAGTTCGCCGGCCTCCGCCTTCGCGTCGGTCCCGGCGTCTTCGTCCCGCGCCAACGCACGACGCTGCTCGCCCGGGAAGCGGCGCGCCTCGCCGCGGAGCGAGATGCAGCGGTTGTTGTGGATCTGTGCTGCGGGGTCGGTGCGATCGCGGCCGTGGTCGGCGCGAACGCTGAACCGGGGCGGCTCGTCGCGGTCGACATCGACGCGGCGGCTGTGGAACTCGCGCGCGAGAACCTGGCCGGGTTCGGAGGAGAGGCGTACGCGGGGGACCTCTACGACGCGGTGCCGGTCGCGCTCGCGGGCGCCGTCGACGTGCTCGCGGTGAACGCCCCGTATGTCCCGAGCGGGCAGGTCGATCGGATGCCCCGTGAAGCGCGTGACTACGAGCCGAGGCGCGCGCTCGACGGGGGCCCGGACGGCCTGGACCTGCAGCGCAGGGTGATCGCCTCGGTGCGTGCCTGGCTCGCGCCCGGCGGATGCCTCCTGATCGAGTCGAGTACCGAGCAGGCGGTTCGCACCGCGTCGCTGATGACGGCGGTCGGGCTTCGGACCCGCACGCTCGTCGACGATGAGCTGGGTGCGACCGTGGTCATCGGTGGTGCGCCGCTGGAGTCCTAGGTGCTCCTGTCGCGGATCCCGGGCGGGCGGTCGGACCCTCCACCCGCGCAGCGCACGCTCGAGCAGACCTCACCCGGGCGATCTCCGCCGGGTCTCACGGTCGGCGTGCGGCGCGGCCTGCAGGATGGCGACCACTTGCTCGTCGGAGACCTGCGCGAAATCCACGTAGTGCTGCCCGACGGCCATGAAGCTCCGCGGCGACGCGAGACACACGACCTCGTCGGCCTCGCGGAAGCCGTCGATGACCTCGGGCGGTGCCACAGGTGTCGCGAGGATCACGTGAGCCGCACCCAGTTCGCGAGCCATCGCGCACGCCACCCGGGCGCTGGCGCCGGTCGCGACCCCGTCGTCGACCACGACCGCGGTGCGCCCCTCGATCGCACGTGGCGCGCGCCCGGCCCGGAACCGGGCGACCCGCGCCTCCACTTCGGCGCGTTCGCGGCGCTCGAGGGCATCGAGTTCGGCGTCGCTGATCCGGGTGTGGGCCCGAACGTCGGCGTTCCAGATCGCGGTGCCTCGTTCGCCCACCGCGCCCATCGCGACCTCGGGTTGCCAGGGCACACCGACCTTCCGCACGACGAGCACGTCGAGCGGCGCCCCGAGTGCGCGGGAGACCTCGTCCGCCACGGGGACACCGCCGCGTGGGAGCCCGAGCACGACCGGCTGCGTGAGGGGATGGGAGCGCAGCGCGGCGCCGAGTCGGCGGCCGGCCTCGCGCCGGTCGGTGAAACGTTCACCCGGTGCCATCGATCACTGCCAGTCTTCGCGCTCGGTTGGATCGGCGCTCGTGTTCGGCTCCTCGATACCTTGGGCGGCCGCTGTGCGTCAAGCCCCATCGGGCTGGATTTGGCACCGTCTATCGTGATCACTGGAACGGGAATCCACACGTGATTCGGCAGCTGACGGTACGGGGGTGCGGGACGCGACGCCGATGATCGGACAAGCCGGAGAGGGGCCGGCTCGGGCGGGCGGTGCTGGGGGCACCGCCCGCCACTTCTGTGTCTGGGTGGGTCAGTGCGGGGCGGGTGCGCCCTCGACCAGGTCAGCGGGTCTCCTGATGAACAGCGCTCCGACGATCGCCACGAGCGACAGGATCGCACCGACCAGGAACGCCCCCCGGATGCCCTGCGCTTGCGCCGCGATCTCGGCGGTGCCGGTGGCCGAAGCCGCGGCCTGCTGCCCGGCCATGACGGCGATGAACAGCGCCGTGCCGGTCGCTCCCGCGACCTGCTGCACCGTGCCGATGATCGCCGATCCGTGCGAGTAGAACCGGGGTTCGACCGAGCCGAGCGCCGACGTGAACAACGGCGTGAACATGAAGGCCAGCGCGGCGGACATGATGAGGTGCGCGAGCAGCACCAGCCAGACCGAGGTGGACTCTCCGAGCATGGTGAACGCCCACAGCACGCCGCTCAGCACCACGCTCGCCGGCACGAGGAGCGGCGTCGGGCCGACTCGGTCGTACAGGCGCCCGACGAGCGGGCCGAGCAGGCCCATCAGGAGCCCGCCGGGCAGCAGGATGAGCCCGGTCTCGAGTGGGTCCAGGAGCAGCACTCGCTGAAGGTAGTACGGCAGCACGATGATCGTGCCGAACAGGGACGCCATCAGCAGGATCATGAGCCCCACCGAGATCGAGAAGTTCCGTGAGCGGAAGGTGCGCAGATCGAGCAGCGCGCGGTCGCGGCGCTGCAGCACGAGCTGCCGCCAGATGAAGGCGGCGACGCCAGTGGCGCCCACCGCGAACGCGATCCAGGTGACCGCCGCTGGCACGGCGTCGGCGTCCGCGCCGCCCTCGCCGCCGAGCTGGCTCAGACCGTAGACCAGGCCGCCGAACCCGAACGCGGAGAGGACGACCGACACCACGTCGATCGGCAGGCGCCGGGGCGAGTTCACGGTCTCGACCTTGCGGATGCCGACGACGAGCATGACGACCGCGATGGGCAGGACGAGCCAGAACATGAACCGCCACGACGCAAGGCTCAGGATGAGGCCCGAGATCGTCGGACCGATGGCGGGCGCGACCGACATGACGATCGAGACGCGGCCCATGAACCGCCCGCGGTCGCCCGGTGGGACCACGGTCATGAGCGTGGTCATGAGCAGCGGCATCATGATGGCTGTGCCGCTGGCCTGGACGACGCGGGCGGCGAGGAGGACCTCGAAACCGGGGGCGAGCGCCGCGAGCAGGGTGCCGAGCGAGAACAGGGTCATCGCGGTGATGAACACCGGACGCGTCGGGAACCGCTGGAGGAGGAAGCCCGTGATCGGGATCACGACGGCCATGGTGAGCAGGAATGCCGTGGTCAACCACTGCGCCGCGGTCACGGTGATACCGAGGTCGTCGACGAGGTGCGGCACGGCGACGCCCATGATCGTCTCGTTGAGGAAGACCACGAAGGTGGCCGCGAGCAGCAGCCAGATCACCCGGGTGTTCGCCGGGGTCACTGGGCTTGCGGCCGCCCCGGGAGGCGCGACCTGCGCCGCCGACCGTTCGGCGTCGTGTGCGCGCTGCGCGTCCAGGTCGGGAACGGCGCGATCGGTCACGGTGTCGTCCTCTCGATGGCGGTGATGCCCGGCGGTCGACGCGTGGGCATCACGGTCAAACCTCAGACCAAGGGGACGCTATTCCCGATTTTCGTCGCTCGTTTTCGTCGCTCGAGAGAAATGTCTGTCTCCGTCGCTGGGGCTGGCTCGTGCTGGCGTGGCGCTGACGCGGGGCGGCCGCCCCAGCGAGCACCCCCGCGCGGGCTCAGGGTGCGGGCGCCGGACCCTCGGTGGGCGTCGCGTCGGGAAGCCAGCCCTTGAGCAGCCGCTCCTCGGGCGCCAGCTCCTCTTCTTCGCGGCGCTCGGCCGCGGCGTCTTCGGCGTCGGACTCTCGGTTCGGCGTGTCGTTGCTCATCCCGCCACGATACCGCGGACGGCCGCCACCGCTCGGACGACCGCGTCCGCGGTGTGACTGACCTCGTCGGCGGTCGTCTCGCGCCCGAGCGTGAACCGCACGGCCGTCTGCGCGAGGTCGGTCGGCAGGCCCATCGCGGTCAGCACGTGCGACGGTTCATCCCGTCCGACCGCGCAGGCTGACCCACTTGAGCTGAGCACACCGTCCCGTTCGAGCTCGAGCAGCACGGCCTCGCCGGCCGCGCCCGGGAACACGAACGATGCGCTGCCGGGCAGGCGCGCGTCCGGGTGGCCCGTGAGCCGGGCGCCCGGCACCTCGCGCAGCACGCGGGTCACGAGCTCCGCGGTGAGTGAGCCGACCCGGGCCGCGGTCTCGGTGCGCTCGCGCTCTGCCAGCTCCAGCGCGGTCGCGAAGGCCACCGCGCCCGCGACGTTCTCGGTTCCCGACCGTCGCCCGCGTTCCTGACCCCCGCCATGCAGCACGGGTTCCAGCGGCTGCCGACCGCGCACGATGAGCGCGCCCGTGCCCTTCGGCGCGCCGACCTTGTGTCCGGCCAGGGACAGGGCGTCGACACCCAGCTCGGGAAGGCCGAGCGGAAGCCAGCCGGCGGCCTGGACCGCGTCGGTGTGCACTGCCGCGCCCGCCGCATGCGCGAGCTCGGCCAGTTCTCGGAGCGGCTGGATCGTTCCCACCTCGTTGTTCGCGAGCTGCACCGAGACAAGCGTCGTCTCGGGCCGAAGCACCGCGGCGAGCACATCGTGCGTGACCAGACCGTGCTCGTCGACGGGGACGATCGAGAGGTCGAAGCCGTGCATCCGGTTGAGATACGACGCGCTCTCGAGCACGGCCTCGTGCTCGACGGCGCTCACGACGAGGTGTCGCCCACGTGGTGCCCCGAGCGCGATGCCTTTCAGCGCGAGGTTGTCGGCCTCCGTTCCCCCGCTCGTGAACACGACGTCGCCCGGTCGCGTCCCGGTGGCGGCCGCAACGACGTCGCGAGCCCAGCCGAGCGCCCGGCTGGCCTCGTCGCCCAGCCGGTGCGGACTGGACGGATTGCCGAAGGCGCCGGTCAGGTAGGGCCACATCGCCTCGAGCGCCTCCCGGCGCACCGGTGAGGTCGCGGCGTGATCGAGGAAGATCACGGCGTGCGTGCCGGGTCGATCACGACGTCGAGTCCGAGGTCGAGGGACCGCACCGAGTGGGTCAGGGCGCCGACCGAGATCACGTCGACCCCGGTCGCGGCGATCGCGCCGACGGTGTCGAGCGAGACGCCGCCCGAGGCCTCGACGACGGCGCGGCCGTCGATGCGGGCGACGCCGGTGCGCAGGTCCTCGAGCGTGAAGTTGTCGAGCATGATGGTGTCTGCGCCGCCGGCGAGCACCGCGTCGAGCTGGTCGAGCCGGTCGACCTCGACCTCCAGATGGACGGTGTGCGGCAGTCGCTCGCGCGCGGCCCGCAGGGCCGACGCCAGGTCGACGCCGCCGGCGGTGAGCACGGCGAGGTGGTTGTCCTTCGCCATCACCGCATCGGACAGCGATCGTCGGTGATTGCGTCCGCCGCCGTCGCGCACGGCCTGCCGCTCGAGGCTCCGCAGACCCGGTGTGGTCTTGCGAGTGTCCACGATGCGGGCGGGTGTGCCCTCGACGGCGGCGACGTAGCGTGCGGTGAGCGTCGCGATCCCCGACATCCGCTGAATGAGGTTGAGGGCGACTCGTTCGGCGCGGAGGATGCCGCGGGCCGGGCCCGTGACCCGCGCCAGCGCGTCGCCCGCGTCGAAGCGGTCGCCGTCACCCGCGGCGGGAGTGACGACGATGCGGTCATCGACGAGCCGGAAGGCGGCGGCGAACACGTCGACACCCGACAGGACGCCGGCTTCGCGGGCGACGAGGTCGGCGACGGCGGTCGCGTCGGCGGGGATGAGGGTCTCTGCGGTGAGGTCGCCCCAGGGCGAGTCCTCGTCGAGCGCGGCGCCGACGATGCGGTCGATCTCGCGGCGGTCGGTCATCAGGCGGCCTCCAGTCCTTCGGTGGTGGGTGCGTCCGACCGGAAGTGCGAGCCGGCGCTGTCGTGCCTGGCGCGCGCGGCGGCCACGGTGAGCCGCGCGAGGTCCAGCAGGTTGCGGTCCTCCGCGCTCCGGCGATCGGTGGGCTCGGGCGCGTTCCACGAGTCGAGCAGGGCGGATGCCTCGGCGAGGCCGTGTTCGTCGCGTTCGAGGCCCACGGCCGACCACATGAGCTCTTGCAGCGCGTCGCGGGTGAACGGCCGGACGGCGGGAGACCGACGAATGTCGCCGGAGTTCGCCGCACTCGACGCGGACGCGTGCGGTCGGGGGGCGGCGGGGGTGCCGCTGGCGGCGGACACCGCTGGATCGATGGCCGTCCCGGGGTGGTCCGCCGAATCGCCGGCTCCGAGGGCGGCGACCGCGCGATCGGCGAACACCGCGGCTTCGAGCAGCGAGTTCGAGGCGAGCCGGTTCGCACCGTGCACACCGGTCCGCGCGCACTCGCCCACCGCGAACAGTCCGGGCAGGCTCGTCCGTGCGTCGAGATCGGTGGCGACGCCGCCCATCGCGTAGTGGGCGGCGGGTGTCACGGGGACGGGCTCTCGAGCCCAGTCGAAGCCTGCTCCTCTCAGCACCTCATCGATGCCGGGGAACCGTTCGGCGAGCCTCGCGCCGCCGAGCGCGGTCGCGTCGAGCACCACTGGGCGGCCGTTCTGCTCACGCACCCGCCGCCAGACGGCGCGCGCGACGATGTCGCGCGGGGCGAGCTCGGCGCGCGCGTCGATCGCCGGCATGAAGCGGATGCCGTCGGCGTCCCGGAGCACCGCGCCCTCGCCGCGAACGGCTTCGGAGATGAGCGGGGTCCCCGCCGCGGCGAGGGCGGTGGGGTGGAACTGGACGAACTCGAGGTCCATGACGGTCGCGCCCGCGCGCCACGCCGCGGCCACGCCGTCCCCGGTCGCGACCGCGGGATTGGTCGTATGCCGGAAGAGGCATCCGCTGCCTCCCGTCGCGAGGACCACGGCGTCGGCGGTGAGCGCTTCGAATCGGCCGTCGGGCCCGAGCACGCGGGCGCCGATAACCGTCGGCGGTGCCAGACCCGTGTCGCGCGGGCCCGCGGTGAGCAGATCGACGAGCATGGTGTGCTCACGAATGGCGACCGCCCGACGCCGGACGGTCGCGACGAGCGCGGCCTCGATGGCCGCGCCGGTCGCATCGCCGCCCGCGTGCAGGATGCGCGCGCGCGAATGCGCGGCTTCGAGACCCCGGGCGAGCCCGGAATCGCCTCGGTCGAAGGCGACCCCGAACCGGATCAGATCGCGCACGCGCGCGGGGCCCTCGGCGCACAGCACCCGGACCGCCTCCGGATCGGCCAGCCCGGCGCCGGCCTCCAGGGTGTCGGCCATGTGCCGCTCGGCTGAGTCGTCGGGGAACAGCGCCGCGGCGATGCCGCCCTGGGCGTGCCGCGTGCTGCCTTCGCCGAGGGCGGTCTTCGTGACGACCTCGACCTGGTGCCCGGCATCGGCGGCCTTCACGGCCGCCCAGAGCCCGGCGATCCCGCCGCCGACGACGAGCACGCGGCTCATCATGCCTCCGGCGGCATGCTCGCCCGCAGCGAGGGTGCCGGGGTGGCGCCGGCCGGCGGCTTCGCCGCGAGCATGCGCTCGAGCGCGACGCGAGCAGGTACCGACACGTCGGAGGGCACCGTGATCCGGTTCACGATGCGGCCGGCGACGAGTTCCTCGAGGGCCCACGCGAGATAGCCGGGGTGGATGCGATACATGGTCGAGCAGGGACAGACGACGGGGTCGAGGCAGAAGATCGTGTGCTCGGGGTGCTCGGCCGCGAGGCGCTGCACGAGGTTGATCTCGGTGCCGATCGCGAACGTCGTCCCGGGCTCCGCCGCGGCGATCGCCTTCACGATGAAATCGGTCGATCCCGAGGCATCCGCCGCATCGACGACCGGCGCAGGACACTCGGGGTGGACGATCACACGGACACCCGGGTGTTCGGCCCGTGCGCGCTCGATCTGGTCGACGGTGAAGCGCTTGTGCACCGAGCAGAACCCGTGCCACAGCACGACGCGGGCGTCGAGAAGCGTCTCGGCGGCGTTGCCGCCGAGCGGGCGGCGCGGATTCCACATCGGCATCTGCTCGAGCGGCACGCCCATGGCCTTCGCGGTGTTCCGCCCGAGGTGCTGGTCGGGGAAGAACAGCACCCGGTGGCCGCGTTCGAACGCCCACTCGAGGACGGTGCGCGCGTTGGACGACGTGCAGACGATGCCACCGTGCCGGCCGACGAAGCCTTTGAGGGCCGCCGACGAGTTCATGTAGGTGACCGGGATGATCGGGAGCTTGCCGTCGGCGTCGGGGGTGTCGAGATCGCCGTAGACGTCGGCGAGCTGCTCCCAGCATTCCTCGACGCTCGACTCGTCGGCCATGTCGGCCATCGAGCAGCCCGCGGCGAGGTTCGGCAGGATCACGGCCTGTTCGGGGCGGGACAGCAGATCGGCGGTCTCGGCCATGAAGTGCACGCCGCAGAACACGATCGCCTCGGCGTCGGGCCTGGTGAGGGCCGCGTTCGCGAGCTGGAACGAGTCACCGACGAAGTCGGCGTGCTGGACCACCTCGTCACGCTGGTAGAAGTGGCCGAGCACGACGGCGCGGTCGCCGAGCGTGGCCTTCGCCGCGCGGATCCGCGCGTGCAGCTCGTCGTCGCTGGCCCGCCGGTACTCGTCGGGCAGGGCTCCCTGGCGCGGGGCGCCGGTGGGGATGACGTCGCCCTGGGACGCGCCGGGGCCGTATGCGGCCGGCCCGCTGTCGAACTCCCATGGACCCGAGGAGAGCTCCGGCGCACAGGTCGCGCCGGGCGAGGTGCCGGCCGCGATCAGCCGGATGGTGCGGTCGACGGATGCGCCGAGTCTGGGGTCAGCGGCCGGGGGAGGCGCGATGGTCATGATGCGGGTCCTCTCATGGGGGCTTCGATGCTGGTCGGCGTTCCGGGTGAGAACCGGTACAGCGCCGGTGGTCGGTGGCGGGTCCCCGCTCGGCGCTCGCCGGTGTCGACGAGCGTGCCGGATGCCTCGACGGTCCGGCGGAAGTTCGCGGGGTCGAGGCGCTTGCGGAGGACCACTTCGTGCACCGCGCGGAGCTCGGCCATCGTGAACGTCTCGCCGAGAAGCGCGTGCGCGATCCGCGAGTACTCGAGCTTGGTGCGCAGGCGCCACAGGGCGTAGTCGACGATCTGCCGGTGGTCGAAGGCGAGCTCGGGCAGCTCGTCCTCGTCGAACCACTGCACGTTCTCGTCGGAGACCGCCCGCTCGACGTCGGCCGATTGCACGAGGGCCCAGTAGACGACGGAGACCACACGTTCGTCGGGAGACCGGTCGACCGCGCCGAACGTGTAGAGCTGCTCGAGGTACTTCGGGGTGAGTCCGGTCGTCTCGCGCAGCGTGCGTGCCGCGGCCTGCTCGAGTCCCTCGTCAGCAGGGAGCCAGCCACCGGGCAGGGCCCAGCGGTCACGGTGCGGGTCGCGGAGTCGGCGCACGAGGGGGAGTCGGAGGCTCGGCGGCGCCTGGTCGTCGTCGGGACTCAGCGCGAAGATCACCGTGGACACGGCCAGGCGCATGGCGTCGGGTCGGGGCTGCGTGGTCATCGTCGGTCCTCGAAGGGCAGGCTGTTCGAGTCATCCTGACTCGAACTCATTCCACCAGCTTACAGTCGGTGTGACCTGAACCGGAAATCGTGTGACGGGCCGGAGCGACCGCCCGCGAGCCGGCCCGGTCGGCTAGGATCGGCAGCACAACCTCACATCGGGCCATCGACGCGTCGCGGGAGAGCCGGAGACTCTGGAGTCCAGAGCCGCCGGCACCGAAGGAGCAAGCCTCCCCGCCAATCTCTCAGGTCACACACCGCGACGACGAGGCCGCTCTGAAAAGTGCTCCGCGCGGAGCGTGGAGCAGATCGAGTAGCGAC
>Ga0182737_1002193_pt1 | contig 16490 bp, 16 predicted proteins | sample eDN5th30CBELigOP_FD_128878 | JGI IMG/M metagenome (GOLD analysis project Ga0182737, IMG submission 128878) | Enriched Organic Plus compost microbial communities from Emeryville, California, USA - eDNA 5th pass 30_C BE-Lig OP (version 2) (version 2) ...
AGTCGGGCGGGCTCGGGCGCGACACCAGGCGCCCGAGGCCTGCTGCGCAGGCTGCCCCGCCCTCCAATTCGCCGCCTGCGCCTGCCCGGGCGTCACGGGACTGCATTGGCCCGAGCTCGGCGCATTGTCGCTGTGGCAGGGGGCGCTCTGCCGACATTCCGTGGCGCTGGCGCGTAATCACTGCGATACGGGGTGCGGTTTTTAAGCACGCCGAAGCATAGGTGAGCGAGCTTGCGCATGGCTGCCCCGAGAGCGGCCATCTTGCTCTTGCCGGCGGCCAGCAAGCGGGCATAGAGCGCCTGTATGTGGGGGTTATGGCGCACCGCCACGACCGCGGCCATGTACAGGGTGGCCCGCACCCGAGCCGGTCCGGTCTTGGACAGCCGAGGCCGGCCGTTCAGGCTGGTACCGGACTGGCGCTGCACGGGCACCAGGCCCAGATAGGCCGCCAGCGCCTGGGGCGACTCAATGCGCCGGTTATGCATGATCGGCAGCAACGCGTTGCCGGTCTGTGGGCCGACCGCCGGGATGCTGGTCAGCAGGTCCCGGTCCTCTTTCAGGTCGGGATGGCGGTCGATATGGTCATTGATGGCCCGCTCCAGACGCTTGATCTGTTCGGCCAGGAACGCCACGCTCTTGTCGATCAAGCCGGTGACCGGCTCGGGCGACTGGCCGAACTGGGCCTTCTCTTGCCGGTTGAGCTCACGCTGCAGATCCTTGGCCAGCGCCTCGCGCCGGGCCAGCAGCGCGCGCAGTTGCCATCGAGACCGTGACCCCCGCGTCATGCAGCGCGGTGCCCGCCTGCTCATGGTACGGCCCGGTCGGCTCGAGCACCCCGTGCAACTGCCCGGGCTGCGCGCCTTGCTTGGCGCACCAGCCTACCAAGCTCTGGATGCCCGCCACCGTATTGGCTACCACCTTGGTCTTGCGCTTATCGCCTTCGGCGCCAAGCAGCGTGCAGTTAAGCTTGGCCTTCGAAACATCAATTCCCAGAAAAAACATCGACTTGGACTCCTATTGACATCGCCTCCAAGCCCACTGCGCCCACTTGCCTTGTCCATGCAGGGTCCCAATGCCCTAGGCTACCGTCCAGTGTCCAGTCGGCTCTCAGAGGCGCGCATCCGGGGCTTAATCTGCGTCACAAAGTCCACGCTTTCGGTGTCAGAACAAGCTCTCCGGATCCGCTAGTAGCGATAGCTAATCACTACTGCCTTCAAGATACAAGGTGTCTGACACCTCACCCCCATTGGCGCATCCGCAGCGGATGCCAGAAACCTTGTTTTTTTCTCCCGGTTCCACATGTCGCCAGCCGTGCCGTCCTGGGCGGGGCCGGGCGAATTGGAGGGAGGGGCAGCCTGCGCAGCAGGCCTCGGGCGCCTGGTCTTGCGCCCGAGCCCGACCGACTTCGCCCGGCCCCGCCCAGGACGGCGCGGCGACTCAAGAACTCAAAAACTCAACCCAAACCACAAACCCAAACAACATCCCCCAACCGGCGATATCATGCACCGGTTCACCGTTTCCGCTTTGAAGGAACCCCATGCCCGCCACCTTGCCCACCTACGAAGACGTCGTCCGCGCCAGCGAAACCCTGGCCGGGGTCGCGCACCGCACCCCGGTGATGGCCTCGTCCACCGCCGACGCCCTGGTCGGCGCCCAGGTGTTCTTCAAATGCGAAAACTTCCAACGCATGGGCGCGTTCAAGTTTCGTGGCGGCTACAACGCCATCGCCCGGCTCAGCCCTTCGCAGCGCGACGCCGGGGTCGTGACATTCTCGTCGGGCAACCATGCCCAGGCCATTGCCCTGGCCTCGCGCCTGCTGGGCGTGCGGGCCACCATCATCATGCCCCACGACGCCCCGGCGGCCAAGCGCGCCGCCACCGAAGGCTACGGCGGCCGGGTCGTGACCTACGACCGCTATACCGATGATCGCGAAGCCGTCGCGCGCCGCATCCAGGACGAGACCGGCGCCACCCTCATTCCCCCTTACGACCACCGCGACGTGATCGCCGGCCAGGGCACGGCCGCCAAGGAATTGTTCGAAGAAGTCGGCCCGCTGGATGCCCTGTTCGTCTGCCTGGGCGGCGGCGGCCTGCTGGCCGGGTCGGCCCTGTCGGCGCACGCCCTCAGCCCGGGCTGCCAGGTCTACGGCGTCGAACCCGAGGCCGGCAACGACGGCCAGCAATCGCTGCGCAAGGGCGAGATCGTGCGCATTCCCACCCCCAAGTCGCTGGCCGACGGGGCCGTCACCACGCACCTGGGCCAGCTGACGTTCCCGGTCATCCAGCAGCGCGTCGCCGACATCGTCACCGTCACCGACCCGCAACTGGTCGACACCATGAAATTCTTCGCCGAACGCATGAAGATCGTGGTCGAGCCCACGGGCTGCCTGTCGGGCGCGGCGGTGCTGCAGCGGGTGGTGGCCGTGCCGGGCAAGCGGGTCGGCGTGATCATCAGCGGCGGCAACGTCGACCTGGCCCACTACGCCCGCCTGCTGGCCGGTTGACCGGCGGCCCTTGCGGGCGCGGGCGGCGCGCGGCAGAATGCCCTTACTGGTCAGAACAGGGGGCAGCAACATGCGTATCCTGCTCATCGGCGGTACCGGCTTCATCGGCCGGCACGTGGCGGCCCGGCTCGCGGGCAGCGGCCACGTCCTCATCGTTCCCACGCGCCGCTACGGCCGGGGCCGCGACCTGCAGTTGCTGCCCACCGTCACGCTGGCCGAAGCCGACGTGCACGACGACACCGTGCTCGATCGCCTGCTTCACGAATGCGACGCGGTCATCAACCTGGCCGGCATCCTGCATGGCGGTCGGGGCCATCCCTATGGCGCGGGCTTCGCGCGCGTGCACGTGCAGTTGCCGCAACGCATCGCCCAGGCCTGCCGCCGCCGCGGCGTGCGGCGCCTGCTGCACATCAGCGCCCTGGGCGCCGATCCGGCCGGGCCCAGCATGTACCTGCGTTCCAAGGGCGACGGCGAGGCCGCCCTGCGCGCCGTCTTCGCCGATTGGCCCGAAGGCGCGTGCACCATCTTCCGCCCGTCGGTGGTATTCGGGGCCGACGACCATCTCACCACCTTGTTCGCCCGGCTGGCGCGCTGGCTGCCGGTGATTCCGCTGGCCGGCGCCGATGCGCGCATGCAGCCGGTGTATGTGCGCGACGTCGCCGCCGCGCTGCAGGCGGCGCTGGGCAACCCGCACACGGCGGGCGGCGTCTACGAGCTGGGCGGGCCGCAGGTGCACGCGCTGGGCGATATCGTGCGGCTGTGCGCCGCCTGGAGCGGCCATCCGCGCCCGGTGTGGGCCATGCCCATGGGCATCGGGCGCCTGCAGGCGCTGGCGTTCGAATGCCTGCCCGGCGACCCGCTGATCTCGCGCGACAACCTGGCGTCGCTGACCGTCGACAACGTGTGTACGGGGCCGCTGGCGCCCGAGCTCGGCCTGGTGCCCACCAGCATGGAAGCGGTGGTGCCCGGCTACCTGAAGGCCGGCGGGTAGCGCGGGGGCGGCTAGCGCACCAGCGCCTTCAGCGCCAGGCGGATGCCGTCCGATACGCCGGTGCCTTCCGGCAGGGTCTTCAGCGCCGCCTGCGATTCCTTGTCCGAATACCCCAGCGCCAGCAGCGCATTCAGGATGTCGGCCTGGCTGTCGGGCACCGCGTGCGCCGTGGCGCCGATGTCGGCGCCCAGCTTGCCGCGCATTTCCAGCAGCAGGCGTTCCGCGGTTTTCTTGCCGATGCCGGGCACGCGCGTCAGGCGGCCCGATTCCTGCAGCGTGATGGCTTGCGCCAGGTCGGCCACCGACAGGCCCGACAGCACCGCCAGCGCGGTGCGCGCGCCGATGCCGCTGACCTTGATCAATTCGCGGAACGCGCCGCGCTCGCTGGCCGTGGCGAAGCCGTACAGGATGTGCGCATCCTCGCGCACCGTCAGGTGCGTGTACAGCGTGACCCGCGCGCCCGTATCCGGCAGGGCGTACAGCGTGCTCATGGGCACTTCGATGTCATAGCCCACGCCGTTGACGTCCACGCACAGCGTGGGCGGCAATTTCTCGATCAGGGTTCCGGTGATGCGTCCGATCATGGTGCAAGTGCCAGGCAAATGGAAAAGGGCGCGCGGCGCGCGCTTGCCGGCATTCTATACGCTGGGCCGCACGGCGGGCGTCAGCCCACCAGCCGGCCGCCGCGCAGGCGTGCCCCGCCCAGCGCGGCCGCGGCCGGCATGCCGGCCAGCCGGGCCTGCAGCGGGCCGACGTGGGCATGGCAGATGGCGCAGGCCAGCGCGTCGGCCGAGTCGGGCGCGGGCGTGCCGTCCAGCGACAGCAGCCGCTGCACCATCATCTGCACCTGTTCCTTGGCCGCGCGGCCGGTACCCACCACGGCTTTCTTGATCTGCAGCGCGGTGTATTCGTGCACCGCCAGCTGGCTGTCGGCCAGGGCGCACAGCGCCGCGCCGCGCGCCTGCCCCAGCAGTAGCGTCGAGGCCGGGTTGGTATTCAGGAAGACGATTTCCAGCGCCGCCACGTCGGGGCGCGTATCGCGCGCCACCTGGCGCAGGTTGTCCAGAATGACTTTCAGGCGTTCCGGCAGCGCCAGGGCCGGCGGCACCACGATGGTGCCGCTGGCCACGTAGCGCAGCCGCATGCCTTCAGCATCGATGACGCCGAAGCCGGTGCGGCGCAGGCCGGGATCGATGCCGAGAACGCGCATCAGTGGCGGAAGTGGCGCGTGCCGGTCAGCACCATGGCAATGCCGTGCTCGTCGGCTGCCGCGATCACTTCGTCGTCGCGCACGCTGCCGCCGGGCTGGATCACGCAAGTGGCGCCGGCCGCCACCACCACGTCCAGGCCGTCGCGGAACGGGAAGAACGCATCCGAGGCCACGGCCGACCCTTGCAGGGTCAGGCCGGCATTCTCGGCCTTGATGGAGGCGATGCGGGCCGAATCGACGCGGCTCATCTGGCCCGCGCCCACGCCCAGCGTCATGCCGCCGCCGGCGAACACGATGGCGTTGGACTTGACGTACTTGGCCACCTTCCAGGCAAAGGCCAGGTCGTTCATTTCCTGCTCGGTGGGCTGGCGCCGGGTCACGACCTTCAGCGCGTCGCGCGGCACGTTGTACGAATCCGGCGTCTGCACCAGCCAGCCGCCGCCCACCCGCTTGATGTCGAACTCGTTATGGCCGGTGCCGGCGGGCACTTCCAGCACCCGCACGTTCTTCTTGGCCGCCAGCACCGCCAGCGCGGCGCCGTCGTAGGCCGGCGCCAGCAGCACTTCCAGGAACTGGCCGCTGACCGCCTCGGCGGTGGCGGCGTCCACGGGGCGGTTGAAGGCGATGATGCCGCCGAAGGCCGAGGTGGGGTCCGTCTTGAAGGCCTGCCGGTAGGCGTGCAGCGTGTCTTGCGCCACGGCGACGCCGCACGGGTTGGCGTGCTTGACGATCACGCAGGCCGGCGTGTCGAAGCTGCGCACGCATTCCCAGGCCGCGTCGGCATCGGCGATGTTGTTGTACGACAGTTCCTTGCCTTGCAGCTGGCGGTAGTTGCCCAGCAGCCCGGCCGCGCGGTTGGCGTCGACATAGAAGGCCGCTTTCTGGTGCGGGTTCTCGCCGTAGCGCAGGGCCTGCGCCTGGTGCACCTGCAGCGTCAGGGTGCGCGGCCAGTCCTGGCGGGCCGGGGCGGCGTCCTGCGCCGGGGCCGGCTCGGCCAGGCTGGTCAGGTAGCTGGCGATGGCGCCGTCGTAGGATGCGGTGTGGGCATAGGTCTTGGCGGCCAGTTCCAGGCGCAGCGCATACGAGGTGCCGCCGCCGTGGTCCATCTCGGACAGCACGCGGGAATAATCGGCCGGGTCGATCACCACCGTCACGCCGCCGGCGTCGGTGCCGTGGTTCTTGGCGGCGGCGCGCAGCATCGCCGGCCCGCCGATGTCGATGTTCTCGACCGCGTCGGCGAAGCTGCAGCCGGGGCGGGCGATGGTTTCGCGGAACGGGTACAGGTTCACCACCAGCATGTCGATGCGGTCGATGCCGTGCTTGGCGATGGTGTCCAGGTGTTCGGCGCTGTCGCGGCGCGCCAGCAGGCCGCCGTGGATCTTGGGGTGCAGCGTCTTGACCCGGCCGTCGAGGATCTCGGGCGAGCCCGTGTGGGCGGCGACTTCGGTCACCTGAAGGCCGGACTCGGCCAGCAGGCGGGCGGTGCCGCCGGTGGACAGCAGGCGCACGCCGCGCGCGGCCAGGGCGCGGGCGAATTCGACGATGCCGGTCTTGTCGGACACCGAGAGCAGGGCAGTTTCGATTTTCATGGTCGGACGGCGGAGATGGAGGAAAGCGGTCGGGGGCGCAGGGCGCTCAGGGCTGGATGTTGTGCGCCTGCAGCTTCTTGCGCAGCGTGTTGCGGGTGATACCCAGCATTTCGGACGCCCGCGATTGATTGCCGCCCGCGCGTTGCAGCGCGACTTCGAGCACCGGGCGTTCGACGCATCGCATCACCATGTCCCACATGTCGTGGGGCTCGGAATCGCCCAAGTCTTCGAAATAGCGCTCCAGGCTGGCGCGCACGCAATCTTCCAGGACATCTTTCTTGCTCATGTGTACAGATATTTATAGTTAGTGGTGGGGGGCGGATCACGCCGCCAGCAGGGGTTGCGCGGCGGTGGCCGGGGATGCCGGCCCGCCGTGCGCAAGATCGTCGAACCATTCGGACACGGCCCGCCATTGGTCGCGGGTGTTGTCGATGCGGTTCATGCGGTCGCGGAACGGGTCCGCGCCCGGCAGGCCTTCCACGTACCAGCCGATGTGCTTGCGCGCCGAGCGCACGCCGGTGTGCTCGCCATAGAAGCGGTAGTGGTCGTCCAGGTGTTCGAGCAGCAGGTCGCGCATTTCTTCGTACGAAGGGGGCGCCAGCGTGTCGCCCGTGCGCAGGTAGTGGTCGATTTCGCGGAAGATCCAGGGGCGGCCCTGGGCCGCCCGGCCGATCATGACCGCGTCCGCGCCAGTGTAATCCAGGACACGGCGGGCTTTCTCGGGCGAATCGATGTCGCCGTTGGCGATGACGGGAATCGACAGTTCCGCCTTGACCGCGCGGATGGTGTCGTATTCCGCCTGGCCGGTATACAGGTCGGCGCGGGTGCGCCCGTGCAGCGCCAGGGCGGCGATGCCGGCATCCTGGGCCCGCCGCGCCACGCGCAGGGCGTTGCGGTGTTCGCGGTCCCAGCCGGTGCGGGTCTTCAGGGTAACCGGCACGCCCAGCGGCGCGCAGGCGGCCACCACGGCGTCCAGGATGCGCGCCACCAGGTCTTCGTCGCGCAGCAGGGCCGAGCCCGAGGCCAGGTTGCACACCTTCTTGGCCGGGCAGCCCATGTTGATGTCGATGATGCGCGCGCCGCGGGCGGCGTTGAAGGCGGCGGCCTCGGCCATCATGGCGGGGTCGGCGCCGGCGATCTGCACCGCCACCGGGGCGATCTCGCCGTCGTGGTTCAGGCGGCGCGAGGTCTTGACGCTGTCCCACAGGCGCGGGTTGCTGGCGGCCATTTCCGATACCGCATACCCCGCGCCCAGCCGCTTGCACAATTGGCGGAACGGCCGGTCCGTCACCCCCGCCATGGGGGCGACCAGTACGTTGTTGGAGAGGGTCCACGGGCCGATGCGCATGGGCGGATTTTACCCGCCTTCATGCGGCCCCTATTGATTGCCGCTTGCCCCGATGGGGGCCTAAGCGCGCAGCCCCTGCAGCAAATGGCGCGCCAGCGGGGCGCGCAGCGGCGTCGCCAGGTCCAGGGCCAGCAGGCCCAGCCCGCAGGCGTGCTCGACCGGCGCCAGGCCGGTGGCGAAGGCGCGCGGCATCAGGTCGGTCAGGCCGGCGGTGATCCAGCGGTCGGCCCGGCGCGCGCGGGCGAAGCCGGCCAGCGCGGCGGTGGGGTCGGCGGCCGGATCGGCCAGCCAGGCCGCCAGGTCCTGGGCCAGGCGGGCGGCATCGCGCAGCCCCAGGTTCAGGCCTTGCCCGGCCACCGGGTGCAGCGTCTGGGCCGCGTTGCCGATGGCCGCCAGGCGGCCCTGCACCAGCGCCCGCCGTGCGCTCAGCGCCAGCGGGAAGACGTGGCGCGGCGCCTGGCTGGACAGCCGGCCCAGCCGCGTGCCGAAGGCGGCGCTCAGCGCGGCCGAAAACGCGGCGTTGTCCAATTGCGCCAACCGGGCGGCGCGTTCGGGCGCGCTGCACCACACCACCGAATAGGCCTGCGCCTGCTGCGGATGCGGCAGCAAGGCCAGCGGCCCTTCGCGGGTGAAGCGTTCCCAGGCCCAGCCGGGGCGGGGCAGGGTGGCCTGCGCGCTGGTGATGACGGCGTGCTGCCCGTATTCGCGGCGCAGGTCGGCGCCGCTGCCGTCGGACAGCACGGCCACGCCGCAGCGCAATTCGGCGTCGCCCTGCCGCACCACCAGGCCCTGGCCATCCTGGCTGTGCGCCCGGGCCGGCGGCCCCTGCAGCACGGTGACGCCGCTGGCCGCCACCCGCGCCTGCAGCGCGGCATGCAAGTCGGCGTAGGCGACCACGCTGCCCAGGCGCGGCACCTGGAAATCGTCGCACTGGATCACGGTGCTGCCCAGCCGCCCGCGTTGCGACACGTGCACGTTGCGGATGTCGGCGGCCCGGCCGGGCCAGGCCTGCAGCGATTCCAGCAGAACGCGGCTGCCGTGGTTCAGCGCCAGCACGCGCGGATCGGCGGCCGGGATCGGTGCCGGCCCCGCCGCGGCGGCCGGCGCGGCGCCGGCCAGCAAGGCGATGCGCCGCGGTTGCGGCGCGTGGCGCGCCAGCAGCAGCGCCAGCACGTGGCCCACCGGCCCGGCGCCCAGGATCGCGATGTCGTACGCAGGCTGAGTCATGGCGGAATTCTACCGTCCACTACAATCGCAGGCGTCCGATGGCCCGCTGGCGTTTCGCCGCGCTTTCTTCCTGTGCCCGATATGTCGCCCGCCCAATCCGCCGTGTCCGTTATTCCTGCCCGCCCGCGCAACAAAGTTGTGCTGGGGCTGCTGGCCTGTTTCCTGGGCTGGCTGGGCGCGCACTGGTGGTACCTGGGCCGCCGCTACGCCTGGCTGGTCACGCTGGCCGCCTGCGCCTGCCTGGCGGCGGCAACGCAGTTTCCGGTCTGGTACGACAACCCGGCCTTCTTCCTGGCCTTCATCCCCATGATCGACGGTTTCATCGAGGGCGTCGTGTTCAGCCTGATGCCGGACGAGAAATTCGACCGCCTGTACAACCCCGCCCGCGGCCGCGTGACGCATACCGGCGTGGGGCCGGTGCTGGTGGCCATCGTCGGCACCCTGGTGGGCGCCATCGCGGGCATGTTCGCCATTGCCATGGTGGTGGTGTACACCTGGACGGCGTTGGGGTGGCTGGACGGGTACGTGTTCTAGGGTCCGCCGGCCACAACGCCGCCGCCCGGCGCGCTTCCCGTCATTCCCGCATCAGCGCCTCGATCTCGCGCGCTTGCACCGGCACGCCGCGGGTGATCAGCTCGCAGCCTTCCTCGGTGACCAGCGCGTCGTCTTCGATGCGGATGCCGATGTCCCAGAACTGCCGCGGCACGTCGTCGCCCGCCCGCACATAGATGCCCGGCTCGATGGTCAGCACCATGCCGGCCGCCAGCGTGCGCCACGGCCGCTCGGCGCCGGCCGGCGCCGGGCCCCGGTAGTCGCCCGCGTCGTGCACGTCCAGCCCCAGCCAGTGGCCGGTGCGGTGCATGTAGAAGCGCGTGTACGCGCCCGACTCGATCACGCCGTCCAGCGACCCCTGCAGCAGGCCTTCGTCCAGCATGCCCTGCGCCAGCACGCGCACCGCGGCATCGTGCGCGTCGTTCCAGCTGCGTCCGGGCGCGGTCGCCTGCACGGCCGCTTCCTGCGCCGCCGCCGTCAGGTCGTACAGCGCGCGCTGCGGCCCGCTGAAGCGGCCGTTGGCGGGAAACGTGCGGGTAATGTCCGACGCGTAGCTGTCGACCTCGCAACCGGCGTCGATCAATACCAGTTCGCCGTCGCGCAGCACCGCATCGCCCGCGGCGTAGTGCAGCACGCAGGCATTGGCGCCGGCCGCCACGATGCTGGGGTAGGCGGGCGCCTGCGCGCCATGGCGGCGGAATTCGTACAGCAGCTCGGCTTCCAGCTCGTACTCGCGCAGCCCGGGCCGCGCCGCCCGCATGGCGCGCGCGTGGGCGCCGGCCGAGATGCGGGCGGCCTGGCGCATGGCGGCGATTTCGCTGGCGTCTTTGACCACCCGCATGTCGGCCAGTATCGGCCGCAGGTCGTGGATGCGTTCCGGCGGCTGGCGCCGCCCGCGGCCCTGCTGCTCGGCCTCGGCCAGCCAGCGGCGCAGCCTGCGCGGCACCGGCCCGTTGGCCGCGAAGGCCCGGTACAGGGCCGGCTGGTCCAGCAGCAGCGCCGGCATCAGCTCGTCCAGTTCGTCGACGGCGTGGGCCTCGTCGAAGCCGTAGCGCTGCATGGCCGCCTCGGGGCCGCAGCGGTAGCCTTCCCAGATTTCCTGCTCGGGATGCCTGGCGCGGCAGAACAGGATGGCCCGGTCGAAGGCGCCGGCCACCAGCACCAGCCACGCCTGCGGCTCGGTGAAGCCGGTCAGGTAGTAGAAATCGCTGTCGTGGCGGTACGGATGCTCGGTATCGCGGTTGCGCACGGCGTGCGGCGCGGTGGCCAGCACGGCAATGCCGCCTCCGGCGGCGCGCATGTGCGCCAGCAGGCGCTGGCGGCGGGCGGCGAACGGGGCGATGTCGTCGGAAGGCAGGCTCATGGCGGGCCGGGGCGGGCCGCAAGGCCCCCCTCGCAGGGCGGGAAACAGGCCTACTTTACCGCGCTGGCGGGACGGCCGGGGCCCTGCTACAATCCGCGCCACTGTCATTGGGGAGTAGCCATCCTTTGAATCCCCAAAGGAGTCAGCGTCAACAGACTTGGTGGTCTCGTACCCCATGGCGCTGACGGTTCCCGTGTCGCGGCCCTGCCCGCGGCCCGGTCCAGCCCGGCGAGACCTTTGGCCACGACGCGTTCACCCAGGCCGGGCGAGCCGCGTTGCTGTGCCATCGGTATCTGCTCGTCCGGCTGCGTGTCATGCTGCTCACCCTGTTCCTGTTCTTCCTGTCGGCGCTGGTCATCTACTTTGCCTGTGAATATTTCGTCAACGGCATCGAATGGGTCGGCCATCGCCTGAACCTGGGCGCCACCGCCACCGGCACCGTGCTGGCGGCCTTCGGCACGGCCCTGCCCGAAAGCGCCGTGACCTTCATGGCGGTGGTGTTCGGCACCACCCCCGAGCAAAAAGACATCGGCGTCGGCGCCGCCATGGGCGGGCCGCTGGTGCTGGCCACGCTGGCGTATGCCGTGGTCGGCCTGGCGCTCTGGCGCGGCGGCCGCAGCGCCGCCCGCATCAACGCCGACCAGCGCCGCCTGGCGCGCGACCAGGCCTGGTTCATGGCCATCTTCGTGGTCAAGGTCGGGCTGGGCCTGCTGGTATTCGCCTGGAAGCCCTGGCTGGGGCTGCTGTTCCTGGGCGTGTACGGCCTGTACGTCAAGCGCGAGCTGTCCAACGACGAGGCCTGCCTGGACTGCGAAGACCTGGAGCCCCTGAAGCTGCGTCCGCGCGACGCCAACCCGTCGATGGCCTGGGCCTGTATCCAGACGCTGCTGGCGCTGGTCGTCATCGCCGGCGCTTCGCACGTGTTCGTGCGCCAGATCGAGCTGCTGGGCATCGCCCTGGGCGCCTCGCCCCACGTGGCGGCGCTGCTGCTCGCCCCGGTGGCCACCGAACTGCCCGAGATCATGAACGCCCTGATCTGGGTGCGCCAGGGCAAGGAACGCCTGGCACTGGCGAATATTTCTGGGGCCATGATGATCCAGGCCACCATCCCCAGCGCCCTGGGCATTTTCATGACCCCGTGGCTGCTCGATGGCCCGCTGCTGGCCGCCGGCCTGTTCACCCTGCTGTCGATCGGCCTGCTGTGGCTGCGCTTTCGCCGCGCCGGCATGAGCGTGCCGGTGCTGTCCACGGTGGGCGGCTTCTACGGCCTGTTCGCCCTGTATCTGGGGTGGCACTTCATGCGCTGACGCCGGGCCCGGCCTGTGTTGCGCCGCGGGCGCAGGCCGGGAAAACCCTTGTTCTTCAAGGCAAATGCGCGTAAAATCGTTATGTTTACATCATACGGAGTTGTTCTGTGAATACCGATTCCGGCGACAGTAGTCGATCTTGCATCGACGTCGCTGCCTGACAGGATCCACGCAGAATCTCCTGCCGCATCCTGCCAGCGCAGGGTGCGGTATGTCGCGGCAGGTTCTCTGCCACGCCTTCCCCACCAAAACCGCCAGAACCGTTGCTGTGTCATCGCAGCCCGCCTCGGTGCGCGCCTGTTCGCGTCCCGCTGCGTGCCGCTGCGCTGGCGCATGCGCATTCGCACGAACGCTCCCTGCTTCACGGGAGGCTGCCATGCGTTTATTCGACCTGTTCATGCGCCGTGCCGGCGTGGACCGCGCCAGCTCGCTCAATCGCCGTCACGGCACGTCGCGCCTGACCGTCGTGTGCCCGCGCGACGCGCTGGGCGCGGTGCGCAAGCAAATCTGCCTGGACTTCGGCGCCGCCGGCATCGATGTGGCGCAATTCCAGATCGATTCCAGCCGCGATGCCGACTTCGCCTCGGCCTGCATCACCGTCAACTGCCCGCCCGAATTGCGGCCCGAGCTCATGTCCCAGGCGCGCCGCCTGCGCGCCAACCCGGCGGTGCGCCACGTGCATTTCGGCGCCGCCGCCCGCGCCGGCGCCTGAACCCGCCCGCCGCGCCACCGGCGGCGCGGCTCCACTACAATAGTTGATCGGGGCCCGGCATCGGCCGGGCCCGTTTTTCGTCAGGTTTTTCGGATTTCGGCATGGATCGGCTCGGCTGGCTCGTACCGTGGGAATTTTCCCCGACCCTGGTGGCCGCTTTCGTGGCGGCCATTGTGCTGTTCGTGCGCGGCCAGCGCGTGCATCGCGTCACCAAGGCGCGCCAGTTCCTGTTCTGGGCCGGCATGGTGCTGCTGTACCTGTCGCTGCACACCCGCCTGGACTACTACGCCGAACGCATGTTCTTCATCCACCGCATCCAGCACCTGGTGCTGCATCACCTGGGGCCGTTGCTGGTGATGGCGGCGTTCCCCGGGCAGGTCATGCGCGCCGGCCTGCCCATGGCCTGGCGCCTGCGCCTGCGCGACTTCCTGCGCACGCCGGGCGGCCGGTCGCTGGTGGCGGTACTGACCAACAAGTATTTCGTGCCGGCGCTGTTCGTGTTCCTGGTGCTGGTCTGGCTGATCCCGTCGGTGCAGTTCTATTCGATGCTCGACTGGCGGCTGTACCGCCTGATGAACTGGTCGGTGGTGATCAGCGGCTTCATGTACTGGAACCTGATCCTCGACCGCCGGCCCAGCCCGCCGGCCGCCATGAGCCCCGGCGGCCGCGTCATTTCGCCCGTGCTGACCATGGCGCCCCAGATGGTGGCCGGCGCGGTCATCGCCTTTACCGAATCCGACATCTATCCGCTGTTCGAGCTGTGCGGCCGCGCCATCGCCATGTCGGCCCAGACCGACCAGACCATCGGCGGCCTGACCATGTGGATTCCCGCCGCCATGGTGGAAGTCTTCGGCCTGATGGTGGCCCTGGGCACGCTGATGCGCCTGTCCGGCAAGGGCCGCCTGCGGCCCGAAGACCGCCAGGCGCGCGCCCGGGCACGCGCCGGCGAACCCAGGAAAAGCGGCGTCGACGGGGCCGTGGCCAGCTGAGCCGGCCCCGGCCGCCCGGCCCGGGGGCGGCTACGCCACCAAGCCGTGGTATTTGCGCCCCAGGGCCACGGTAGCCTGGAACATCCCCGCCTTGCTGCCACAGTCGTAGCGCTGCCCCTGGTAGCGGTGCGCGTACACCGCCCGCTGCCCCATCAGGGCCGCGATGCCGTCGGTCAGCTGGATTTCGTTGCCGGCGCCGATGCGGGTGGCGCGCAGGTGGTCGAAAATATCCGCTTCCAGCACGTAGCGTCCCACCACGGCCAGGGTGGATGGGGCTTCTTCGGGCGCGGGTTTCTCGACAATATGGGTGATGCGGGCGGTGCGGTCGTCCAGCGGGCGCGCCGCCACGATGCCGTACTTGCGCGTGTCTTCGCGCGGGACGTCCTGCACGCCCAGCACGCTGGCGTCCTGCGCGTGGGCGGTGTCGATCAACTGCTTCAGCACGGGCGTGTCGGCGTCGATCAGGTCGTCGGCCAGCAGTACGGCGAAGGGCTCGTTGCCCACGGCCGGCGCGGCCGTCAGCACGGCATGGCCTAGGCCCAGCGGGGCGGCCTGGCGGATGTACAGGCAATTGACATGCGACGGCAGGATGCCGCGCACCATGGCCAGCAGCTCGTGCTTGCCCTTGCTTTCCAGGTCGGCTTCCAGTTCGGGCGCCGAATCGAAGTGGTCTTCGATGGCGCGTTTGTTGCGGCCCGTGACGAAAATCAAGTCGGTGATGCCGGCGGCCACCGCTTCCTCGACGGCGTACTGGATCAGCGGCTTGTCGACCACCGGCAGCATTTCCTTGGGCATGGCCTTGGTGGCCGGCAGAAAACGGGTGCCCATTCCTGCGACAGGAAAAACGGCTTTGCGGATTGGGCGCATGAGGACCTCGGGTAGAAAATTGAACGGACGGCCAAAACTTTTGCTGGCGGTCGCTATCATATTGCCATGAACCGCAGGCAGACGATATCCAGGTATCCCACCGTGAAACGCGCGTTGGCCGGCGCCCTGGCGCTGGCCCTGGCCATGCCCCTGGCGCCGGCCACGGCCCAGCCCGTGGGCCTGCCGTCGATGGGCGCGGCCTCGTCGGCCGACCTGTCGCCCGCGCTGGAACGCCAGCTGGGCGAGGCTATCATGGCCCAGGGCCGGCGCGACCCCACCTATATCAACGACCCCGAACTGACCCAGTACCTGACCACCATGGGCCGCAAGCTGGCGGCCTATGCGCCCGGCACCGTGCCCGATGTCGAGATGTTCGGCGTGCGCGACCCCGAAATCAACGCCTTCGCCATGCCCGGGGGCTTCATCGGCGTCAACAGCGGCCTGATCGTGTCGTCCAGCAGCGAATCCGAGCTGGCCTCGGTGCTGGCCCACGAAATCGGCCACGTGGTGCAGCGCCACATCGCCCGCGGCATGACCCAGCAAAGCCAGAACAGCGTCGTCATGATGGCCAGCATGGCGGCCGCCCTGCTGGCGGCGCTGGCCGGCGGCGGGGGCAACCTGGCCATGGGGGTGGCGGCGTTCGGCCAGGCCGCCGCCATCAACCGGCAACTGGGCTTTTCCCGCGACGCCGAGCGCGAAGCCGACCGCGCCGGGTTCCAGATGCTGACCAAGGCCGGCTACGACCCCGACGGCATGGTGCGCATGTTCTCGCGGCTGATGAACGCGTCGCGCCTGAACGAAGGCATGGGCGGCGGCGCCTGGGCCAGCACCCACCCCCTGTCCATCGAGCGGATGTCCGACATCCAGAACCGCTCGCGCGGCGTGCCGGCCGAGCGGCATTCCGACAGCGACGATTTCTGGTTCGTTCGCGCCAAGATGCGGGTCATCCAGGGCCGCGACGCCGTCAGCCTGCGCACGGCCGGGCAGCAATTGCAGGACGAGGCCCGCACGCTGACCGGGGTGCGGCAGTCGGCCGCCTATTACGGCCTGGCCCTGCAGGCCTTCCAGCGCAACGCCCTGGACCAGGCGCAGGGCTACCTGGACCAGGCCGGCGCGGGCGGGCGCGGCGCCCCGCAACTGGCGCGGCTGGCCATCGACCTGGCCGCGGCGCGCAAGGACAGCGCCCGGGCGCTGCAACTGGCCTCGGACGCCGTCAAGCGCTGGCCGCAGCAGCGCGCCCTGGGTATTGCCTACGCCCAGGCCCTGCAAGGCGCCGGCCGCCATGCCGAGGCGCAGGCCTACTTGCGCGAGCGCATCAAGCAATGGGGCGACGACGAGCCCGGCCTGTACCAGATGCTGGCGCAAAGCGAGGAACGCAACGGCCAGCCGGTGCAGGCGCGCCGCGACATGGCGCGCTACTACGTGCTGACGGGCGCCTACGCGGCGGCCGAGTCGCAGCTGCAGCAGGCGCGCGGCCTGTCGAAAGATTTCTACGAGCAGTCGCAGATCGACGTGCAGATCAAGGACGTCAAGGACAAACTGGCCGCCGAACGCGACCTGCTGGAACGCTTCAAGGGGTAAGCGGCAGGGGACATCGACTGCCCGGCTAACCGCACGGTGTCAGTGTTTCACCGCGCCGAGCGCGACCGGCCCGTGATGAAAACGGGTGTAGCCGAATCGGGGACGCCGCGGAGCCGGCTTGTATGGTAGAGGTGTTGGGGTGGAGGGCCTGAATGACCGGCTATCGGGTCTGACCGACTAGCAAAGACTGCCCCCACCCCGCCTTTGAGCGTCGATAAGGAACTGAGCAGCACCTCAGCGCCGATCTGTAA
>Ga0182737_1002197_pt1 | contig 16468 bp, 11 predicted proteins | sample eDN5th30CBELigOP_FD_128878 | JGI IMG/M metagenome (GOLD analysis project Ga0182737, IMG submission 128878) | Enriched Organic Plus compost microbial communities from Emeryville, California, USA - eDNA 5th pass 30_C BE-Lig OP (version 2) (version 2) ...
CCTCCCTCCTGCTGAACAATTACCGACATTTGGACAATACAAATACTGGTTCAAGAAAGAGATGGATTTGGAGCATTCATTAATAAGCAGACACGGTAGTAAAAGATTCAATCTGGACTATCGCCCTGTGCTTGGAAGCTCAACCTTTGAGAGTTTTGGACCAGGCTCACGCTTTCAAATTGATGCAACTGTTGCAGATGTTTATTTAGTTAGTGAATACAAGCGCGAATGGATAATTGGCGACCAATTATTTATATTGTGATTGATGTTTTCAGTCGCTATATTGCTGGTATGTATATCGGTTTAGAGGGCCCTAGCTGGCTTGGGGCGATGATGGCACTCGCTAATACCACAAGTGACAAAGTAGAGTTTTGTGCGCAATATGGCATTTCAATTAATCCAGAGGAATGGGTAAGCAGTCATCTGCCTCAGAAGCTGACAGCGGATCGCGGAGAGCTTGAAGGCAGTAAACCGAATCATCTAATTGATGTTTTGGGAGTCGATGTAGAGAATGCTCCTCCATATCGAGCCGACTGGAAGGGAATTGTAGAACAGCAGTTTCGATTAGCCAATACAAGAAGCATTCGCTTCATACCAGGTGCAATTAAGGAAAGATACCGCGAGCGTGGAGAACGAGATTATCGCTTGGATGCTAAGCTTTCCTTGCGAGAGTTTACGAAAATTATGATTCAGAATGTATTGTATCATAACAATCATCACCACATGCTCTGGTATGATCGCAATGAATTTATGATTGCAGAGGATATAGCACCTGTTCCAAGTCAGTTATGGCATTGGGGCATTATTAACCGTAACGGCAGACTTAGACAACAGCCAGAGCATATTGTAAAGCTAAACCTTATGTTGCAAGGCGAAGCAACCATAACAGCAGCTGGAATTAAATTCAAGGGAATGCATTATAGCTGCGACTTGGCGATACGCGAGCAATGGTTTGTTAAAGCTCGTAGTGGCAGATCGTGGCGAGTAAAAGTGTGCTACGATCCACGGTTAACGAATGAAATATATTTATGGCTGGATAATGGACGTCAATTTGAAACATGCACACTGCTTGAAAGAGAAGACAGGTATTATAACAAGCGATTTGAGGAAGTTGAGGATTTATTAGAGATAGAACGCTATCAGGGCAGACAGCAGGAAGTGAGCAATATGTATGCGAAAATTGAGCTTGATGCACAGCGCGATGCCATTATTAAAGAAGCAATTAAAAAGACAGATGAGGCTGTTTCAAGCAGCATAAATAGTAATAATCAACGAGTCAAAGCGCAAAGACAGCATCGTGCCGAGGAGAAAACAATTAATCGGGCACAAGAGGCTTTTCGTTTGTCCCCGAAGCAGCCTGCTTCTACGGGATCAAGCAACAATGTTGTTCCATTGAATCGCGATCAAGGCAAGGATGCTAATCAAGACTATATATCACCAGCGGACAAGCTGTCAAAGATAAAAGCTTTTCTGGATGAAGAAGGTGACGAACAATGAGTGAGTTTGATATTCCACAGTTTGATTTTGGGCGAGGACAATTTATTGAAGCAAATTATCAAGACCCGTTGCTGGAGGATTATCGAGGTAATCCGCTGCTAGAGGCGTTACCTCCTATTTGGGATGATAGAACCGTTGTTAAGCAGCTTGCCTCAAAGCCTATTTTTCATGCATCAGAGCGCACTTTGCCTGTTCACTTGCGACTTCATTGTGTTCAACGGATAACGCGTGATTTTTTTCAACCTCTATCCCGGCATTTGGAGCTACAGAACAGCATATCACGCTTAATTAGAGACGGCTATGTTGGACGCAATCCGTTGTCGCCTAACTATGCATTTCGAGCTCGCAGAGATGCCTATGAACTGATAATACGAGGGAATACGAGTGGTTACCCTGTGAATACTCCTACTTCCTCTGGGTTTGCTTTAGTTGGAATTTCAGGCATAGGAAAATCCAGTAGCTTGCTTCGTATCTTGCAGATGTACCCACAAGTAATTATGCATCGCAAATTCCAAGGAAAAGATATGCCAGCCCCTTTTCAAATCGTATGGCTGAAGATGGATTGTCCGCATGATGGCTCAATTCGAGGTTTATGCTTGAACTTCCTACTTGCAATAGATAGCTTGATAGGAACGAAGTATTACAAGAAAAATGCATCCAAAAATCCTGATGAACTGCTCCCTCTTATGGCTCAAGCAGCAGCTGTTCATTGTCTAGGTACACTTGTTATTGATGAGATACAGAATCTTCAAGAAGCTAAAGATGACCGAGCTGCTCAAATGCTGAACTTTTTTGTGCAGCTCGTCAATACCATAGGACTGCCAGTCATTTTAGTGGGTACGTATAAAGCTTTGCCTGCATTAAATGGTGAGTTTCGTAATGCAAGGCGCAATAGTGGCCAAGGTGATGTGACCTGGCATCACTTCAAAAAGGACGAAGAATGGTCATGGTTGCTTCAAGGACTGTGGAAGTATCAGTGGACAAATCAGTACGTAGAATTGGATCAGGACTTCATTGATACGATGTACGATGAATCTCAAGGTATCTCCGATGTTGCAATTAAGTTGTTTATGTTAACACAGTGGCGAGCTTTGGATAAAGAATTAGATTGTATTACTCCTCAGTTAATACGTTCTGTCGCAAGAGATCGTCTAACACTTATTCAACCAGCATTGCAGGCTTTGCGTTCAGGCAAGAAAAATCAAATTCAGCGCTTTGCTGATATTTACGATAGTGTGTCCATTAATGACTATCTGGATAGAATTGAAGCCGAGCAAAAGCAGACGGAACGATTAGAAATTATTCGCACAGAGCTCGGATACGATCTGACTGAACAAACAAACGCTGAATTGAGTTCGTGGCTAATTGATGCTGGTATTGATCAAGCAGTTGCATTGAAGTCGGCAAGTGAAATTATTAAGCAACATCTGCATCAATTGGATCAAATTGACCTGCACAAGGAAGCGCTAAAGTATGCATTAGCCATTCAAAAAAATGATAAATCATCAGAGCCTGCAAAGAGCAAGAAAGTAAAGCCTGAGCCAACAGATCCATCAGACTTGCGTTTAATCGTGACACAAGGAAGAAAAAAGAAAATGAACGCCTATGACTCGCTGAAACTGACTGGATATATTAAAAACCCGTTAGAATTTTTGGGCTAAAGGTCGTGATAATATGTCGTCAAATATGCAATTGCCGATTCCCTATCCTGATGAATTGCTTCATAGTGTGTTGTGCCGCTATCATTTGCGAGTGAACAATACCAGTCCAAAGTGGACATTAACCGAGCGTTATGGAACACATAATGTCATTCCTACATTGGATTTGCCAAGTCATCTGGATGCACTTGCAGAAAGAAGTAAGCTACAAGGAATTAGTGCTGAAAAGTGGATAGACCGGCACACCTTTCTACCTTACTATGCACCGTTTTTGCCAATAGAGCGTGTTTCTCGTATAAGGCAACTCATGAAAGGCAGCGATGGTACAGGCATTCATACGCTAGCTGGAATTACAGCCTGTTCTATTGACAGAATAAGTGACTTGCGCTTTTGCCCTAACTGTTATGAAGAAAACATTCAGCAATACGGTGAACCTTACTGGCATCGAATTCATCAGCTCCCAGGTGTGTATTTTTGTCCTAGGCATGCAACCATTTTATATCGATTGACCTCGACAGTATCGGATCGACATGGACTAACGCATTTACCGATTTCCAAGCTATTGTTTCGATCTGATCCTGTAATAGACAGCATTTCCGATAAATTAGTGCGCCAACTCGTAGAGCTTTCCCAAGATATTCAGTTTCTTATTAGTCTAGATAATGATAAGTATGGAGCATTGTACGAGCTGAAGCCATTAATTTTCCCTGCCTTAATAGAGAAAGGTTTTATTACAGCAGGAAAACGCATACGGCAGCAAAAGCTAAAAGAACAGCTTATTACTTTCTATAGTATAGAACTGTTGAAGCTGCTTGAAAGCAATCCACTCCATGACTATTCATGGCTGGAGCAAGCTGCAAGAAAAGCGCGACGAGGCCTCCATCCTTTGCGCTCTTTACTGCTGATTCGCTTTTTGTATGGGTCATTTCAAGCGTTTATGGAACGGAGAAAATCAATTGCCGAACCTTTTGGTACTACTCCATGGCCTTGCCTGAATAAGGTAGAGGATCATTACCAAGAAGCTGTAGTGACCCAATGCAGAATAACACGTTGTTCTGATACAGGACGACCTGTCGGAACATTTACTTGCTCCTGTGGTTTTTCATACTCAAGGCGAGGCCCGGATCGTTCGGAACAAGATCGATTTCATAGAGGCCGTATCAAAGCTTACGGCTCTATATGGGCAAGCAAGCTTAATGAGTGCTTGAAAGCTGGCTTATCTTATCGTTCAACAGCTAAAATACTCGGAGTTGATCCGAAGACTGTTATTAAATATGCACATTGCGAAATTGATGCACAGCTAGCTTTTGTAGCTACTAATGCTAAGCCTATGAAGGTCAACTCATCTCCCTCCTCTGCTGTGAAAAGCAACCAAGCAAAGCTTCGTGTTGATTGGAAACAGCGCGATTTGGAGTTAAGCAAAGAAGTTGCAGCAGTATGCCAATCTATCATTCATGACCGTGCAGCTAAACCATTACGGATTACAATAGCCTTAATCGGTAAACGAGTTGGAAGATTGAGTTGGCTCGAGAAAAAAGCCTTTAAGCTGCCAGTTACGATGGCAATACTGAGCCAATATGTTGAATCGGTTGAGCAATTTCAACAGCGTAGAGTACGCTGGGCGGCTGAGCAAATGACAGGGGAATGGCCACTAAAAAGATGGAAACTAGAAAGGCTTGCAGGTCTACCCTCAACTTATGCCTTAGAGGTAGCCGAAGAAATTGAACGCTGCATTACTCAAAATATATCAAAATTTAACTGAGGGCAAAGGAGGCAATATTATGACTTTAAGGTTAAGGCCTTGGCCTTTTCCTAAAGATGAGGAAGCAGAACTGATTTGGTTTGGTTCTCCGTTCATAGATTATAGAGGAAGCTGGAAGGTTCGAACTGCTTTTAATATAGGCAAAGAAATAAAAGTACACTCGTATCCATGGGGAACACTGCCTGATCTGCGTATAGGACAAATTTATGTCAATGGTGAATACGATCAAGTTAAGCCAAAAAGCGGTTCTGTCTATCATCTGCAGATTAAGTCGTTGAACCAAGGAAATGTTACGAATGGATTTGAGTTGCCAAAGAGGATCATAGATTTTCAGGGTAACAAGGAACTGGGATTGCAAAAAATCATCCATTATACTGTTAACGGTGTATCTTATTGTATTCCAGTGATCGAGTTGATTAGAGCGATGTTTCTGAATGCCAAGTACCTAGCCTATTATATATTGCAACCCCATGGGCTAGATTTACTTATTGATAAGAGCTTGGTATTAGATAAAGTACTTCATTTCGATTTGAGTAATCGAGTACCTACAAAGGAAGCGACTAAAACTAATGCGAGGCACTTGTCATGGATACATGTTGATCAACGGATTCATTCAATGTGGAATTCCGTATATCAAAACTTGTACAGACAAGCAGTTAGAAAATCTTCTCATAATCCAATGGCGGCTTTGAAGCAAGGAATGCCATTGGAAGTTGATCTTTCTGACGTAGGACCTCTTGAGCTGTATATACGCGGTGTGAAGTTTGGGTCGTATGTTTTAGTAAAGGAGATTATGAGTATCGGTGGATTTCGTCATCCTTCTAAAGAGATATTGTTCTGGCATCATTCTAAGAAAAGACGTGAATGGAGTTCTGGAAAAAAAGCAATCAAGATCACCGATGATGATAAATTTGATGATTATGTATTGAACGAGAATAGTGAGCATGCAAAAGAAAATACCCATCAGGATGTTATTGAAGCTCCTCCTACCATTCTGCAATTTTCAAATTATCCTACTGTAGATAATCGTTATACGGATATAAAGCTATCCAATACAGGGACAGAGGTAATTTCAGCAGGACGAGGTGGTAAACTTGCTGGTGAAAAAGAAGTGAGCACCCAAGACTCAATCGTTGGCGGTGATACACAGCCGATTGACTTTCAAACGTTGGAAATTGTACCAGCCAGCGAAGCATTTGGTTTAGAGGCGTTCTTTAAGATGATTCAAATACTAAAGGAATCCTATCCTGTCAGTGTTAAAATGTCAGTTTTACGCGTGCCGCCAGGCAAACGCTTCTCGGTATGTGCGAATGGTGCTCGTCGTACTTGTGCTATTGTCCAAGTCATCTCAGTCACTGGAACCAGCTATATCGTTGAAGTTGCACGACCTGATGACTGGTCTATCTCTACTCTAATTCTCAGCCCTACTTCTTCAATCAGTTTTCAAAAAGTTGAACAAAATATCACGAAGCTGCTCGACGGGCTTGTTCGCAAAGGGGGTCACTGGGATCAGAGTGTGCTCGATAAGTGCAGGGATATGAATATTGAGAAGTTGAAGCATTATAGTAGTTATACGTTACGCGGATGGGCTAATAGGGTTATAGGTAAGATAATTTAAACAGATCGCTTACAAGTTGACCTAAGCTATCAAGAATAATATTAAGGTGGACTAGAATCTACGGGAGAATGTAAGGGCTCAGATGCAAATTACAGTTAAAAGGCTTTTGAAGAAATTTAGATATCCGCCGGATCTTGAGAAGATGGCAAGTGATCTGGTGCTTCAACAGGCAGAACTAATTACTCAGGCAGAAACAGAAGAATTTATATATTAAGCTAATGGTATACATAGCAAAGGGGAAGTGATTATATTTCACCTTTTGCTTAATAGTCTAGTATAATAGGATACAAATAGTGCGATAATATAAGACAACACTTTTAATTGAGGTGAATTAAATGGATCAAATCGAAATTGATTGGGAAGAAAATATAAGTGAAGTTGAAAATGATGAAGAAGAGTTAGAGGACGAATCTGAAGACTCAGATGAAAAACCGTTTGATGCCGATAGAATAAGAGTTGATGCAAAACCAATTTCTGTCCACCAAATGGTTCAAATGATTGATGCAAATGAAGGCGGGCAAATTAATTTGAATCCGGATTTCCAAAGAAGAAAGGTTTGGAAAGAAAGAAAACGGAAATCTTTATTGATTGAATCGCTAATGCTAAGGATTCCTCTGCCAGTCTTCTATGTATATGAAGATGAAAACTCGGTTTGGAATGTAGTTGATGGTCTGCAGAGAATGAGCACAATTTATGATTTCATTAAGGGTAAATTTAAACTATCGGGGCTCGAATATTTAAAAAATAGCAATGGAAAATCATTTTCTGAATTAGACCAAAAATATCGAAACAGAATAAGTACAACTACCTTAACCATAAATGTAGTAGATTCTTTAACACCAGCCCAAGTTAAGTTTGACATTTTTAGAAGAATTAATACAGGTGGAGTACCATTAAATCCTCAGGAAATACGTAACTCGACAGCAAATCAAAAAACAAGGAAGTTTATTAGAGAACTCGTTGAGTTAGAATCATTTAAGAAAGCCACAAATAATATGAATGATTTGAGGATGGAGGCTCAAGAACTTGTATTAAGGTTTATAGCATTCTATTACAACTATGATATTAAGACAAATGAGATTAATTACAAAAAAGGCATGGACACTTTTTTAGATAAAGCCTATGATCAATTAAATAAAACCCCAGCTGTAGAGCTTCAAAAACTAAAAAGGGCTTTTGATAATTCAATGAAAAATGCGTTCTTCTTTTTTGGAAAATATGCCTTTAGAAGGGTTACACAAAGTGATCTTAAATCTGATGCGAAATTGAAACCTATAAACAAGTCCTTATTTACCTGTACTAGTGTTGTACTTGCTCACTTGGATCATGAAAAGTTAAATAAGTCCAATGGTAATAATCAGATTTTACTAAATTTGGCTAGAGAACTATCCAAAGATTCTAAGTTTAATGAGTCATTATCTAAAGGGACAGGTGATCCTTCTCGAATAAAAGTACAATTTTCCACTTTAAAAAAATTCTTTTCGGATGTGATTTCGATTGCTAAAGAATCTTAGTCTACATAATTTTAAGTGTTTACAAAATTGTAGTTTGAATTTTAAGCCATTGTCTATCTTAGTAGGTGGAAATGGTGTTGGTAAGTCAAGTATAATTCAATCGTTACTAATCACAAAAGAAGTGCTAAATAATATTAAGCTTGATGGATATGAGCAAGAAGTAGTTGAAGTAAGAATTAACGGTCCGTATTTATTAAATCTTGGTCTGGCCAAAAATGTACTATCAACAAATGCAGATTCAACATCTATGGATTTTAAATTAATTCAGCAGGACAATGAAAATGCTATATCCTTTTCATTGTCTTTTGATGAAACTTTCGGTGAACATATTCTAAAGGCGGAGACAGTAACTTTTGATAATATTAATAACGTGCCTCTAAATTCAAATTTTAGTTATCTAAATGCAGAGCGAGTTGGCCCTAGACAAGCACTTAATATGGGACCCACATCAGAATGGGATGTTGGTTTTAGAGGAGAATACACATCTCATGTAATTTTTAGAGCAGACAGAGCCAATAAGGTTGTTCATGAGTTACTTAAGCTAGTGGATACTACACGTTTTTCGCGTCAAGTAGAGGCATGGCTGAGTCAAGTTGTGCCTAACACTCAATTAGACTATAAGGTATTAGAAGAAGTTAACATGGTCTCACTAAAATATAAAAATGCTAGTATCGACACAGACTTTTTTCCACCACCTAACACAGGATTTGGTATTAGCTATTCATTGCCAATCTTTGTAGCTGGATTATTGCTGTCTTCTGAAGGAGCAGGTGGAACATTAATTGTAGAAAATCCAGAAGCGCATCTTCATCCACTTGGTCAGTCAAGAATGGGAAGATTCTTGGCTCTTTTATCTTTAACTGGTGTTCAGGTAATTGTTGAGACTCACAGTGAACATATTGTTAACGGGGTTCGTCTTGAACTAGCGAGAGAAGGCAGAACGGAAAATATGATAATTAATTATCTCGAACACGAAGATACTGGTATTAATATTACAGAAATTGGTGTAAGTGAAACTGGAGATCTTTCTGAGTGGCCTAGTGGTTTCTTTGATCAAGAAGAAAAAGATTTAAAAGAATTATTCCTACTAAGAAGGCAAAAAAGATGAATATCTCACTTATTCTTAATAATGAATCTTTTGATCATAGTTATAATAAAGGTACCCCTCCTCTATATTCACTGTTAATTGATTTGCAGGAAATAAAAGAGACTCTTTCAGAGCAGAAAGAAAAAATATACAAAAACGATAGGATATATTATATTCAGTTGATAGAAGGTATTGAAATATATAAATTGCTTTATTTTGACGAATCTATTATTCCGACTGAGGAGAAAAGGTTACTAACTAAAATTATAGAACATAATAGCACATTGGATGATGAACTATATGATTTCTATTCTAATGAAATTAAAACCGCAGCGTCGAGAGAGCCTTTTGGTTTATTATGTTGCTTTTTAGATGAAAAGTTACCTTTGCATGTAAATAGTGCTGATAGTTTGTTAGAGCTTAGAAGGCATTATTTAAACCAGCTATCAAACCCAGAACACTATTTAGATGCATGTTCAAGATGTTTTCCGAATCTGTATTTTCACCCTAATGTGATTGATAGTATTAAAACATTAAGTGCAACGCTCGAAAAATTTAGATATGAACTAACAAGACATCTTTCAGCTATAAATGATGTGTTTTATCCATTATTCAACGAAGATCGCTCTCAGGGGGCTCACAGAGTTCTAGAATTATTAAGTACTACCTCAAATCTCTCTTGTTCTATGGAAGGAAATGCAGAGTCGGCAAGAAACCGATTATCATTTAATTTTAGAACTGATTGTACTGAGGCTAGTGAGATTACTTTAGTTTGTGAGCCACATACTAAACTTGAGAGTACGAATTTACCCGGAGATACTGAATACAGATATGATAGGATTTACTTTCATCCAGGACGCGCTGATATATTAGGAGGTAAGGTACTTATAGCTCACATAGGTCGCCATTTATGATTAGTCTAATACTTTATTTTTTATTTTCGAAGGTAATTCTTGTTATCAGCAATTTTTAGTCTAATACTTATTTCTTAAAAGCTGATGATTATTAAACTCAAAAACCTCATCAAATCAACAACTTCAGTCTAATACTTTATTTTCTTCAGACATTAAGTCTAAAAAATTGTAGACAACAATTAAAGTCTGCAACTATGTACTCAAAGTTTGCCACTCACCACTTAAAGTTTGCACACAAGCCGACGATTTTCAGGTTTTTCTCCTGATTATCGCTCGGCTTTTTTTCTCATGTTCTCGTTAATTAAACATCATCATATCCCTTGCTATATCAAGCTTTTCTTCAATCTTTTACCCAATTAATTATTTCCTAAGTTAAACACTTTTCTCAGTTTTCACATCAAACTTATCTTGCTTTTTTTTTGGATGTTTTTCCTCAATTTTTTGTGAATTTAGCTGCTTTTCCTTTGGTGTCAGCGGCAAACTTTAATTGCTCTTAGGATTACGGGATAGGGAGCAGGAAAAGCTGGAATGCCTTGTGGGACATGGAAGGAGAGCGATTTGGAGAAAGGATGGGGGAGTGGCAAACTTATTTGTATGGGGACAGCATGATAATTCAACAGGATTTTACAAATACAGAGAGGAATTATCTTTCTTACATCGAATTACTATAATTGGAAATTGACTGAGTTAAAAAACGTTAGCGGGTGGACACTTGGTCTCATCTGCATCGGTGAATGTAGAGAGACTATATCGCGAAGGAGGTCCTCATGCCAAAGAAAACAAGTACGACCAAGGATCACTCTCTCAGGACCATCATCCGCAACAATGCCTATATGCTGCGAATGATATATTCCATCACACCAGGGCGCATCTTCGCCAAGCTGTTGGAGGCCTTTACTAGTTATTTCACCTGGGTGTTCTTCAGCATTATTTTCGTACAGTTTCTCTTAGAATCGCTGGAAAACCATCGAAGCTACCACTCTGTGGTTGGATTCGTGATGGGGTCCATGGCGGCTCTTGGACTGCTGATCCTGTTCACCAGCTGGTACAACCAGCGCTATGCCCGCTTTACCGAGCAGAAGCTGTATCAGGCTGTCAGTATGAAGCTATTCAAGAAGGCCAGTCAGGTGGACGTTGGCTGTTACGAGAATCCACAATTTTACGACCAGTATACCCGCGCTGCATCCGAAGCCAATGTCCGTGCCGTACGGATTCTGGATGATATGGCTGGGCTAATAACGAATATTGGCGCCGCCATCTTCGTAATGTTCACCATGGCGCGCATTGATCCATTCGTTGCGTTGTTCACCTTCTTCCCCGTGGTAGCTAATTTCTACATAGGAACCAAGACCAATAAGATCAGCTTCCAACATAGTCAGGACGACGTGCCTCACTATCGGAAGATGGCCTATGTGAACCGTGTGGTCTTCCTTCAGAAATACGCGAAGGAGATTCGACTCTCGCGCATCTTTGACGTTGTCAAAAAACTATACGACGATGGAGCCGCAGGAATCTTGGCTAATGTCAAAAAGTATATGCGCATCTCAATTGTGCTGCAGTTTATTAGAGCGGTACTCATCTATCCCTTTGTTTTCGAAGGCGTATGGCTATACGTAGCATGGCGGGCAATGATCGAGCGGGATCTGAGTATCGCAGATGCTGCTATGCTCGCAAATGCTATCGTAGTTGCCTCCAACCTATTGACCAGCATGATGGACGGCTTTGTTAAAGTGGCAGAGAACGGTCTGTACATCGCCAATCTGCGTGGCTTTCTAACCTATAAACCGCTCATCGACGAGGACCAGCCAGGCCGAGACATTACAACGCTTGATAGTATAGAGTTTCGGAATGTCAGCTTTGCCTATGAAGGCTCTGAGCCGGTGCTCCGGGATGTAAGCTTCACGGTGAAACAAGGAGGAAAGCTGGCGCTTGTCGGTCACAACGGTGCAGGCAAGACAACAATTATCAAGCTGCTGCTGCGTTTATACGACGCCACCGAAGGGGAGATTCTGCTCAATGGCCGCAATATCCGAGAATATCGTGTCCAGAGTGTACGGAAGCTGTTCAGCGTAGTTTTTCAGGATTTCCAGGTATTCTCCTTGTCGGCAGTGGAGAATGTGACCATGGCCGAAGAGATGAGCGTTTCGTTGCGAGAGAAGACCATCAGTGCCATGAAGACAAGCGGGATCTATGACAAGCTGGCTGATCTGCCTCAGGGCATTGATTCCATATTAACTCGCGAATTCGACAGTGAAGGGATTGTGTTATCCAAGGGGCAAGTGCAGAAGTTGGCAATCTCACGGTCGTTAGTGAAGGATGCTCCAGCCTTGATTCTGGATGAACCATCCAGTGCGCTAGATCCAGTGGCCGAGCATGAGATATTCGAAGCGCTTGCTAGAACCTATGAGAATGACACCAATAAGATCGTATTTCTGATCTCTCACCGGCTCTCGGCAGCTATTATGGCGGATACAATCTATGTACTGGATAACGGTTCCGTCGTAGAGAAGGGCTCACATGAGGAGCTGATGGTTAAGAATGGTCTCTATCGAATGATGTATATGAAACAGGCGGAGAAGTATAGAGAATTAGATGAATACTCCTCAGTGGAAGAATGGGAGGTGAAAGCGTGAAAAAGCGGATTCTGAGCAATAACTGGTTTATCTTACGTTACTCCTTCCGAGCAGCCCCTCTGTACACGATTATGACCTGTTTGCTATTGGCGTCCCATGCAGCCGTTCAATTTTTTGAATTCGTCTATATGCCCAAATATATGATAGATGCCATCCAATACAATAAACCGTTCAGCGTTGTACTCTGGTATACGCTATTCGTCTTCAGCATTGCCACCTTGTGGCTGCTCGTGTCTACGGTCTATAACAATGTCATTATGCCTCGCGGTAAAGTGGCAGTAAACAAGAAAATGCAGAAGGAAATATACGATATTGCCTCACGCATGGACTTGGAATGTTATGACAATCCGAATTTTTATAATGATTTTGTATGGGCGATCAGCGAATCAGACAAGCGAAGCGCCGCTGCCTTAGATACCATAAGAGTGCTATTAGGTACTCTTACCCACGTCATCCTCTCCGGTGCATTCTTGATCACTCTAAACTGGGAAGGGCTATTCTTCGTTGTGTTGTCCTTAGCTGGATCCATGTTCTTCAATCTGCGGCTTAACAAGAAGTCGTTTGCATTGGATCTGGCCATCAAGCCCTTGCAGCGAAAACGCGACTATGTAAACCGAGTGTTCTACCTAGCGGATTATGCGAAGGAACTTCGCCTCAATCCCATGGCTGGCAGACTCCACCGTATGTTTGGTGAAGCCAACATACAGATCAATAAAGAGATCGAGAGCCGGACCAAGCCTATGGTTGCGCAGGAGTTTACGGCAGATTTTATTTTTAGTACCTTCGTTGTCAATGGGTTGTATATTCTCTATCTTATGCGACAAATTATGGTGGAAGCTGCCTTAAGCTTCGGATCAGCGGTTTCGCTCCTGAATGCCTCGCGGCGTGTGAGTGGAGGGCTGCAGAACTTGTCACGTGTGATTCCACAACTTCAGGAGAACAGTCTGTACATCGAGAAAATTCGCTCTTTCTTGGCTTATCGCTCCGAGTTGGCTAACCAGAATGCATTAGCCTTGGAACAACAACCATTGCCATCGTTTATTGCACCACTGGAATTCAGAAACGTCAGTTTTACTTATCCTGGAACGGATGAGCCTGTGCTGCAGGATGTCAGCTTCACCTTCGAGCCGAACAAGAGCGTTGCGATCGTCGGCTACAACGGTGCCGGCAAGACCACGCTGACCAAGCTGTTGATGCGCCTCTATGATGTTGATCAGGGGGGAATTTTCTACAACGGCATCAATATTAAGGAGTATGACTTAATGGAGTACCGCGGCCTGTTTGGCGCCACCTTCCAGGACTATGAGCTGTTCGCCGCATCTCTGGCGGATAATGTGTCCATGGGGATGCCTTCTCCTAATCGGGAGGAGATCATCAGGGCGCTGGAGAAAAGCGGATTCGGCGAGAAGCTGACCCATATGGCACGGGGGATAGATACCACCATCACCAAGGAGTTTGACGACCAGGGAACGTTGTTGTCCGGCGGAGAAGCACAGAAGGTGGCGATCGCTAGGGTGCTGTATAAGAATTGCCCAATCATCGTGTTAGACGAGCCATCCAGCGCCTTAGATCCGATCAGTGAGTACAATATGAATGAAGCAATCCTGAAGGAAGCCAGCAATAAGACAGTTGTCTTCATCTCCCACCGCCTGTCCACCACGCGGTTGGCTGATAAAATCTACATGATCGAGCATGGTCGAATCATCGAGCAAGGCAGCCACAAGGAACTGATGGATCTGAACGGCAAGTATGCGTACATGTTCAATTTGCAGGCGGAACGGTATCGGATTTAATCAGTTGACTAGCTTCATCGGCGGTGAGTCGACTGAAGATACAGTTGTGTTCTACGAAGTCATTCAATCCTAATTTCGGCAATGCTATTCTATTGAAGGGGATAAGACAAGGGAAGTAAAATTTATTTGTTTTGAGTATTGGTACGACTGTTACGATTCGTATTATTCTAGGGTACAGATGATTGGTCGAGTAGTTGAGCCTAATGGAAAGCTATTAAACCCTACCACTCGACTTTATGATGAAAAGGGAACATTAATTTCTGAATATGCAGCAGGGCTAGATCGCCAATTTGCTATCGGTGGCAGGTAAGATCAATCGTTTAGAGCTTACCCTTAATCGTCCTGAGGAGATTGGGAATAGTAAGGGGAAAAAGCTACCTAAGCTTTATACTCACACCTTTGTCTTTCACCCTGCAGTGACGAGCTTTGATGATATCGTGTTCAATATTACCGTTCAACTTTAGTTTATTCAGGCTAGATCATCAAGCAAAACAGCGGCTCAGGGGGACAAAATCCTCATGGGCCGCTGTTTTTTGATGAGATAATCCATTCACATCTACAACTATACTATAGTATTATTTCAGTAGAAGAAATGAACCCACCTAGGTATTTATCACATACCAAAGTACTTCACAAAGGAGCCACCCCAATGCCTACACCCGTATTCGTCTATGGCACATTACGACAACATGAATCCAACCACAGCTACATGGAAGGAACGCAGCTAGTTTCAGCTTCAGCCTATCTATATGGAGAGCTATGGGATACTGGCCATGGCTATCCTGCAGTCGTTCTCTCTCAGCACTCAAAAGCAAAGGTCTACGGTGAGCTTTATCTCGTTAACGCTGAGCAATTGCAAGCGTTAGATGAACTAGAAGATTACTATGGCCCAGATGGTGACAATGAATATGATCGTGTTATGCAAACGGTCTATACCCTCGATCAGTCCGAAGACCGCTCCTATTCCGCGTATGTCTACATTTACACACACCCTCCGGAGAATGGCGTCCTTATAAACTCAGGAGACTGGAAGAGTTATATGAATCCCACTATAGCCAATCCCGAGGAAATCCAGTAGACTATTATCGAAAACCTGATAGCCTAATAGTATGTTAGGTTTATAGAAATTTACATAATGAAGGGCGGAATTGCATGAAACGTCTACGAGGTGTCATCCTTGTTTTAATATTACTTCTTGCTATTACTCCAACAGTGTCCGCACAGAGCACCAATTATGCGGACGGGCTTAACCGCTTAGGTCTGTTCAATGGAACGGGGAATGGATACGAGCTTTCAAGAGTGCCTACCAGAGCAGAAGCTCTTGTGATGATGCTGCGATTGTGGGGGAAGGAAGAAGAGGTCAAGAAAAACAGCTACAGTCATCCCTTCCAGGATACGAGCTGGGAAAGCTCCTATGTGGCGTTTGCACATGCGAATGGCATCGTCAACGGGATTGATGAGCAACACTTTGGCGGTAACCAACAAACCACTTTAAATCAATTCTCTGCTATGGTGTTAAGGGTGCTGGGATATTCAGAAGTGAATGGCGACTTTACCTATAAAACGGCGGTTAGGTTCGCCTCTACGGTATTAGGCTTAGATCTTTCACAGGAAGGCCAGTTCAACCGCGGAAGTCTTGCGAAAATAAGCAGCTATGCATTAAACACAAGACCGAAAAACCAGCTTGCAACGCTTGGTGAGCTTCTGCGCGGAACAGGTGTTTTCACCACTCAGGGGTTAAATGAAGCGAGAGCTCTTTGGGAGCAGGGTCAAAGCTTCAACTCAACGACGATCTTGATCTACGCCGTTGGTTCAGATCTTGAATCACAGCAGGGTCGGTTAACCGATGATTTGGATGAAATTTTCCGTGGTCAGCCTAAGCAAAATACGAAAATCCTAATTCAAACTGGCGGTACGCTTAAATACCACAACAAATATATGACAGATGGAGCTGCAGAACGCTTCGAGATTATCGATGGACAGCTTAAAAGG
>Ga0182737_1002198_pt1 | contig 16467 bp, 11 predicted proteins | sample eDN5th30CBELigOP_FD_128878 | JGI IMG/M metagenome (GOLD analysis project Ga0182737, IMG submission 128878) | Enriched Organic Plus compost microbial communities from Emeryville, California, USA - eDNA 5th pass 30_C BE-Lig OP (version 2) (version 2) ...
AGCTCGGGCACCACGCCCAAGCTGCTGGCCAACGAGAACCACGCCCGCTACATCGGCTACGGCGGCATGCTGATGGAATCGTTCGTGGCGATCATGGCGCTGGTCGCGGCCTCGATCATCGAGCCGGGCGTGTACTTCGCCATGAACAGCCCCGCCGCGGCGATCGGCACCGAGGCGGTGGACGTGGCCGCCAAGGTCAGCAGCTGGGGCTTCGCGGTCACGCCGGAGATGCTGACCCAGACCGCCAGCAACATCGGCGAGCACACCATCATCTCCCGCGCCGGCGGCGCGCCGACCCTGGCCGTGGGCATCGCCATGATCCTGCACGACGCCCTGCCCGGCGGCGACGCGATGATGGCGTTCTGGTACCACTTCGCGATCCTGTTCGAGGCGCTGTTCATCCTCACCGCGGTGGACGCGGGCACCCGTTCCGGCCGCTTCATGCTGCAGGACCTGCTGGGCAACTTCGTGCCGGCGCTGCGCCGCACCGAGTCCTGGGGCGCGAACGTGGTCGGCACCGCCGGCTGCGTGGCGCTGTGGGGCTACTTCCTGTACCAGGGCGTGGTCGACCCGCTTGGCGGCATCAACACCCTGTGGCCGCTGTTCGGCATCGCCAACCAGATGCTGGCCGGCATCGCCCTGCTGCTGTGCACGGTGGTGCTGTTCAAGATGAAGCGCGACCGCTACGCCTGGGTCACCATCGTGCCGACCGTGTGGCTGCTGATCTGCACCACCTGGGCCGGCCTGATCAAGATCTTCGACAGCAATCCGGCGGTCGGCTTCATCGCCCAGGCCCGCAGGTACCAGCAGGCGATCGCCGACGGGCAGCTGCTGGGCACGGCCAAGAACATGGGCCAGATGAGCCAGGTCATGGTGAACAGCTACATCAACGCCGCCCTGACCGCGCTGTTCCTGTTCGTGGTCCTCAGCATCCTGGTGTACTCGGTGCGGTCGATCCTCAAGGCGCGCCGCACGGCCGAACGCACCGACCGCGAGACCCCGTTCGTTCCGCTCGCCGACGACCAGGTCAAGGCCTGGCTGTAAGGAGGACGCCATGGGCACCCAGCTCGTTCGACTCGACCACTTCGCCACGCACAAGCGTGTGTGGCGGAGGCTGGTGCAGACCGCGCGGCTTTGCTGCGGCATCCCGGACTACGACAACTACGTCCGGCACATGCTGGAGAAGCATCCGGACCGGGAACCGATGGACTACAAGACGTTCTTCCGCGAACGCCAGGAAGCCCGCTACGGCGGCCGCAGCGGATTCCGCTGCTGCTGAGGTTCCCGACCAGGGCACCAGGAAAGGCGAAGCGCGAGCTTCGCCTTTCTTTTTGCCGCCGCGCTGCGCTCCCGCCGTTGTCGTTGTCGCTGCCTTTGCTCATGCTTTATCCCTCCCGTTGGAGCGAACCGAGCATCGCAGCGGCGATGGGGGCGAAGAGGCCCATCTGTCTGAGCGAAGCGAGTTATGGGCCGTCCCCCATCGCCGCGAGAAGCGCAGGGGACCGGCCGGCGCAGCCGGCCGGTTCGCGACCGGGGCTGCTTTCTTTTTGGTTACTTTTTCTTTGCAGAAGCAAAGAAAAAGTAACTCGCCCAAGCGGCGAAGCCGCTGGCGAAACATGTTTTGACCTTGCCATTGGCTTTGCTTGATCTCGTAGCCCGGGTAAGCGAAAGCACACCCGGGGATTGGGCCGGGTGGGCGACCAGAGCCAAAGCCAGCCTCCTGCGGAGGCCCAGGAGCAAAAGCTTTCGCCCGCCGCGTCGCGGCTACGGCGAGTCACTTTTTCTTTGCTTGTGCAAAGAAGCGCTTCTCAGCAGCCGAATGGCTGATCAAAAGTAACCAAAAAGAAAGCACAGCCGTTCGCGAGCCGGCGGGCTGCGCCCGCCGGTCCCCTGCGCTTCTCGCGACGGCCGGGGACGGCCCACAACTCGCTTCGCTCAGACAGTGGGCCTCTTCGCCCCCGCCGTCGCTTGCGATGCTCGGCTCGCTCAATCGGCGAGGGAACAGCAACAGCAACTGCAACTGCAACTGCAACTGCAACGGCATGGGCGTGGCGTGCTTGCAGAATGCTTTGGCTTTGAGCTGTGATGAACCCGGCTACCCATCCCGGGTGCGCTTCGCTTGCCCGGGCTACGGGGCACGGAAAAAGAAAAGGCGAAGCCGGGGCTTCGCCTTTCTTCTGTTGCGGGCTGGCGGCTTACTGCCCCGCCATCATCCGCAGGATCTGCCCCAGCCAGTACGCGATGATCGTACCCGTGGCATAGCCGACGGTGCCGAGCAGCACGCCGACCGGCGCCAGCGTCGGGTGGAAGGCCGCGGCCACCACCGGAGCCGACGCGGCCGCGCCGATGTTGCCCTGCGAACCGATCGCGAAATAGAACAGCGGCGCGCGCACCATCCGCGCCGCGCCCCACAGCACCAGGATGTGGACCAGCATCCACACCACGCCCAGCGCCAGCAGGCCGGGCCGCTCGGCCAGGCGGGTGAAGTCCATCTGCATGCCGATGCTGGCGATCAGGAAGTACAGGCAGGCGCTGCCGACCTTGGCCATGCCCGCGTTCTCCAGCCGCCGCGCCGGGGTGAAGCTCAGGCCGAGGCCGGCGAAGGTGGCCAGCAGCACCACCCAGACGAAGGCCGAGTCCAGGCTGTACTGGTTGGCATTGGGCACGTGCGCGCCGAACCAGGCCGCCACCGGCGAAGCCGCCGCGTGGGCCGCGCCGACGATGCCGAAGCCGATGCCGAGGATCACCATCAGGTCGGTCAGGGTCGGGATGCGCGCGTTGGCCGCCTCGTAGGCTTCCAGGCGCGCCTTCATCTCGTCGATGGCGCGGGTGTCGGCGCCGCTGCGCGCGTCGATGGTCGCCGCGCGGCCCGCGAGGAACAGCAGGATGGCCATCCAGCTGTTGGCGATGGCCACGTCGACCACCGCGAACTGGCCGAACAGGGTGGCGTCCACCCCGTACACCTCGCGGATCGCCACCATGTTGGCGCCGCCGCCGATCCAGCTGCCGGCCAGCGCGGCCATGCCCTTCCACACCTCGCCGGCGACCACGTCCGGCCATAACCACTCGAACAGCTGGAAGGCCACGATCGCGCCGAGGAACAGGCCGAAGGTGCCGGCGCAGAACACGAACAGCAGCCGGGGCCCGAGCTTCAGCACGCCTTTCAGGTCGATGGTCATGGTCAGCAGGACCAGCGCCACCGGCAGCAGCACGCGGCTGCCGATCGGGTTGTAGACCGCGCCCTGGGTGCCGTCGATCAGGCCGAACGTGTTGTAGATGGCCGGCACGAAGTAGCACAGCAGCAACGCCGGCACCCACGAGAAGAACTTCTTCCAGAACGGCGTCGGGCCGCTGGAGAGCCAGAAGATCAGGCCCAGCGTGGCGGCGATCAGGCCGAAGACGACGATGTCGTTCTGGATCAGGGCGGCGGTCGGTTCACTGGCTTCGATCGCCATCGGCGATGTTCCTCTCTCTTCGGGCGAAAACGCGGTGGCCGGCTTCACGCCGGCCACCGGGGGTGGAGCTTACTGGCCGATGTGCTTCTTCAGCCAGGCGTTGACCGTATCGTGCCAGAGCACGCTGTTGGCCGGCTTGAGCACCCAGTGGTTCTCGTCCGGGAAGTACAGCAGCTTCGACTCGATGCCCTTGCGCTGCAGCGCGGTGAAGGTCGACAGGCCCTGGTCCACCGGCACGCGGTAGTCCTTCTCGCCCTGCACCACCAGCATCGGCACGCGCCACTTGGCGACGTGGTTGACCGGGTTGAACTTCTCGAAGTTCTCCGGCTTGGCGAACGGCGTGCCCTGGTTCTCCCACTCGGTGAACCACAGCTCTTCGGTCACGTAGCCCATCGCGCGGGTGTCGAACACGCCGTCGTGGTTGACCAGGCACTTCCACGGTTCGTTCCAGTTGCCCGCGATCCAGTTGATCATGTAGCCGCCGTAGCTGGCGCCCAGCGCGCAGGCCTTGTCGCCATCCAGGAACGGATACTTCTGCTGCGCCGCGGCCCAGCCCTTCTGCAGGTCCTCCAGCGGCTTGCCGCCCCAGTCGCCGCTGATCGAGTCGGTGAAGGCCTGGCCGTAGCCGGTGGAGCCGTGGAAGTCGATCATCACCACCGCGTAGCCCTGGCCCGCGTAGGTCTGCGGGTTCCAGCGGTAGCTCCAGCCGTTGCCGAAGCTGCCCTGCGGGCCGCCGTGGATCAGGAACGCCACCGGGTAGCGCTTGCCTTCCTCGTAGTTCCACGGCTTGACCACATAGCCGTGCACGGTCTCGCCGTTCCAGCCGGGGAAGGAGAACTGCTCGTAGTCGCCGAAGGCCACGTCGGGCAGCACCTGCGAGGCGCTCGGCGTGATCGCGCGCTCGGCCTGCGGGTTGGACAGCGAGGTCACGAAGACCTGGTCGCCGCTCTGCAGCGAGTTGCGGGTGAACACCAGGGTGTCGCCGGCGATGTCGAAGGACGAGATGCTGCCGCCGCCCACGACCTTCTCCACCTTGCCGCTGGCGATGTCCACCGCGAACAGCGGGTGCTCACCCATGTCCTGCGCGGTGGTGTAGATGGTGCGGCCATCGGCGGACAGGACGATGCCGTCCGCGCTGCGGTCCCAGTCCGGGGCGATCTCGCGGGTCGCGCCGGTGGCGACGTCGCGCTCCATCAGCGCGAAGCGGTCCGCCTCGAAGCCCGGACGCTTCATCGCGCGGTAGTACAGCTTGCTGCCGTCGGCGCTGAACACCGGGCCGGTGTCCCAGGCGCGGTTCTGGCCGGTCGGACCGGGCGACGGCGGGTTGGCCTCGGTGCGGTCGTCGAGGGTCAGGTGCTCCAGCGGCTGGCCGGCACGGTAGCGGTACAGGTCGAAGTCGGTCGACCAGGCTTCCTGGCGGTCGGCGCGGCGCATGGCGAACACGATCGACTCGCCGTCCGGCGACCAGGTGTACTCGTCGTTGCCGCCGAACGGCTTGGACGGCACGTTGCCCACGCCGGAGGACTGGATCGAGGAGTCGACCAGGAAGGTCGTCGGCCTGCTCTTGCCGGTGCTGGGCGAGGTCACGAACAGGCGGTTGTGGCGGCCGTCCTCCCAGGTGTCCCAATGGCGCACGAACAGCTGGTCGTAGACCACGCCGGTGGTCCTGGAGGCCTTGCGCTCTTCCAGGCGCTTGACCGTGCAGTCGATGTCCGCGCCGCAGTCGGGGAACACTTCCATGCTGATCGCCAGGCGGCGGCCGTCCGGCGAAACCTTGAAGCTGCCGACGTCCAGCGGATAGTGGGTGGCCTGGCTCGGCGTACCGCCGGTGGCCGGCATCACGTAGACCTGCTGGGTGCCGGACTGCGCGCTGAGGAAGTACAGCCACTTGCCGTCGGCGGAGAAGGCCGGCGAATTGACGTTCCAGCCCACCGGGGTCAGGCGCTTGGCCGGGGCCAGGTCGCGCGTGCGCAGGTCGCGGATCCACAGCGAGGTCGAGGCCTTGCCCGGATCGTCGCCCTTGGCCCCGCTCATCTCGCGCTTGGCGAACACGACGAAGGCGCCGTCCGGCGACAGCACCGGCGAGGACACACGGTCCAGGGCGTGCAGGTCGCGGACGTCGAAACCGCGGGCGGCCTCGGCCGGACTGGCCCAGGCGGCACCCAGCGCGACGGCCAGGGCGAGCGGCAGGATCAGCGACGGTTTCAGGGCGGGTTTCATCCGGGGCTCCAGCAGGGCAAACCCCGGATGGTAGGCGCAGGCCGGCGCGCGGTGCAAAGGCGGAAGGTCATGCACGCAGGCGCCGCCGGCGGGCGGTGGCGGGGTGCCGCCGGGCGGTCTTCACGGCCCGGCGCAGGCCCCTGCCGACTGCGCGGCCTGGGGGCCGCGCGTGGTGACGGCTGGACGGCTTACGCCGCCTCGGCGCGCTTGCCGGTGCGGTACAGCAGCCAGCCGACCAGGAACAGCACGGCCAGGCCGACCCACTGCGCCGCCTCGCCCAGGCTCACCGGCAGGGCCAGCACTTCGGCGTCGCGCGCGACCACGATCGGGATCGCGATCGCGATGCCCATCAGCGCCTCGCCGGTGATCAGGCCGGCCGAGAACAGCACGCCCGGACGGTGTACCCGGTCCAGGCCGGCCTCGTCGTCGTCGCTCACCTTGTGGAAGCGCTGCACCAGGTGCGCCAGCAGGCCGCCGAGGAAGATCGGCACCATCAGCTCCAGCGGCAGGTAGATGCCGATCGCCGCGGCCAGCACCGGCACGCGGAAGCGCTTGCCGGTCTTCTTCAGCCAGCCGTCCAGGGCGATGGTCAGCGCGCCGACCACGCCACCGATGGCGATCATCGTCCACGGCAGTTCGCCGCCGAACAGGCCCTTGGCCACCGAGGCCATCAGGTTGGCCTGCGGCGCCGGCAGGGTCTTGGAACCGATGCCGTAGGCCTCCTGCAGCAGGTTCAGCACCGGGGCCATGATCAACGCGCAGGAGAACGCGCCGATGCCCAGCATCAGCTGCTGCTTCCACGGGGTGGCGCCGACCAGGTAGCCGGTCTTGAGGTCCTGCAGGTTGTCGCCGCCGACCGCCGCCGCGCAGCACACCACCGCGCCGATCATGATCGCCGCGACCGCACCCAGCGGCGCGCCGCCGACCTGGTTCTGGCCGTCGGCGCCGAGCAGCACCAGCAGCACCACCGAGGCGAACAGGATGGTGGCGATGGTGATGCCCGACACCGGGTTGTTGGAGGAGCCGACCAGGCCGGCCAGGTAGCCGGACACCGACACGAACAGGAAGCCGGCCACGATCATGATCAGGGTCATGGCGAAGCTGGCGACCCAGAAGCCGACGATGGCGTGGTACAGCAGCCACAGCGGCACCACGAAGGCGACCAGCGCCACCAGCATCCACTTCATCGGCAGGTCGCGGTCGGTCTCGGCGATCGCCGCACCGTGCAGCGCGCCCTTGCGCGCGGCGGCGAAGCCGCTCTTGATGCCGGCCAGCAGCGACTTGCGCAGCGAGAACAGGGTCCACACGCCGCCCACCAGCATCGCGCCCACGCCGAGGAAGCGGATCTTGGCCGACCAGATGGCGAAGGCCGCGTCCTCCGCCGGCGCCCCGGCGATCGCGCTGGCCAGGGCCGGGTCGCTGTCGAGGAAGAAGGCGTGGTACAGCGGGATGGCGATGTGCCAGGACAGGATCGCGCCGGACAGGACGACGATGCCGACGTTGAGGCCGACGATGTAGCCCACGCCCAGCAGCGCCGGCGACAGGCCGGTGCCGAGGTAGCCGATGATCTTGTTGTTGGCGAAGTAGCCGGCCACCGCCCAGCTGTCCGGGATCAGGCGCAGGCCGTTGGCCGCGGCCAGCTTGACCACGCCGCCGATGGCCGCGGAGATGCCCAGGATCTTCAGGCCCGGGCCGGGGTTCTCGCCGGCCTTGAGCACTTCCGCCGCGGCCTTGCCCTCGGGGAACGGCAGCGGCTCCTCGACGATCATCGTGCGGCGCAGCGGCACCGAGAACAGCACGCCGAGCAGGCCGCCGAGGCCGGCGATGCCCAGCACCCACCAGTAGTCGAAGTCCGGCCAGTAGCCCATCAGGACCAGCGCCGGGATCGTGAAGATCACGCCGGCGGCGATCGAGGAGCCGGCCGAGGCGCCGGTCTGGACGATGTTGTTCTCCAGGATAGTGCCGCCGCCGAGCAGGCGCAGCACGCCCATGGAGACCACGGCCGCCGGGATGGCGGTGGCCACGGTCAGGCCCGCGAACAGGCCCAGGTAGGCATTGGCGGCCGACAGGATGACGGCCAGGACGACGGCCAGGACGACCGCACGGAAGGTGAGCTGCGGCGTCGCGCTTGGGCTGGCCATGTGTCTCGTGTCCCCGGATACGTAAGGGCGGACACGCTATCGGGCGGGAGCGGGCAAGTCCAGCCCCGGGCGGGCTGCCCGCCCCTCCGGGCCGGTGGACGGCCGGGGGAGGCGGCAGGCGCCGGACGGCGGTCCGCGGCTTCGGCGCGCGGACCGCGCGGATCAGAACGGGATGTCGTCGTCGGCGATGTCGTCGAAGCCGCCGGCCGCCGGCGCGGCGGGCGCGGCCGCCGCCGGGGCGCTGCGCTGCTGGCCGCCGTACTCGCGGCGCGGCGGGGCGCTGCGCTGCGGACGCTCGCCGCGGTCGGCATAGCCGCCCTCGCCACCGCCACCGCTACGGCCGCCGAGCATCTGCATCTCGTCGGCGACGATCTCGGTGATGTAGCGGTCCTGGCCGTCCTGGCCGGTGAACTTGTCGTAGCGGATCGAGCCTTCGACGTAGCACTGCGAGCCCTTGCGCAGGTACTCGCCGGCGATCTCGCCGAGCTTGCCGAAGAACTTCACCCGGTGCCACTCGGTGCGTTCCTGCTGGTTGCCATCGCGATCCTTGCGCACGCTGGTGGTGGCGAGGCGGATGGTGGTCACGGCCATGCCGGACTGGGTGTACTTGGTTTCGGGATCGTCGCCGAGGTTGCCGACGAGGATCACCTTGTTGATGCCACGCGCCATAGTCTTGGGTTTCCGTTGCGCGCCCGACCGGGCGGGAAAGGCATTGCAGTATACCGGCGCCCTCCGCGCCAGCGCTGAACTCCGCGCCTGAGGGTAGGGTTTCCCTGATCGCGCCTTTATAATTCAGGCACTTTCCCAGGCAACCCGCATGGCAGACCTCCCCATTCCCCCCACCCATGCCGGCCTTCCCGCGATCCAGGCCCTGGCCGCCGCCGACATGGCTGCCGTCGATACGCTGATCCGCACCCGCCTGGCCTCGGACGTGGTCCTGATCAACCAGATCGCCGAGCACATCGTCTCCGCCGGCGGCAAGCGCCTGCGCCCGATGCTGGTGGTCCTGGCCGGACAGGCCACCGCGGGCAGCCTTGGCACCACCGCCGACCACCACCAGCTGGCGGCGATCATCGAGTTCATCCACACCTCCACCCTGCTCCACGACGACGTGGTCGACGAATCCGACCTGCGCCGCGGCCGCAGCACCGCCAACGCGATCTGGGGCAATGCCGCCAGCGTGCTGGTCGGCGACTTCCTGTACTCGCGCAGCTTCCAGCTGATGGTCGAGCTGGACCGCATGGAGGTGATGCAGGTGCTGGCCGACACCACCAACCGCATCGCCGAGGGCGAGGTGCTGCAGCTGCTGCACGTGCGCAACCCGGATACCGACGAGGCCGCCTACCTGCGCGTGATCGAGCGCAAGACCGCGGTGCTGTTCGCCGCCGGCACCCGCCTGGGCGCGCTGGCCTCCGGCGCCGACGAGGCCACCCAGCAGGCGCTGTACGACTACGGCATGGCCCTGGGCTACGCCTTCCAGATCGCCGACGACGTGCTCGACTACACCGCCGACGCGTCGACCATGGGCAAGAACCTGGGCGACGACCTGGCCGAGGGCAAGGCCACCCTGCCGCTGATCCACGCCATGGACCGCTCCGCGCCGGACGTGCGCGAGCGCCTGCGCGCGATCGTGCAGGACGGCGACAGCACCGCCATGCCGGAAGTGCTGGCCGCGATCCACGCCAGCGGCAGCCTGGAATACAGCCGCCAGCGCGCGATGGACTACGCCGCCGACGCCGAGGCCGCCCTGCACGGCCTGCCGGAAACCCCGGCGCTGGCCGCGCTGCGCGGGCTGGCCCGCTACGCGGTCGAGCGCACGCACTGAGGTCCGGCGGCGGGGCGCACGCTCAGCCGCCGAACTGTTCCCCGAAGAAGTCCTCGAGCATCCGGTAGGCGCGCCGCGCGGCGCGCTCGTCGTAGCGGCAGTTGCTGGCCGGGTCGTTGCCCGCGGAAGGCTCGGCGAAGCAATGCACCGCGCCACCGAAGTCGACGAACTGCCAGTCGGCGCCGGCCGCGTCCATCTCCTTGCCGAACGCGGCCACGTCCTCGCGGCTCACCCCGCGGTCGGCCGCGCCGTTGAGCACCAGCACCGGCGCCTTCACCGCGCCTGTTGCGGCCGGCAGCGGCGTGGACAGGTTGCCGTGCAGGCTGGCCACGCCGGCCAGCGGCGCGCCCGCGCGCGCCAGCTCCAGCACCGCGGTGCCACCGAAGCAGAAGCCCACCGCGCCGATGCGCGAGGCATCCAGCGGCGCCCTGCCCGCCTGTGCCTTCAGCGCTTCCACCGCCTGCAGCGAACGTTCGCGCAGCAGCGGCCGGTCGTTGCGCAGCGCACCGGCGATCGCGCCGGCTTCCTTGCTGTCCTTCGGCCGCACGCCGGCGCCGTACACGTCGGCGACCAGCACCACGTAGTCGTCGCCGGCGATCCTTCTCGCGGTGGCGACCGCATCGTCGGTGACGCCCATCCAGTTCGGCACCATCACCAGGCCGGGCCGGCGCGCATCGCCTTCGTCGTCGTAGACCAGCACGCCGCGGTAGCGGTCCTGGCCGATCGTCCATTCCACCGGCTCGGCCCGCGGCTTCGCCGCAAGCGGCGCAACCAGGCCCATCGACAGCAGCACTGCACAGGCGATCAGCGGACGACGCATGGCCAAGCCTCCGGTGTCGGGAGGCCCGAGTGTACGCGCGGGCGGGATCGCCGAGGCGTGGCGCTCAGGCCACGCCCAGGCCAGGGATGGTGCTGATCGCGTCCGGATCGAAGCCGGCCAGCGCGGCGAAGTGGCGGCCGCGCTCCGTGTAGTCGCGGTAGGCGCCGAAGCTGGGCGCACCCGGCGACAGCAGGACCACGCCCTCGCCGCCAAGCAGGCGACGTGCGCGCGCCACCGCGTCAGGCAGGTCGGCGGCGGCTTCCAGGGCGAAGCGTCCGGCATCGGCCAGCGGCTGCAGCAGCGCGTGGATGCGCGGGCCGTTGCCGCCCATCGTCACCACCGCCGCCGGCGCGTCGCTGGCCAGGTGCGCGGCGAAGCCGGACCAGTCCAGGCCGCGGTCGTGCCCGCCCAGCAGGATCGCCACGCGGCGGCCGCGGTGGCAGTCCAGCGCAGCCAGGCTGGCGTGCGGGGTGGTGCTGATCGAATCGTTGACGTAGCCGACGCCGTCGCGCTCGCCCAGCCATTGCAGGCGGTGCGGCAGCGGGCGGAAATCCAGCGCGGCCGGCGCCAGCGGTGCGGCGTCCAGGCCGGTCGCTTCGATCGCCGCCAGCACCGCGCACAGGTTGCCGCGGTTGTGGCGTCCGGGCAGCGGCACGGCGCTGGTGTCTAAGACGAAGTCGTCGCCGCGGTACAGCGCGTCGCCGCGCAGGTGCCAGCCGTCCTCGCGGTTGAACCAGGTGATGCGGCTGTCGGGTAGATCCAGCGCGGCCAGGCGCGGATCGGCGGCGTTGAGCACCGCGGTGCGCGGCCGCGCTTCGGTGACCAGGCGCAGCTTGTCCTCGACGTAGCGCTCCTCGCTGCCGTGCCAGTCCAGGTGCTCCGGGAACAGGTTGAGCACCACCGCCACTTCAGGACGCGCGCCGCTGCGGGCGACGTCGCCGGTCTGGTAGCTGGACAGCTCGATCGCCCAGAACTCCGGCGCCGGCTGCGGATCCAGCACTTCCAGCAGCGGCAGGCCGATGTTGCCGGCCAGCGCGGTGCGGTGCCCGCCGGCGCGCAGCAGGTGCGCCAGCAGCGAGGTGGTCGTGCTCTTGCCCTTGGTGCCGGTGACGCACAGCGTGCGCGCACCGGCGTGCTCGCCGAACCACAACGTGGTGCCGCCGATGAAGCGGGTCCCGCGCGCGACCGCGGCCTGCGCCTCGGGCTTGTACGGGCTGATCCCGGGCGACTTCACCACCACGTCGAAGGCCGACAGCGCTTCGGCATCGGGCTGGCCGCGCGTCGCCAGCAGCGGATCGCCCAGCGCGGCCACGCGCGTGGCTTCTTCGGCACTGCAGAACAGCGTCAGCGGCAGCGCCGGCAGGCGCGCGCGGATCGCGCGCCACGCGGCCTGGCCTTCGCGGCCCCAGCCCCACAGCGCGACGCGCCGGCCCTCAAGCTGCGAAATCTGCACGCACCCGCTCCCACACGGCCGCCGGCACGCGATGCTCACCACCAACTTCCAGCAGGGGCCCGATCGCCAGTTCCGCGGCATCCAGCTGCGGCTGGATCTCGCGGGCGAAGCGCGACACCAGCGCGTCGGCGCGCCATTCCGCGCGCGCGGCCAGCGCGGCCATCGCCGCGCGCGACTCGCGGCCCTCGCCCACGCACTCGAACGGTTTGTGGTCCCGGTATTCCAGCAGCGCGTCGAAGCCCGGCGCCAGCGCCGCATCGTCGAGCAGGTTGCGGCCGAAGATCCGTACCAGCCGCGGCTTGGGCATGAACGGGGCCAGGGCCAGGAACACGAAGTGGCACTTCGGGCACAGCCCGCACCAACGCTGCGCCGGCTTCTCGCCGAGGATGTGGAAGTTGCGGTTGCAGCTGGAGAAGTGCGCGTCGTAGTGGTCGTTCTTCGCGAACTGCCGCGCCACCGCCAGCTCGGACAGCGGCCGCAGCAGCGAGTAGTAGCTAAGGTCGGCGGCGACCGTGCGCTCCACGTGTTCGCCGAAGGCCTGCTCGAAGGCCCAGCCCTTGGACCACTGGTGGTTCACTTCGCCGGTGCCCGGGATCAGGCTGCCGTAGCTCGCCGAGCGCTCGTTGGAGAACACCACCTGGCCGTGGCCGGTGAGCAGCGCCGCCAGCACCAGGATCGCCGAGTTCACCGCGGTCACCGGGATATGGCCGTTGTACGCGCCCTGGCGGTTGATCTCGAACAGCTGCGGCGCCAGCGCGCGGCCGATGTTGAGCGTCGGCAAACCGGTGCGCTCGGCACAGGTACGGATCAGCTGCGAACCGCCGATCCAGGCCACGGTCTGCTGCACGCCGGCGGCGCGCAGCGTCTCGATGCTGACCAGCGAGTCCTTGCCGCCGCCGATGGCGACCAGCGCGCGCGACGCCAGGGCCAGCGCCGGCGCCGTGGCCGCGGCGTCGGCGACCACCGGAAAGCGGATCCGGTCGCGCAGGTCCAGGCCGTTGCGGTAGGCGAACTCGCCCAGGCCGTTGAGGTAGACCTGCTCCATCAGGGCGGCGGTGGCCGCGTCGATCGCATAGCCGTCGATGCGGATTTCGCGCGGCACCGCGGCCTTGTAGTAGCTGACACCGGCGACCAGGTGCAGCAGGCGCACGGCCTGCTCCACCGCGGCGGCACGCGGCGCGTCCAGCTCGAACGGCGCGCCGGGGATGGTGACGGTCTCGACCAGTTCCGGGCCGTCGTCGAAGGCGTAGGCCAGCTCGGCCACGCCGGTGGCGGCGCTGAAGCCGCAGCGGACGAAGCGGAAAACCTGGATGGCGTCGCGGTCGAAAGTGGTCATGCAATGTCCGTGGTGGAACCGCCGCGGCGGCGCAGGTAGCGCCGGCACAGCACGAAAGCGGAGAAGAACGCGGGCCAGGTGCCGACGAGCAGGGCCGCGAGGGTAGCGCCGAACACGATCGAAGGCAGCCACGGCGCCAGCTCGCGCAACGGCACGCCGCCGCTGGCCAGCTTCTGGTCGACCGCGCCGGTGGCGAGCACCCAGGCCACGACGGCCAGCGGATACAGCAGCAGCGCCAGGCCGGTGCCGCGCAGGGCCATGCCGCGCGCGCTCCAGCGGCGCCCGGCGCGTTCGGCGCGCGCCTGCCAGGCGCTCACCAGCCACGCCGCCGGCAGCGCCGCCAGCGCGCCGCTCGGGCACCAGCGCGCGCCGTTGCCGGCGATCTCCGCCGGGGTCTGCTCGAACACCATCCACGAGGCGACGGCATAGCCCAGCAGGGCCACGACCGCGCCGGACAGCGTCGCCGACAGGATGAACTCAGCCCGCGGACCCATCGATCACGTCCTCGGCCGGCAGCCCGCGCAGGTTGTAGTGGCTGGCCATCGCATGGCCGTAGGCGCCGGCATCGGCAACCAGCATCACGTCGCCCGGCGCGGTGGCCAGCGGCAGGCGCCGGCGGCGACCGAACACGTCGCTGGATTCGCACACCGGGCCGACCACGTCGAACACGCCGTCGGCCGGTTCCTCCAGGCGCTGCAGGTTCTCCACGTCGTGCCAGGCGTCGTACAGCGCCGGGCGCAGCAGGGTGTGCATGCCCGCGTCGAGGCCGACGCGGGTCACGCCGTCCTTCTCGACCACGTTGGTGACCCGGGCCAGCAGCACGCCGCATTCGGCGACGAGGTAGCGGCCGGGCTCGATCACCAGGCCGAAGGCCGGATGCACCGCGCGGACCTCGGCCAGGCCGGCGGCCCAGGCGTCCACGTCGAACGGTTCGTCGTCGGCGCTGTACGGGATCGGCAGGCCGCCGCCGATGTCGAGCGTGGCCACGGTGCCGATGCGGCGGGCGAAGCCAGCCAGCTCGTCGCACATCTGCCGCCAGTGGCCCATGTTCTCCACGCCGCTGCCCAGGTGCGCATGCAGGCCGGTGATGGCGATGCCCAGAGCGCGCGCGGCGTCGACGAACTCGTCCACGCGCTGCGCCGACAGCCCGAACTTGGAATCCTTGCCGCCGGTGTTGACCTTCTGGTGGTGGCCGTCGCCATGGCCCAGGTCGATGCGCAGCCAGATGCGGCGGCCGCGGAACACCTCCGGCCAGCGCCGCAGCGCCTCGACGTTGTCGAGGGTGACGGTGACGCCCAGGGCGAAGGCCTGCTCGTACTCGTGCACCGGGGCGAAGCTGGGGGTGAACAGCACCCGCGCCGGATCCAGCTCCGGCAGTACCTGGAACACGTGGCGCAGCTCGCCCAGCGACACGCACTCCAGGCCGAAGCCTTCCTCGACCAGGGTGCGCAGGATCGCCGGGTGCGGATTGGCCTTGATCGCGTAGTAGCGGCGTTCCACCGCCGCGACCGCCTTCAGCGCGCGGGCGCGCTCGCGCAGGGTCGGCAGGTGGTAGACGTAGCGCGGCGTGCCGGCGGCGGCCAGCTGCAGCAGGCGGCTGCGCTCGCCGCGCCACCACGGCACCGGGCGCGGTCGCACCGCGCCGTTGAGCTCGCGCCAGCGCGGGCCGAACACCTCCTGCTCCAGCACCGGCATCGCCCCGCTGTCGATCAGGGCCGCGTGCAGTTCCGGCAGCAGGCCGTCGGCGTCGGCCTCGTCGATCACGAAGGTCAGGTTCAGGTCGTTGGACGACTGCGAGATCATGTGCACGCGCTCGTGGCCGAACGACGAGAACACGTCCGACAGCCGGTGCAGCAGCGAGCGCATGCCGCGGCCGACCAGGGTGATCGCCGCGCAGGGCACGATCACCTTGACCCGGCCGATCTTCTCCAGGTCCTCGGCCAGCGCCGACAGCACGTTCTGGCTGAGCAGGTTCTCGCTCGGATCCAGCGACACGGTGACGTTGGTCTGCGAAGTACCGATCATGTCGACCGACAGGCCGTGCTTGCGGAACAGCGCGAACACCTCGGCCAGGTAGCCGACCTGCTGCCACATGCCGATGTCCTCGACCGACACCAGCACCACGCCATTGCGGCGGCTGATCGCCTTCACTCCCGGCACGGTCGCGGCGCTGCGGTCGATGCTGGTGCCCGGCAGGTCCGGGCGCTCGGTATCGAGGATCGCCATCGGCACGCCGGCGTCGCGGCACGGCTTGATCGAGCGCGGATGCAGCACCTTGGCGCCGGTGGTGGTGATTTCCTGGGCTTCGGCATAACCGAGCCGGTTGAGCAGGCGCGCGTCCGGCACCTCGCGCGGATTGGCGCTGAACATGCCCGGCACGTCGGTCCAGATCTCCACCCGCGAGGCGCCCAGCAGCGCGCCGAAGTACGCGGCCGAGGTATCGGAGCCGCCGCGGCCGAGGATCGCGGTGCCGCCCTCCGGGTGGCGGGCGATGAAGCCCTGGGTGATCAGCATGCGCGCCGGCTGCGCGTCGAAGCGCGCGCGCCAGGCGGCGTCGGCCTGCCAGTGGCAGTTCACCGACAGGCGCCGCGACCAGTCGCTCTGGTTCGGCTGCGCCGGCAGCGCTTCCAGCCACTGGCGCGCGTCCATCCAGCCCATGTCCAGGCCGCGCGCGCGCAGGTAGGCCGCGCCCAGCGTGGAGGACAGCAGCTCGCCATGGGCCAGGACCTCGGCCTGCCAGTCCAGCGGGCGGCTGGCCGCGCGCGGATCGGCCAGCAGCGCGCGCAGCGAGGCCAGGCGTTCGCCCAGCACCGCGTCGCAGTCCAGCTCCAGGTCGGCGAGGAAGTCGCGGTGTCGCTGTTCAAGCGCATCGACGCGGGCGGCCGCGTCGTCGGCGCCATCGGCGATCGCGGACAGCTCGTTGGTGACGCCGGACAACGCCGACACCACCACCAGCACCCGCGAACCGGTCTGCGCGGCCCGCTGCTGCGCCAGTTTGCCGATGGTGTCCCAGCGGTGGCGGCGCGACACCGAGGTGCCGCCGAACTTGAGGACGATCCAGCCACCGGAGGCGGCGTGTTGCACGGGCGGAACTGCGGACATGTGCGAGTTGGGGACCACCCGACCATCGGGCATGAACCGCCGATTCTAAGCCCATTCCCCGCTCCGGATCGGCGCGCGGGCCGCCGCGCCGGCACGATCCGGCGCGCCTCCGCGC
>Ga0182737_1002199_pt1 | contig 16467 bp, 16 predicted proteins | sample eDN5th30CBELigOP_FD_128878 | JGI IMG/M metagenome (GOLD analysis project Ga0182737, IMG submission 128878) | Enriched Organic Plus compost microbial communities from Emeryville, California, USA - eDNA 5th pass 30_C BE-Lig OP (version 2) (version 2) ...
CAGGTATATGCTCGCGCCGTCGCATGCAGGCCAAGCGGAAGAGACCAGCGCTGCTGGCGCCGACGGAGCAACCACCCCGGAAACTCTCAGGCACCCAGGACCGCCCAGGCCCGACAATCTGGAGAGTGGCGCCCGGCAAGGCGCCCACCGAAGGGGAAGCGGACGCCGTCCGCCCAAGCTCTCAGGTAACCGGACAGATGGGGTTCCGCCGCCGCATGGCAGCGGATCACATCGCCTGCCTGGAGCGCATCCTCATGCCCCGCATCGCCATCGTCGGCGCCGGCATCACCGGCGTCACCTCCGCCTACGCCCTTTGCCGCGCCGGCTACGACGTCACCGTCGTCGACCGCCAGCCCTACCCCGCCATGGAAACCTCCTACGCCAACGGCGGGCAACTCTCGGCCAGCAACGCCGAGGTCTGGAACAGCGCCGCCACCCTGGCCAAGGGCCTGCGCTGGATGTTCCGGCGCGACGCGCCGCTGCTGGTCAACCCGGCGCCGAGCTGGCACAAGTATTCCTGGCTGGCGCGCTTCGCGGCCGCCGTGCCCGGCTACCGGCGCAACACCGTGGAAACCGTCCGCCTGGCCATCGCCGCGCGCGAGCACCTGTTCCGCATGGCCGAGGAAGAAGGCATCGATTTCGACCTGGAACGTCGCGGCATCCTGCACATCTACGGCGACGCGGCATCCTTCGCGGCGGCGCGGCGCGTCAACGCCCTGCTGCGCGAAGGCGGCCTGGACCGGCGCGAAGTCGGCGCCGAGGAAATCCGCTCGCTGGAGCCGGCCATGCGCCAGCCGGTGCACGCCGGCTTCTACACGCCGTCGGACTCCACCGGCGACATCCACAAGTTCACCCGCGGGCTGGCCGAGGCCTGCCGGCGCCGCGGCGTGGCTTTCGTGCAGGACGCCGAGGTCGAGCGCATCCAGCCGCACGGCGGCGGCTACCGCCTGGCCCTGCGCCGGCCGCAGGGCGCGGACGGGCTGGATGCGCAGGCTGTCGTCGTCTGCGCCGGCAGCTACAGCCGCGGGCTCGCCGCCCAGCTCGGCGACGACGTGCCGACCTATCCGGTCAAGGGCTATTCCATCACCGTGCAGCTGCACGACGAGGCTTCGGTCGCGGCCGCGCCCTGGGTCAGCCTGCTGGACGACGCCGCCAAGATCGTCACCAGCCGCCTGGGGCGCGACCGCTTCCGCGTGGCCGGCACGGCCGAGTTCAACGGTTACAACCGCGATATCCGCGCCGACCGCATCGCCCCGCTGGTGGCGTGGACGCGCCGCTGGTTCCCGGAAGTGGCCACCGACCGCGTGGTGCCGTGGAGCGGCCTGCGGCCCATGCTGCCCGACATGATGCCGACCGTGCGCCCGGGCCGGCGGCCGGGGGTGTTCTACAACACCGGCCACGGCCACCTGGGCTGGACGCTGTCGGCGGCCACCGCCGGCATGCTGGCCGAGTGCGTGGGCGCGGCGCTGCCGGCCTAGGGCCTGTTGACGGGCTGACGGGCCCTAGGCGGCGGGCAGTCCGCCGTCCCCCGGCGCGGCGGCGGCATCGTCCGCGGCCGCGCCGGGCAGCGGGCCGGCCTGCGCGGCGGACGGTTCGCCGGGCAGCAGGAAAGCCAGCGCCTCGGCACAGGGCCGCTCGACCTTCAGGTCGAGCAAATCGTCGGCGCGCGTGCGGCCCAGGTTGACCGCGGCCAGCGGCAGGCCCGCGGCGGCCGCGGCGCGCGCGTAGCGGTAGCCCGAGTGGACCATCAGCGACGAGCCCACCACCAGCATGGCGTCGGCGCGCGCCAGCCCGTCCAGCGCGCGCTGCACGCGCTCGCGCGGCACGCTTTCGCCGAAGAAGACCACGTCGGGCTTGACGATGCCGCCGCAGCGCAGACAGGGCGGCACGCGGAAGGCGGAGAAGTCCCGGCCCTCCAGGTCGGCGTCGCCGTCGGGCGCGGCCTGCGCCTGCAATGACGCCCATTCGGGGTTCAGGTCTTCCAGGCGCCGCTGCAGGTCGATGCGCGGCTCGCGCCGGCCGCAGGCGGTGCACACCGCCTCGTCGAGCCGGCCGTGCAGATCGAGCACGGCGCGGCTGCCGGCGGCCTGGTGCAGGCCGTCCACGTTCTGCGTGACCAGCAGCTCGACGCGGCCGGCGCGCTCCAGCCCGGCCAGCGCGGCGTGGGCGGCGTTGGGCCGCACGCCGGAGAACAGCCGCCAGCCCACCAGGCTGCGCGCCCAGTAGCGCGCGCGCATCGCCGCGCTGTCCATGAAGGAGCGGAAATCGATGGGCGGGCGGCGCTTCCACTGCCCGTCGCCGTCGCGGTAGTCGGGAATGCCGGAGCCGGTGCTGCAGCCCGCGCCGGTCAGCACGAAAATACGCGCGTGGCCCGCGATGAAGCCGCGCAGGGCCTGCTCCTGCGGCGAGGCGGGGACGGAGGGTCTCAATCGTCGTCCTGGCGCGGCGGCGAAACCGGCCGGGCGGGCCCGGGGGATGTCGGCGAGGCGGGGACGGCCGAAGGCTCGCCGGCCAGGGCCGACGCCGCTCGCCACCCGGCCCGGCGGCGCGCGCGCCGGCCGCGGCGGCCATGCTCGATGCGCTTTTCCAGGCGGTGCAGGTTGGACAGGATGAGCCAGGCCAGCACGGTCGTGAACAGCGCGGTGAGCTCGCGGCCCATGCCGGCGGCCACGCCGATGGCTGCGGCCAGCCAGATGGTGGCGGCCGTGGTCAGGCCCTTGATGTTGCCTTCGCCGTTGTACTTGATGATGGCGCCCGCGCCCAGGAAGCCGATGCCGGCGATGATGCCCTGCAGGACGCGGCTGGCGTCGCCCAGGGCCATGCCGGCCTGCAGCGGCACCAGCACGAACAGCGCCGCGCCCAGCGAGACCAGCATATGGGTGCGCAGCCCCGCCGGCTTGCCGCGCCGCTCGCGCTCGAAGCCGATGATGCCGCCCAGCAGCACCGCCATGCCCAGCCGCACCGCCACCCGGGTGGCCTCGGAGGCGTCGGCGATGTCGGAGAATTCGCGCTGGAGGGTGGACCAGATGTCGAGGGCGATGCCGTCCATGGCGGGCGCGCGCGGCGGCTAGACGAAGACCGGACAAGCATAGCATCGGGGTCCGGCGCGCTCGCCCTAGCCGCGCCCGCTGCGCCGGCCCGAACGATTGTCCACCGGCGGCGCGCCGGGGGTCTGGTTGCCCGGATCGCGCGCGTCGGCCGGGTCGACGCCAGGCGGGAACTGCAGGCCGCCACCCAGCCGGTTCGGGTCCTGCGGCCGGTCGGCCAGCGTGCGGTCGGCGCGCTCGCGCGGCCGGTCGGCGCCCGCCCGGCGCGCCGGGCTGTCGGCCGAGCCGTCGTCCAGGGCGCGGCCGCCCTGCGCCCCGCCGCCCTGCCCGCCGGACGGCCGGGCCAAGTCGTCGCGGCGCTCGTCGCCGCGCCCGGATCGCGGCGGGGAATGAGAGGATGATTTCATGGCCATGCTCCTTGATCGCTGGATGGGCGCAGGCCGGCCCGCAGCGGGCAGGCCCGCGTTCCTGCGGCCAGCAAGCGGCATGCCCGCGCTGCGCCATGACGGTCCGCCATGGCCGGCCCGCAGCTTGCGGTCCATGGCCCATGGCCGATGGCCGGCGGCAATCCGCCTTCCGTGCACCCGTGCCTTGACATCGCTCAAGCCGCCGGTAAAATCCAAAAACGCACTTTGGATGCAAAGTACGTTTCTAATTTTCAGAACACTGGGACAGGGAGACAAGATGAAACTGGTCCGCCACGGCGCACCCGGCGAGGCTGGGCGCTGCGCCCCATGATCGCCACCGTCGAAGACCTGCGCGCGCTCGCCAAGCGGCGCGTGCCCCGGATGTTCTACGAATACGTGGACGCCGGCTCCTGGTCGGAATCCACCTACCGTGCCAACAGCGCCGATTTCGCCGCCATCAAGTTCCGCCAGCGGGTGGCCGTGGACATTTCCCGGCGCACCATAGGCAGCACCCTGCTGGGCGAGCCCGTGACCATGCCGGTGGCGCTCGCGCCCACCGGGCTGGCCGGCATGCAGCACGCTGACGGCGAGATCCTCGCCGCGCGCGCGGCCGAGCGCTTCGGCGTGCCCTTCACGCTGTCGACCGTCAGCATCTGCTCGATCGAGGACGTGGCCGAGCACACCTCGCGGCCCTTCTGGTTCCAGCTCTACGTGCTCAAGGACCGCGAGTACATGAAGCGGCTGATCGGCCGCGCGCGCAACGCCGGCTGCTCGGCGCTGGTGCTGACGCTGGACCTGCAGCTGCAGGGCCGGCGCCACAAGGACCACAAGAACGGCCTGTCCGCGCCGCCGCGACTGACCGCGCGCAACGTGCTGGACTTCATGATCCGGCCGCGCTGGTGCATGGGCATGCTGCGCACCCGACGTCGCACCTTCGGCAACATCGTCGGCCACGTCGAGGGCGTGCAGGACATGTCGTCCATGGCGCGCTGGACCAACGAGCAGTTCGACCAGACCCTGTCCTGGCGCGACGTGGCCTGGATCAAGGACCTGTGGGGCGGCAAGCTGATCGTCAAGGGCATCCTGGACCCCGAGGACGCCGAGCTGGCCGTGCGCCACGGCGCCGACGCGCTGGTGGTGTCCAACCACGGCGGGCGCCAGCTCGACGGCGCGCCGTCGAGCATACGCGCGCTGCCTGCCGTGGCCGACGCGGTGGGCAGCCGCATCGAGGTCCACGTCGACGGCGGCGTGCGCAGCGGCCAGGACGTGGTCAAGGCGCTGGCGCTGGGCGCGCGCGGCGTGCACCTGGGGCGTGCGCCGCTCTACGGGCTGGGCGCCATGGGCGAGGCCGGCGTGCTCAAGTGCCTGGACATCGTCCGCCAGGAACTGGACCTGACCATGGCCTTCTGCGGCGTGACCGACATCGCCACGCTGAACCGCTCGCACCTGGCCGAATGCGGCCGCTAGCCGGCCACGGCGCCGACACCCGGAGGAGAACGAGATGAGCGAGAACCCAGCCACCATCGTGACGGGCGCGGGCGGCGGCATTGGCCGGGCGGTCTGCCTGCGGCTGGCCACCGCCGGCCACGCCGTGGTCGCCGCCGACCTGGACCAGGCGGCCGGCGAGGAAACCGCCCGGCTCTGCCGGGAAGCCGGCGCGCAGGCGGTCTTCCGCCGCGCCGACGTGGCCGACGGCGCCCAGATGCGCGCCCTGGTCGAATTCGCTGCCGAGCAGGCGGGCGGCCTGCACGGCCTGGTCAACAACGCCGGCATCGAAGGCGTGTTCGCCTCGCTGGCCGACTACCCCGAGGACGTCTTCGACAAGGTGATGCGCGTGAACGCGCGCAGCGTGTTCCTGGGGCTGAAATACGCGCTGCCAGTATTGCTGGCGGCCGGCGCCGGGGCCATCGTCAACGTGGCCTCGACCTCGGCCGTGCGCGGGCGCAACAAGCTGGCCGGCTACGTGGCCAGCAAGCACGCCGTGCTGGGCCTGACGCGCGTGGCCGCGCTGGAGGCGACAGGCACCCGCGTGCGCGTGAACGCGGTGCTGCCCGGGCCGGTGACCACGCGCATGACCGCCTCGCTCGACGAGATGGTCCAGGCCGCGCAGGCCGGCGGCAGCGGCGCCGGGCTAGGCCGCGCGCCGGGCGCGTCCTACGGCCGGCCCGAGGACATCGCCGGCGTGGTGGCCTTCCTGATGTCGGACGATGCCGGCCACGTCAACGGCGCGGCGTGGACGGTGGACGCGGGCACCACGGTGTCCTGAAGCAGCCGTACGGCGCAAGGAGCGCATCGGGTCTATCGAAGAGCTATCGGAATCTATCGAGTTCATCGGCAGGGGACCGGGAGACCCCCTGCCCTGCACCGGCGGCGCTGCCGCCGCATCCCTTCGTCAACAACAGGCAGAATCGACAGGAGACAGCAAATGAAAGGAAAATGCATCGCCGTGGCGGCGCTCGGCCTGAGCGCCTGCGGCGCGGTCTGGGGGGCGCCGCTGAAGCTGGCGCTGATCGAATCCCTGTCCGGGCCGCAGGCCTCGACGGGGCTTCCCCTGGCCACCGCAGTCAAGTACCAGGTCGAGAAGATCAACGCGGCCGGCGGCTGGAACGGCGAGCCGCTGGTGGTCACCGAGTACGACAACCAGGGCGGGCCGGCCGGCGCGTCCGACAAGCTCAAGGCGGCCATCGCCGACGGCGCGCAGATCATCGTCCAGGGCGGCGGCTCGGTGGTGGCCGGCCAGCTGTCCGAGGACGTGCGCAAGTACAACCTGCGCAACAAGGGCAAGGAACTGCTCTTCCTGAACGTGGGCGCCGGCGCGCTGGACCTGACCGGCTCCAAGTGCCACTTCCACCATTTCCGCTTCATCAGCAATACCGACATGACCTTCAAGGCGCTGATCCTGGCGATGAAGGAATCGGGCGACCTGGGCACCAAGGTCTACTCCATCTACCAGAACTACTCGGCCGGCGTGGACATCGACGGCGCGGTCAAGAAGTTCGCCGGCCTGGGCGGCTACACGGTGGTGGAAAGCACGGGCCACGAACTGAACCGCATCCAGGACTTCTCGCCCTACGTAGCCAAGATCAAGGCCAGCGGCGCGCAGACGGTGCTGACCGGCAACTGGTCCAACGACCTTCTGCTACTGATGAAGTCGGCCAAGGACGCCGGCCTGGCCGCGCGCTTCGGCACCAACTTCCTGGACCAGCCGGGCAACATCGCCAACGCCGGCCCGACCGCCCTGGGCCATTACGTAGCCCACCCCTACGACATCGAGGCCACGCCCGAAAGCGAGAAGTTCGCCGAGGACTACAAGGCCAGGACCGGCCACTACCCGGCCTTCACCGAGCCGGCCGCGGCCTTCGGCATGATGATGTTCGGCGCGGCGCTCAAGACCGTGCAGCCCGAGGACGGCAAGCTCAACGTCAACAAACTGGGGCTGGCGCTGGAGCAGGCCCGGATCGAATCCCCCATGGGCACCAGCATCATGCGCGCCGAGGACCATCAGCTGCAGCTGCCCATCGTCGTGTCCAAGGTCAGCAAGGACGCGAAGTACAAGGTGGACGGCACCGACATGGGCTTCAAGCCGGTGCGGGTGCTGAGCGCGGCCGAATCGGGCGTGCCGGTGCAGGACACCTGCAAGATGAACCGGCCGCAATAGGCGAACCGGCCGCCGCGGCCGCGCCGGAGCCCGGGCGCCGGCGGCCGCGGCGGACCGCACCGCGCAAGGCGGCGCGCGGGGCGCGGCGCTATGCCGCGAACCCGCAGGCGCCGGCCGCGCGTCGGCAAGGGGAACACATGGAATATCTCGCGATTTCGGTATTGAACGGGCTGATCTACGGCCTGCTGCTGTTCATGGTGTCGGCCGGCCTGACGCTGATCTTCGGCATGATGGGCGTGCTCAACTTCACGCACGCCTCCTTCTACATGCTGGGCGCCTACCTGGCGTACACGCTGCAGCCGCTGACGGGGTTCTGGCTGGCCATCGTCGTATCGCCCCTGCTGGTGGGCTTCCTGGGCGTGCTGGTCGAGCGCGTCTTCCTGAGGCGGGTGCACCGCTACGGCCATGCGCACGAACTGCTGCTGACTTTCGGCCTGTCCTTCATCATCGCCGAGGTGGTCAAGCTCTTCTACGGCAACTTCCCGGTCGACTATCGGGTGCCGGAGCAGCTCGGCTTCGCGGCCTTCCACATCTTCGGCACCCAGTATCCCTTCTACCGCGTGCTGATGGGGCTGGTCTCGCTGGCGATGTTCGGCGCGCTCTACCTGCTGCTGACGCGCACCCGGGTGGGCATCGTCGTGCGCTCGGCCATCTACCGGCCGGGCATGGCCCAGGCCCTGGGCCACAACGTGCCGCTGGTGTTCATGGGCGTGTTCGGCGTGGGCGCGGCCCTGGCCGGGCTGGCCGGGGCGATCGCCGGGGCCTTCTACACGACCAACCCCAACATGGCGCTGGAGCTGGGCGTGGTGGTCTTCGTGGTGGTGGTGGTCGGCGGCCTGGGCTCGCTGCCCGGCGCCATGGCGGCCTCCATCCTGATCGGCCTGACCAGTTCCCTGGCGGTGGGCGTGGACGCCAGCCTGGCCGACCTGTTCGGCCTGTTCGGCGCGCGCGCCTGGGCCGAGGAGGCAGGCGGCCTGCTCACGCTGAAGATCTCCTCGCTGTCGGCCACCCTGCCCTTCGCGCTGATGCTGCTGGTGCTGGCGCTGTCCCCCTCGGGCCTCATGGGGGAAAAGGAATGAATCCGACGAATCCAATGGACCCGACGAACCCGATGGACCCGGCGCCTGCCCTCGCCCGAGTGCCCGCGCGGGTGCGCGCCGCCGACGCCGACCGCGCCGCCGTGCCGGCCATGCTGGCCGGCGCCGCGCTGCTGGCCCTGCTGCCGGCCGTGCTCTCGCCCGGGCTGCTGAACGCGGCCAACCAGATGCTGATCGCGGTGCTGTTCGCCTCGGCCTTCAACGTGCTGGCCGGGCAGAGCGGCATGCTCGCCTTCGGCCACGCCGCCTACTTCGGCATCGGCGCCTTCGCCACCATCCACGCCATGAACGCGCTGGGCGGCGAAGGCCTGCTGCCCACGCCGCTGCTGCCGGTGTTCGGCCTGCTGGCCGGCGGCGCGCTGGGCGTGGCCGCGGGCTGGTTCTCCACCCAGCGCACCGGCGTGTATTTCTCCATGATCACCCTGGCGCTGGCCGAGCTGATCCATGCCCTGGCGCCGCACCTGAAGGAAGTCTTCGGCGGCGAGGCGGGCGTGTCGTCCATGCGCATGCCGGCCTGGGGCCTGGACTTCGGTAGCAGCCTGCAGGTGTATTACCTGACGCTGGCCTGGGTCTCGGCCTGCCTCGCCCTGCTCTTCTTCTTCACCCGCACGCCGGTGGGCAGGCTGGCGCTGGGCCTGCGCGAGAACGGCCACCGGCTCAAGTTCCTGGGCTACAACGTGCACGCGCTGCGCCTGCTGGTCTTCGTGGTGTCCAGCGCCTTCGCCGGCGTGGCCGGCGGCCTGCAGGCCATGGCCAACGAATCGGCCAACTACGTGCTGTTCGACGTGCGCCTGTCCTCCGAAGTGGTGCTCAACGCCTACATCGGCGGGGTCGGCGTGTTTTTCGGCCCGGCGCTGGGCGCGGCGCTGATGACGCTGTTCGGCTACTTCGTCTCGGACCTGACGCGCTCCTGGCTGCTGTACCAGGGCATCCTATTCGTGCTGATCATGATGTACCTACCGACCGGGCTGTCCGGCCTGCTGCCCTGGTGGCGCGCGCACAGCCGGCACCAGCCGGCGGGCCGCTTGGCGCGGCTGGCGGCGCTCAGCCTGCTGGCCGGCGCACTGCTGCTGGCGGGCACCGTCCTGTCGGTCGAGCTGCTGCAGCGCGTGTTCGCCCAGGACTACCAAGCGCAACTGGCGGCCGGCCAGGCCTGGCCGGCGGTCGCCTTCCTGGGCCGCGACTGGCTGCCCGGCGCGCCGTCGACCTGGCTGCTGCCGCTGGCGCTGCTGGCCGCCGGGTCCCTGGCCGCCCGCGCCGCCGCGCGGCGCTGGCAGGAGGCCGGCGATGCCGCCCCGGCCGCCGGCGACGGAGGACCCACGCCATGAGCCAGCCCATCCTGACATTGACCGGCCTGCGCAAGTCCTTCGGCCCGGTGGAGATCATCCGGGGCGTGGACCTGCAGGTGCTGGAAGGCGAGCGCCACGCCGTCATCGGCCCCAACGGCGCGGGCAAGTCCACGCTGTTCCATCTGGTGTCCGGACAGTTCCCGCCCAGCGCCGGCCAGATCCACCTGGGCCAGACCCGCATCGACGAGCTGGACGCGCACCGGATCAACCGGCTGGGGCTGGCCCGATCCTTCCAGATCACCAACATCTTCCCGCGCCTGAGCGTGTTCGAGAACCTGCGCCTGGGCACGATGCAGCGCTTCGGGCTGCAATACAACTTCTGGCGCCCGGTGCGGCGCGCCAGGGACGTCGCCGAGCAGACCGAGACGCTGCTGGAGCAGGTGCGCCTGGCACGTCACCGCGACACCCCGGCCGGCGAGCTGTCGTATTCCGAGCAGCGCGCGCTGGAGATCGGCATCACGCTGGCCTCGGACCCCAGGGTGCTGCTGCTCGACGAGCCCATGGCCGGCATGTCGCGCGAGGAAACCGAATACACCGTGGGCCTGCTGCGCGAACTGACGTGCGGGCGCACGCTGATGATCGTGGAGCACGATATGGAAGTGGTGTTCTCGCTGAGCGACCGCATCAGCGTGGTGGTGTACGGTCAGGTCATCGCCACCGGCACGCCCGAGGAAGTGCGCGCCAACCCGGCCGTGCAGGAAGCCTACCTGGGCAGCGGGAGCGCGATGCTATGAAAGCGACCACCCCAGCCCCGCTGCTCGAAGTGCGCGATCTGCACGCGCACTATGGCAAGAGCCACATCCTGCAGGGCGTGACCTTCGGCGTGGGCCGCAACGAAGTGGTCAGCCTGCTGGGCCGTAACGGCTCGGGCCGCTCGACTACCGCCAAGGCCATCATCGGCCTGGTGCGGCCCACCGGCGGCGCGGTGCGCCTGGACGGCCGCGACCTGGCCGGCCAGCCGCCGCACCGCATCTGCCGGGCCGGCATCGGCTTCGTGCCGGAGGAGCGCGAGATCTTCGCCAACCTGACCGTGGACGAGAACCTGGCCATGGGCATGCAGCCCGCGCGCGGCGATGCGCCGTCCTGGACGGCCGATCAGATGTTCGACTACTTCCCGCGGCTGAAAGAGCGGCGCAACACCCGCGCCGGCAACCTGTCCGGCGGCGAGCAGCAGATGCTGACCATCTGCCGCACGCTGCTGGGCAACCCCAAGGTCATCCTGATCGACGAGCCGACCGAAGGGCTCGCGCCCAGGATCGTGGCGGTGGTGGCCGAGGCGATCCGCGACATCCACCGGCGCGGCGTGTCGGTGGTGCTGATCGAGCAGAAGCTGACCATCGCCATGCAGATATCGACCGGCATCTGCCTGCTGGGCCATGGTCACATCGTGTTCCAGGGCACGCCCGACGCGCTGCAGGCGCAGCCGCAGCTGCTCAAGGACTGGCTGGCGGTGTGACAGGCGCGGCCGGCCTGCGCCGGCGCGGCACGGCGCGGCACGGCACGGCAGCAGCGCAGGCCCCCGCCGGCGTCTCCCCGGAACCCGCCGCCTATCCCACCGGGCTCAGGTAGGGCGGCAGCGGGGTCTGCGGCATCTGCGCGGTGATCTCGAAGCGGCGCAGCCAGCGCACGTCCGCGTCGCGGATGTGGTCGTGCAGCCTGGCGGCGGCCTTGGCCACCTTGCGCGCCAGCAGCAGCTCGATGATCTGCTGGTGCTCCTGGAAGGCCGAGCGCAGGATGTCGTCCGGCACGCTCAGGTAGGGGTCGCTGAGGTAGCGCGTGGGCACGAAGAGCAGATGCGTGCGCGACAGCGCGTGCAGGATCTCCCGGTTGGGGCAGTGCGACAGCAGGTCGATGTGCAGGTCGGTCTCGGCGCGGTCGATGGCGGCGTTGCGCGCCGGGTAGGCGGCCAGGGTCTGCTCTATGCCGTCCAGCGCGCTTTCGAGCTGCTGGCGCGTGACGAAGGGCGCCGACTGGCGCAGGGCCTCGGGCTCCAGCAGGCAGCGCAGCTCAAACAGGTGCTTGATGTGGGTGGGAGTGACCCGCGTGGCGTGCCAGTGGCCGAGCTTGTCCTTGCCCACCAGGCCCACGCTGTGCATGCGCGCCAGCACGTCGCGCGCCACCGTGCGGCTCACGCCGAAGTGGTCGGCCAGGCGTTCCTCGGTGATGCGCACGGTGCCGAACAGGATGCGGATGCAGAGCTCCTGCTCCACTTCCTTGTACATGCGCTCCCATTGGTGCGAGGGCGCGATGGTGAAACCTTCCAGCGAGGCCGCCTGGCCCTTGACGCCGTCCTGGGCCTTGCCGGCCACCTGGTAGCCGCGCCCGACCGAGTCGCGCAGCATGCCCGCCTTGCACAGGGCCTGCAGGGCGTGGCGCGCAGGCGAGCGGCTGATGCCGAAGGAGCGCGCGACCTGGACTTCCAGGAGCTTTTCCCCGGGCCGGATGCGGCCCTGCTCGATCATTTCCTTGAGCAGCAGGTAGGCGCGCTGCTGCATGGACAGGTTCTCGCCCGGGCTGGCCCGGCCGCGCGTCTCGGTGGCCCTCATCGTTCGCGATTCTGTGCTTGCCATGAAGCCTCTAGCTTATCCCAAAGGCCTGGGCGAAACAGGGCCTCGCGCTCGGGAATCCCGCGCAGCCGGGCTCTAAACCAGGAAATCGCCGACCAGCCGGTTCAGCTCGGCGGCGCTGCCGGCGTCCGCGCTGGCCATCCAGTGCCCGGCGATGGAATCGATCTCGCGGTAGGCGCAGTCCGGGATGTGCGCGGCGGCCCACTTCGCGGCGTGGACCGGGTTGTACAGGTCCAGCGGCGGGGCGGCGATCAGCGTGCGCGCCCTGATCGAGCCCAGCGCGCGCGCCGCGTCGCCCCGGAAGCCGTCGGCCGCGCCCACGTCGTGCGCGTCGTAGGCCCAGGACTGGTGGATCCAGTCCAGCGGATCGAAGCCCTGCGCCCGCCAGCCGGCCGATCGCGCGGCCAGCCAGTCGCGCATGCGCGCGGGACTGACCAGTTGGCCGTCCACCTGTTCGGGCGTCTGCGCGCACAGGATCTGCATGACGGCGCTCCAGCCGTCCCACAGGCCGGGAGGGTGCGGCGCGCCCGGCAGGCAGGCGTCCAGCGCGGCCTGCAGGGCCTGCCGGGCCGCCAGGTTGGCCGCCGCCGACCAGGCCGTGGCGCGCGCCATGGGCGTGAGCGCGACGATGCGCCCGACCGCCCCGGGATAAGTCACGCCCCATTGCAGGGCCTGCATGCCGCCCATCGACGCGCCGACCACCGCATGCAGGCGCGCGATGCCCAGGTGGTCGGCGAGCCGCTTCTGGCTGCGCACCATGTCGCGCACCGTGAAGCGCGGAAAGGCCGCGCCGGGCTGGCCGGTCGAGTTGGACGGCGAACTGCTCAGGCCGTTGCCGATGGCGTCGATGGCGAGGATGCGCATGCGCGCCGGGTCCAGCGCCCTGCCCGGCCCGATCAGGAAATCCAGCCGGTGGTGGGTGCTGGCGATGGCGCACAGCACCGCCACCGCGGGCAACCGGTCGTCGGCCAGGTCGCCGTGCGCGGCGAAGCTCAGGCGGAAGTCCTCGATCGCCTCGCCGCTGTCCAGCGGGAAGTCGCCGCAGGCCAGCTCGTAGTGCGGCGCGTCCACCCAGCCCGGCTGCATGGGCGGATGGCGCGGCGGATCGGCGCGGCGCAATATGGCGGCGGGCGCGGCGCTCTCGGCGGCGCTCACGGGAACTCGATCACCGAGCGCACGTCCTGGCCGCGCTTCAGGCGGGCCAGGCCCGTATTGACGTCCGCCAGCGCGATGTGGCTGGTGACGTACTCGTCCAGCAGCAGCCGGCCGTCCAGGTAGGCCTGCGCCAGGAAGGGGAAGTCGCGCGCCGGACGCGCCCCGCCGTAGCTCGCGCGCACGATGCGCTTCTCGCCCATCAACGAGCCCCAGCGCAGCCCCAGTTCCTGGCCGGCGCCCATCTTGCCCAGCCAGACGACCTGGCCGCCCGGGCGCACGATCTCCAGGCTGGCGCGGAAGGCGGCCGGGTTGCCGGCCGCCTCGAAGACGTGGTCGGCGCCGCGCCCGCCGGTCAGCTCGGCATGGCGCTCGACCAGGTGCTCGTCGGCGGGCAGCAGGTGCGTGGCGCCGAAGGCGCGCGCCAGCCCCAGCCGGGCCGGATCCCGGTCGATGGCGGCGATGGTCTCGGCGCCGGCCAGGCGCGCGCCCTGGATGGCCGACAGGCCCACCGCGCCGCAGCCGATCACGCTGGCACTGTCGCCGGCCTGCACCTTGGCGACGTTCAGCGCCGCCCCCACGCCCGTCATGACGCCGCAGCCGATCAGGCAGGCGCGGTTCAGCGGGATACCGCGCGGCACCGGCACCGCGCAGTCTTCGGTGACCACCGCCATTTCGGCAAAGGTGCCGGCGTACATCAGCTGATGCAGGGGCTCGCCGTCCAGGAACAGGCGCGGCCGGCCATCGAAGTGCAGCGCCCGGGCCGCGCCGTCGCGGTAGGGCTGGCACAGGATGGGCTGGCGCTGCCGGCAATAGAAGCAGGCCCCGCAGCTCGGGTTCCAGGACAGCACCACGTGCTCCCCCACGGATACCCGGGACACCGCCGCGCCCGTCCACTGCACCACACCCGCGGCCTCGTGGCCCGGCACGATGGGCAGCGGACAGGCCAGGCTGCCCTCCTGCGCCTCCAGGTCGGTATGGCACAGGCTGGTCGCGGCGATGCGCACCAGCACGTCGCGCTCGCCCGGGCCGTCCAGGCGCACGGGGACGATATCCAGGTCCGCGCCGTGCGCGCGCAGCACCGCGGCCTTGAACTCCAGCTTCATGGCGCGGCCGGCGTCAGGCCTGCTGCGGCGACTGGGCGCCCTTGTACAGGATGCCCATGCTGCGCTCGACCAGGCTGCGGTGCAGGTCGACGAAGGCCGGGTCCAGGTCGCGGCCGGGCGTGGGCTCGTGCTCGAAGGTGCGGTAGGTGTCCACGCCGCGCACCAGGGTGGCGCTGTCGTCGCCTTCCAGCTGGCGCACGGACGTGGGGATGTAGCGGATCGCGAAGCCGATGCGCCGGCGGTCCGACTGGTTGGGCGCCGAGCCATGGATGATGCGCACATGGTGCAGCGACATCTCGCCTGGCTCCAGCTCGATGGTGGCGACCCGGCTTTCGTCCACGTCGACCGCGACTTCCTGGCCGCGCGTGAGCAGATTGCCATGGGAATAGGTGTCGCGGTGCGGGATCTGGTCCATCTTGTGCGTGCCGGGCACGACCTGCAGCGCGCCGTTGGCCCGGTTGCTCTCGCTGAGCGCCACCCAGGCGGTGACCACGTCCGGGCGCGACAGGCCCCAGTAGGTCGAATCCTGGTGCCAGGACACGAAGGCCGGGTCGTGCGGCTCCTTGATGAAGAAGTTGGTGGACCAGCACAGGATGTCGCCGCCGTACAGGTCCTCGATGGCGTCCAGGATGCGCTCCTCGCGGATCAGGTCGCTCAGCCAGGTGAACAGCAGGTGGCTCTTGGTGCGCAGCGCGCCGCTCAGGGGCCCGCCCTGGCTGCGCTCGAAGTCCTCCAGGCGGGCGCGCACGCGCGCGGCCTGCTCGGTGGACAGCACGCGGATGGGGCCGACGTAGCCGTCGGATTCGTACTGCGCAATCTGCTTGGCCGACAATATCTTAGCCATGGTGTCTCCTCGATCGTATGCCGCCCTGCCGGCGGTCCCGGGCCGGACCGGAAGCCATGCACGAGCAACTTTGTACATTGCATCCATTGTCCATTTTTGGAAAGGATAGCAAGTCCCCCGTGGAAGTCAAGGAGAAATGCAGCCCTGGCCGGCGACCGGCCGCCCCTACAATGACCGGCATGCGCGCACGCCGCGCCGCCCCGAGGAGCGCAGCCATGGCAGGACTGACCCACCCGGACCGCGTCGTCTACCCCGACCTGGGCATCACCAAGCGGCAGGTCGCCGACTACTATGCCGCCGTGATGGACTGGCTGCTGCCCGGGCTGGCCGGGCGGCCGGTGGCGGTGCTGCGCTGCCCGGAGGGCGTGGCGCAGGAATGCTTCTTCCAGAAGCACCGCACGGCGGGGCTGGCGCAGGTGCCGGCCGTCGCCATCGAGGAGGCCGACGGCGGCCGTGCCGACTACCTGGTGGTGGAAAAGGCGGCCGACGTGATGGCGCTGGTCCAGTTCAACGTGCTGGAATTCCACCCCTGGGGCGCGCTGGCCGCGGACCCCGACCGCGCCGACCGCGTCGTCTTCGACCTGGACCCCGCGCCCGGCGTGCCCTGGGCGCAGGTGCGCGAAGGGGCGCGGCAGGTGCGCGACCTGCTGCGGCGCGACGGCCTGCGGTCCTTCCTGCGCACCTCCGGCGGCAAGGGGCTGCACGTGGTGGCGCCCGTCTCGCCGCCCTGCCCCTGGGACCCGGTGCGGGCCTACGCGCGCAGCGTGGCCGAGGCGCTGGCCGATCGCCGGCCCGAGCGCTACGTGGCCACCTCGGCCAAGTCGGCGCGCACGGGGCGCATCTTCATCGACTACCTGCGCAACGGGCGCGGGGCCACCAGCATCGCCTCGTATTCGCTGCGCGCCCGGCCGGGCGCCACGGTGGCCATGCCGCTGCGCTGGGACGAGCTGGGCAGGCTGGGTTCGGCCGGCGACTTCGACATCCGCTCGGCGCCGCGCCGGCTGGCGCGGCTGGGCGGCGACCCCTGGGAGGGCATCGCCGGCCTGCGGCAGGACATCCCCGGCGGGTGAGGCGGGGCGGCGCCGGCCCGGGCAAAGGATCGGGCGATCGGTTCAGGCGGCCGGATCAGGCGGCCTTGAGCTCGGTATAGCGCCGCCGCCACTGCGAGCACAGCGCCAGCGCCACCAGCACGAAGCCGGCGGCCACCGACACCGGGTCGGGGTAGACCAGGGCGAAGCCC
>Ga0182737_1002200_pt1 | contig 16464 bp, 15 predicted proteins | sample eDN5th30CBELigOP_FD_128878 | JGI IMG/M metagenome (GOLD analysis project Ga0182737, IMG submission 128878) | Enriched Organic Plus compost microbial communities from Emeryville, California, USA - eDNA 5th pass 30_C BE-Lig OP (version 2) (version 2) ...
GCCGGCGCCACGGGCGCCGGACGGTGCTCTTCCTCGACGAGATCCACCGCTTCAACAAGGCGCAGCAGGACGCCCTGTTGCCGGCGGTCGAGTCCGGGGTGCTGACCCTGATCGGCGCCACCACCGAGAACCCGTACTTCGAGGTCAACTCGGCCCTGATCTCGCGCAGCCAGGTCTACGAGCTGCATCCCCTGGGCCGGGACGAGATCCTGACCCTGCTCGAGCGCGCGCTGGCCGATCCGGACCGCGGGGTGGCCGGCCGGGTCCGGGTCGAGCCGGACGCCCTCGGAGCGCTCGCGGAACGGGTGTCGGGCGACGCGCGGGCCGCGCTCTCTGCGCTCGAGAGGCTGGCGGCCGCGGGCGGCGAGGCCGGCATCGAGGAGGTGGAGGACGCCCTCCAGGCCCAGGCGATCGCGTACGACAAGGGCGGGGATCATCACTACGACTACATCTCGGCCTGGATCAAGGCGACCAGGGGCTCCGATCCGGACGCTTCTCTCTACTACCTCGCCGTGATGATCGAGGGCGGGGAGGACCCGCGCTTCATCGCCCGCCGGATGGTGATCCTCGCCTCCGAGGACATCGGCAACGCCGACCCCCAGGCGCTGGTGGTAGCGACCTCGGCCGCGGCGGCGGTCGATCGCGTGGGGATGCCGGAGGCCGCGATCAACCTCGGGCAGGCGGCGACCTACCTGGCGCTGGCCCCGAAGTCGAACGCTTCGTACGCGGCGATCAACGCGGCGCGGGAGGAGGTGAGGCGGCACGGCCCGAAGCTCCCTCCGGACCACCTGCGGGACAGCCATTACGCGGGGGCCGAGCAGCTCGGCCGGGGGAAGGGGTACGTCTACCCGCACGACGTCGACGGGGGAGTCTCGGGGCAGCCGCTCATGCCGGAGGGCCTCGAGAACCGGCGCTTCTACGAGCCGACCCGGTACGGGTTCGAGGCGGAGCTCCGGCGCCGCCGCGACGCGGCCGACAAGATCCGCGGCAAGCCCGCTCCTCAAGCCGAAAACCCTTAGAGAACCTTTAGCCCGCGGGCACAACTTCTTGAGCTTCTCCGGGTTTCATAGGTCGACCCAACTTGAGCAATGACGCCAGGTGGGGTGCTGTGTCGGCCGGAGACTCGGACTGGGGGTCTCCGGCCGAGTTGTTTTCCGGTTCCCATCCGCGGCGTACACTTCGGTTCATGGCTACCGAAACCGCCGTCCCCGAACCGACCGAAACGTCTTCGTCCACTCCTCCGCTCGAGTCGTTCAACCCGGCGACCGGCGAGCTGGTCGGCACCGTCGAGACGATCACGCCCGAACAGGTCCAGGGCGTGGTCGACGAGGTCGCCGGTATCCAGCCGGCCTGGGCCGAGCTCTCGCCGAGCGACCGCGCGACCTACCTGAAGCGCGCGGCTACGGTCCTCCACGACCGTCTCGACGAGCTCGCGTCGCTGCTGTCGCAGGAGCAGGGCAAGCCGATCTCCGAGTGCTACACGATGGAGCTGATCCCCTCGATCGACGCGCTCCGCTGGTGCGCGAAGGAGGGTCCCGGCATTCTCAGGGACGAGAAGATCTCCTATCCGCAGCCGTTCTTCAAGACCAAGCGGTCCAAGTTCAAGTACCAGCCGATCGGCGTGGTCGGGGTCATCGCCCCCTGGAACTACCCGTGGACGATCCCGATGCAGGAGATCGCCATCGCCCTGATGTGCGGCAATGGCGTGGTGCTGAAGCCGGCCAGCCTGACGCCGCTCCTCGGCGAGGCGATCCAGAGCGTGTTCGAGGACGCCGGCCTGCCGAAGGGTCTCGTCCGCAACGTCCATGGCGGGGGGCGGATCGGCGACGCCCTGACCAAGTCGACCGCCGGCAAGATCTTCTTCACCGGGTCGGTCCCGGTCGGGTACAAGGTCGGCGAGGAGTGCGCCAAGCTGATGAAGGGCTGCGTCCTGGAGCTCGGCGGCAAGGACCCGATGATCGTCCTCGAGGACGCCAACGTGGACTTCGCGATCTCGGGCGCCGTGTGGGGCGGCTTCGCCAACGCCGGCCAGACCTGCGCCGGGATCGAGCGGGCGTACGTCCGCCGCGAGGTGAGCGAGACGTTCATCGAGGGCGTGGTCGCCGGGGCGAGCGCCCTGAAGGTGGGCGACCCGTCGGAGGTCGACACCGAGATCGGCCCGATGGTGTCGAAGGACCAGTACGAACTGGTCCTGGAGCTCGTCGATGACGCCGTCGCGAACGGGGCTGAGCTCCGCTGCGGCGGCCCGGTCGAGGTCGAGGGTTTCCCCGAGGGCAACTTCATCGCCCCCGTGGTCCTGACCAACGTCGACCACGACATGCGGATCATGAAGGAGGAGATCTTCGGTCCGGTGCTGCCGATCGTCACCGTGGAATCCGACCAGGAGGCGCTGGAGCTCGCCAACGATTCCGAATTCGGTCTCGGAGCATCCGTCTGGACCAAGGACCGGCAGCGCGGCGAGCGGATCGCCGACAAGATCGAGTCCGGCATGGTCTGGATCAACGACCACATGTTCACCCACGGCGCCTGCCAGTGCACGTGGGGCGGGGTCAAGGACTCGGGCCTCGGTCACTCGCACTCGAAGTTCGGGTTCTACGAGTGCGTCGAGATCAAGCTCGTGACCTACGAGCCGGGACTCACCAGGAACTTCTGGTGGCACCCGTACGACGAGACCCTCGCCCAGGCGATGCGGTCGTCGGCCGGGCTGCTCTACGGCAAGGGCGGCCAACGGCTCGAGGCGCTGAAGTCCGGGGCCGGTCCGCTGCTCCAGGTCGGTAGGCGGATCACGAAGCGGTCCTGAGGGTCTTCGCGTTCATCGCGCTGGTCGTCGCCGTGCTCGGCGGCGGCTGGCTCCTGTTCGGCCGGGGCGGCGAAGGGGGAGGCGACGAGCGGTCTTCCAAGGGGGAGGTAGCGCGGCCGCGCGCGGCGGAGGCGCCCGCCGGGGAGCCGGACGGTCCGGGACCGCGGCTGCCGCCCTCCAGCTGCGACCCGGGCCTCGCGAACTGCGTGGTCGCCCGGGGGCGCGTGATCTACGTCGAGGCGGTGGACCCGGACGGCGACGGGGACGCGCACTTCGTCACGGCTTCGCGGCAGGGCGTCACCCTGCCCGGGATCACGATCTTCGACGTGCGCGCCGGCCTCCGGCCCGACCCCCTGCCCGGGGTCGGGGACCTCGTCGGCGGTGCCGGACCGGTCTATCCGGGCCACGCGGGCCAGAAGCAGATCGAGGTGACCGAGTTCCACGTCGCCAGGTAGCCGTGGGAGACTGCGCCGGATGGCCGACCGGTCCGACATCGCGATAAGCCTGAGGGGGCTCGGGCGGGATTACGGCGACCGCGCCGCGCTGGCCGGGGTCGACCTGGAACTCCCGCGCGGCGCCTCGCTGGCCGTGCTCGGGCCCAACGGCTCCGGCAAGAGCACGCTGCTCCGGGTCCTGGCGACGCTGCTGCGACCGAGCCGGGGCGAGGTAGAGGTGCTGGGCCGCGGCCTGCCGGGCGAGTCCTGGAAGCTTCGCGGCGAGATCGGGTACCTGGGGCACGAGCCGCTGCTCTACGAGGATCTGACCGGCCGCGAGAACCTTCGGTTTCAGGCCCGGCTCTACGGGATCGACGACGACGAGGCCGCGGCCCGGATCGAGTCGGACCTCGACCTCCTCGGCATGCGCCGCCGGGGCGACTACCGGGTGAGCGACTACTCGGCCGGGATGAAGCAGAGGATCGCGATCTGCCGCGCGGTGCTCCACCGGCCCGCCCTGCTCCTGCTCGACGAGCCGGACTCGAACCTCGATCCGGAGGGTCGGGAGGCCGCGCGGGCGCTCATCGGCGGGCCCGAGGAGCTCGCCTGGGCCACGGGGCGGCCCGTTACCCGGGTGGCCGTTTCGCACGAACCGGAGAAGGCGAGGGCCGAGGCCGACCGCGTGCTCGAGCTCCGGATCGGGGCGGCGGCATGACCCCCTCGCGCCGGGCCTTCGCGGCGATCGTCGGCAAGGACCTGAGGACCGAGCTCCGGACCATGCGGTCCCTGCCGGCCATGGTCCTGTTCGCGGTGACTACATTCATCATCTTCCGCTTCGGGCTGGACCGGACGGCGCTCTCCGGGAGCCTCGCCTCGGGAGTCGTGTGGACGACGCTGCTGTTCGCCGCCGTGCTCGGTATCAACCGCATCTTCCTGCCCGAGCGGGAGGAGGGCGGCTTCGACGCGTTCCGCCTGGCCCCGGTCGACCGGCCCGTGCTCTTCGCCGCCAAGGCGACGGTCCTCTTCCTCTATCTGCTGGTGCTGGAGCTGATCGTCGTGCCCGTGTTCGCGGTCTTCTTCCTCCAGGAGTGGTCGGGTCTCGTCCCGCTGGTGGTGATCCTGGCCGCGACCAACCTCGGCTTCGCGGCGCTCGGCACGCTGATCTCCTCGATGGCCGTCAACTCGAGGGCCCGGGACCTGCTCGTCCCCCTGCTCCTGCTGCCGCTGGTCGTGCCCCTGATGATCGCGGCGACGTCCGCGACGGCCCCCCTCCTGGAGGCCGCCGGGCCGAGTTACGACAAGTTCGGGACCTGGCTCTTGGTCCTCGGTCTATACGATGGGATCTTCTGCCTCGTCGGATACGCCGTTTTCGACTTCCTCCTGGAAGACTGAGGACGCGCACCGGGCGGAATCCGAAATGTCGGGACGCGGTATCAGACAACTTTCGATAGCCACGGCGCTCGTTCTGTTCGCCGGCTTCGCGCTGGTCTTCTTCTGGGTCCCGATGGACGCGGACCAGGGCTTCAAGCAGAAGATCTTCTACCTGCACGTGCCGCTCGCCATCGTCGCCCTGGCGGGCTTCATCGCCGGCGGCGTCGAGGGCTATCGCCACCTGAGGTCAGACGACCGGCGGCACGACGCCAACTCGTACGTCTTCATCCACCTCTCGATCATCTTCGGCGTCGCCGTCCTGATCACGGGCGCGCTCTGGGCCAAGGCCTCGTGGGGCCACTACTGGGTCTGGAACGAGCCGACCCTGGTCAGCTTCCTGATCGTCTTCCTCCTCTACTGCACGTACTACCCGTTCCGCTACGCGATCGAGGACCGCGACCGCCAGGCCCGCTACGCCTCGGTCTTCGCGATCACGGCCGGGGCCTTCGTGCCGCTCAACTTCATGGCCGTCCGCATGGCCGACAGCCTGATCCACCCGCGCGTGTTCGCGACCAGCGACGGCGGGCTCCCCGGCTCGATGATGTTCACCTTCCTCGTCTGCCTGGCCGGGATAGCCCTGCTCTGGGTCACCCTGGTAAAGCTCGAGTTGCTCGGCAAGCAGACCTCCGGCCAGGTGTCGCGCCTCAGGCGCGCGCTCGAGGCCGAGGGGCTCGGCGGCGGGCAGGAGGCCACCGGCACGGTCGGTCGGCGTATCGCACCCAATCTGGAGGCCCAGTAGATGTTCGACGCAGTGCCCAACGACGACACCGGCTACGTGTTCGCCGCGTACATGGTCTTCCTGGTCCTCCTCCTCGTGTACCTGGGGATCCTCGGCGCCAAGTTCCAGCGGATCAACCGCGACATCGGCCGGTTGACCGACGAGGTCGAGTCCGGGGGCGACCCGGGTTCGGCCGAGGCGAAGAGCGGGGCCGAAGAGCCGACCGGTGTCTGAGCTCCTCGCACTAGGGCTCTCACACAAGACGGCCCCGCTCGGGCTTCGCGAACGGCTGGCGCTGCCCGAGGGCCGGGCCGCCGGCCTGATGGGCGAACTGACCTTCTCCGGCGGGGCGAGCGAGGCGACGATCGTCTCCACCTGCAACCGGACCGAGATCTATCTGGTTGCGCCGGACCCGGTCGCCGCCGAGTCCGAGGCGCTCTCGGCCCTCGCCGCGCGGGCCGACATCCGGCCGACCGAGCTGGTCGCCCACCTCTACTCCCTGCGCGGCACCGAGGCGGCCCGTCACCTCTTCCGGGTGACGGCCGGGCTCGAATCCATGGTCATCGGCGAGGCCGAGATCCAGGGGCAGGTCAAGCGGGCCCACGAGCTCGCCCTGGTCGAGGGGGCCTCGGGCCCCGTCTTGAATCGGCTCTTCCGGGGCGCCATCGCGGCGGGCGGCAGGGTGCGCAGCGAGACCGCGATCGGTGAGGGGGGCGTCTCGGTCGCCTCCGTCGCCGTCGCCGAGGCGCGCCGCGTCCTGGGTGACCTCGCCAACCGCCAGGCGCTCGTGATCGGGGCGGGGGCCACCGCCGAGCTGGTGGCCCGGGCGCTCAACGCCCGTGGCACCGAATCCGTCTTCGTCGCGAACCGACACTTCGAACGCGCCCGGGGCCTCGCCGCCCGCTTCGGCGGCGAGGCGGCCCGGGTCGCCGACCTGCCCGATCGCCTGGCCGAGCCCGACATCGTGATCTCGGCGACCAACTCGCCCCACCACCTGATCGACCCCGATCTGCTCTCCCCGGTGATGGAGAGACGGTCCGACCGCCCCCTCCTCCTGATCGACCTCGCCGTCCCCCGCGACATCGCTCCGGAGGTGCGGGATCTCGCCGGGGTGAGCGTCTTCGACATCGACGACCTCCAGGTCGTTGCGGGCCGGAACGCGGCCAGCCGCGAGGCCGAGGGCACGAGCGCCGAACGCATCCTCGAGGCCGAACTGGACCTATTCGACCGCTGGAAGGACTCGCTCGAGGTCGTGCCGACGATCGTCTCCCTGCGCGAGCGGGCGGACGAGGTCGTCGACCGCGTGCTGGCCGAGAACGAGGCGCGCTGGGAGGATCTCGGCCCGGCCGACCGGGAGCGCCTGGAGACCGTCACCCGCGCGGTCGCGCGCCGCATGCTGCACGAGCCGACGCTGAGGCTGAAGGACCTGGCCGGGACCGAGGCGGCCTACGAGGCGGTCAACACGATCCGCGAGCTCTTCGCTCTGGACGCCGAAACCGATCCCGGCGGGGGCGAGGCGACCGTCACCCCGATCCGGCGCGAGGCTTGAGCCTGCGGATCGCCACCAGGCCGAGCCCGCTCGCCGTGGCGCAGGCGGGAATCGTCGCCTCGGCGATGGGCCTGGGACCGGAGGCGCTGGTCGAGGTCGCGAACCAGTCCGGTCCGAGGGACAAGGAGCGCTTCGTGCACGGGGTGGAGCAGGCCGTGCTGACCGGCGGGGCGGACCTCGGGGTCCACTCCGCCAAGGATCTCCCGGGCGCGATGACGCCCGGGCTGGTGATCGCCGCCGTGCCGCCGCGGGCCGACGCGCGGGACGCGTGGTTGGGGCCCGGCGGTTCGATCGAGGAGATTCCCGAGGGCGCCAGGATCGGTACCTCGAGCCTGCGGCGGCGCGCCCAGCTGGCGGCGCTCAGGCCGGATCTCCGGATGGTCGAGATGAGCGGGAACGTCGATACCCGCATCGCCAAGCTCGAGGCGGGCGAGGCCGACGGGCTGGTGCTGGCGATGGCCGGGCTCGAGCGGCTCGGCCGGGCCGGGGAGGCCGCGTTCGCCTTCTCCCCGGAGCAGATGGTCCCGGCCGCCGGCCAGGGGTGCCTGGTGGTGCAGGCGCGGTCGAACGGGCCGGGCCTGGGCGAGGCGGCGGCGATCGGGGACGAGGAATCGCTGGCCCGCCTCGAGTGCGAGCGCGCGGCCGTGGTCGAGATCGGGGCCGACTGCGACAGCCCGGTCGGGTTCCACGCCTCGGTCGCGGGGGGCGCGATGGTCGTGGAGGGCTTCGCGGGGCGCGCCGACGGCTCGGTCTGGGTGCGCGACCGCATCGAGGGAGACCCGTCGCGGGCCCGCGACCTCGGGCGTGAGCTGGCCCGCCGGATGCTCGCCGCAGGGGCGGCCGACATCCTCGCCGGTACGGTTGGGGCGTGAGTGCCGAGCCCAAAGACCCCGGCCCGTCCCGGTTCCCGGTCGCCCTGGTCGGGGCCGGCCCGGGAGACGCGGCGCTCATGACCCGGCGCAGCCTGGAGCTGATCGCCGAGGCGGACGTGATCTTCCACGACCGGCTGATCCCCGCCGAGGCACTGGACGGCGCGAGGCCCGACGCCGAGCTCGTCTACGTCGGCAAGGAGGCCGGACGGCCCGGCCTGGGGCAGGAGGAGATCAACCGCCGCCTCGTCGAGGCGGGCGCGGCCGGCAAGCGCGTCGTCCGGCTGAAGGGCGGCGACCCGTTCCTGTTCGGCCGGGGCGCCGAGGAGGCGGAGGCGCTCCGGGAGGCGGGGCTCGAGTTCGAGGTGGTGCCGGGAGTGACGGCCGGGATCGCGGCCAGCGCCTACGCGGGGATCCCGGTGACCCATCGCGGCGTCGCGGCGGCGGTCACCTTCGCGACCGGGCACGAGGATCCCGCCAAGCCGGGTTCGGACCTGGACTTGGAACGGCTGGCCCGCACCCCGGGCACGATCGTGTTCTACATGGGCCTCACCAGGCTGGCGGCCAACGCGGAGGCGCTGGTCCGGGGCGGACGGTCGGCGGACGAGCCTGCCGCGGTGATCGAGAACGGGACGCTCCCCGCGCAGCGGGTCGTCGCCGCCACGCTCGGGACGATCGCGTCGCGGGTCGAGGAGGAGGGCCTCCGGCCTCCCGCGCTGGTCGTGGTCGGGGAGGTCGCGGGCGAACGGGAGCGTCTCGCCTGGTTCGAGGACCGGCCGCTGTTCGGACGCTCGGTGGTGGTCACGCGGGCCCGCGACCGGGTCTCCAACCTGGCCGCGAGGATCCGGGCGCAGGGCGGAACGGTCGTCGAGCTCCCGGTCTCGCGCACCGAGCCGGTCGCGGCCGACGACGAGACGCTCGCCGGCGCGCTCGACGGCTTCGCGGCGGAAGGGTTCGACCTGGTCTGCTTCACGAGCCCGGCGGGGGTGGCCTCCTTCTTCGAGCGCCTGGGTGAGCGGGGGCTGGACGCGCGCGCGTTCGCCGGCGCCGAGCTCGCCGCGATCGGTCCGAGCACCGCGCGGGCGCTCGCCGACCGCGGGCTGAACGCCGACCATCTGCCCGAGCGGTTCGTCTCCGAGGGGATGCTCAAGGCCCTGGAGAAGGTGCCGATGGAGGGACGGTCCGTCCTCATGGCGCGGGCCCTGGAGGGAAGGGAGCTCCTCCCAGAGACCCTGCGCGCACGCGGGGCCGAGGTCGTCGTCGCGCCGGTCTACCGCACCGTGCCCGAGCGGCCGGCGGACGATTCCCTGGCCCGGGCCTCCGAGGCGGACTTCATCACCTTCACCTCGGCGTCGTCCGTCCACAACCTCCTTCGTACCGGCGCGGTCGATCCGGGCCGCTTCGCTCCCCGCGTGGTGACGATCGGCCCCGTGACCAGCGAGGCCGCGCGCGAGGCCGGTTTCGAGGTAGCGGCCGAAGCGGCGCGACACGACCTGGACGGACTCGTGGAGACCCTGCGCGAGCAGGCCGGGGCGGGGTCGTCGCCGTGAGCTCCGCCCCACCGCCCCGCCCGGTCACCTTCCTGACCGACTTCGGCTACGGGGACGAGTACGCGGGCGTGTGCCGGCTGGTGATCGTCGGCATCGATCCGCGGATCCGGGTGATCGACCTGAGCCACGGGATACCGCCGGGGGACGTTCGGCGGGGCGCCCTCGCGCTGGCGGCGGCGGCCCGTTTCTCGCCGCCCGCCGTCCATCTCGCGGTGGTCGACCCGGGCGTGGGAACGAACCGGCGGGCCCTGGTCCTGACCTGCGGCGACCACCATCTCGTCGGTCCGGACAACGGGCTCCTCACGCTGGCAGCGTCCGTCCTGGGTGGGATCGACGCCGCCTTCGACGTGTCGGGCACGGCGGTGCGGGTCGGCGAAAGCGACACCTTCCACGGGCGGGACGTCTTCAGCCCCGTCGCGGCGGAGCTCGCCGCGGGGGCGGCGCCCGGCGAGCTCGGCGAGCCGGTCGGCTTTCGCGAACTGGTGGACCTCCGGTTGCCGGAGCCGGTGGTCGCCCCCGCTCGGGTCGACGCCCACGCGCTGTACCTGGACCAGTACGGCAACGTGATCCTCAACCTCCACGAGGAGGTCCTCGACGGGACCTTCTTCGGGGTCGGAGCCACGGTCCGGCTCGAGACGAGCATCGAGGCGACCGAGGTCCCCGTGGGCCGCACGTTCGCCGACGTTTCGGCGGGGGACCCGGTCGTCTTCACGGATTCGACCGGCTACCTGGCGATCGCGGTCAACCGGGGCAGCGCCGCCGCCCGCTTCGGGCTCGGCCCGGACAACGAGGTCAGGTTCACCCCCGTCGAGGCTGACGCCGGCTCAGGGCAGTAGCCGTTCGGGCCCGTCCCGGAGATCCTGTGGGAGGCGTCGTTGACCTCTACCTGATCTTCAAGGGCTACGGCCCTCCCCGGTGCTCCGGGAGGAGGGCTCTCGGTAGCCTCCGGCGAGTGATTCTCGGCCGCCCGCACCTGCACTATCGATCGATCGGCTCGACCAACGAACGGGCCCGGGAGATCGCCGCCGCCGGCGCCCCCGCCGGGGCCCTCGTCACCGCCGCCGAACAGACCGCGGGCCGGGGCAGGCAGGGGCGCCCATGGTCGACGCCGGCCGGGGCCGCCCTCGCCTGGAGCGTCGTCCTCCGCCAGGCCGTCGAGATGCCGAGCACGCTCCCGCTCCAGATCGGGGTGGGCGTGTGCGAGGCGGTCGAGTCGCTCGGCGCCAGCGGCGTCCAGATGAAGTGGCCGAACGACGTCTGGATCGATGGCCGCAAGTGCGCGGGCATCCTGGTCGAGGCGCGCCCGCAGGACGGCTGGGCCGTGGCCGGGATCGGGCTGAACCTGAGCATCGCCGACGACGAGTTTCTCGAGGGGCTCCGCGGCCGCGCCACCTCGGTCGGGCACGGAGCCGACCTCCCGCTCGCGACGGAGGCGCTGAACGAGCACGTCGGACGCCGACTCGACGCGTCGGTCGAGGCGACCCTCGCCGAGTTCTCCCGACGAGACGGCCTGAGGGGCCGCACGGTGACCTGGGACGAGGGCCGGGGCGTCGCCGCCGGCATCGACCGTCAGGGGAACCTCCTCGTCGAATCCCCGACCGGCTGCCTGTCCACCCTGAACGCCGGCGAGGTGCACCTCTCGCTTCCGGCCGGGACGGAATGACCGTCGCCCAGCTGGACGATCCGATCGACTTCGCCCTGCCTGGAGTCGCCTGGCTGGCCGGCCGTCCCCTCGCGATCGAACCGACCGGGACGGGCCGGGCCGTCGCCCGCCGGCACGGGGAGAGGCTCGTGGTCGGAGGAGGGAGCCGCGCCCAGGTCCTGGCCGCCATCGACCGCTGGTACCGGCGCGAGGCCCGAGGCGCCATCGAGCCGTTGGTCGAGTCCGAGGGGGAGAGGCTCGGGCTCGAGGCGAAGAAGGTCTCGGTGCGCGCCCAGCGGACGCGGTGGGGCTCGTGCTCGACCTCGGGCACCCTCTCCTTCAACTGGCGACTGGTCATCGGGCGGCCGGAGGCGCTCCGCTACGTGGTCGTCCACGAGCTGATCCACATCCGCCACCACAACCACTCGCGGGAGTTCTGGGCCGACCTCGAGGCGGCCTTCCCGCGCTACCGGGAGGAGGCAGCCTGGCTTCGCGAGCACGAACGCAGCCTGCTGCGTTGGAGGCCGCTGATCTGATTCGCTAGGTTGGCTCCGATGATCATTCGGGTACGGGCTCGCAGGGGTTGGTCGGCAATCTTGGTCGTGGCGTTCTTCGCCTCGTTGGCGGCGTCGACGTCGACCGTGCCGGCGAATGCATCGACGAAGTCGGAACTGAACCATGCGCTCGACCGCATCATGGACGTCCCCAACGGCCCGCCCGGGATCTCGATGCAGATAGTCGAGAACGGCCGCTCGCAGTACTTTCGCCGTGGGGTCGCCGACGTGAGGACCGGCGCGAAGCCCCAGCTCCGCCATCGCTTCCGGATCGCGAGCGTCTCCAAGGCGTTCAGCGGCGCCGTCGCCCTCAATCTGGTCGCCCGCGGACGGCTTCGACTGAACAGCACGATCGGCCAGGTCCTCCCGGGGCGGCTGCCGAAGGCGAACCGGGTCACCCTGGGGCAGGTCCTCCAGCACACCGGCGGCCTGCCCGAGTACATCCGGTCGAAGGGTTTCATCCGCGAGGTCGGCACGCACCCGCGCGCCTACGTCTCGCCGCGGAAGATCCTCTCCTGGGTCCGCGGCTCGAAGCTGACCCACAGGCCCGGTAGCGCCTACGAGTACTCGGACACCGACAACATCGTCGCCGCCCTGATGGCCGAGAAGGTGACGGGAACCCCCTACATCCGCCAGATCCGCCGCACGATCGGGCGGCGGATCGGCGGCCTCCGCTCCACCTTCCTGCCGCGCACGGTCAAGATCCCGGGGCCGTACATGCACGGCTACGAGATCGCGCCGAACCGCAGCCCCGAGGACGTGTCCCACGTCATCAACCCCTCGGGCGCCTGGGCATCGGGCGGCATCGTCTCCACCCTGCCCGACCTCGGCCGCTTCTTCCGCGCCTACGTCTCCGGCCGCTACTTCGGTCGCGGCCCTCGGGCGAACGCGATCCGCCGGGCCCAGCGCGCCTGGATCAGGGGCGAGTCCCAGCCGGCCGGCCCCGGCACCAACTGGGCGGGCATGGCCCTCTTCCGGTACGTCACCAAGTGCGGGGTCATGTTCGGCCACACGGGCTCGTTCCCCGGCTACCGGGTGTTCGCCGCCTCCTCCGCCGACGGCAGGCGCTCGGTCGCGTTCGTCGCCAACTCGCAGATCCTCAGGGACACGAAGGGCAACCCGAACGCGAAGCAGGTCAGCGCCCGGATCCGCCGCGCCCAGGAGGCCGCGGTCTGCCACGCCCTCCGCTAGGGGCGCCCGGCGAGCGGGGAGCCGGGCGGGCGGTCAGAAGGTCTCGTGGCTCTCGTCCGAGAGCTCGAAGCCGTTGCCCGTGTGCATGTTCTCGCAGCGCATGCTGTCGCCCCACTCGTTGGTGGAGCACTCGAAGGGACCGACCATGTTGATCATCCCGGTGCCGAGCTTCGGGCCGTCGGTGAGGGTGGTGTCGCCGGCGCAGGTCAGGGCCGCCGGCCCGTCGGCCACCGTCATCCCGTTGCCGTAGTCGAGCTGGCAGGAGGGATCGCGCTCGACCTTCCACTGCTTGTGCCTGATGTCGCAGCGCACCATCGTCTCGTCGGCGATGCAGCCGATGTTCCCGTCCGGCGAGGCGAACGTCTGGAGGTTGACCGAGACGGACTCCTGCTTGTCGACGCTGCCGCAGCCGGCGAACGCCAGTCCCGCGAGCAGGAGGGCGAGGACGCTACTCGCCTTCGACCTGCGGGTCATCTTCACCGGCCTCGCCGTTGCTATCCGAGGACTCGTCGTCCTTCGCGGGCTTCTTCGCCGACCTGGATCCGGACTTCGCCTTCGTCTTGGCCCTGGCGCGGGGCTTCCGCTTGGGCTTCGGCTTTTCGTCGTCGGCGGCCTCGCCCTCGCCCTCGGAACCCTCGTCGTCCCCGGCCTCGCTCTCGGTGGGCGCCACGGCCGCTTCGGCCTCGGCCCCCTCGGTCTCCGGGCTCTCCTCCGTGGTCGTCGCGTCCTCCAACTCCGGGTTCTCGGCGTCCTGCTTCTTGTTCTTCTTCCGGCGGCGCTTCTTGCCGCCCTTGGGGAAGTTCCGCAACAGCTCTCGGGCCACGGCGGAGGGCTTGCGGGCCATCCTCATCCGGGCGCCCCGCAGGACCTCCTCGCCCTCGGGCGTGTGGGCGACCGCCGCGGCCAACAGCGACACGGCCAGCCGGCGGTCCTGCTTGCGGGCCGACTGGACGAGCTTGCGCGCATTCTTGCCGTGGGCGCGCCCGGCCGAGTTCACGAGCAGCCCGAGCAGGCGCTTCGTCTCCGGCCAGCGCTGAACCGCGTACTCCTCGTGGAGCTCGCGGGTGTAGGAGGCCAGCCGCCAGACCCAGGCCTGTGCCTGGTCGCGGCGGCCGATCCGCTTGTCCACGAGGGCCTGGAGCAGGACCTTCGTCCCCGCGCGCTTGTCGTCCCGCCCCCAGGTGCCGACGATGTCGATGGCGTCGTCGAACGCCTCGGCGTCCTTCAGGTTCGCGATCTCGCCGAGGGCCTTGATCCGGAGCTGGGCGTTCCGGTTGCGCTGGACGCAGGTGAGCAGGTACCGGCGGCGCAGCTCCTTCGTGCGGTCGTGCTGGAGCATCGCCTTGGCGCGGCGCCAGCCCTGGGTCGTGACCCGGGCACCGGCCAGCGCGGCCCACACGTGCTGCTCGGCGTAGTCGAGATTCTCGACCGCGATCCGCCAGATGTCCCGCTCGAGGACCTCGATGCGACGCTGCGGATCGTCCGAGACCGGCACGATCCGGCGCTCAACCCGGACCTTGCGCCCGCGTCCCCGGCGCACCGGGCCGACGACGATCGCGCCGCCGCGGTAGACGTCGCGGTCGAGGAGGCTGTGGAGCGTGACGATCGACTCGTCGTGCGTGGTCGCCGGGTGGACGAAGTCGATCACCAGCCCCGCTTCCTTGGTGGGGGACCGACGGGTGACGCGGCCGACCCGCTGCTGGTAGATGCGCTTGGAGGCGGTCGGGGCGAGGTGCATGCAGATCGTCGCCCGGGGCGAGTTCCAGCCCTCCGCCAGAAGCTGGGCGTTGCATAGGACGTCCACCTCGCCGCGCTCGAAGGCGGCCAGGGTGTCCGAGAGCTCGCGCTTCGGCGTCTCTCCCGAGACCGCCTTCGCGTTGATCCCCAGCTCCTGGAAGGCCGCGGCGACGTTCTTCGCGTGCTGGACGCCCGCCGTGTACAGCACACCCGGCGCCTTCCGGAAGCGCGACTTGTAGAGGTCGGCGATCGCCATGTTGAACGGCGCCTGGTCGAGCAGCTTGGCGAGCTCCTCCTGGTCGAAGTCCTGATCCACCTCGCCCTTGCGGAGCGGCACCTTGGCGATGGTGCGCACGCCGGGGCCGGGCGGGATGCGGAGGCAGCGAAGTGGGGCGATGACGCCGCGGCGGGCCGCCTGGGCGAGGTCGAACCGCGAGGTCTGGGTCGGGAAGAGGTCGGCGACGTGGCGCGCGATCAGGGCGCCGGTCGCGGTCATGCCGATGTAGACCGGTCCCGGCATCGAGCGGATGCAGGCGGAGGTCTTCTCGCCGAGGGCCGTGTGAGCCTCGTCGCAGATGATCACCGTGTACGCGTCGGAGACCCGCTTCGCGTTGCGGACGAACCACTGGTACGTCTCCACGGTGACCGGGCCGTCGGCCTCGTCCCGGCCGTCGAGGAGCGGCGGGCGGAGCCGGTCCCGGTATCCGCGGTCGGAGATCTCGCCGATGAACTGTTCGACCAGGTTGCGGCGGTGGGTGAGGATCAGGACGCCGCCGGTGCGGGTGGCCTCGATGAAGCCGACCGCGGCGACGGTCTTGCCGGCGCCGGTGGCGTGCTCGAACCAGAAGCGGCGCGCGGCGCCGGGGTCGTCCGGCGCTTCCTCGACCTCCGGCTCGGCCTCGTCCTCGGCACCCTTGTCGACCCAGTCCTGGGGCTCTTCGTCCTCGGCGACGATCTCGTCGAGGACCTCGGCGGCGAGCTCCTCGGCGTCCTCGGAAGGCTCCTCGTCTCCCTCGGGTTCGCTCGCGTCGACGGGGGCCGGGGAATCATCCGCCTCCGGCTCGTCGCCGTCGGCATCTTCCTCCGCCCGGATGGTCGCCAGGGTCTCGTCGTCGGAGACGCTTATCTGCTGCTCGGCGAGCAGCTCCGTGAGCGTTCCGGAGAGCGCGTCGATCTGGTGCGGGTTGAGCTCCGCGCCGTCCTTCAGCGTCGGCGGCTCCTGTCCGATCAGGCGCTCGAGGCCGAGCAAAAGAGAGAAGTTGCGCCGCCACTCGACGGACGGCTCGGTCAGTCCCGCGTCGAGCTCGGCGATCGCGGCGTCGAAGGCGCGACGGCGCGCGGTGCCGGGCACCAGCGCCTCGGGACCGTCCCCATTCAGCAGGAGTGGTTCACGCGCGAACTTCGAGGCGCGCTCGATGTCTTTCTTCGTAGGAACCGCACCGGGTGCGGGTGCTGCGGTAGTCGGGGCCAACTCAAGCCTTCGCAAGTGTTCCGATCCCGGGCATCCACCCGGCTCGGACGAGTAGGTGATCGAAAGTCCCGGCGTAACCTCTGGACGGACTGACGCCGGAACCCTCCGTGATCCGCGAGGTGGCGGATCGCTGACCTGTATTTAATCACTCCTGGCATGAAATCGGTCACTCCCAGGCGAATTCTTGCCGCGAGCCTGCTCGTGGTGCTGCTCGCCGCGCTGTCCGTGGGGGGCTGCGGCTCGGACGAGTACGAGGGCTCACCGGCCCCGGACTACGGGTCGATGCTGGCCGGATCGCCGCCGCGCCTGGCCGCGATCCACGATCAGGCCGACGAGCTCCTGCCCGGTGGTCTCGACGCCTACGACGCCCGGATCGCGGAGCTGAAGGGGTTCCCGGTGGTGGTCAACGTGTGGGCGTCCTGGTGCGGGCCCTGCCGCAGCGAGTTCCCGCTGCTCCAGCAGGCGTCGGCCGAGCGGGGCAAGGAGGTCGCGTTCCTCGGGGTGAACTCCGACGACGA
>Ga0182737_1002201_pt1 | contig 16462 bp, 15 predicted proteins | sample eDN5th30CBELigOP_FD_128878 | JGI IMG/M metagenome (GOLD analysis project Ga0182737, IMG submission 128878) | Enriched Organic Plus compost microbial communities from Emeryville, California, USA - eDNA 5th pass 30_C BE-Lig OP (version 2) (version 2) ...
GCAGCGTCGACAAGTCGACCAGGCGCTGCGCCACCAGGTGGCATACGCCATCCTTGCTTTGCCAGGTGCCGTAGACGCCCAGCAGGGTGGCGCCCAGCAGTTCGCGGCGCTGGCGTTCGATGAGTTCGTTGCGTACCACCACGTTGACCGGCCCGGTCTCGTCTTCCAGGGTCACGAAGATGGTGCCCTTGGCGGTTTGCGGCCGCTGGCGCACGGTGACCAGGCCGCAGGCGCGCGCCAGGCGCCGGTCGGGGTAGCCCTTCAACACGGCGGCGGGTTCGAAACGCAGCGCCTGCAGGCGCGGCCGCAACAGCGCCAGGGGATGGCGGCGCAGCGTCAGGCGCAGGCTGCGGTAATCGGCCGAAATTGACTGGCCCTCGGTGGGCGCGGGCAGCGACGGCATTTCGGTTTCGACGCTATCGGCCTGATGCAGCAGGTCGGCGCTGGCCACGCTGGCGCTGGCTTCCCAGCTGGCCAGCCGGCGATGCCCGGCCAGGCTGCGCAAGGCGTCGCCGGCCGCCAGCGCGTCGAGCTCGTGGCGGCCGAGGGCCGCGCGGCGGCCCAGGTCGCGGGTATCGGCGAACGGGCGCGCGGCGCGCGCGTGTTCGATGCGCCGCGCGGCATCTTCCGACAGGCCCTGTACCTGGTTCAGGCCCAGCCGCACCGCCGGGCGCGGCGCATCCGCGCCGGCCGATGCGGGCAGGCCTTCCAGCGCGGCTTCCCAGCCGCTGATGGCGACATCGGCGGGCAGCACCACCACGCCGTGGCGGTGCGCGTCCTGCACCAGCTGGGCCGGGGCATAGAAACCCATGGGCTGGGAATTCAGCAGTGCGGCCAGGAAGGCCTCGGGCTCGTGGCATTTCAGCCAGGCGCTGGCATAGGCCAGCAGCGCGAAGCTGGCGGCATGGCTTTCGGGAAAACCGTATTCGCCGAAGCCTTCGATCTGGCGGATGATGGCCGCGGCGAAGTCGGGGCTGTAGCCGTTTTCCAGCAAGCCCTTGACCAGCTTGTCGTTGAACCGCTCGACGTCGCCCTTGCGCTTCCAGGATGCCATCGAGCGCCGCAGCGCATCGGCCTCGCCCGGCGTGAAGCCGGCGGCCACCACGGCGATCTGCATCACCTGTTCCTGGAAGATGGGCACGCCCAGGGTGCGCGACAGCACGCCCTCGACCGCTTCGCTGGGGTAGGTGGCGGGCTCGCCGTTGCGCCGTCGCAGGTAGGGGTGCACCATGCCGCCCTGGATCGGGCCGGGCCGCACGATGGCCACCTGCACCACCAGGTCGTAGTATTCGCGCGGCTTCAGGCGCGGCAGCATGCTCATCTGCGCGCGCGATTCGATCTGGAACACGCCGATGGTGTCGGCTGCGCAGATCATGTCGTAGGTGGCTGGGTCGTCCTGCGGGATCTCGTACAAGGCCAGTGGCCGGCCATGGCGCTGGCGGAAGAAATCCAGCGCGCGGTGCAGCACCGACAGCATGCCCAGCGCCAGCACGTCCACTTTCAGCAAGCCCAGGGCGTCCAGGTCGTCCTTGTCCCACTGCACCACGCTGCGCTCGGGCATGGCGGCGTTCTCGATAGGCACCAGGCGGCGCAGGTCGCCGCGCGAGATCACGAAACCGCCGGGATGCTGCGACAGGTGGCGCGGAAAGCGGGTCAGCGTTTCGGCCAGTATGGCCCAGTGCTGCGCCACGCGGGATGCCGGGTCCAGGCCGCAGGAACCCAGCGTGCGCAGCATGGCCTGCCTGCCGTCCCACCATTGGTGGGCGCGCGCCACGGCGTCGATGATGCCGGGGTCGACGCCCAGCGCGCGGCCGGTGTCGCGCAGCACGCTGCGGGGGCGGTACGAGATCACCACGCCGGTCAGCGCGGCGCGGCTGCGGCCGTATTTGCCGTAGATGTACTGGATGACTTCTTCGCGCCGCTGGTGTTCGAAATCGACGTCGATGTCGGGGGGCTCTTTGCGTTCCCTGCTGATGAAGCGCTCGAATAGCGTCCGGCTCTGGCTGGGCGGGACGGCGGTGATGCCCAGGCAATAGCACACCACCGAATTGGCCGCCGAGCCGCGCCCCTGGCACAGGATGTTTTTACTGTTCGCGAACTGCACGATGTCGTAGACCGTCAGGAAATAGGCCTCGTATTCCAGGTCGGCGATCAGCTGCAGTTCTTTTTCGATCAGTTCGACGATGTCCGGCGCCGGCTCGCCGCGGAAGCGGCGCTGGGCGCCGGCGTAGACTTCGCGGCGCAGGTAGCTGGCGGGGGTTTCGCCGGCGGGCACGATCTCGTCGGGGTATTCGTATTTCAGCTCGCGCAGCGAGAACGTGCAGCGCCGCGCGATGGCCAGGGTCTGGGCCAGGGCATCGGGCGGATACAGCGAGGCCAGCCGCAGGCGGCTGCGCAAATGCTGTTCGGCATTGGCTTGCAGGTCGTAGCCGCACTGCGACACGGCGCGCTTGCTGCGGATGGCGGCCAGCGTATCGTGCAGCGGCTTGCGCGAGCGCCGGTGCATTTGCACCTGCCCCAGCGCCACCACCGGCAGGCCGGCGGCCTGCGCGGCCTGCTGTACCGCGGCCCGGTGCAGGTCGTCGCGGGCATGGTGCAGCAGGGTCAGCCCCACCCAGGCGCGGCCCGGGAAGGTGCGCGCCAGCCAGCGGGCCTGCTCGGCCAGGATGTCGGGGTCGATACCGTGCGGCGGCGAAAGCATGGCCAGGCAGTCGGGCATGCCGCGCAAGTGCGCGGGCGCCGTGCCGGCCGCGGCGATGTCGTCCGGCGTCAGCCGGTATTCGCCCTTGGGGGCGCGCGAACGGCCCAGCGTGATCAGTTCCGATAAATTGCCATAGCCCTCGCGGGTCTGCGCCAGCAGCACCAGCGACAGGGGCGGCGCGCCGTCGCCGGCATGCAGGGCCAGGGTGCTGCCGATGATCAGCGGCAACTGCTCGCGTTCGGCCGCGACCAGGGCGCGCACCACGCCGGCCAGCGAGCATTCGTCGGTGATGGCCAGCGCCGCGTAGCCCAGTTGCGCGGCTTGCTCGACCAGTTCTTCGGGATGCGACGCGCCTTGCAGGAACGAGAAATTGCTCAGGCATTGCAATTCGGCGTAGTCCGGCAGCAGGCCCGGGATGGCGGGAACCGTGGGGACGACGGCGGGAGCGGGCGGGCGGCGCATGGCAGAACCGGGCAGGGCGGCGTGTTTCAGGCGTAGCGCCCGTGCAGGAACCAGCGGGCGTGCTCGGTGTCGCGCTCGCGGTAGATCCAGTAGCGCGCCGCGGCGGCGTCTTCGGCCACGAAGTAGTCGCGCACGGTCAGGTTCGCGTCCCACCAGCCGCTTTCGATGCGTTCGGGGCCGCGCACCAGCCGCAGCGGCTGGCCGGCATAGACGGGGCGATGTCGCGCCACTTGCAGCGGCACGGGCGGGTCCAGCAGCCAGAACGGGCGGTCCAGCGGCCCGGGCGCCGTGCCGGGGCGGCCCGGGCCGTCTTGCGCCGCCTGCCAGCCGTTGGCGGCCTCGGGGCGATGGTCGGCCACGGGTTGCGCGTGCAGTACGCGCTGGCGGCCCAGGCGGGCGCTGAGCAGGTCGAGCAGGCGCGCGTGTTCGGCCGGCGTGCCGCCGGGCTCGGGAAACAGGCAGGTGCTGGCGGCGGGCTGTTCGACGGTTTCGGCCACCCGCAGCACCAGGGCGATGACGGGGGCCTCGAGCCGCAGGCGGCCGAGCTTTTCGCGCAGCAGGTCCAGCAGGTGCGATTGCTGCCAGGCCGGCTGGGCCAGGCTCAGCGGCAGCATGGTGGGCGGGCGGGCGCGCCGGCCGCGTTCGTGCTCGAGCACCAGGCTCAGGTGCCGCACCGCGCGCCGCCGGGCGGCCAGCCAGCCGCACAGCTGTTCGAGCAGGCGTCGCGCCGAAGCCAGCACGGCGTCGGCGTGCTCGATGTAATCGGGCAGTTCCAGGCGCTGCCGGAAGCGGGCGGGGGGTTGGACCCAGGTATGGCATTCGGGCGCGTCGCCATAGGCGGCGTCGAGTGTGCGTGGCAGTTCGGTGCCGCACCGCCGCTGCAGGCCGGCGCGCGGCAGCCGGCGCAGCGCGCCCAGGGTGTGGCAGCCGATGTCGTGCAGCCAGTCCAGGCGCGGCTGGGCACTGGGCAGCAGCGCGCATGGCAATGCATCGAGCCGGCGCGCCAGCGAGGCGAGCCGCAAGACACGGCGCGGCGCGCGGGGGCCGGCCCGGCGCGCCAGCAGCCAGGCGCCCTGGGCGGTGGGCGCCATGCCCAGCCAGGCATGCAGCCCCATGGCGCGCAGGGTGGCGGCCACGCGCCGGTGCAGCGCGCGCGGGCCGCCGAAATACGCCAGGCTGGCGCCCACCTGCAGCAGGATGACGTCGGGCCCGGCCAGGGCGATGTCGGGTGTGTATTGCAGCAATGCCAGCGCGGCTTCGCGCAGCACGCCTTGTTCGGCCGGGATATCGCGCGCCAGCAGGGGGATGGCCGGCGCCATGGCGGCCGCGCCGGCGCGCCGCATGCCCGCCCGCAGCCCCGCGCCGGCGGCCGCGGGCGTCAGGGCGGCAATGCGCTCTTGTTCCAGCACCGCGAAGGCCGCCTCAGGAGGCCATTGCGGGCGTGCGGCGTCCAGCGGCAGGCAGCGCAGGAAAACGGCGATCCAGAGGCGCATGATGGGACGGAACGGAAGCCGGCGGCAAGGCGGGCTCGAAGACGAGGGTCAGCGGTTCGGCGCAGGCCGGCCCGCGCCGCTTCAGGATGTGCACGGACAGCCCGCCCGGGGCAGGAGCCAGCGCCAGCCGCAGCGGCGCCGGCGAAGCCTGCCGGGCGGCCATGGCGGGGCGCAGCGCGAAGCACAGGGTGGTGCTCCCCTGGGCGGCCAGGTGCAGGCGGCGCAAGGCTTCCGGGCGTGCCCGCGGCAGCCAGCACAGCAGGGCGCCGCAACTGCCGTGCTTCAGGATCTGTTCGGCCGCCCACAAGGCGTCGGCCGGCCGGTCGGGCGCCACCCAGAGCAGTTGGCGGGTGTCCAGGCGCCAGCCTTGCCAGCAGGCCAGGTGCGGCACGTGGGGCGGCTGCACCAGGGCGATGGGCTGGCGGCTGTCGAGCTGCGCCAGGGCGGGCTGCAGCAGGCGGATTTCGCCGATGCCGGGGTGCGGTGCCAGGAGTTCGATCAGCGTGCCCGGCGGCCAGCCGCCGCCGGGCAGCTGCGCCGACAGCGCGGCATGGCCCGTGGGAATGCCGCGGCTGGCGGCATGTGCCAGCTGCGTGGCGCGCCACAGGGCAGGGTGGATGTGTTCGGGGGACAGCATGGCAATCGGTTTATATGCTGTACAAATATACAGTATTTCGCGGCCAAAGAAAGCCGCCGGGGGCGTGTCCGGATTCCTGCGGGCGCATCCGGGATATCGGCCGGATGAAGCCCGCCCTGGGCCGGGCCGGCGGCGCCCCTACTACAATGGCATTTTGCCGGGCGCCGCCAGGCGCCCGCCACGCTGGAGCTGTCCATGGCCGATCCCGCCGCCCTTGAATTGCTGCCCGATGCGGGCAGCGAGATCAAGCAATTGTTCGTCCTGCTGCATGGCGTGGGCGGTTCGCCGCAAGACCTGGTCCCGCTGGCGCAGGCCTTGCGCGCGGCATTTCCCGCCGCGGCCATCCTGGCGCCCGCCGGTTTCGAGCCTTTCGACGGCGCCCGCCCCGGGCGGCAATGGTTCTCGGTGCAAGGGGTGGACGACGACAACCGCATCGAGCGCGTGGCCCGCGCCTTGCCGGCGCTGGTCGACTACATCCGCGCCGCGCAGGCCCGCTTCGGGCTGCTGCAATCCGATACCGCGCTGGCGGGGTTTTCGCAGGGCGCCATCATGGCGCTCGAGGCGGTGCAGGCCCACGATGGCCTGGCCGGGCGCGTGCTGGCCTTTTCGGGCCGCTATGCGCAATTGCCCAAGAGCGCGCCCCAATACACCACCATCCATCTGCTGCATGGCGCCGACGATGCCGTCATGGCCGTGGCGCATGCGCAGGCGGCCCAGGCGCGGCTCGATGCCTTGCACGGCGATGCCACGATCGACGTGGCCAGCCGCGTCGGCCATACGCTGCATCCGGCCCTGGTGCAGCGCGCCGTCGAGCGCCTGCAGACCTGCGTGCCGCTGCGCAGCTGGGAAGCCGCGCTGGGCCTGAACCAGGCCCCGCCGCAGGGCTCGACGCTGCATTAAGAACCCGCGTTTTCCGCCCGCGCCGGGCCGGCATCGTCCTGCCAGCCGCCGCCCAACGCCAGGAACAGCGCGATCTGGTCGTCGCTGAGCGCGGCCTGCGAGGCCGCCAGCGCGCTTTCGTTGGACGCCAGCGTGCGCTGGGCATCCAGCACCGTCAGGTAATCGGTCTTGCCGGCATGGAACAGCTGTTCGGCCTGGCTGGCGGCCAGCGCGCTCTGGTCGCGCGCCGCCCGCAGGGCGGCATCGCGATCGAGCTGGCGCGCATATGTCACCAGCGCGCTTTCGGTTTCGCGCAGCGCGCCCAGCACGGCGGCATCGAAGCGCGCCAGCGCGGCATCCGCGCCGGCCCGGGCCTGGGCGATGCGCGCCTGGGCCGCGCCGGTGTTGGGCACGGTCCAGGAAATCAGCGGGCCGATGCTCCAGCTGAACGTCCCGCGTTCGCCCGCGATGGCGGCGGGCCCCGCCGAGCCGCCGGACAAGCCCAGCGTGATGGTGGGATACAGCGCCGCCGTGGCGACGCCGATGCGCGCCGTGTCGGCGGCCAGCGCGCGTTCAGCCTGGCGGATATCGGGCCGGCGGCGCAGCAGCGCCGCGCCGTCGCCCACCGGAATGGGCCGGGCCAGGCGGGGCGGCCGGGCGCATTGCAGCAATGCGGCGGGCACGTCGGCGGGGGCGTGGCCGGTCAGCGCGGCCAGGCGATACAGGGCCGTGCGCTGGCGGGCCTGGAACGGCGGCAGCTCGGCCTGCAGCTGTTCCAGCTGGCCGCGCGCCCGTGTGACGTCCAGCGTAGTGCCTCGCCCGGCCTGCTGCAGTCGCTGCACGGCGTCCAGCGAGGCGCGCTGGACCTCGACCGAATGGCGCGCCGAGGCCAGTTGCATGCCGGCCGCGCAGATATCGGCATAGGCCCGCGCGGTTTCGGCGGCCACCGTGACGCGCGCCGCGTCGTAGGCCGCCTGCGCGGCCTGCGCGTCGCCCGAAGCGGCTTCGATGGCGCGGCGGATCTGGCCGAACAGGTCGACCTGGTACGCCACGCTGATGCCGCCGGAATACGACCAGGCGTCCGGCGGCCGGACATCCGGGACGCCGGCCTGCACGCCGGAGGCATGCCCGAAGGCGGGGCCCGCGTCCATGCCCACGGTGGGCTGTTGCTGGCCGCGCGCTTCTTGCGTGACGGCCTGGGCGCGCCGCAGGTTGGCCGCGGCGATGCGCAGGTCGGTGTTGGCCCGCAGGGCCTGGCCGATCAGCGCGTCCAGGGCGGGATCCTGGTACAGCCGCCACCAGGCGCCGGGCACGGCGTCTTGCCGGAAGGCCGTTTCGCGGGCCTGCAGGAAGCCGGCCGAGGCGGCCGGGCGATTGACGGCGGCCGTGCCGGGCACCTGGTAATCGGGGCCGACGGCGGCGCAGCCGGCCAGCGCCAGGGCCGCGGCCAGCGCCAGGACGGTGCGGGAACGGGCGATCATGATGCGTCGACCTCCACCGTGGCCGTCTGGCCGGCCACCAGGCGCACGCCGCGCGGCACCTGGTCGATCTGCACGCGCACCGGAATGCGCTGCGCCAGGCGCACCCAGTTGAAAGTGGGGTTGACGTTGGGCAGCAGGTTGGCGCCGGTGCTGCGGTCGCGGTCGGCGATGCCCAGCGCGATGCTCTCGACGTGGCCGCGGATCTGGCGCGATTCGCCCATCAGCGTCACGGTGACGGCATCGCCTTCATGGATGCGCACCAGCTTGGTTTCTTCGAAATAGCCTTCCACATAGAACGAGCCCGCGTCCACCAGCGCCATGACCGGATGCGCGGCGGTGGCGTAAGCGCCCACGCGCAGGTCCAGGTTGGTGACGCGTCCGTCGGTGGGAGCCAGCACGCGGCTGCGCTGCAGATTCAGCCGGGCGGTGTCGCGCTGTACCTGGGCTTCGGCCAGCGCCGCGTCGGCCTGCTGCAGGCGGGCCTGGCTTTGTTCCAGCGCTTCGGCCGCCACCAGCTTGCCCAGCGAGCGATTGCGCCGCGCATCGCGCGCGGCCTGGTCGCGCGCCACCTGCTGCGCGCGCACGGCGGCCTGGGCCTGGTCGTAGGCCAGCTGGAAACGGGCGCGATCGATCTCGAACAGCACGTCGCCCGCCTTGACGTCCTGGTTGTCGTGCACCGGCACGGCGGTGACCAGGCCGGACACATCGGGCGCCACTTGCACCACATAGGCCTTGACGCGGCCGTCGCGCGTCCAGGGTTCGACTTCGTAGTGCATCCAGAGTTGCCAGCCGGCATAGACCGCCGCGCAGACGGTCAGCGCCGTCACGAAAAACTTGCCCACGATGGGGCGACGCAGCGTGTGGAGGATATTCATGGTGCTACTTCAGTACGTAAGGTGAAATCAGGTACACGCCGTACAGCAGTACGACGTACAGCGCGGCATCGAACAGGGCCGGATGCCACACCAGCCGATAGAAACCCGCGCGCGCCAGCAGGCGCCGCGCGACCCAGGCCACGCCCAGCGTGGCCAGCCCCAGCACCAGCAGCCAGGGAAAATAAATGCCGTAGAAATTGAATTCGCCGATCATGATGCGCGAGCCGGCGGCAGTACGCCGGGCTGGTAGTCGGGGGCTTCGGGAAACAGCGCGCGGCGGATGCCCACCAGCGCCACCACGGCGCGATCGCGCGCCGACAGGGCGCCGGGCGCGGCCATCACGCGCGCCAGCGCGCGGTCGATATCGGCCAGCAGGCCGGGGTAGTCGGCCATGCCCCGCAGGCCCGTCGGGCGCTGCCGGAAAAAGTCCGCCAGCCCGCGCAGCACCGGGCCGATGGCGGTCTCGGCGGCGGGCAGGATGCGCCGCGCGCGCTGCAGTTCGGCAATATCGTTGCCCACGCGCAGGTCCTTCAGCGCATCGGCGGCCAGCTTGTCGTCGGACCGCTTGGCCAGCGCCAGACGCGGCTGCAGCAGGCCGATGCGGTCCAGCATGCGCAGCGAATAGGCCGACCGCGAGGGCGCGCGGCTGGCACCGGCCAGCGCGGCCAGTTCTTTCCAGTTGGCCGCCTGGATGCGGCGCGCGCTCTGGTCGGCGCTGATGGTGCGGAAAATCGCCGCGATCAGCGCGGCCGTGGCCACGCCGATGATCTGCGCCACCATGGTGTCGATGAACGACACCAGGTCGGCCGTGTTGGTGTCGTGCAGCGCCAGCGTGCCCAGGAAGCCGAACAGCAGCGCCATGGCCTTGCCGGTGTATTCCGGCCGAGGGATCAGCGCGCCCAGCAGCAGCGCCACGGGCAGGATGGACAGCGCCAGCATCTCGAACGAATGGATGGCCGGCATGATGCCCAGCAGGTACAGGGCCGACAACGGAATCGAATAGATCGTGTAGGTCAGGAACTGCATGATCCCGGGCACGGGATTGTCCTGCGATGCGAAAAAGCAGCTGAAGATGGCGGCCATCATGGCCGCGGTGGCGCCGTTGGTCCAGGCGGTGCCGATCCAGAACATGCAGCAGGCCGAAATGGCCAGCCCGGCGGCCAGCGCCGACAGCAGGGCCAGGCCGTGGTCGCGGTGCAGCACCGCGCCGGCGCCCAGGCGAACCGAGCGGCCCGTTTGCCGCGGCGCGCCGGCCAGGCCGGCGCGGATGTCGTTGCGCAGCGCCAGGCAGCGATCGTAGGCGTCGACCAGCTCGCGCAGCCGGGCCACCAGGCTGGCCAGCAGGGCGTCGCGCCAGCCCGCCGCCGAGCCGATGTCGGGCGCCAGCCGGGCCAGGGCCGCGCGCAGTACGGCGGCCTGCGCGCGGTCGGCCTGCGGCCCGGCGTCGATCCAGGCGGCGATGTCTTGCAGCACGGCGGCCACCGGCACGGGCAGGTCGCGGCCATCTTCTTGCAACGCGCGCAGCCGGTCGTCCACCGCCGACACCAGCGGCGTCAGCGCGGCGATCTGGTCCTGCATGGCGCGCACGGCGCCGGCCGTCCAGCGGATGTTGCCGGTATCGAACGGCACGTGGGTGGACAGCATGCGCAGCAGCGTGATGTCTTCGGCCAGCACCCGGCGTTCCTTGCCGCGTTGCGCGGCATCGCGATGGGTAAGGGTGTCGTGGATCCAGTTGCGCGCGTCGCGCACGGTGGCGTCCAGCCGGGCCATCAGCGGCCTGGCGATGCCGCGCGGCAGGATCAGGCTGTGCGCCAGCGTGGCGCAGACGATGCCCAGGCTGATTTCCTCGACGCGCGCCAGCGCGGTGTCGAAGACCGTGGTGGGGTCGGTGACGCTGGGAAAGCCGATCATGGCGGCGGTGTAGCCGGCCAGCATGAACAGGTACGAGCGCGGCGTGCGGTCGAGCACGGCGATATACAGGCACAGGCCGACCCACAGCACCATTGCCAGGATCATCAGCACGGGCGCGTTGGACAGCCGCGGCACCAGGTACACCATGACGGCGCTGCCGAAGAAGGTGCCGCCCAGGCGGAACACCGCCTTGGAACGCACCGCGCCCGCCCAGGGCTGCGACACCACGTAGGCGGTGGTCATGGCCCAGAAGGGGCGCGACAGGCCGATGGTGTACGAAAGATAAAGCGCCACGATGGCGCCCAGGTAGCACTTGGCCGAGAAGAGCAGTTCGTTGCCGTCGGGCAGTTTCACGGCCGGCCGTCCTCTTCGGTGGCCGAGGCCGCTTGCCGGCCCAGGGTGGTCTTCAGTGTGTCGAAGACGCGCAGGCAGGCTTCCAGGTCGGTGTCGCTGACGTCCTTGAACAGGCGGCGGCGCAGCGTGACCAGCACCGCCTCGACGCGTTCGCGCAGCGCCTGGCCGTCGGGCGTCAGGTGCAGGGTGCGGGCGCGGCGGTCGTGCGGGTCTTCGCGGCGTTCCATCAGGCCGGCCGATACCAGTTGGTCCAGCACGCGCACCAGCGACGGGCCTTCCACGCCCAGTGCCTCGGCCAGCGCGCCCTGGCGCACGCCATCGCCCAGGCGGCCGGCGATGATGACGGGCCAGGCGGTGGCCTGCGACAGGCCGTATTCGGACAGGGCGTCGTCGGCCGCGCCGCGATAGGCGCGCGACAAGACCATCAGGCTGGCCGTGGCGGCCATCAGGCGGGAATCGGAAGGGGTGTCCATAATTTCGATTGTATCCTATTTATTAGTTTCCTATCAATATGGCCGGGCCGAATGGCGCTTGCCGGGTGGCCGAACCTGGCAGGCCTTACTGATCGCTGGCGATGATGATCAGCGCGCGCGCTGTCTTGCGGCCCTCGGCGCACAGGCTGTGGGGCAGGTAGCCGGGGAAACGCACGCTGTCGTCGCGCTCCAGCAACACGGCGTGTTCGCCGAAGCGCACCCGCACGCGGCCTTCCAGCACGAAGATCAGCTCGTCGCCGCCATGGTGGGCGACCGTGTGTTCGCCGTGGGTGCCGACCTGCACCACCATGACCGACAGGCCGCTGCCGGTGTTGCCCATGGTGATGGCTTCGTAGATGTGCTCGCCGGGGTCGGTGGCCGACGAGGCCACGCGGTGCCGCTCGCCGGCGCGCACGATGTGGATCTCGTGCTGCGGGTCGGCTTCGCCCAGCAGCGTCGACAACGACGTGCCCAGCGCCGCCGCCACCGTATGCAGGCTGCCGACCGAGGCGAATTTCTCGCCGCGTTCCAGGCGCGACAGGAAGCCCTTGTCCAGCCCGGTCTGGGCCGACAGCGCGGCCAGGGTCAGCTTGCGCCGGCGCCGCGTGGCCCGTATCCGCAAGCCCACTTGCTGGGCGTCGGGGGCGGTGGCGGCGGGGTGTGGCGGGCGTTTGGACGGCATGGACGGGTGGCGGTCGAGACGGGCGAAGGCTGCATGATGCCACTTTTGGGCGGCCGGGGCAGCGCGGGTCTGCGGGTTTCCCCGTGTTGTAGGGGAGGGCAATAATTTGTACTTTGGGCAACAAGTTGCCTAAAAGACAACAAAGCTGTTGCCATTACCAGGATGAACAAGATGTCGGAATACGCTTCCCAAGAAAAGGACGCGTTGCGCCGCCGCGTCGATCGCGAGATCGAGCAGCGCGCCACGCCCACGGCGGCCTGGAGCCCGCCGCAGAAAATGGCGCTGGCCTGCCGCATGCTGGCCGCGCAAGGCCACTGGCATGGCGGCCTGGCCGGCCAGATCACCGCGCGCGGCGAGCAGCCGGGCACGATCTGGACACTGCCGTTCGGCATGGGTGCCGACGAGGCGCGCGCCAGCGAACTGATCCTGATCGACGAGGACATCAACCCGCTGGACGGCAAGTCGCTGCCCAATCCGGCCAATCGCTTCCATGCCTGGGTGTACCGGCACCGGCCCGATGCGCAGTGCATCGTGCACACGCACCCGCCAGCCGCCTCGGCGCTCTCGATGGTGGGCGAGCCGCTGGTGGTGGCGCACATGGACGCCACGCCGTTCTTCGACGATTGCGCCTACCTGCCCGAATGGCCGGGCCTGCCGATCGGCGACGACGAGGGCGAGATCATCTCGGCCGCCCTGGGCGACAAGCGCGCCATCCTGCTGGCCAATCATGGCCTGCTGACGGCGGGCAAATCCATTGAAGAAGCCACCGTCATGGCCATCTGGCTGGAGCAGGTGGCCGCCCTGCAATTGCGTGCGCGCGCCATCGGCCCGGTCAAGCCGGTGCCCGCCGAGCTGGCGCGCGAGTCGCACGATTTCCTGGTCAAGCCCAAGATCCTGGCGCTGACGTTTGCCTACTTCGCCCGCCGCGTCCTGCGCGAGGCGCCCGACTGCATTGACTGAAAAGGAACCTGCCATGCAACGCCGTCGATTCCTGACCCTGGCCGGCGCGGGTGGCGCCGTGCTCGCCGCGCCCGCCGTGGCGCAAGACGCGCCCGTGGTGAACTGGCGCATGCCCAGCAGTTTCCCGCGTTCGCTCGATACCGTGTGGGGCGCGGCCGAATTCCTGGCCGCGCGCGTATCTGCGCTGACCGATGGCAAGTTCACCATCCGGCCTTTCTCGGCCGGCGAACTGGTGCCGCCGCTGCAAGTGCTGGATGCCGTGCAGAACGGCACCACCGAATGCGGCCACACTGCCGGCTTCTACTACCTGGGCAAAGAGCCCGCCCTGGTGTTCGATACCGGCGTGCCGTTCGGGCTGACGCCGCGCCAGCACACCGCGTGGCTGCTGCACGGCGGCGGCCAGGCGCTGATCGACGAGCTGTACGCCGGTTTCAATGCGCTGGCCATTCCGTGCGGCAACACGGGCGCGCAGATGGGCGGGTGGTTCCGCAAAGAGATCAACACCCCCGACGACCTGAAAGGCCTGCGCATCCGCACGCCAGGCCTGCTCAGCATGGTCTACGAGAAGCTGGGCGCCATTCCGCAGCAAGTGGCCGGCAGCGATATTTATCCGGCGCTGGAAAAGGGCGCGCTGGACGCCGTGGAATTCGTCGGCCCCTACGACGATGAAAAACTCGGCTTTGCCAAGGTGGCGCGCTATTACTACGGGCCGGGCGTGCTGGAACTGGGCGCCAGCCTGTGCCTGGCCATCAACCGCGACAGCTGGGCCAAACTGCCGCCGCGCTACCAGGAGGCGCTGCGCGCGGCCAGCACCAGCGCGGCCGCCGACCTGCTGGCCAAGTACGACGCCAACAATATCCCGGCGCTCAAGCGCCTGGTGGGGCAGGGGGTGAAGCTGAAGGCCTGGCCGCCCGAAGTGATGCACGCCATGCAGCGGGCCACCCGGCAAGTGCTGGAAGACTATGCCGCGAAAAGCCCGACGTTCGCCAAGGTGCTGGCGTCGTGGCGCGCTTTCCGGGCCGACCAGCTGCTGTGGGCCAGCGTCAACGACGGCGCGGCCGAGAACTACCTGATGGCCACGCGCGAAAAAGGCCTGTAGCCGCCGGCGCCGCGCGCGACGGCGGGCAGGTTCAGCCGTCGCAGTCGGCCCAGCAGTTGGGGGTTTCGTACAGGCGCACCCGCGCCAGGCGCAGCTGCGCGCCGTAGTGGCCATGGTAGTGCGGCGCCAGGGTGCGGAAGATGACGCTGGCCAGGTTCTCGGCGGTGGGAATGCAGTCGAGCACCACGGTCTTGTGGCCCGGCAGCGTGTCCAGGAAGCCGCGCACGGCGGTGTCGTCGCGGTACACCAGGAAGGCGTGGTCCCAGGGGTCGACGATATGGCGCTTGGCGATGGCCTTGATCTCGGAGAAGTCCATCACCATGCCGTTGTCGGACGCGCCCGGCGCATCGACGATGTCGCCGGCCAGCGTGACTTCGAGCACGTAGCGGTGCCCGTGCAGGTTGCGGCATTGGCTGCGGTGGTCGGGAATGCGATGGCCGGCATCGAATTCCAGCCTGCGGGTCACCGAGATCATCGGCGGCCTCGCGCGGCGCGGGGTCGGGTCATGGAATGCCTATGTATTTGTGGGTTTGCAGGCTCAGGCGCCATTGCGGGTGCTGCAGGCAGTACTGCACCGCCTTTTCGGTGTTGGCCGCGCGCGCCGGGCCGTCCATGGGCTGCAGGAAGAAATGCTGGAAATCCAGCCCGGCAAAGGCTTCGGGCCGCGCGTCGGCCTGCGGGTAGACCAGCTTGAGCTCGTGGCCGCGTTCGATCGCCACCGGTGCGCTGCCCTTGGGGCTGACGCAGATCCAGTCGATGCCGGGCGGCGCGGGCAGGGTGCCGTTGGTCTCGATGGCCACCGTGAAGCCGTGCGCGTGCACCGCCTGCAGCAGGGGCGCATCGAGCTGCAGCAGGGGTTCGCCGCCGGTGAACACCACGTAGCGGTCGTCGGTGCCGGGGCCCCATGCGGCGGCGATGGCGTCGGCCAGCCGCGCCGCGCTGGCGAACTTGCCGCCGCCCGGGCCGTCGGTGCCGACGAAGTCGGTGTCGCAGAAGGTGCAGGCGGCGCCGGCGCGGTCGGCCTCGCGGCCCGACCACAGGTTGCAGCCGGCGAAGCGGCAGAACACGGCCGCGCGCCCGGCCTGGGCGCCTTCGCCCTGCAGCGTCTTGAAGATTTCTTTGGCGGAATAAGTCATGCAATGGCGGCGGCGCGTGGCCGGCCCTGTCAAACCGCCATTTTACCGGTACGGCGCCAGTCGCGGCGGCCGGCCGCCTGGCGTAGACTGGCGGCCTATGTCTATGTATCACATCCAGGACGACCTGTATCTGGACGAGCGCGATATCGAGTTCGGCATGATCCGCGCCCAGGGCGCGGGCGGGCAGAACGTCAACAAGGTATCCAGCGCCGTCCACCTGCGCTTCGATGTGCGGGCCTCGAGCCTGCCCGAACACATCAAGCAAGCGCTGTGCGCGCTGCCCGACCGCCGCGTCTCCAAGGACGGCGTCATCGTGATCAAGGCGCAGGCGTTCCGCAGCCAGGACAAGAACCGCGGCGAGGCGCTCGAGCGCCTGGCCGACATGGTGCGCGCGGTGGCGCGCCCAGCCACGCCGCGCCGGCCCACGCGCCCCACGCGCGCCTCGCAACGCCGGCGCGTGCAGCGCAAGGTGCTGCACGGTGAAATCAAGCGCCTGCGCGGCAAGATCATCGACGATTGAGCCCATGAAACCTTCCGCCCGCCATACTTATCTGGGCCTGCTGGCCCTGGTGTACGCCGTCCTGTGGGCGGCGCTGGCCATCCGGCCGCTGGACCGTTCCGACTGGCTGCTGGAGAACGCGCTGGTGCTGCTGTTCGGCGCGGCGCTGGCGGTCACGCGCCGCTGGTTCGTATTCTCGCGCGTGTCGTACACGCTGATCTTCCTGTTCCTGTGCCTGCACGCGGTGGGCGCCCATTACACCTATTCGCACGTGCCGTACGACGACTGGTGGCGCGCGCTTACCGGCCATGGCCTGAACGAGGCGCTGGGCTGGCAGCGCAACCACTTCGACCGCCTGGTGCATTTTTCGTACGGGCTGCTGTTCGCCTATCCGATCCGCGAGATCTTCCTGCGGGTGGTCGAGGTGCGCGGCTTCTGGGGCTACCTGCTGCCGCTGGACGTGGCCCTGTCCACCTCGGCGCTGTACGAACTGATCGAATGGGGCGCCGCGGCGATGTTCGGCGGCGAGCTGGGCGCGGCCTACCTGGGCATGCAGGGCGACATCTGGGATGCCCAGAAGGACATGGCGCTGGCCGCCACCGGCGCCTGCATCGCCATGCTGGTCACGGCGGTGGCCAACCGCGGCGCCCGGCGCGACCTGGCGCGCGAATGGGCCGACAGCCTGAAGCCGGCGCGAGGCTAGTGTCGTGTCCCGCAAGTACGCCGCCATGAAATCGCGTCTTCGCGCCCCGGGCGGCGTTGCAAATCCTCGTGATAGCTTGGGCTATCCCTGCGGTTTGCGCCTTGCCCCGCGCACGAA
>Ga0182737_1002202_pt1 | contig 16462 bp, 14 predicted proteins | sample eDN5th30CBELigOP_FD_128878 | JGI IMG/M metagenome (GOLD analysis project Ga0182737, IMG submission 128878) | Enriched Organic Plus compost microbial communities from Emeryville, California, USA - eDNA 5th pass 30_C BE-Lig OP (version 2) (version 2) ...
CATGACCTTACGCATCAACAGCAACAAATCCATGAAACAATCCGCGATAGTCATTCTAACCGCAGCAATGGTTTCCACTTCTGTCCAGGCGGGCAGTTATGGTGGGGCTGGCGGTTCGGTTTCCGGAGCCGCTGAACGTGAAATGGCACGCCGCATGGCTCGTGTGCAGGAAGCTGAGGCAGCCATCGAACGCGGGGACAAATTGCTTGCAGATGGAGACTGTGAAGGCGCATTGAATGAATACAAGACAGCTCTTGATCTGCTGCCAGATGCTCCAATGACCGCAGAACTGCGTGAGCAAGTTAATCATCGTTTCTGTGATGCAGCCGTATGCACTGCGCGTGAGCGTGCTGAGAATGGACGTTATGCAGATGCTCGCGCTCTATTGAATGAGGCCATTGAGCGTCATCCTGGATGTGAAGATGCCCAAACTCTGCTGGAGCACCTGGATGATCCAGATCGTTATGAGCCAGCCCTGACTCCTGAGCATGCCAAGAACGTGGAGGACGTGCAGCGTCAGCTTCAGTTGGCTTACAGCTACCTGAATCTCGGTGACTACGACAATGCGAACACGACATTTGAAAGTGTTCTGCGCATCGACAAATACAACAGCGCTGCCCGCCGTGGCATGGAGCAGGTCGAACTGAAGCGCCAAAACTACTTTGAGACGGCTCGTGATCATCACCGCTCAAAAATGTTGAATGAAGTGAACAAGGCATGGGAAGATCAGGTGCCTGTCGCTGTGATTCAGGACTTCTCATCTGTTTATGCCAGCGGTATTGATGATTCTGCCTACTACACCGCCAAGATGCGCAACATCATCTTCCCAAGCGTGCAGTTCTCCGGTGCCAGCATTGAAGAAGCCATTGAATTCCTTCGTATTAAAAGTCGCGACTTTGATACTGAAGAGCGCGACCCTGCCCGTAAAGGCGTGAACTTGATTCTGCGCCAGGGTGCAGCCGCATCCACCGCCCAGATCAGCCTTGACCTGAAGCAGGTGCCTATGGATGAAGCGCTGCGCTACATCACTGAACTGGCCAACATGAAGTACAAGGTTGAGAAGTACGCCGTAGTGGTAGTGCCTCTCTCCGAAGTGGGCGATGAACTCTACACTCGCACCTTCCTGGTTCCACCAGACTTCCTCAGCGGTTCTTCTGGCGGTGATGCTGCTTCAGCCGCTCCTGCTGACCCATTTGCCCCTGGTGGTGCAGGTGGTGGCCCGGCTACTATCGGAGCTCGCCAGACTGCCAAAGACGTGTTGATCTCCAGCGGCATCTCTTTCCCAGAAGGTGCTTCTGCCAACTTCGTCACCTCCACTTCCCAGCTGATTGTTCGTAACACCCAGCCAAACCTGGACTCGATCGAAGCTTATGTGGAAAGCCTGCGTAAGAAAATCCCACAACAGATTTACATCACCACCAAGTTTGTGGAAGTAACTCAGAAAAACACCGATGAACTCGGTTTTGACTGGTTGCTTGGTCAGTTCAACATCGGCGGCGCTGCCCGTACCTTCGCTGGCGGCGGTACCACCGGCAACTCCACAAATGGTGTTGTTTCCCAGACGGATTTCCCATTCTCCAACAATGGTTCGGTGATCGGTCAGAATCCAATCTCCGCAGGCAACCGCTCTGGTAGCGCTGCGATTACCCCAGACTCCATTGATGGCCTGCTTCAGGCTCAGGATCTGGCATCCACTGTGGCTCCTGGCATCTTCTCACTCGCTGGTGTGTTCACTGACCCACAATTCCAGCTCGTCATTCGTGCCCTGAGCCAGAAAAAAGGTGTGGATCTGATGAGCGCCCCTAGTGTGACCTGCCGTTCCGGTCAGCGTGCGGTGATTGAGGTGATTCGCGAATTCATCTACCCAACTGAGTTCGATCCACCACAAATTCCTCAGCAGTTCGGTGCCACCAGCACTACATTAACCCCAGGCGTTGGCGGCGGCGGAACCAGTTCCTTCCCAGTTACCCCTACTACACCAACCGCGTTTGAAATGCGTCCAGTAGGTGTCCGTATGGAAGTTGACCCAGTTCTCGGTCCAGATGGTTACACCATTGACCTGAACCTTGCTCCTGAAGTGACCGAGTTCGAAGGCTTCATCAACTACGGCAGCCCGATTCAGACCGCTTCCAGCGATGCTTTGGGTAACCCAACAACGGTGACACTGACTGAAAACCGTATTGAGCAGCCTGTGTTCTCCACCCGTAAAGTGACAACCTCCGTCACCATTTGGGATAACCAGACTGTGGCCATTGGCGGCCTGATCCGTGAAGACGTTCAAGACGTGGAAGACAAAGTGCCTCTTCTTGGTGACATCCCAATTCTTGGCCGTCTGTTCCAGAGCAAAGCTGAAGACCACTTTAAGCGCAACCTGATGATCTTCGTAACAGCTAAGCTCATTGATCCATCCGGCCAGCCGATCTTCCGTCAGAAACAGGATAGCCCTCCACCGCCGACTGGACCAGCTCCTGCACCAGTCTCCATGGACGGTGGCCCTGGTCTCCTTCCAGCAGTGAATCCGTAATCCCTGAATAGAGATTCGGAAAAACCTGAATCAAATTAATCAAGCAGAGGCGAACCCCACAAAGGTTCGCCTTTGTGTTTTCTTGAATTAGCTATTTACTTGTCGTGTCTGTTCTGTTTGCCAGTGATGACCAACGAGGGCAAACATCACAGAGCATTTTGTTTATCATGCAAACCTGGGTAGTTACCGGCGGAGCCGCATCCGGAAAATCCTCCTTCACAGCCATGCTACAGGAAGTGGCGCCTGGTCAGGTTGCATTGTATTCAAGCGACCAAGCCGTCCATGCTCAGTACGAAAAGCCGGAAATCAGGGAGAGGCTCGCGGAAATGTTTGGAAATGAGATGCTTTCAGAGACAGGGGGGGTAAATCGCGCAGCGCTTAGAAAGATCGTTTTTAACAATGACGCGGCCAGAAGAAAACTGGAGGATCTATTGCACCCGCTGGCTTTTGAACAGCTTCTGACCCAGCAGAAGTGCCTTCAGCAAGATGGAAAAACACAACTTTTGATTGCGGAAATCCCACTGTTCTACGAGACTGCCCGTGAGTTCCCGGCTGATCTGGTCATCGTGGTGGCGGTCAGCCCCGCCTTGCAGCAACAGCGCATGATGGAAAAACGTGGACTCACCTCCGTTGAGGCGGCCCGCATCCTGGATGCGCAATTGCCACTTACCCGCAAGCTAGAACTCGCAGGCAAGGTTGTCTGGAACGAGGGAGGACTGCCCCTTTTGCGCAGACAGGCTCAATTACTCTTGGATCAAGTTATTTCACAACATGCAAATTGAAGAACAAGCTCAGGACACCGGCGCTGAAGAAGTGACGGCTCCGAACGCTGCGCTGAAGACTGAACAGCCTGGCAGCGACACCGCAGCTCAACCCAGTACCAAGGCGCATGCCGCCCCCTCAGAGGCAGACAAACAAGCTGCTCCTGCGGCTGAAGCACGAGCTGAATCTGAAAGTAAAGTTCAGCCGCCTTTTCCAGAGTTTGCGTCTGTGAATGAATTGCAAAACCGCACTCTGGGAGCCCTCCAGGTTCTTGCAGCTGAACTCGGCTGGCGCGTAAATGGCAGCCGCAGCAAGCATCAACTGGTCTTTGAACTGCTCTCCTGGATGCTGCAACATGGCACTCGAATTGAGGCGGAAGGTTTCCTTGACATGCAGCCTGAAAGCTACGGCCTGCTACGTTATCCAGCGTACAATTTCACGCCGCTGCCGGAAGACATCTTCATTCCTATTTTTGCTATTAAAAAGTTCCAGATTCGCCCGGGACAAAGATTGAAAATCAGTTTAAAAATCCCACGCGAGAAGGAAAAATTCCTAGCCATGGACCGGATTCTTGAGGTGGAAGGCATGGCCGTTGATGCCTGGCAGCCACTTCAGGATTTTGAGAAACTGACGGCTACTTTTCCATCTCAACGGTTGATTCTGGAGACTCCGAAAGAGGCGTCTGTAAGTTCTCGCGTGATGGACCTCATCGCCCCATTGGGCAAAGGTCAGCGCGCGTTGATCGTGGCCTCGCCTCGCAGCGGCAAGACCATGCTGCTTAAGGATGTGGCACGGTCCATCATTATCAATCACAAAGAGGTCAATCTGATCATTCTTTTGCTGGACGAACGTCCGGAGGAGGTCACGGATTTTGAAGATACAGTGGATACTGAAATTTACAGTTCTACTTTTGATGAAAGTCCAAAACGTCATTCTCAAGTGGCTGAGCTGGTTCTGGAGCGTGCCAAACGTCTCGTTGAACAGGGCAAGGATGTGGTGATCCTGCTGGACAGCATTACACGTCTTGCGCGCGGCTACAATGCGCTCCAGGGTGGCAAAGGCCGCACCATGTCAGGCGGCATGGATTCCAAGGCATTGATGAAGCCCAAGAAATTCTTTGGCGCCGCCCGTAAGGTGGATGAAGGCGGCAGTCTTACGATTGTAGCTACTGCGTTGGTGGACACTGAGAGCCGAATGGATGAACTGATCTTTGAAGAATTCAAAGGCACGGGCAATATGGAGGTAAGCCTGGATCGGGAAATTGCCGAACGCCGTATCTATCCAGCAATCCATGTACTCAAGTCTGGCACCCGCCGTGATGATCTGTTGTATCATCCAGATGAAATGAAGCGCGTGGCTGTGATACGCAAGCAACTGGCGAGCGTGCCGGCTTATGAAGCAATAGAGTTTCTGTTGAAAAACATTGAGCGCAGCGGCAGTAATGCTGAGTTGCTGTTGTCTGGATTAAAGTAAAATCAGTTAAGCTGGGAACTATCATCTAGGATCGTGAGTGAGGCTGACTTTTGCTGGATTAATACTGACGCGGCACTGCAACAGTTTTGCCTGGAGGTGACGCCTGCTGAGGGTGAAACCGTGCCTGCATTTTTTGATACGGAGGCAGACAGCCTGCACCATTATCAGGAAAAGCTATGCCTCATTCAGCTTGCCGTACGTGATCGCTTCGTGCTGATTGATCCGTTTACCATTGAGGATATAAGGCCATTGCTATCCTTGCTGGAAAAAACGCAACTTTGGTTGCATGGCGCGGATTATGACCTGAGCCTGCTTAAGCGGGCTTATGGGTGGATGCCTCCAAAAATTTACGACACGCAGATTGCTTCCCGCCTTGTGGGGCACCGCGCATTTGGCCTGGCCGCTCTCGTGCTGCACTACACTGGCGTCGCTCTGTGTAAAAGCTCACAGAAGGAGGACTGGAGCCAGCGTCCGCTGCCAGAGAAGATGCAGGCATACGCGGTGGATGATGTCCGTTATCTGCCTGAAGTTTCCCGCAGGTTGATTCAGGAACTTGAGCAGGCAAATCGTATGGCCTGGTTTGAAGAGAGCTGCGAAAGCCTGCGCGAAGACGTGCTGGAGCGACAGGTAAAGGATCGTGAAGAAGCCTGGCGCATATCAGGAGCCGGCAGATTTAAACCGCCCGGCCTGGCGTTATTGAGGGATTTATGGCGCTGGCGTGAGAGTATGGCCAGTGAGCGCGACGTTCCACCATTTCGCATTCTGAACAATCAGCAGATGCTGACCATGGCAACAGACTGGGAAAGAGTCGGCTGGGTCACCATACCACCTCGTTGGCGTGGCAAATGGCGTAGTACCTTTGAGGATATGCTGAACCGTGTGAAGACTAGCAATCCTGAGACCTGGCCAGATCGTCCGAAAAAATCTCAACGCCGCACTTCGGATGAAGAGAAGGCGCGGATTGACGCCCTGTGCAAAGCACGTGACAGCAAAGCGGATGCGCTCGGGATAGAGGCATCTCTGCTTGGCTCGCGTGCAGTCATGGAGGACATAGTCCTGAATGGTACTGATCCCGCTAGAGTATTAATGGACTGGCAGAGAGAAGTGCTGGGCAGCGTGCTTGAGAGCGCCCGGGTGAAGTCTGCGGAAGCTTAGTTTCAGCAGAGGCTGCTTGGCACGTGCGCGAACAGCAAAAAAGCCGCTGTCATCTCAGCGGCTTTAATTTTAAATGACTGGTTCTTCAGGCTCAGAGTGAATCAATCACAATGGTAGTGGGAGCTTCTAAAGACGTATCCAAAACCAGGAAGCCACACCATAAATCCACCACGGCAGCGGTAGCTGGGACCATGCACAGGATATCCGCAGTGAGACCGTGAAGATCTGTAATGGCTATGATAATGGCGGCTATGCCCATGATCGCGATGATAATGGTGTCCATGATCATGACCGCGGTGACGATGACGATGATCGCGGGCTTCGGCTGATGAAGCCATGCCAAAAACCAGAAGCGCAAGGAGGGCAAAGAGAGCTTTCATAACGGTAGGGTAAGTTAAGTTAGGCAGAGGATCTTGAGGTAGACTGCGAACCTGAAGGTGCGCAGTTGTTCTCTTCGACGGGGCGTGTTCTGACTTATTCAACAAAATTTAAGCCGTTCATAAAATCCGCCTCCAAGCCCCGCCCGCTCAATGAAGCGGGCAAAGCAGCTACTGCCATTTCAGAATCTGTTCTGGGAAATGACATTCCTTGCAGGCTGAGTCATCTTGCAGGCAATAGTCTTCATAAATCTGAAGAAGCCCCTGTTGTTGATACAAATATTTCTGATGCGACTTTGCCCGTGCCCCTTCGCCAAACAGCCGAAGGCTTGCCCGGCGGACTTTTTGGTTATCCAACACCGCAGTTAGCGTCATGTATTCTTTCCACAGTTCCGCATTCGCCGGAACCAGCAGCGGATAGATGATGTTTGCCAGTATCTCGTGAACGCGAGTTTTGCCCAGCAGAGCCACCGGGTTTTTCACAGGTTCAGAAAGCAGGGTGTAATGATGGCTCCAGTACGGATGCTCTAAACTTAGCAGCCGCTCGCCGAATTTCTTTTTGTTCCAGACCGCTGGATCACGGAGCAGGGCCGTCACTGCTTTCCATTCCTGCAATAGTGCCGTTAAAGCGCCCAACCGACGTTCAGGATGGTTGCCCGGCCTTGTGCCTGCACGGCTCCAGGGAGGGGCCTGGTGAGATTCCAGCCAGGTCTCAAAGGCGTGTCTCCGTTTCCACCAGGTTGACCATAGATGGCGCAGATAGCTGCGCGTTTCCGGTGTGGTGTCCTCATGGCGGATGGACTCAAGGAATGTTGAGAGGCCAAACAACAAGGCTTCGCGTTCCTCTTTAGGTTGCTGGTTGAGATACTTGAGCGGCAGTCGCTGAGCCAGAATGGTGAACGCACGTTGATTCATGCGGTATCCCAAAGCATTTGCCAGCATTTGATAAATGGCCTGGTCCCAACCATGGATGCGAATCAGGGCATGAATACGTTCGCTCTTGCGCTGCAGGCGGTATTGCGCCGCCGCCTCCAGCAACGCATGCACGGCTTCATCATTCATGCGGGCGAAGGGTTCCGCGCATCTGCCCAACCGTGCTTCAGCCTGCCGCTTGGCAGAGGCATGCGGGTTCAACATGTCTTCGGTTAAGCGAACTTGTTGAACCTCCTGATGACTGCTGTTTCTCGTGAAGACAAGCGGCTCAGGCGCTTTGGTGTAAACATGCAGGATGACATGGTCATAGGCAGGGTTGGCCCCATGCCCGTGGCGCTCCCAGTCACGCACGTCTGGGTCAATCTCGATGGCTCCCTTGAGAGTACGATCCTCCAGTTCGATAGCCGTCTGTACAAAATCCGGTCCCGATGCATGATTCCATACACCAAAATCTTTGATCACCACGGATTTGCCGCTGACCGTGATAAAATGGCTGCCAAACTCCCCGGCAAACCACAGGCTTTGCAAGTCCAGTTCAGACAGGTTGTCGCACCAGCGTTCATTCGGTCCAGGTTCAGCAACCGTAGTAGAGGTAAAAATGCTTTTCAGAAAAGCTTCGTAGCGGGAGGCTTGAGGGGAAACCATCATAAGTGCTAGGATGTCTCCACGTAGCACTCATGACATGATGGCACAACCGTCTCCATGCTTGTTGCGAATTTATAATGTACCCTTATGAAAACCATCCTGCTTCTCTTCGCTGTGGGCTCCACTCTTTTTTTGAGTGGATGCTATCACCATCTACCACACCATCACCAGCGTGATCGCCACGATCATCGGCATGACAGGCGTTATGATCGGCATGATCGCCATGACGACCATCATCACCATGGCCACAGAGATGATCGCCGCCGCCGCGGCTGGCATTAAATCCAGTGGCGGAACATTCGCATTCTCAATCAAGAAAATGGGCGCCGCTTGCAGGACGCCCATTTTTATTGATAGGAGATGCAAGTTTATGACCGTGCTGGCCTGCGACATGCAAAAAATACGCTGGCAATATGGTGGATCATCGCCATGTTCGCGCCTTCCTGATCATGTCCCCCTTCTTAGCCAATACGTATCACGTCCGCTGGTCCACGCTTGATCCCGTAGCCATTGAAGCAGATATATCTGCTGCCTTAAAAGGCGCAGAGGCAGCCCTGGAGGTATTAATCAGTCAGGATCGTGGGCGCATGAATTTTGAAAGTGTCATGCTGGCTTATGAAGATGCTTTCCGTGAGTTAAATGAGTCCTGGGGACTCGTGACACATCTTGATTCTGTCTGTAATTCTCCGGTTCTGCGTGAGGCTCATAATAAGATGCTGCCTCAGGTGTCAGCTTTTTTTGCCAAGATCACCTTAAACGAGCATTTGTGGGATTTGCTGCTGACCTACAGTCAAACCGATGAAGCGCGTAGTCTGATCGGCGTGCGCCGCCGCTGCCTGGATGAGGCGCTGGCATATTTCCGTCAGCATGGCGCAGAACTGCCGCCCGCTAAAAAAACGCGCCTGGAAGAAATCGAAAGCGATCTCTCCCAGGCAACGCAGAAATACTCGGAAAATGTGCTGGATTCCACCAACGCATGGGAACTGGTGATTGAAGACCCCACAAGACTGGCCGGACTGCCAGACAGTGCGATTGACGCAGCAAAAGCCGATGCTGCGGCCAAAAACCTGGGTTCAGAAGAAAAACCAGTCTACCGCTTTACTTTGAAAGCGCCTTCCATGATTCCGGTCATGGAACACCTGGAGGATGAAGAGATTCGCAGGCAGGTATGGGAGGGAAGCTGTGGCATTGGACGCGGTGACTACGACAATACTGAACTCGTCTGGAAAATCCTGCGTTTGAGACATGAAAAAGCGCAACTCCTCGGCAAGAAACATTTTGCGGACTACATTCTGGAGCGGCGGATGGCCAAAACAGGGCAGAATGCGCTGGATTTCATTCACGACCTTCATGAAAAGGTCAGCGGCCCCTTCAAACGTGAGGTGATCGCGCTACAGGAGTACGTAGCCGACAAACAGGGGGCTCCTGTGCGACTGTTTGAACCTTGGGAAATTGCCTACTGGAGTGAGAAACGCCGCCGTGAACTTTATGATTTTGATGAGGAGCAATTGCGCCCTTACTTTCCGGTTGATGGCGTGTTAAATGGCATGTTCCGTCTCGCAGAGAAGCTCTTTGATATTCGCATCAAGGAGCGTGAAACCGTATTTTACCCCGTAGGCAATCCCGGCGCCAGCAGCGCCAGCGCAAACGAAGCGGGGCCAGTGGAAGTTTGGCACCCGGAGGTGAAATTTTATGAGATGCGCAATGCCGAGGGCATTCACATCGGCAGCTTCTATGCCGACTGGCATCCGCGTGACAGCAAGCGCGGCGGCGCCTGGATGAACTACCTCAAAGGGGGTTCGCCTCCGTTTGGAGATCGTGACCGCAAGCCGCACCTTGGCTTGATTTGTGGAAACATGACGCCGCCAGTAAACGGGCGTCCTGCTCTGCTCACGCATGATGAAGTATGCACAGTGTTTCACGAGTTCGGTCACCTTCTGCATCAGTTGTTGGGAAACGTGGAAATCGCCAGCCTCAATGGGGTGAATGTCGCCTGGGACTTTGTTGAGCTGCCCAGTCAGCTCATGGAAAACTTCTGCTGGTCACGCGATAGCCTGGACTTCTTTGCCCGCCATCATGAAACCGGCGAGATGATTCCAGATGGGTTGTTTAAGAAAATGACTGCGGCGCGAAACTACATGGGCGCAGTCGCCATGATGCGCCAGCTTAGCTTTGGCAAGCTGGATCTGGAACTGCACATGCATCATGCAGCAGATGAAAATGCAGATCTGGACTCCCTGGGACGTCGCATCTTGAAGGATTACATCTTTCCTACCCGTACGGAACCCCCCTCCATGACACGTCGCTTTGGGCACCTGTTCTCCAGCCCCACAGGGTACGCAGCCAGCTACTACAGCTACAAATGGGCAGAAGTGCTGGATGCAGATGCCTTTACCCGTTTTCAGAAGGAAGGGGTGCTTAACCCCGCAGTGGGGCGTGCTCTACGTGATCAGATACTAAGCCGGGGAAATAGTGAAGATCCTGCCAGGCTTTTCAAAGACTTTATGGGGCGTGACCCTGATCCAGACGCGCTGCTTGTACGGGCAGGTCTCCTTTCCTCCATGCTTTCCTAGCCATAAGACTTTACGTACGTTGTATTGAACGTTAATACGCAGGAACTCGAAGTAGGGCGAACCAGTTTGGGATTCCCGCACGTTATTGTTTAAGGAAAATTGTCGCAGCGGGTCTTCCCTGTAATCCATGGGTTGCCAGCTGCGTTCTATGCTGCATTCTTTATCGTGTCATGAAAGCTCTACTTCAGGGGATACTTTTCTCCATGCTCATCACCATGATAGGCAGCATTGCCTCTGCACAACAAGAGCAGGAGGAAGGTAATGGAGAAGTTAATGTCACCATACTGGAACAAATGGCGGAACGCGGGAACGCCGATGCCCAGTTTGAGCTCGGCATTCGCTATCTAGGTGGCGAAGGGCTTGAAAAAGATGAAAAGAAAGCCGCGGAATGGCTCCAGAAGGGTGCTGTGCAGGGGCACCTGCCCTCCATGAACGCCTTGGGCACCGTGTACGAAACAGGCGCAGGGGTGGCAAAGGATGAGAAAAAAGCCTTTGAATGGTAAGAAGGCGGCGGATTTCGGCTTCCCTCTGGCGCAGCAAAATTTGTCCGAGTGTTACGACAAAGGCAAGGGTGTGGAGAAAGATGAAAAAGAGGCCGCCAGCTGGCTAAAGCGCGCTGCAAACCAGGAGTTTGCACCAGCGCAGGCTCTGTACGGTTGGAAGCTTGAGATGGGGCATGGGATCACCAAAAACACCAGGGAAGCGGCGAACTGGTACCTAAAAGCCGCCCAGGGCGGGCTGGTTAGGGCCATGACCCGTCTGGCCTATATGTACTACACGGGTAAAGGCGTGCCCTTGGATTATCGTCGCGCTGAGGCATGGTATCGTCGCGCGGCGCGCTCTGCTGATCCCATGGCCAAGAATGATCTGGCATGGTTCCTTTCCGTGTGTCCTGATGACAATTTTCATGATGGCGAGAGTGCGGTGGGCTTCGCGCGAACCTCCCTTTCCGAACTGAAAGAGGAAGACTATCAGGTTATTGATACGCTGGCAGCGGCGCTGGCCCGTGCGGGCAATTACGGCGAAGCCGTGCAGGCCCAGACCAAAGCCATTCTGGCTTTCGACCGCGAGGCGAAGGAGCGTAAAGAAATGACGCCTGAGGATATTGCCAAAATGGAAGAAGAGCTAAATTCGCGTCTTAAAATTTATCGCAATCAGAAAGCTTTTTCTGAGGAGCCGCCCAAGGTTGAACAGGGCATGAAACCCCTGATGGATGACCGCATTCTGCAGGAGGAACACATGCCACGTAGGAAAAAACGCCCCAGCGCCCCGGCAGGCGATATTGAAATCTCGTGGCACGGTGATTTCACTGCAACTGCGGCTTGACTTCCTGGCTCAGCAAGCTGGACTGGAGCCATGAAATCTTGCACCCGTTTCCTTTCATTCTTCACCGCAGCCGTACTTGCATCCGGTGGTTTGTTTGCAGCCAATCCGATTCCAGATGATGCCAAACAAGGCGGCTTTGCCATCGGCCCCCAGGCTTACAGTTTCCGCCTGTTCACAGCCTATGAGGCCATCGAAAAAGCAGCCGCGGCTGGCGCCAAGGTTATTGAGATGTACCCCACTCAAAAGCTTAGTGCTGAAAAGCCCGATGCAAAACTGCACCACACAATGAGTGACGCGGATCTGGAAGCTTTTCTTGCCCACGCCAAGAAGCATGACGTGAAGCCCGTGAACTACGGTGTTGTCGGTGGAAAGAGCGAAGACGAGTGGAAGCAGATCTTTGAATTCAGCAAAAAGCTGGGCGTGTATGCCATCACCACTGAAGATGTGGGCAACATTGATGTGATTGAAAAACTTGTAAAAGAGTACGACATCAAAATCGCCTACCACGAGCATCCAAAGAAAGAAAACGACCCTAACTACAAGCTCTGGGATCCTAACTATGTGGCAGAACTGGTAAAGGATCGTGACCCACGCATTGGAGCCTCAGCAGATACAGGTCACTGGGCCAGCAGCGGTGTAAACCCACTGGAGGCCATCAAGCTTCTGAAGGGCCGCATCGTTAGCCTGCACCTGAAGGATCGCGCGGAAATTGGTAAAAAATCCACCGACCTGGTCTTCGGTACCGGAGTCCTGGACATCCCAGCCATCCTGGCAGAACTGAAAGCTCAGGGCTTTGATGGCAACATCTCCATCGAATACGAAACCAAGTGGGAAGACAACGTGGCTGACATCAAAGCCTGCGTTGAGTTCGTGAAGAACTGGGGCGAAAAGAACAAGTAAGCTTTCCTAGCTTACTGTTCATTTCATACCATACATCCCATCTACATCAGGGATGACTCCAGTGCCGAGGCAATAGCCTCGGCACTTTTTTGTTTTTGGAGAAGCCAGAAGCCGGCACATGACATCGCTCTCAACTAAACACCTGTTTGCGTAAGTCACGCAGGGTGCATAGTCCGCCGAAGTCAGCGCCGCGCATAGCCCGTGCTCCATCGGTGCGGGTGGTTCCAAATCGATGACGCTGTTCGTCAAAGACGCGATTCACAAAAGCGCGACTGCCCAGCACTGCGCCATCTACGAAATAGCGCACCCTGCAATGTAACATCTGTGCACGAGTTAAGGTGCCTTTGTTTTCTCTAACGGCCAGCACTTCGGCTCGGTCAAATCCCCGTCGATTACCCTTAGCACCTTTGCCGAGGCGGGATTGCATCTGCCGTGTCGATGCATCGCCGGTATCGCCTTCGTTGTAGATGACCACGCGGTATCTTGCCAGGGCTCGCTGGCCTTTTAAGGGTTTGCGCAGTGAGATAGCGGGTAAGTTTGAGTTAGATTCGGAGTTAGAGCTAGACCTAAGGCTCAAGTTAGACTTGGTTCTTTTACCATCGGTTTGGTACTTAGCCTTCACATGCGCGACATAGGCATCCATGTCTTCCTCGTGAAATAAGACACGTTCTAAACCTTTGACGGCTAACTTCACACCTGCAACCGCAGCGCCATAACCGCTCCAGCGATAGTCCTTGGGATCATCCACAATGCCAGCACGTACCGGGTTTAAATCAATGTAAGCGCCGACCATCGCCAGCGCATTCATATTGCCTTCAACTAAGGTGCTGCGGAATCGATCTTCCCATAGCGTGCCGCGTCGTCCATGACGTTTGTTGTACCATTGGGTGAAGCGTTGTTTCAACGTCTTCATGAACGCGCTGAGGTCCCACATGCGCGATGTCCAGGCTTCGATGACCTGTTGTGCAGCCGCATGAGCGCCCACCGCGCGATATTGACGAATCTCTTCATTTACACGCCCGGCACGCGCCTTGCCATGACAGGCCGCAATATGCGCCAGCAGCGCCTCCTCCGACATGCCGCCCTCAGGTCGCTGCGGCACTTCCACTAGCAGATGGAAGTGGTTGGACATGAGGCAGTAAGTTAGCACCCTGACCTGACAGAGTTTTTCATACAGGCGCATAAGCCTGATGAATTCGGCCTTTTCTTCATCGCCAAGGACATGCTGTCTGTCCACCACGCGCGAGACGCAGTGGTAACAGGCCGAAGACCAAGAAGGCGGAGCAAACAATCGGGGTTGACGCATGAGGGAAAGGAGAATGCCTAAAGACAAAGATGGAGGCTTGACAGGAGTATGCAAGTGCTTTTTATAAAGGGACAGACAAAATAAAGAAATGGCAACGGTGTCCAAAAAAATAGTTACCCCCGCTGGTAGATTTGGCGGAGTTGCTCGCAGGCCTGGCTCCAGGGACGGTTAAACAGCAGTTGGGTTCTTAACCAGCGGATGAACTTTACCCCGCGTTGTGTCAGCCTTAACAGCCATCGACGAAGATTTTGCGGCCAGTGATTCTGAGCAGCTTGCTGTGCCACTTTATCTTTATCTTCACGCACTCCTACTCTGGTTCTCAATGCTGGCTTGCGCTGGTTGCGGCTCTTGTCAGGTACATGATCTTGTGGTCTCCTCTTCTGTCTGGGCGGCTTCACGCCGCGGCTTTCTGCCCGCCTTTTGATTTCTATCCTGTCTTCAATGCCCTCGGCTGCCAGTTCGCGCTGCATCAAGCGCATAAGATTGTGGATCAAACAGATGAACTGCGCCTGGATCTGCTTGGCGGTGGCGCTGCTGGCCCAGGCTTTGGTTTGTTGCAGTTTGTTTTTGAGTTCATCAAAGACTTTTTCAATATCCCACCGCATGCGATACAACAACGCGATGAGACCGGGGGGCAAGGTCATTTCATTAGTGATGAACTCGTAAGTGCGCCCGCTTTGTGGGTCAGTATAGGTGACCTTGCGCAACAAGTAACCCTGAGTGCCGCTGCCCACTTGCTGGTCGGATTCAATGCCGTGATTAAGGCTGTCGGCGCGATCCCATGGGCGTTGCCCGCAACGCATGAAGGCAAGGTTCTCCTTGCTACGGCTGATGAAGTAGATGCCGTGTTGTGCTTTGTACTCATGCCAGAGTTTGAAGTCGATGCCCGCCGGATCCCAGATGAGGAGGGTCTTGCGTCCAGTCGGGATGCCTTCGCGCAGAGATTGGGCTCCGGCACGTTTGATGGCGCGGATGTCGTGTTCCTTTTTGCGCTGCAACTGATCGCCCAGCATGAGGTGGCGCAGCAGGTGTCGGCGTAAGTCCAGCAGATAGAAATGGCCGGTAGGATAGTGTCTGGCGCCGCCGTCTGAAGAAGGCTGTCGTGGATCATGGCAGGCGTGGCTGATGAAGTGGCCGTCGCCCGCAAGCACTTCAAAATCCCTGAGGGCGGGGAGATGACGCAGCACGTCATCATTGTTAAACGCTTTGATACCATGGTGGAATACACGCATGGCTGTGTCGCGGCAAAATCTGAGGCGGCGCGAGCTTTTAAGCGATTCAAACCAGAGCTGGTGGGAAGGCGCTGTAGTAAACAGGCTCAGCGTTGACTGTAGCAGGGAACGACCGCTGGGATGATTGCCGAGGACCCGTTGAACGCCGAGTTTGAGCCAGGAGTCATCTGACAGGGAGAAGCAGGGACGTTGGCTGGCGGACTGATGCGCGGCTTCAAACAGGGGCTTGAAGAAGACGTCAGCAAGAGAAGCGTCAGGGGCTGGGGAGGTGTTGTTGGATGGGTTCACCCAAAATTTTTCACCCCCTCAAAGCCAGTCAAGAATGAATGGGGCAAAAATGCATCAAGAGCGAAGTTAAAGTCGGCGGAGGCAGATTTGAAGTGCGGATAAATCGGGCTTCCAGCAGGCAGGCAAATGCTGTAGAACCACAAATTGACGCTTGTTTCAGGAGCTAATTTTGGACACCATTGACATACCTGCCCCTAACAAGAGGGAATATGAACAAGAAAAAAGGTATTTTGATAGTTGGGTTTATCATCACTATATTGACGTGGATAGTTATTATCTATGCATATAGCTTGATGTGGTTAGAGGCTTCAACTCCACATTTTTCGCCCAGTCGATTATTTAATATTGTAACTCGAACACTGATTGTTGCTGCCTTTGTGCAGCCTCCCATCTTCATGTTAATTACCTTAATATTGGCCAAACGATAACAGTGGCGCTGTAGGGACGCGGGTTAGAGGCTGTCTCGCAACCCTTTTTCCGGTAGATGTTAGATCGTGCCTGACCCCGTCTGACATCTCTATGTAAATGCGAGCAGCTCATGGATGCTACTCTAGCAGCCATAACCCCTTCTACTCCTTGTTGCAGCCTTTATGGGTATGTGTGGAACCCATCGACATGCGCAAGGGATTTCAACATTCATTCCAACGGCGCTCCGCGTGACGGTTACCACCGGCAGCGCCTCCACCAGTGACCACTGCAAGGGCTTGGCTGGGGCATCAGTTTCCGTTCCCTCTGCCTGCCTGCGTCGCTGCTTCTGTTTCTGAACCCAGGTGGCAAAGGTCTGGTAATTGATCCCGGCCATCTGCGCAAACTTGCTGGCAGACACCCCGCTTTTGGAAAACTCCTCCAACAGCGCTTCGCGTCGCTGCCGCGAGGTTCTCACCCGGCCCAGCACATCGGTTTTAAGCAGTTCATCATGATTATGCATAAGTGTCGTAGCCTAGTGCCTACGACACTTATGACTCCAC
>Ga0182737_1002204_pt1 | contig 16450 bp, 9 predicted proteins | sample eDN5th30CBELigOP_FD_128878 | JGI IMG/M metagenome (GOLD analysis project Ga0182737, IMG submission 128878) | Enriched Organic Plus compost microbial communities from Emeryville, California, USA - eDNA 5th pass 30_C BE-Lig OP (version 2) (version 2) ...
CGCGACGGCTGGCACCCGCTCCAGCAGGCCGTCGACGCCGCCGACCGACTCGAGCCCCTTCGTCATCATGAGCAGCAGGTCGGGCTCCATCGAGACGAGGGCCTCGGCGTTGACGGGCCGCATCCCCTCCCAGCCGATCTCGGTGGCGACGTCGACGCCGCCGAGCGCCTGGATGAGCGAGTCCGCGCCGGAGTCGGTGCCGAACATGTAGTAGATGCCGGCGTTGCCGCGCACGTAGAGGAAGACCATGCGGACCCGGTCCGACGCCTCGCTCGGCGTGATCGCCGCGATCTCGGCGACCTTCGCGTCGATCTCGCCGCGCACCCGCGCCGCGAGCGCCTCGCCCTCGGCGGGGACGCCGAGCGCTCCGGCGACCTGCGTGATGATGTCGTCGACGTTGTCCATGTCGCGGTGCGAGTCGGTCACGACGACGGGGATGCCGGCCTCGCGCAGCTGGAGGAAGACGTCCCAGGGGCCGACGGTGGTGTCGGTGATGACGACGCTCGGCGCGAGCTCGAGCACCTTCTCGCCGTTGAGCTGGTGGCCGTTCTCGGTGACGAGCGGGAGATCCTCGGTGCCCGGGAACAGGGTCGAGGTGTCCCGGCCCACGAGCCGGTCGCCGAGACCGAGGCCGTACACGGTCGCGGAGAGGGAGCCGTAGATGTCGACCGTGAGGATGCGGCTCGCGTCCGTCACGGTGACCTCGGTGCCCTGCGAGTCGGTGACGGTCGCCGGCAGCACGGGCTCGGGCGCCTCGGCGATCGGCACGATCGAGGTCTGCCGCAGCACGGCGGTCGACTCGCCGAGGTAGCCGGCGGGGTTGGCGAGGGTCTCGACCTCGGAGAGCGGGGGGAGCGGGGCGAGGTCCTCGGCGGCGGACACGACGCCGCCGGGGCCGGACGCGGTCGAGCAGCCCGCGAGCAGCAGCGTCAGCAGGGCGGCAGGCAGCAGTATCCGGGCGCGGCGAAGCATGGCAGTCCTTGAATCGGTACCGTCCGACGCTCGGCGATGCAGCGCTCTGAGCGGCTCCGAGAAGGAGTCCGATGGTGACGTCCCCGGTATCTGAGGCAAGCCTAACCTAATTGGATGTTCCGGGGAAATCTCGTCCGCGTGATGCTCGCGCGGACCACAATGGGCGCATGACAACGGTGTCAGCTGCTCGCCCATGGCTCGCGCAGTACGCCCCCGGCGTGCCGCACGAGCTCGAACCCGTCACGGTCTCCCTGCCGGAGTTCCTCGCGGAGTCCGTCCGGCTCCATCCGGACGCGACCGCGCTCGAGTTCTTCGGCGCGCGCACCAGCTACCGGGAGCTCGCCGAGCAGATCGACCGCGCCGCCGAGGGCCTGCGCCGGCTCGGCGTGCGGCCGGGGGACCGCGTCGCGATAGTGCTGCCGAACTGCCCGCAGCACATCGTCGCGTTCTACGCGGCGCTGCGCCTCGGCGCGATCGTCGCCGAGCACAATCCGCTCTACACGGCGCGGGAGCTGGAGACGCAGTTCGCCGACCACGGCGCCGAGCTCGCGATCGCGTGGCGCAAGGTCGTGCCGCTCCTCCAGCAGCTGCCCGAGGCCGTCCGCCCCGAGACCGTCGTTGACGTCGACCTGATCGCCGCGATGCCGGCGAGGATGCGGCTCATGCTGCGCCTGCCGATCCGCAAGGCGCGCGAGGCCCGCGCGGCGCTCACCACCGAGGTGTCGGGCACGACGCCGTGGCCGAGCCTGCTCGCCGGCGGGCCCGTCGATGCCGCCGTGCCCGGGCCGAGCGCCGAGGACACCGCGCTCCTGCTCTACACCTCCGGGACGACCGGCACGCCGAAGGGCGCGATGCTCACGCACGCGAACCTGATCACGAACGCCCAGCAGACGAGCGCCTGGATCCCCGAGTTCGCCCGCCCCGGCTCGACCGTGTACGGCGTCATGCCGATGTTCCACGCCTACGGGCTCACGCTCGGCCTCACCTTCGCGATGGGCGCCGGCGCGAAGCTGGTGCTCTTCCCCCGCTTCGACCCGCACCTGGTGCTCGAGGCGGTGAAGCGCGAGCCCGCCGCGGTGTTCGCGGGCGCCCCGCCGATCTATCAGAAGGTGCTCGCCGCGGCCGGGGCGTCCGGGCAGTCGCTCCGCGGCATCGGCGTCGGCATCTCCGGCGCGATGCCGCTCCCGCACGACATCGCCGAGCCCTGGGAGGCGGCGACCGGCGGCACGCTCATCGAGGCCTACGGACTGTCCGAGACGAGCCCCGCCCTCATCGCCAACCCGAACGCCGCGAACCGGCGGATCGGCTGGGTCGGCGTGCCGATCTCCAGCACCGAGGTGCGGATCGTCGACCCCGAGACGCTCGCGGATGTCGCGCCGGGGGAGGAGGGCGAGATCCTCGGCCGAGGCCCGCAGGTCTTCCAGGGCTACTGGCGGCGGCCCGAGGAGACCGCCGCCGTGTTCGTCGCCGCGACCGACGGCGGCCGAGACTGGTTCCGCACGGGCGACATCGGCGTGATGGACGAGCAGGGCTTCGTCAAGGTCGTCGACCGGATCAAGGAGCTCGTCATCACCGGCGGCTTCAACGTCGCGCCCAGCGAGGTCGAGCAGGTCGTCCGCGACCACCCGAGCGTCGAGGACGTCGCGATCGTCGGGCTGCCCGACCCGAGCTCGGGCGAGGCGGTCGTCGCCGCCGTCGTGCTCGCCGAAGGCGCGTCGCTCGACGAGGCCGCGCTCGCGGCGCATGCCCGCGCGCACCTCGCCGGCTACAAGGTGCCGAAGCGCTTCGTCGCGATCGACGAGCTACCGCGCAACGTCCTCGGCAAGGTCCTCCGCCGTCGCGTCCGCGAGGGGCTCCTCGGCTGAGGCGGCCGACGCCGACTGCGTGCGCAGCAGCTCGACGAGCACGAGCAGCGCGCCGCCGACGACGACCGCGACGATGACGACGCCGATCGTGAGCGGGCGGAAGAACACCACCGTGACGACGACGGCGCCGGCGACGAGCCAGAGGATCGGCGTCCGATGGCGCTCGAGGAAGCGGCTCGCCGGGTTCGTCAGCGCGAGCCGGCGGCGCACGATCGCGGGCCCGTGGTCCAGGGCGCGTCGCGTCGCCGCGGCCGTCCGCGACGGTCCGAGGAGCCAGGCGGTCACGATGCCGACGAACGCGATGGCGCCGAGCGCGAACACCGTGCCGGCGAGCGGGCCGACGGCGGTGTCGTAGAGCACGCCGAGCGCGTCGGGCCCGAGCAGCTCGGCGGCGGTCGTGGCGGAGCGGCCGATGCCGAGCGCGATGCCGAGCAGCGCCGCGACGGCGCCGAGCGCGATCGAGGCGCCGAGCGCCCAGCGCCGACGGCTCGGGGCGACGGCGATGCCGACGACGAGGAGCAGGGCCGCGACGATCGGCAGCCAGACGCCGAGCGCCACGGCGAGGGCGTAGAGCGCCCGGACCTGACCGATGCCGCTCACCTCGGCGACCGGGATCGCGACGTCCGCGCCCTCGGGGAGGAACTGCGCGACGAAGCCGAGGCCGTTCTCGGCGAGCTGTCCTCGCGCGAAGTCGAGCACGGGCCCGAGCTGGATCGCGATGGTGTCGTCGGCGACCGCGCCGAGGGCGCGGGCCTCGCCGCGGAGCGTCGCGTTCAGCTGGTCGTGGGTGACCCGGATGGTCTGCTCCCAGACGGCCGGGAACACCTCGGAGGTCACGAGGCCGTCGACGAGCTGCGCGAGTCCGCCCTTGACGCCCTCGACGGCCGCGCCGCGGAACAGCTCGAGCCCGGCCGCGACCTCGTCGCCGAGCCCGAGCTGGCGGATGCCGTCGAAGACCCCGCCGATCACCGCGTCGAAGTCGATCGCGGACTCGATGCCGTCGACGATCGCCGTCGCGACGGCGTCCTGCACGGCGGGCGCCTCGGCGAGCGGCGCATAGGTCGCGACGAAGCGGTCCGTGTCGGTCAGCTGCGCGTCCGCGAACTGGACGAGGAGGGCGACGGGCGTCAGCACCACGCCGAGGACGACGAGCACGCCCGCGACGATCCTCCGCCCGAGCCGACGGCGGGGCGCCCGCTCCGGTCCCTGAGCGAGCGGCGCGGGCCGAAGGGCGGCGCTCTCGCTCCGGACGCGGTCGAGCTCCGCCTCGAGCTCGGCGATGCGCTTGCGGAGCTGCGCCAGGGTCTCACGGGCCACGGCGCGAGCTTAGCGGCTGGGCGTGCGACGGCGGGCGGCGGTGTGGCGCGCTGTCGGGGGTGCTCAGTACCGTGACTGATGGGGCCGAGGGCTCGGAGGGGGAACTCGATGTCGACGAATCTCATCAACTCGGCGGACGACCAGTACTTCCATGAGCTGGTGAGCGGGGACAGCCAGGTGGTGTTCCGCGTGCCCGCGTATCAGCGGGAGTACTCGTGGGGCAAGCAGCAGTGGGACGACCTGTACACGGACGTCGTCGAGGAGGGGAGCGACGACGGGCACTTCCTCGGCACCATCATCTGCGTCAACGATTCGAAGAACTCGACGAAGGAGGTCGTCCTCGAGCTGATCGACGGCCAGCAGCGCATGACGACGCTGTCCCTGCTGCTGATCGCGCTCTTCGTCGAGCTCAACGCGCGGCGTGCCGCGTTCCGCGACGACGACGACCGCAACGGCACCTTCATCAGCCTGAAGAAGCAGCTGGTGCTGAACGGGATCGAGCGGCTTCGGCCGCAGCGACAGGGCTTCAACCTGCCCGACTACCGGTGGATCCTGAAGAGCGCCGGCCTGCTGGAGGCCGCCGAGTATCACAAGTGGCACGGCGTCCGGCGCATGGCCAAGGCGTACAAGTTCTTCGCGGACGAGATCCGGGCGGAGATCGCCGAGCTGGACGCCGATGAGCAGTTGGAGCGCCTGTTCGCGATCACGCGGCAGATCCGCCAGTCGATCCTCGTGAAGCTGGAGGTGTCGAGCCATGCCAGCGCCTTCGTACTCTTCGAGTCCCTGAACAACCGCGGCATGGAGCTCTCGCCCATCGACCTCATCAAGAACACCCTGCTGATGCGGGCGGAGCAGGCCTCGGAGGCGTCGCTCGAGTCGACCTACCAGGCGTGGACCGCGATCCTCGGCAACCTGGGCGACAGCTACACCGACCAGGAGCGGTTCCTGCGCTACTACTACAACGCGTTCCAGCCGGTGAGGCATCCGGGCATCGCCGTGCCGACGGCGACGAAGTCGAACCTGATCCGGCTGTACGAGGAGTACCTCGGTCGCGGGATCGAGGCGTTCCTCGAGGACCTCGAGATCGGCTCGACCGCGTACGGCCGGCTGATCGGGAACGAGGCGCCGGGGGAGCCGGTCGAGGAGCCGCTGGCCTCGAGATTCCGCAGCCTCGCGCGGGCGCAGGGCTCGCCCGGATACATCCTGCTGATGTATCTGATGGTGCATCAGGACCGCATGGGACTGCAGCCGGCCCACCTCGCCGAGGTGGCGCGGTGGCTGACGAACTTCTTCGTGCGGAGGAACCTCACGGGCTACCCGCAGACCTACGCCCTCACGCGCCTGTTCCAGGACGTCATCGAGGAGGTGCGAGCGCTGTCCGGCGGGGCGGTGGTCGACGCGGTCCGGGCGAGCCTCGCCCGGCGCTCGCGGACGAGGGAGGAGTTCCAGCGGGCGCTCGAAGGCGACATCTACACCGAGAACACCGACATGACGCGATTCATCCTGAGCTCGCTCGCCGAGCACGACTTCACGAACGAGTTCTTCACCGACCTCTGGGCGCGCGGCGACGACGGCAAGCACCTGACGTGGACGATCGAGCACATCTTCCCGGAGGGCGAGAAGATCCCGCAGCCGTGGATCGACATGATGGGCGGCGCGAGCGAGGCCGCGGACGCGTTCGAGACCCTCGTCCACAAGCTGGGCAACCTGACGCTGACCGGCTACAACAGCTCGCTCGGCAACAAGGGCTTCATCGAGAAGCGGGACCGCAAGGGCGTGAACGGCAGCTTCGTCGGCTACAAGAACGGCTTCTCGCTCAACGTCGATCTCCGCGACCGGGACGACTGGAACGCGACCGCCATCGTCGAACGCGGACGGCGGCTGGTTCGCGAGGCGCTCGCGCTGTTCGACCTGTAGGCGCGCGAGCTCAGTGGCCGGAGCCCTCGGCGGCGATCTCCGTGCGATCGCCGCTCCATAGCGTGTGGAACGTGCCCGGCCGGTCGACGCGCTGGTAGGTGTGCGCGCCGAAGAAGTCGCGCTGCCCCTGGATGAGCGCGGCGGGCAGCCGGTCCGCGCGCAGCCCGTCGTAGTAGGCGAGGCTCGCGGCGAACGCCGGCGCGGGCACCGAGGCGTTGAACGCGGCGACGACGACGCGGCGCCACGCGGCGTTCGTCCGCTCGATCGCGTCGCGGAAGTACGGCGCGGCGAGCAGGAGCGGCAGGTCCGGCGTCTCGGTGTACGCCTCGGTGATGCGGTTCAGGAACTGCGCCCGGATGATGCAGCCGGCGCGCCAGATCTTCGCCATGTCGCCGAGCCGGATCTCCCAGCCGTACTGCGCGGCGCCCGCGCGGATGAGGTCGAAGCCCTGGGAGTAGGCGACGATCTTCGAGGCGTAGAGCGCCTGGCGGATGTCCTCGATCGCCTCCTCGTGGTTCTCGACCGGCAGCGGACGGATGGCCGATGCGCCGAGCCCCGGCAGCGCCTTCGCCGCCTCGCGCTGCACGGGCTTCGAGGACAGCGAGCGCGCGAACAGCGCCTCCGCGATGCCGGCGAGCGGGATGCCGAGGTCGGCGGCGTTCTGCACCGTCCAGGCGCCCGTGCCCTTCGCGCCCGCCTGGTCGAGGATGACGTCGACGAGCGGCTGGCCCGTGTCGGCGTCGACCTGTCGGAGCACCTCGGCGGTGATCTCGATGAGGTAGGACTGCAGCTCGCCCTCGTTCCATGCGGCGAAGACGTCGGCGATCTCGGCCGGCGACTTGCCGGTCAGGTGCCGGATGAGGTCGTAGGCCTCGGCGATGAGCTGCATGTCGGCGTACTCGATGCCGTTGTGCACCATCTTCACGAAGTGGCCGGCGCCATCGTGCCCGACGTGGGTGACGCAGGGCTCGCCGTCGTCCGGCGCGATCGCGGCGATGCTCCGCAGGATCGGCCCGAGCGTCACCCAGGACTCGTCGGAGCCGCCCGGCATGAGCGAGGGGCCCAGGAGCGCGCCCTCCTCGCCGCCGGAGACGCCCATGCCCACGAAGTTGATGCCGGTCCTCCGCACGGCCGCCTCGCGGCGGATGGTGTCGGTGAAGAGCGAGTTGCCGCCGTCGACGATGATGTCGCCCGGCTCGAACACCGCGACGAGCTCGTCGATGACCGAGTCGGTCGGCGCGCCCGCCTTGACCATCACGATCGCCGTGCGCGGCGTCGAGAGCGAGTCGGCGAACTCGCGGTAGCTCTGCGCCGGGATGAAGCCGGCCTCGGGATGCTCGTCGACGAGCTCCTGGGTGCGGCCGATCGAGCGGTTGAACACCGCGACCGTGTTCCCCTCGCGACTCGCGAGGTTCCGCGCGAGATTCGAGCCCATCACTGCGAGGCCCACGACCCCGATGTTCGCCTTCGCCACGCAACCAGGCTAGTCGGCCCGGGACGCGGGGAGGGCGGCGTCCTCCCCGACTGCTAGACTCTCCTGTCCGACCTGGCGAGGGGGCCACCGCCCCGTCATCGACAACGTCCAAGGAGAACCTCCCCCATGGCTGAGATCAGCAACCACATCGTCGCGGAGACCCGCGCGTCCTTCGGCAAGGGCGCCGCGCGCAAGCTCCGCGCGGCCGGCAAGATCCCCGCGGTCATCTACGGCCACGGCACCGATCCCCGGCACGTCACGCTGCCCGGCCACGAGGTCATGCTCCTCATCCGCAAGGCGAACGCGGTGCTCGAGCTCGTCGTCGAGGGCGAGGAGGAGCTCACGCTCGTCAAGGACGTCCAGCGCGACCCGGTCCGCCAGATCATCGAGCACGTCGACCTGCTGGTCGTCAAGCGCGGCGAGAAGGTCCACGTCGACGTGCCGGTGCACGTCGAGGGCGAGAGCGCGCCGGGCACGATCCACCTCCAGGACGCGAGCCACCTCTCGGTCGAGGTCGAGGCGACGCGCATCCCGGACCGCATCACCGTCTCGGTCGAGGGCCTCGAGGACGGCGCGCACATCCTCGCCGGCTCGATCGAGCTCCCGGCGGGCGCGACGCTGCTCTCCGACCCCGAGCTCATCGTCGTCGGCGTGACCGCGAGGTCCGCCGCGGCCGAGCTCGAGCAGGAGGAGGCCGCCGAGACGGAGGCCGAGGCCGCGGAGGCGCCGGCCGAGGAGCCTGCCGCCGAGGAGTCGGCCGAGTAGTCTCTCGGCGTGGATTCCGAGCAGTTCCTCATCGTCGGGCTCGGAAACCCGGGTCCCGGCTACGCGGGCAATCGCCACAACGTCGGCCAGATGGTGCTCGACGTGCTCGCCGACCGCGCGCGGCTGACGTTCAAGTCGCACAAGGCCGGCGCGGTCGTCGCCGAGGGGCGCCTGCGTCCCGGCGGCCCGAGGGTGATCCTCGCCAAGCCGGGCTCGTACATGAACCTCTCGGGCGGCCCCGTCGCGCAGCTCGCGAAGTTCTTCAAGGTGCCGGCCGACCATGTCGTCGTCATCCACGACGAGCTCGACATCGACTTCGACACCGTGCGGATCAAGGTCGGCGGGGGGCATGGCGGGCACAACGGCGTCCGCGACGTGAGCGCGCGGCTCGGCACGCCGGACTACGTCCGGGTGCGCGTCGGCATCGGGCGGCCGCCCGGCCGGATGGACGCCGCCGACTTCGTCCTGAAGGACTTCGGGACGGAGGAGCGCAAGGCGCTGCCCGTGCTGCTCGAGGACGCGGCCGACGCTGCCGCCGCGATCGTCGAGGACGGCGTGCTCTCGGCCCAGAATCGCTTCAACCAACGGGGCTGACAGCGACTAGCGTGGCGGGGTGACGTCCGCGCCGACCACCGTCTTCCTCACGGGCGGCACGGGCGCCTGGGGCAAGGCGACGCTCCGGGCGCTCCGGGCGCGGGGCGACCGGTTCCACGTCATCGCGCTCGCCCGGCCGGGCCGGAGGAACGAGGCGATCCTCCGCCGCTTCGCCGGACCCGGCTTCGAGATCGCCTGGGGCGATCTGACGGACGCCGCGCTCATCGCGGCCTGCGTCGCCCGGGCGGACGTCGTCCTGCACCTTGGCGCGCTCGTCTCTCCCGCCGCCGACTCGCAGCCGGAGCGGACGAACGCCGTCAACGTCGGCTCGATCCGGAACATCGTCGCCGCGGTCCGCGCGCTGCCCGACCCCTCCCGGGTCGGTGTGGTCGGCGTCGGCTCGATCGCCGAGAGCGGCGACCGGCGTCCGCCCGTGCACTGGGGGCGGATCGGCGACCCGGTGCGCGTCTCGCCGGGCGACGTCTACGGGCAGAGCAAGGTCGCGGCGGAGCGCGAGCTCGTCGAGTCGGGGCTGCCGCGCTGGGCGTGGCTGCGGCAGACCGGCATCGTGCATCCGGCGATGATCCGGATCCGCGACCCGATCATGACCCACCCGACGCTCGACGGCGTCCTCGAATGGGCGTCCGACGACGACTCGGCGCGGCTGCTCGCGAACATCGCCGAGGGCGCGCCCGACGAGTTCTGGGGCGACGTGTGGCACGTCGGCGGCGGCCAGGCCTGGCGGCTCACCAACTGGGAGTTCCTGCAGGCGACCGCGGGTGCGCTCGGCATCGGCGACATCCGTCGCTGGTTCGACCGCAACTGGTTCGCGACGCGGAACTTCCACGGCTTCTGGTTCTCGGACTCGGACCGGCTGGAGGCCCTCGTCCACTTCCGCGAGGACACCGTCGCGGCGGCGTTCCGCCGGGCGGGCGCGGGCCTGCCGCCCGGCGTCCGGCAGGCCGCGCAGGCGGTCTCGCCGATCGTCAAGCGCACCGTCATCCGGCCGCTCATCGAGCGTCCGCGTGGGACGCTCGGCGCGATCCGCCGCGGCGACGAGCGGGAGATCGAGACCTTCTTCGGCTCCCTCGAGGCGTGGCGGGCGATCGGGGACTGGTCCACGTTCGTCCCGCCGGAGCCGTCGCGCGTCCCCAGTCGGCTCGACCACGGCTACGACGAGTCGCGCGCGCCCGACACCTGGGACGCGGCGCTGCTCGCCGGCGCGGCGGACTTCCGCGGCGGGCGCCTCGTCTCGCCCGACGCCCCGCGCGGCGCGGTCCGGACGCCGCTCGAATGGGCATGCGCGGAGGGGCACCGCTTCACCGCGTCCCCCTGGCTCGTACTCCGCGCCGGCCACTGGTGCCCCGAGTGCGTCCGCGACACGGCGAACATCGAGCACCAGGCGGAGCGCAACCGCTTCCTCGCCCAGGTCGTCCGCTAGGGCCGCGCGCCGGGCGCTACCAGGGCTTCGGGCGCTCGGTGTCCCGCTCGGCGTCCGAGCCCACCTCCGCGAGGAGCCCCGGCCCCGAGCGCACGCAGAGCATCCGGAGCTCGCCGGGGCTGTCCGGCGCGCAGCGCCAGATGCGCCACACGCCCTGGCCGACCCGGACGACCGAGCCGGGGCCGACGTCGATGACGTCGTCGTCGAGGCCCATCTGGCCGCGGCCCTCGAGGAAGATGTAGACCTCCTCGAGCCGCGAGTGGCTGTGCCAGAACGGCGCGCCCTCGCCGGGCGCGGCGGCGTTCGCGCTCGCGCCCACGTACTGCGTCGCCAGCTCGTGGTCGACGAAGCGCTTGCCCTTCGCGCCCGTGCGCGTCACCGCCTCGCCCCACGCCTCGAAGGGCCCGATGTCGAGAACCTCGTAGTCGCTCATGCCGCCACGCTACCGGGGAGCCGTGTCGGACGGCGGAACTAGAATCTTCCGGTGCCGCTGACCGGGATCCCTGCCGCGCTCGGGGCGGACCCGGCGTTCGCCTCGGTGCTCGCCGCCCCGCACGCGGACGCCGACCTCTCCTGCGTCGACGGCGCGCGGGTGCCGCTCCTCGCCCGGCTGCTGCAGGCCGAGGACGGGCCCCGCGCCCTGCTCGCGATCGTCGCGACCGGGCGGGAGGCGGAGCACGTCACGGACGCGTTCCGCGCGTACCTGCCGGACGCCGAGGTGCACGCCTTCCCGTCGTGGGAGACGCTCCCGCACGAGCGGCTCTCCCCGTCCGCCGACACGGTCGGGCGTCGGCTCGCGGCGCTCCGCGCGCTGCGGGCCTGGCAGACTCCGGTGGTTGAGGAGGCCGAAGGCCGTCTCGAAACCATCGGCCCCGAGGGCGGGCCGGCTTCGAGACGCGCTGCGCGCTCGCCGACCAGCGGCTCGTCGCCGTTCGTGCTCGTCGCCTCCGTCCGCGCTGCGCTGCAGCCGCTGCTGCCGGGGCTCGCCGACATCGAGCCGATCGAGCTCGCGGTCGGCGGCCGCGGATACCGCCTCGCCGCCCTCAGCGAGCAGCTGGTGGGCCTCGCCTATGCCCGCGTCGACATGGTCACCCGGCGTGGCGAGTTCGCCGTGCGCGGCGGGATCCTCGACGTGTTCCCGCCCGAGGCCGAGCATCCGCTGCGCATCGACTTCTTCGGGGACGAGGTGGAGAGCGTGCGCGAGTTCGCGGTCGCCGACCAGCGGAGCCTGCCGGGCGAGGCGGCCCCGACCGGCTCGGCCGCTGGATCGGTGACCCTCCCGCCCGCGCGCGAGTTCCTCATCACCGACGCCGTCCGGCAGCGGGCGCGGGAGATGGTCGGCGAGTTCCCCGCGCTCGACGCGATGCTCGCGAAGGTGGCCGAGGGCATCCCCGTCGAGGGCATGGAGTCGCTCGCGCCGGCGCTCGTCGACGGCTTCCTGCCGCTCCCGCAGCTGCTGCCCGCCGACGGCGCGGTCGCGATCCTCAGTCCCGAGCGGGTCGCGACGCGGGCGATCCACCTCGTCGAGACGAACCGCGAGTTCCTCTCCGCGGCGTGGTCGGCCGCGACCTCGGACGGCGACGCCCCGATCGACCTCGGGCTCGACCTGCGTCGCCGGCTCGGCTCGGGCGACTTCCTCACGGTTGAGCAGCTCCGCGAGCGCGCCGGCGGGCGGGCCTGGTGGACGGTCAGCGCCTTCGACTCCGGCGACGTCGACGCGATCCGCCTCGGCGCCTCCCAGGTGCCCTCGTTCACCGGCCACGCCGATGCCGCGATCGACCACGTCGGCGACCGGCTGCGCGACGGCTGGGCGCTGGCGATCACCGCGGAGGGCGCCGGCCTGCTGGACCGGGCCGCGGATCTCATCGCCGAGCGCGGGCTCGCCGCACGGCGCAGCGACGACCTCCCGGCGGACCCCGAGCCCGGCGTCGCCTACCTGATCCAGGCCTCCGTCGAGGCGGGGCTCGAGCTCAAGGATGCGAGGCTCGGCGTGCTCGCGGAGGCGGAGTTCTTCGGCCGCGCCGCCTCCTACCGGCAGGGCGCGCCCCGCCGGCTGGCGAGCCGGCGACGCAACGTCGTCGACCCGCTGCAGCTCAAGGCCGGCGACCACGTCGTCCACCAGACGCACGGCATCGGGCGCTTCGTCGAGCTCGTCGAGCGCGAGGTCTCGACGGGCGGGCGGAACGCGGTGAAGTCGACCCGCGAGTTCCTCGTCATCGAGTACGCGCCGTCCAAGCGCGGCATGCCGGGCGACCGACTGTACGTGCCGACCGACCAGCTCGACCTGCTCACCCGCTACGTCGGCGGCGAGGCGCCGACCCTGTCGAAGATGGGCGGCTCCGACTGGGCGGCCGCGAAGGGCAGGGCGCGGAAGGCCGTCCGGGACATCGCGGTCGAGCTGGTGAAGCTCTACGCCGCGCGGCAGGCGTCGAAGGGACACGCCTTCGCGCCCGACACGCCCTGGCAGCGCGAGCTCGAGGACGCCTTCCCGTTCGCCGAGACGCCCGACCAGCTCACCACGATCGACGAGGTGAAGGCCGACATGGAGCGGCCGATCCCGATGGACCGGCTGCTGTCCGGCGACGTCGGCTTCGGGAAGACCGAGGTCGCCGTGCGCGCCGCATTCAAGGCGATCCAGGACGGCAAGCAGGTCGCGATGATCGTGCCCACGACGCTGCTCGTCCGGCAGCACGTCGAGACCTTCGCCGAGCGCTTCGCCGGCTTCCCCGTGAACCTCCGCGCGCTCAGCCGGTTCCAGTCCGAGAAGGAGTCGGCGGAGACGATCAAGGGTCTCGCCGACGGCACGGTCGACATGGTCATCGGCACGCATCGGCTGCTCGGCAAGGGCATCGCGTTCAAGGACCTCGGCCTCGTCATCATCGACGAGGAGCAGCGCTTCGGCGTCGAGCACAAGGACGCGCTGAAGAAGCTGAAGACGAACGTCGACGTCCTCGCGATGACCGCGACGCCGATCCCGCGGACCCTCGAGCTCGCCGTCACGGGCATCCGCGAGATGTCGACGCTCGCGACGCCGCCCGAGGACCGGCACCCGATCCTCACCTTCGTCGGGCCGTACTCGGACAAGCAGGTCGCCGCGGCGATCCACCGCGAGCTGCTGCGCGAGGGTCAGGTGTTCTACGTCCACAACCGGGTCGCCGACATCCAGGCGGTCGCGGCGCGGCTCGCCGAGCTCGTGCCCGAGGCGCGCATCGCCGTCGCGCACGGGAAGATGCACGAGGAGGCGCTCGAGCGCGTCATGCTCGACTTCTGGGAGCGCCGCGCCGACGTCCTCGTCGCGACGACGATCATCGAGACGGGCCTCGACATCCCGAACGCGAACACGCTCATCATCGACCGGGCCGACAAGTACGGGCTCTCCCAGCTGCACCAGCTGCGCGGCCGCGTCGGCCGCGGCCGCGAGCGGGCGTACGCGTACTTCCTCTACGACGAGCTGAAGCCGCTGACCGAGCACGCGGAGGAGCGGCTGCGGACGATCGCCACGGCGAACGAGCTCGGCGCCGGCATGCAGATCGCGCTCAAGGACCTCGAGCTGCGCGGGGCCGGCAACATCCTCGGCGCGGAGCAGTCCGGCCACATCGCGGGCGTCGGCTTCGACCTCTACCTGCGGATGATCGGCGAGGCGGTCGCCGACTTCCGGGGCGACGCGGCCGAGGGCCAGACCGAGCTGCGGCTCGAGCTGCCCGTCGACGCGCGCATCCCCGAGGACTACATCGCCTCCGAGCGGCTGCGGCTCGAAGCCTACCAGAAGCTCGCGGCCGCAGTCTCGGCGGGCGAGGAGGACGCCGTCGACCGCGTCGTCGAGGAGCTCGCCGACCGATACGGCGACATCCCGGAGCCGGTCGGGCACCTGGTCGCCGTCTCGCGGCTGCGCCGCCGGGCGCAGCGGGCGGGCCTCTCCGAGGTCGTCGTCGCGGCCGACCGGCTGCGCATCGCGCCGCTCGACCTGCCCGACTCCCGCCAGGTGCGCCTCCAGCGCGTCCACCGCGGCGCGCGATACATCGCGGCGCAGCGGGTCGTGCTCGTGCCGCTGCCGGATCCGAAGCCCTCGGACGCGGATCTCATCGGCTGGGTCGGCGGCCTCCTCGACGACCTCCTCCCGCCGCACAGCCCCGCCGGTTGAGGAGGCGCGCAGCGGCCGTATCGACACCGCCCGCTCGCTCGTGGGGTGGTTTCGAGACGGCCGCCTGCGGCGCCCTCCTCAACCACCGGTTGGGGAGGGCCCGGTGGTTGAGGAGGCCGCGAAGCGGCCGTCTCGAAACCACCCTCGCCCGTATCGGCGAGCGCGCGAATCGTCGACTGCTCCCGCTCGAACACGAACGCCTCGTCGCCGAGCATCGCCCTGACCACTCCGACCACGCGATCGGCCGGCCACCTCCGTTGCTTGCGGAGCGTCCATGCCAGTTCGACGAGCGCCAACTGACTGACGAACGCGGGATCTCGTCTTGCCGAAGCGCGATTGATCCTACTGATCGACATCCGGTAAGGATCAGGCGTAGCGCAGTCCGCGGCGTCGCCAGCGGCGGGTGATCCACCAGAACACCCAGTGCTCGCGGGGCCACTCGGTCACGATGTGCCCGCGCTCGTCGGTGAAGTAGTTGTGGCAGCCGGAGTTCTTCGCGGAGGTCGCGGTCTCCAGCTCGGCGTCCACCCACTCCACGTAGCGCCGGGTCGCCGCCGCGTCCGTGTCCACGACGCGCGCCCCGCGCTCGAGCCGCCGGATCGCGGCGACGGCGATCTCCGCCTCGCGCTCGAGCTGGGCGATGATCGAGGTCCCGCCGTTCGTGTTCGGCCCGTAGAGGATGAAGAAGTTCGGGAAGCCCGGCACCGTCGTCCCGAGGAACGCCGTGGCCCGGTCCGACCACGCGTCGTGGAGGTGCACGCCGCCGCGCCCGACGATGTCGAGCGGCGCGAGGATGCGCTGCGCCTGGAATCCCGTCGACATGACGAGCACGTCGACCCGGTGCTCGGTCCCCGTCGCGTCGACGAGCCCGGTCGGCGTCGCGGCGACGACGGCGTGCGGCACGAGCTCGACCTGGGGGAGGTTGAACGCGTCGTAGTACGTCGTCGCGACGATCGGCCGCTTGCAGCCCCAGGCGTAGTCGGGCGTCAGCGCGGCCCGCGTCGCCGGGTCGCGCACGGTGTCCTCGATGAACGCCGTGCAGACCTCGCGCATGCGCTCCTGCATCCGCGATCCCGCGTCGTACGCCGTGAAGCGGCGGTTCGCCTTCTGCCAGAGCCAGTAGCGGTGGATCCGCTGCGCGAGCGGCACGTGCCGGTAGACCCAGCGCTCGAACGGCGTGAACGCCCGCTCGGCCTTCGGCTCGATCCACCCCGGCTCGCGTTGGAAGACGAGGAGCCGCCCGACGGACTCCGCGATGCCCGGCACCACCTGGATCGCCGTCGAGCCCGTCCCGACGACGGCGACGGTCTTGCCGCCCAGGTCGTGCTCGTGCTCCCAGCGCGAGGTGTGGAACTTGACGCCCTCGAAGTCCTCGAGTCCCGGCCAGTCCGGGTACCGTGGCACGCCCAGCAGCCCGATCGCCGAGATGACGGCGTCGAAGCGCTCGGTCCCCTCGCTCCCGTCGGGCCGGGCGAACGCGACCTCGACCTGCGCGTCCTCCTCGATCCAGCGCGCGCCTCGGACCGGCGTCGAGAGGCGGATGCGCTCGCGCAGCCCGAAGCGGTCGACGACGTGATTGACGTACGCCCACAGCTCCTCGCGGCGCGCGTGGGTGCGCGACCAGTCGTACTTGAGGAACGAGAAGGAGTAGATGTGCGAGGCGATGTCGACCTCGGCGCCGGGGTAGTGGTTGTCGCGCCAGGTGCCGCCGAGCTGCGACTCCTTCTCGAAGATGGTGACCTCGGCGCGGGTGCGCCTGCCGAGCTTGACCGCGGCGGCGATCCCGCCGAAGCCGGAGCCGATGATCGCGACGCGCAGCCGGCGGCGGTCCTTCGAACGGCGGCGGACCCGCCCGCCCGGTGTCTTGACGTCCACGATGGGGCCCAGCGTAGGAACGGCAGGGCGGCGGGCGGGCGGTCCGCGGTCACTTCCGGGTGGAACTACTCGCGCCGTCGGCACCCGCG